>Ga0184633_10000349_pt1 | contig 16171 bp, 14 predicted proteins | sample PLM31_170_b1_FD_133156 | JGI IMG/M metagenome (GOLD analysis project Ga0184633, IMG submission 133156) | Groundwater sediment microbial communities from an aquifer in East River, Colorado, USA - PLM3-1_170_b1 | ecosystem: Environmental > Terrestrial > Soil > Riparian zone | place: USA: East...
ATGACCTCGTCGGTGAACTCGGTCGTCGTCGCGTGCGCGCCGAGGTCGGCGGTCTTGACCCCGTCGAAGATCGCCTCGAATACCGCCTCGTAAATCGCGCGCGAGGCGCGGTCGGCTTCGGGCGAGCCGAAATAGGAGAGCAGCGCGGCCCCGGCCAGGATCATCGCCATGGGGTTGGCGACGTTTTTCCCCTGCAAGCCCGGCGCGGTCCCGTGCGGCGCTTCGGCCATTGCCACTTTGACTTTCGTCCCGGTCTCGTCGAACGCGAGCACGAGCGACTCCGATCCCGCAATCGTGCCGAACATCTGCAGGACGAGGTCGGAGAGCAGGTCGCCGTCGCGGTTGAGGGTGGGGATGACCATGCCGTCGCCCGCACTGGTGAGCAGCAGGGCGAGCGTGGCGTCAATCAGTTGCGGCTCGTAGCGCACGTGCGGATGGCGCTGGTGCGCCGCGTCGAGTTCTTCTTTGAACATCCCTTCGTACACCGGGCTGACGGTGTACTTGGGGCCGCCGAAGACTTTGGCGCCGGTCTTCTTTGCGTATTGAAACGCAAACTCGGCGACGGCGCGGCAGGTGGCGCGCGAAATCTTTTCGGTGCGATAGGCCCATTCCTCGCCGTCCTTCGTCTCGCGCCATTCTTTGGCATTGTAGGCGTCGTCCACCGCCATGCGCACCACGGCGATGGGGGCGTGGACCCCGCCTACCGGGCGGACGCCGGGGATGCGGCGGCCCGTGCGCAGAATCACTTTGCCGTCAATCTCCTCGCGCAGGATGGCGTTGGGCGACCCCACGTCGCCCTTGCCTTCCGGGGTGATGGTAGCGGCCTTGAGACCGAGGCCGGCGGCGGCCATCGCTTTCGCCGCTTCGTGGACCACACCGTTCTGCGTCGCGCGCCGGTTCTGCAGCGAGAGATCGTAGCGCACGAACTCGGTGGGGACGCGCGTCACTTCCGGAGCCAGCACGCGCAGGCTCTCTTCGAGGAGCTCCTGTCCGGTCTGGTCGCCTTCCAGCACGACAATCGTTCGAGAGGTCATAGGCTCCTTATGGTTCAGCCACCCGCCATCGAATGGAATTCGACGGCTAGTGAAGTCAAACCCGCCTCGCGGGTTTCATCTCCGTAGCCGTCCGATTCTATCGGATGGCGGCTATTTCGGGATGCTCACGATCACGTTGTCGAACTCGACCCCGGCCCCCTGGATGTTGAAGGTGGCCACGGATACGCCGACCTGCCCCTCTGTAAATTTACCGTCTGAAGTCGAGCCGACTTCCTCGTCGTTGACGTAGAGCGTCAGCGTATCGCCCTGGCAGATGGCAGTGAGATGGTTCTTGGCTTTCTGGAGATTGATGGCGGTGGAGTCGCCCTCTTTCAGAATGGTGAAACCACTGTCATCGTAACGCCAAATGACCCAGTGGCCCCCGCTATTCATGCTGAACTCGTACCAGCCGTCGCCAGTGACCCGGCAGATCAGGCTGATGTTGTTGCGGTTGGGGCCGGCCACGGTCTCCACGTCCGCGTCAATCTGCACGTCGGGCTGGCCCAGGTCCAGATCGTGGAAGGCATATATGGTCGTGCTGCGGTCGTCAACCTGGATGTAGAGTTTCCCCTGCTGGATTTCGGCGGTGTAATGGTCGGTCTCCGGCAGCGCGAAGATCGTGGTCCAGTCGTCGAGATCGTCAAAGTCCGTGAAGTAGACGATGTCCCCCGGGCCGGGGGGAGGCGTGGGCGAGGGGAGCGCAGGTTGGGGAGTTTGGGTGGGTCTGGGGGCTTTGGTCGCTGTGGCTTCGGCTTCGGCGGTCAGGGCTGCGGCCTGCGCGGTTTGCGTCGGCACCCGGGGTTTGGGCGGCGTCTCGGTCGCGCCCCCGCCGCCGCTGAGGGCGCCGCAGGCCAGAGTCGCCAGCGCCAGAGCCAGCAGCGCGGCCAGCCAGCGGTTCGGTTTATTCGCGTTCATGCTTCTCCTCCGTTGAGACATGCCTGTGAACGGCATCCATGGAATCGGCCACTGCCTCCGAGCACCGCTGCGGCGCTCACGGCCCGAACACCGTCGCCGTGGAGATGGCGCGCAGCGACACGCCCGCGAGAAACAGGCCGACCAGCCCGTAGATCAGCGCTTCACGGCGCGTGTCTTTGCCGCGCAAGTAGGCAAACGCGCCGGGCAGAGTGATCACCAGTAAGATGCCATACAGGATGTGAACCCACGTGCGCGCCGGTCGGCCGCCCAGCGCATAGAGCACCACCCCGACGACGCCCTGAGCGGCGTAGAGCAACTCGCCCGCGGCGAGCATCCCCCAGAGATTTCCCCCCACCCCTTCTTGGCGGAAGAAACGCCACAGGCCGTAGAGGCCGATGATGAGGCTGAAGAGGAGGCAGGCCCGTGACAGGCCGTCGTGCACTTGAACAAGAGTCATAGCAATGGGTGTCCTCGACGGGCGGGAATTCTACCACCGAATACCTCCCCCCTCTCCCCGGCGCTGCGCGCCACCCCTCCCCCCTCTCCTCGGCCTTTGGCCGAGGAGAGGGGGGAGGGACCGGGGGTGGGGGGTGAGGTCAGCGCGGCATGCGGGCGGAGGCAAACTCGACGATCCGGTCCACCATCTGGCCGTAGTCCAGGCCCAGCGCCTGCGCGCCCGCCAGCACGACCGAAGTGGGGTCGAGGTCCGGGTTGGGGTTCACGTCGAGGATTTGCGGCTCGTCGCCGAGCATGCGCACGTCGAAGCGCCCGTAGTCGCGCAGGCCGATGACTTTGTAGGCCTGCACGGCCACGGCCTCGATGCGCGCGCGCCAGTGGGGCTTGTCCTGCGGGGCCGGGCACGGCATCTTGATTTCCAGGTAGCCGCGCGAGCTGCGGTCGAACTTCCAGTCGTAGGTGTAGATGCGGTCGCGCACGTCGTCAAACACGGAGAAGTCGAATTCCACGGGCGGGAGGGCTTGCGGGTCGTCGTTGCCCCACACCGCCACGTGGAATTCGCGCGCCTCCAGGAACGGCTCCACGAGCGCGTCGTCCTGATAGGTTTCGCGCAGGTGGACGACGCGCCGGGCGAGCGCCTCCGGCGAGTGGACAATTGAGGCGCCCGAGATGCCGTGGCTGGCGTGCTGGTTGGCGCCTTTGACGATGGCCGGATACTGCGTCCATTCTCCGGCCCGTGCCGGATCGGTGAATACGCGCGCCGGAAGCGTGGGGAGGCCCGCCTGCCGCAGGCGCTCTTTGACGCGGAAACGATTCTGGGCGAAGGTGAAGACCTCCGGCGGCGATCCGGTATAGGCGAAGCCGCGCCGCTCCACTTCGGCAGCCACCTCGGCTTCGGTCCAGGACTGCCCCCCGAGCTCTTCGCCCCAGTTCCACACCAGCCACTCGCGCGGGTCCAAGGGGTCGAGCGCGGAGAGGTCGTCGAAGAACTTGAGCGCTTGAAAGGTGTAGCCTTCGGCGCGCAGGCCGTCGGTCAACATCCCCAGCATTTTGTCGGCAAACGCTTTGTCGGATTCCGGCCATGCGGGGTTTTCGTTTGAGATGGCGATGACTTTGGGCTTGGGGCGGCGCGGGCCGTTGGACATTCGGAGTTCCTCCTCGAAAGAAAGTGAGTGCGATCATGCGCGCTCACAGTATATCGAGGAAGGTCAATCCGGCAAGGGCCAGCGCAGAGACACGGCCGGCCGCGTCTCTACGCGAATCCCTTGCTCTGCGCGACCTCGACGAGCGCATACAAGTCTCCCGCCACCACGCCGTGCCCGCCCAACACGATGGGGATGGGCGCGCGACAGGCCGCCGCCGTCAACGCGCGGAGGGTCGGGTCTTGAACCTGATCGGCCAATCCCAAATCGGACGCATAGCGATCGGCGGCGGAGGGCCACAGGCGCTGATGCGCCAGGACGACGCGCGTATCGAAGAAGGCCGCGTCTGCCAGTTCGCCGAGTTCCGCGATAAAATCTTCCGGCCCGAGGCGGGCGAGGTGCGCCCCGACGAGCGAACGCGCCTGCCCCGCCGCCTGCCGCCCGCTCGCCGTCATGCCGCGTTCCTCGGAAAAGACTCGGATCCACACCTGGGTGTGCGCTTCGACGTGACTCCACACGGCTGAGGCCACGCGGCCAATGAGCGCGACCTGCTTGCCGGGGGTGAAGAGGATTCTCCCGGCAGACAGCCAGCGCGAATGATCCTGCGGCTGAGCGCGCAGATAGGCGGCGGCCTCCGGCCCGATGCGCGGATGCAGGCCGAGCAGCAGCAAGTCGGCGGGCGTGTCAATGTCCATGCGCGTCGCCGCACCGGGAGCGAGAGCGGTCACGTCCACCCCGGCCTCGGTCTTGAGCACCCAGCCCAGCCTGTTGTCGCGTTCCAGGCGATCAGCAAATTGGTGAATGGCCGGCGGACAGTTCAACACCATCCAGTCGGAGGAATGCAGATTATTGGTGATGGCGCGCGGGGCGCGCGCGCGGGCCACTTCGTCCACGGCGCTTGCGAGCGCGTCGAGCGGCAGCAGCGGCGCGCCGCCCGCGCTGAGGTACACGCAGACCGGCGCGGGGTGCGCGTCCATCAGCGCGGCGAGACGGCGGCCAAAGTGGAAGGGGACGCCGGGCGGATCGGAGTCCCACGCGACAGGCAGGTCCGGATGCTCATCGGCGAGGTTACGCTCAGAGGTCGCGACGACGGTGCGGGAGACACCGGGGAGCCGGGAAGCCAGCCGCACGAGGTCGCGTAGGGCGGCCACGCGCCCGCCCTGCACCCAACGCTCCAGCGGCCCCGGGCCTTCGCCGCCGCAGAAGATCAAGACCGTCGTCATCGGCAATAAAACGTGGGGAACGCGCCCGAAGGCGGTTCCCCACGCGCTCATCTCACTTCATGGGGGGGTAGCCGGTGCGCCCTCAACCGACCTCCGGATCAATTAACCCGAAGCCGCCGTCCTTGCGGCGGTAGAGCACGTTGATGCGGTTGGTGTCCGCGTTGTAAAAGACGAAGAACTGGTCGTGGGCGAGCAGCTGCATCTGCTCGATGGCTTCCGCCTCATCCATCGGGGTGAGCGTGAAGCGCTTGCGCCGCACGACCACGCCCGCCGGCTCGACCGGGGCGGCCTCTTCTTCCACTTCTTCGGGCGGGACCACCGTTTCCACCCCGGCCCCATTGCCGCGGCCGCGGATGTGTTTGCCCTTGTAGCGCTCGATCTGACGCTGCATTTTGTCCAGCACGGCGTCCACCGCGGCGTAAATGTCGTCTTTGCGCTCTTCGGCGCGGAGCACCGCCCCGCGGGTGGGCACGGTGAGCTGCGCCACAAAGCGATCGGTCGCGGAGCGCGCGCTTCTAATCTCGGCCAGGTCCACCCGCGCCTCGTGAACAGAGGGCAGGTAGCGATCGAGCTTGCCAACTTTCTTTTCGACGTACTCCTGCAGGCGGGGCGAGACGCTGAAGTCGCGCCCCTGAATCGTCACACTGACTGCCATAGGGACCTCCTGGTGAAATAGGGTGTAGGTGCCCAATATCGTCCAGCGTGGCGCACGTCTGCGTTCAGCGTGGCACGCTGGAATTAGACTGAGACCAGCGCGTCCGGGCCAGGGTCAGCCCCCACACGGAGGCGGCCCCGGCGGCCCGCAGCGCCTCGGCGCAGGCCTCGAGGGTCGCGCCGGTCGTGCGCACGTCATCCACCAGAATGACCGCGCACCCCGCGACGACGCGCGGCCGGCCCTCGAACGCGCCCACGACGTTGGCGCAGCGCTGCTCCGCCGTCAGCCCCACTTGCGAGGCGGTGTGCCGGACGCGCGCGGCACCGTCCAGCGCATACTGCAGGCCGGCCAGCTCCGCGAAGCCGCGCGCCAGCAATCCGGCCTGGTTGTAGCCGCGCTCGCGCAACCGCTGCGGCGAAAGCGGGACGGGAATGACCACTTCGCCGGGGAGCGCCTGGGTCTGCCAGGCCGCGTGCAACAGGCGCGCCAGCGAGTCGGCCAGGATGATATCGCGTTTGTATTTGAGGCGATGGAGCGCATGCTGCAGGGGACCCTCAAAGAAGGCGACCGACCGCGTGCCCGTCAGGGCCGCGTCGCTCTTGCGGCGGCAGGCCGCGCAACGGCCCGCCTCACCACGCGCCAGCGGATCACCGCAATGCTCGCACAGCGGCGGCGGCAAATATTGGAGCGAGGTTAGACAATTAGGGCAGTAGCGCTGGCCGATCTTCTCGCACCCCCCACACCGCGGGGGGAAGATCAGATCAACGGCGGCCCAGGCCGCCTGGCGCACGGTATAGCGCCAGTGAGGCCGGGTGGAGCCGAGCCGGTGCGGCACAGCTACCATCATTCCGCGTTTTGAGGCTGTGGTCTCGCGCCCCGCGGAGCGTGAGCAGGCTATCTTCCGACGATCGCCAGGACGCCAGAGTTTTTCAGGGTCAGCGCCGCCGGACCAAGCAACACAATGTAGATGGACGGGAAGATCAGAAACGCCATCGGGATCAGCATCTTGATGGGCGCTTCGTGCGCTTTCTTCTCCGCGCGCTGGCGGCGGCGGATGCGCATCTGCTCCGACTGGATGCGCAGGACCTTGGCCATGCTCACGCCGAGCTGGTCGGCCTGGATGATGGCCGCGGTGAAGCTGGTCATTTCCGGGACTTCGATGCGCTCGGCCATGTCCCGCAGGGCTTCGCGGCGCAGCTTGCCGAGGCGGATCTCCTGCAGCACGCGCCCGAAGGCCAGCGAGAGTTCGTTGTCCCACTTCATGTTGACCTGCGACATGGCCTGGTCGAACCCCAGCCCGGCTTCGACGCACACCGTCAGCAGGTCGAGCGCATCCGGCATCGCCTTGATGATGACGTCCTGCCGCCGCCGGATTTTGCTCTGGATCAGCATGGTGGGCAGGTAGTAGCCGAACAACCCGCCGACCAGGGAGATGCCGATGGCCGCCAGCGGGCCGGGCTTGGGCAGGACGCCGCCCGGCGGCATGACCAGCGAGCCAAAGAAGAGCAGCACGGCAATCCCAATCGCGGCCACAAACCGGATCGCGTAAAGATTGGCCGGTTCCAGGCCCTTCGGGTTTCCGGCCAGATCGAGCATGTGCTGAATGGATTTGAGCGAGGCCTCCGGGGTGAAGCGTGCGGCGAACTGTCCGAACTGCCGGATGACCGGCATGAGGATGCGTTCGCCGAACGGCACGGAGAGTTCGATCTCTTCCAGGGTCATGGGGCGCTCGCGGGTGGAATATTCCGCGAGGCGCGCCTGGAGCGGATCGGCGGCTTCCGGCGAGCGCAGGCCCACCACCACCAGCACAATGGCGATGATCGCCACCACCACAATCCCCCCAATGAGCAACAGCAGTCTCGGGTCCATGTCTTTCGCCCTCCTGTCCGCTACACTTCAACGTCCACGATCTTCATCACAATGGCGAAACCGGAGCCGATCATCAACAGCGCCGTGACGATCATGATGATGCCGCACAGGAGATTCCGTGATTCAAACATCTGCATCATGTAGGGGCGGTTCACCAGAAAGAGGAACAGCGCCAGGCCAATCGGCAGCAGGGAGATCACGTAGCCGGTCATCATCCCCTGGGCGGTGAGCGTGGCAATTTCGCCCTTGATGCGGACGCGCTCCCGGATGGTGTGGGAGATGGTGTCCAGAATCTCGGCCAGGTTGCCGCCGACCTCGCGCTGGACGTTCATGGCGGTCACCACGAAGTCCAGATCCTTGCTGGGGATGCGGCGCGTGAGGTTGGCCAGCGCCTGTTCCAGGGGGGTGCCCAACTGCATTTCCTGCACCACGCGCCTGAATTCCGTCGAGATGGGCGCGGGCAACTCCTTGCCGACTGACTCGAGCGACTGCATCGGGCTGTACCCGGCGCGCAGGCCGTTGACCACCAGGTTGAGCATGTCACCCAGTTGGTTGTCGAAGCGCTGCAGGCGGCCTTTCTTCTGCGAGCCGACGTATATGCCCGGCAGCAGCAGGCTGCCCAGCCCCGAGGCCACCCCGATCCCGATCGCGACCGGGAGCGTTGCCTTCGTGGCGAGTTCAAAAACGGTTATGGCCGCCGTCCCGCCGATGAACAGGATGAGATGCAGGGCCAGGTATTCACCCGCACTCAGTTTGATGTCCGCCCGGCCGAGTTCGCGCTGAATATTGTCGGCGAAGCCGCGGCCCTCTAGCAACTGATTGAGGCGCTCGCCGAGGAAACTGGCCTTCGGGCCTTCGGCCTCAGCGCCGCGCGCGGCGGCGGGCGCCAGCGCCTGGCCGGACTGCGTGAACTGGCCCAGGCGCTCCTCGACCACCGTCTGGCGGCGCCCGAGCAAGAAGTAGGCGGCAATGCCTCCACCCCACAACAGCACCAGCCCGCCGATGACGGCGATGATAATGACCAGGTTGCCCTGCATACGCGCCTCCCGCGTTACCGGATAACGCTCACCACTCTTAGTAACGGGTCCGTTCGCCGATGCCGAAGACCGACGGCGGCAGGTGGATGCCGGCGTCTTCAATGCGGTCCATCACCCGCGGCCGCAGCCCGGTGGGCCGCAGCCGGCCCACGATTTTGTTCTTCTCGAAGCCGGTCTGCTCAAAGACGTACAGGTCGGTCATCGTGATGACGTCGCCTTCCATGCCCTGCACTTCCGCAATCTGGACGACCTTGCGCGAGCCGTCCTGCAGGCGCGCCAGATGGATGATGAGGTGAATGGCCGACGAGATCTGTTCGCGTAGCGCGCGCACCGGCAAATCCATCCCGGCCATCAGGCACATGGTTTCCAGGCGGGACAGGGTGTCGCGCGCGCTGTTGGAGTGGCAGGTCGTCATCGAACCGTCGTGGCCGGTGTTCATGGCCTGCAGCATGTCCAGCGCCGCGCCGTCGCGAATCTCCCCGACCACGATCCGGTCGGGACGCATCCGGAGCGCGTTCACCACCAGGTTTTGGATGGTGATTTCGCCGCGGCCCTCGATGTTCGCCGGGCGGGATTCCAGCGTGACGACGTGCTCCTGGCGCAATTGCAGTTCCGCCGCGTTCTCGATGGTGAGGATGCGGTCATCTCCCGGGATGAAGGTGGACATGACGTTGAGGAAGGTGGTCTTGCCCGACCCGGTGCCACCGGAGACGACGATGTTGCAGGCGGCCGTCACCGCGGCTTTGATGAACTCCATCGCCTCCGGGGTCACCGCGCCAAATTCAATCAGCTTCTCGACCGTGAGCGGGGTCCGGAAGAATTTCCGGATGGTCAGGCACGGGCCGACCAGCGCAATCGGCGGCACGATGGCGTTCACGCGCGACCCGTCCTGCAGGCGCGCGTCTTCGTAGGGATGTGACTCGTCAATGCGCCGCCCCAGCGGGGCCATGATGCGGTCAATGATGCGCATGACGTGCTCATGGTTGTCAAAGCTGGCCGGCACGCGCTCCAGCTTGCCTTTCCGCTCGACGTAGATGTTCTTGGGGCCGTTCACCATGACCTCGGTGACCGTCTCGTCCTGCAGCAGCGCCTCCAGCGGCCCCAGCCCCAGGATTTCCGAGACAATCTGGTCGAACAGGCGCTTGCGCTCGGCCCGGGAGAGGACGATGCCTTCTTCGGCCAGGATGTTTTCGTAGAGGTCTTCAATCGTCTTGCGCACCTCGGCGGTGCGTGAAATATCGATGGAGGGGTCGAGCTCGGAGAGCAGCTTGTTCTGGATGCGCGTCTTGAGGTCCACGATTTGCGACCCGGCCGCCCCGCTTTGCGCCGTGCCGGGCGGCGGGGCCGAGCGCTTCATGCGCAGTTCCGCCAGTTTGGAGGCCTGATCTTCACCCCCACTCGGGGGAGTGCCGCCGGGTTGCGGGGCGGCCGGCTGGCCGGTCGCGCCCTGCCGTTGTTCGATTCGCTTTAGGAGTGACATGGCAATCGCTCGCTTCTAGACACCTGAGAATTTCAACTCACTTACGCTGAAACAAGCCCATCTTCGTGGGCGGCTTCTTGCTCTTGTCCTCGGCCGCCGGGGCTGGTTCCTTCGGCGCGAATTCTTCCTTGAGCCGCTGGGCCAGATCCAGGATGCCCTGCACTGGCGGAAGATTCCTCGGGCCGGTGATGAACGGCACGCCTGAATTGATCGCCGCCAGCACCGTCTTCTCGTCAATCAGAATCTGCCCTTTGATGGGGTGCTTCAGGGTTTCCTCCACGCTGGCGGGCGAGATGCCTCCGCGCTTGTCCACCTTGTTCATGATCAGGATGGTTTTGTCCGGCGGATACTCCAGCTTGACGGCCAGATCGAAGAACTTCTTCACGTTCGCCAGCGATGGGATATCCGGTGAGGCCACCAGGATAATCCGGTCGGAGATGTCGAACAGGGCGATTTCCACTTCCCGCAAGACGGAAGAGGTGTCCACGATCACGTAGGCGAAGCCTTCGCGCACGTGCTCCAGCACTTTCTTGAGCGCCGAGGGCGTGACCAGTTCGGCATCTTCCGGCGTCGGCGGCCCCAGGATCACCTTGACCCCGGAGCTGTGCGCGATCAGCACGCTCTGGGTGAAATCGTCCTCCATCTCCTCGGCGCGCGCGATCAGGCTCACCAGGCTGTGCTTGCCCTTCAGATTGAAAAACACTCCAATGTCGCCGAATTGCAGGTTCGCGTCCACCACGAGGACTTTGCTGTCGTCGCTGTGCAACGCGATGGCAAGATTCGTCGCGATGGTCGTGCACCCTACCCCGCCCTTGGGGCTGTACACGGTGATGATTCTGCCTTCCTGGCCGGGGCGCCTGGCGCCGGCGCCGGCCGCCGTGGGCGGCGCGGCCGCGATCATCTGCTCGCGCTGGCGGCTCAACTCCCCGAGGCTGCGGATCGTGTTGATCAACTCGTCGGCGGAGGGGGGCTTGGAGAGAAAGTCACGCGCGCCCGCGAGCATGGCCCGGCGCAGGTAATCCGTGTCGCTGTTCACCGAGACGATGATGATTTGCGCGATGGGCACTTCCTTGACGATGACCTCGGTGGCCTGGATGCCGTCCATGTCCGGCATGTTGATGTCCATCAAGACCACATTCGGCTTGTATTCTTTGGACAGCTGAATGCCTTCGCGCCCGGTGCGCGCCATCGCCACCACGTCAATGTCCGGCTCGAACTGCAGCAGCTTGCGGATGTTTTCGCGCGTTTCGGCGATGTCATCCACAATCAGGACACGGATCTTTGAGTCGTCTTTAGCCATGCATCTACCTCCGCCCCGCTCTCACGTCGGGCGGTGGGCTAAGGATTCGTCGTGGTGAGGCCGTACGTCAGCTTCGCCGGCAGTGAAATGCTGAATCGGTCGAACATGTATTGCAGCGTCACGCTTTCGGTCTCGGTCAAAGTGGTGTCGCCGGCCGAGCGCAGCACGTACGTCATGGTCACCGCGCTGGGATAGCGTACCGCCAGATTCATGGTGTAATTCAGCACCAGAGCATCCTGGGGCGCCACGACCACGGTCATTGAGTCCGGAGGCGTCGGCGTAGCTGTGGCCGGCGGCAGTGGGGTCGCCGTCTGGGTGGGATCCGGTGTGTTCGTCGGCGGCGGGATGATAAAGGGACTGTTCTCAGGGAAGTCGCCGACGTGCAACACCAGCGCGTTCTGAATGATGGCCTGCGTCACCAGGCGGGAACGCTGCGCTTCGGAGGGCACTACGTAGAAATCCTGACTGACGGTCGGGTCCGTCTGGCCTTTGCCCACCGGTCCGCCGCCCTGCGCGTTGACCACAAACGGATACAGGCCGGGCGGGACATCCAGGGCGCCGGTGCCGGCCGGAACGACGTTGGTGGTCTTGTTCGGTAAGACGGTCTGGAAGTCCGGATCAATATCCACCACGGCAAAAGAGGCGATGATGTTGATATAGTCGCCGTCCTTGATCCCGTAGGCGAGGCCACCGAGTCGATTATACGGCAGGGTAATGGCGACAAAGCCGGGCGGGATTTGCGCCGCAGCATCGGAACCGGTCGGCGAAATATCGGTGAGACTACGGACAATCATGGTCTTGAAAATGGGCATGTCGCGCGCGATGGTGATGCGCGCGCGCGATCCCACGACCTGCGCCACTTGCGTGGCGTCACTGGCTATCACCGCATCCGGCGGGACAATGTCGGCGGGCCAGGGGAGGACCGAAATGGCCTCTGTCGGAATCAGCGCCCCGCGCGGCAGGTCCTGGGCCGCGCGCAGGATAAAGATCGGCGTCGGCGTATTCGTCACTTCCGGCGCGATCAGCGTCTGTGGCGGGGTCGGGGTGGCATTCCCTGGAAGCAAGCGGATGACCAAAAAGACTCCCCCAAGGCTGATGACGATCAACAGAAGGGCTACCAAGATGAGTACGCGGCCGCGTCGCATTTAATCCTCCTGAAGGTTAATCTGCAGAATAGAACGGGTGTATGATACTTCCAAAGAGGTAAAAGTCAAGCCGCGCACCTTTTTCATACGCTGAGACAGAGCAACTATAAGTCGAAGGGCAGCGGCGAGACAACAGGCTTTCCGCCCTACCGCCTACCCCGACATAACCGGGCTGCCCACCGGCATTTCCATGACCACCCGCGTCCCCTGCCCCACCTGACTTTCAATTTCCAGCCGGCCTCCGAGTAGTTCCATGCGCTCTTTCAGGCTGGCCAGGCCAATCGTTTTTTGCTGCCCGCCGCTCAACGCGGCTTCGACGTCAAAGCCTTTGCCGCTGTCTTCCACCACCACCCGTACCCGGTTGTCGTCCATATCGAAGCCGATACGCACCTGCGCGGCCTGCGCGTGGTTGCGGGCATTGCCCAGCAACTCCTGAAGCCCGCGGAAGACCATGATTTCGCGGACCGGCTCCAGGCGGCGCTCGGCCCCCGTGACCGCCAGCGACGTCTGAATACCGCTCTTCTCTTTGTACGCATCCACGTACCGCTTGACGGTCGGCGCGAGGCCGAGGTCGTCGAGCATCATCGGACGGAGATCAAAGATGAAGTCGCGGACTTTCTGGAGCGTGGTCGTGGCCGCCGTGCGCAGGTTCGCCAGCTCGGCCCGGGCCAGCTCGGCATCCTTGTCAAACAACCGTGCCGCAATCTCCGCCTGCAGAATGAAGTTCGAGAGCGCCTGCGCGGGGCCGTCGTGAATCTGGCGGGAGAGCCGCTGACGCTCGGCCTCCTGCGCCTCCACGACGCGCACGATCATCGGCTTGGCGTCCGCGCTGCCGGCACCCGCGCCGCCGGACATGCCGCCCTGGCTGCCTTGCAGCGCCGTCAGCGTCTTTTGCAGGTGATCGGCCAGGCGCTGGAGGTTGGCCTGATCGCTCTGCAGCTTTTCAAGCTGCCCGCGCATGGAGAACAGACGCTGCTGCGCGTCGGAGGCCGCCTCGTAGGCCGCCTTGATATCCGGCCGCGGGATCGTATCGAATTGGCTCTGAATCTGCCGGAGATGCGTCGTCACCTGCGTGTTCCGCTGGGTCAGCTTCTCCACCTCCGAGCGGCTTTGCGTCACCATCATTCTGATCTCTTTGAGATCGCGCTCGGTCTGCTCGAGTTCAGTCTGCGTTTGTTCAACCAATTCGTCAATGGGGGACGGGGCGGCCGGTGGCATAGAGGGTTAGTCCTCTGGCTGGTGGTCTTTGGGATCCTGCACCCGCACCCAGCCGTGCCGCAGCGCATACACGGCGGCCTGGGTCCGGTCTTCCACATCCAGCTTGTGCAGAATGGCGGTCATGTGGTTCTTGACGGTCTGATGACTGATGCCCAGCGAGTAAGCGATTTCCTTGTTGCTCAGTCCCTGCGTCACGTACTGGAGAATTTCCATTTCCCGGGGCGAGAGCGGCGAGAAGGCTTCGCGCGATTCGGTCAAGTGGGAGCGGCCGGCCTTTTCTACGCCTTTCTCCATCCACGCCTGCAGGCCCTCGTGGTCAAACACCTGATCGCCGACTACGTAATGGCCCTGCGCTACCTGGCGCAACACCTGCATCAGTTTGCGCGGCGTCACGTCTTTGGGGCAGTAGGCTGAGCCGCCCGCCCGGAAGGCGTGCAGCACCTGTTCGGCGTCGTCGTAAGCCGTGAGCATGATCACCGCCGCGGGATGGCGCTCACCCCGCAGCTGCCGCGCGACCTGCAAACCGTTCAGACCCGGCAGGTTGATGTCGAGGACGATGACATCCGGCTTCAACGTGCGGGCCAGCTCCAGCGCTTCGTTGCCGTCGGCTCCCTCCCCCACCACGGCGATGTCCGGCTCACTCCTGAGCACGTCCCGCAATCCCTGCCGGAAGAGAGGATGGTCATCCACTAAGAGGACACTGATTTTATCCATGGCATATATCAGGAATGTAGAGAGGCCCTTCATCAGCCTGCGCTAGTCAGTATAGCAAAAAGCCTAACCACACGCAAACCCGCATGCCCGTGCCAGCCGGGGTCAAGGCCCGCCCGGCCACCGGTACACCGCCATGTTCGTGCCCCCGGCGGCCGGGCTGTAAGGCGCACGGGTGCGGAAGACTTCGGAGGCGGCCAGCGGCGCGACCAACCCGGGATACCAGTCCGGAAACGTGACGAGATAGTCCGCGCTCGAAGCCGTCAGCCAGTCCCGCAGGGCCTGCTCGTCCCGGATAATGGGAATGACCTCGGGCGAAACCAGCCCGGCCATATCCAGGATATCCCGCCCGCCGAAGTATCCGAGCGCGCCGATGTCGTGCGCCGCGATGAGCGCGTCCGGCGGCGTGTTCTGGTTCACCCACTTTGCGGTCGCCACCATCTCGGTTTCGATGATCTGCACACCGCGCCTATACGCCTGCGCGCCGATCAGCCAGAACGCCCCGAGCACCAGCGCCACCGCCGCCAGCCACGCGCGACTGAGAACACGCGGCCACATCTCCACCGCATTCAGACGCAGCCAGTTCGTCGTCCCGCCCACGCCCACTCCAACGAGCACGGGGATGACGGGAATGAGATAGCGCCCATGCTGATAGGTGACCGGGAGCCGCAGCGCATACGCGGCGATGAAGGCGACGGTCCAACCCCCGGCGATCAGCCCCTCCCACCGCCGCGCCCGCCCCCACCGCCACGCGGCCCCCGCAATGCCTGGCAACAGCAGTGCCTGCGCCCCGATGAAGGGCAGCAACCCCAATCCCGGCTCGCAATGTCCCGTGGCGGGATAGCACAGCCACACCAACCGCGCCAGCAGAGGCAGTGCGCGGTGCGCGGCGTATTCAGCCTGCTTGGCGTAAAACGTGTTGGGCCAGAATGAGCCGCTCAGCCATTGATTGAACAGCAAATAGGGGATGAAGATCGCGCCGAAGCCGAGGAGACAACGTAGGAGCGGATCAGTTCCGCGATGGGTCGGCATTGCGGTTCCAAACCGCTTCCACGAAAGAATCACGCGCGCCAGCGCGAATGGCAAAAGCGTGAGGCCATCCGGGCGCGCGAGGATCGTGAGGCCCGCGCACAATCCAATCCACAGCGCGCGCCGGGGCGGAATCACGAAGACCGAGAGCGCCAGCGCGGCGAACAGCAGTGTCTCCATCCCGGAGACCGCCGCCCACGCCAGATGCCATTCGAGCGCGACAAATACCCCGGTCAAAAGCGCGGCCCCTGTGCGCTCCGGCCACAGGTTAAGCGCGAGGCGATTCGCCAGCCACGCCGTGAAGCCGAGCAGCGCCCCGCCGAGCGCATACGTCCATACAAGATCAGGAACATGGAGAAGGTAGCCCACCGCCAAAATCCCCGACCACAACGGCGAGGTGGAACCTGCGGAAGGATGACCGGGGATAAAGGCAAACTCGTGCCGTTCAGCAAGGTTGCGCGCATACGTCTGGTGAATCCACGCGTCGTCGAGCGGAAAGCCAAGGAAGCCGCCCGCATAACTTGCGCCGAGATAGAGGAGGACGGAGGCGAAGCCGAGGGAAATAAAAAGCAGGGCTGGGGAGCGCGGGGGCAAGGGGACGCGGGGGCGCGTCATGGATTAGGACTCACTTCAAAGAGATAGACTGGTTTGCCCGCCGCGTCGGTGAACGTCGCGCGGAGGCGCAGGCGCGGCTCGCCCTCCGGCGCGGTGTACAGCGCCTTCAACCCCTCGGTGTGATTCACGTCGAGCACCGCCCAGCGCGCGCCGAAAGCCGCCATCGCGTTGAGCAGGTCATCCGCGCTTCCGGCGGGAACGACGATACTCGGATGGCCGGTCCAATAATAGAAGGCCGGTGGGTTGTTCGCGGCGACGATGGATTGCGTATCTCCCTGCCCCGCCAGCCAATTTCCGATCTCGACATAGCGGGTGTCGCTTGCCACCCGCGGATCGGGCCAG
>Ga0184633_10000350_pt1 | contig 16150 bp, 9 predicted proteins | sample PLM31_170_b1_FD_133156 | JGI IMG/M metagenome (GOLD analysis project Ga0184633, IMG submission 133156) | Groundwater sediment microbial communities from an aquifer in East River, Colorado, USA - PLM3-1_170_b1 | ecosystem: Environmental > Terrestrial > Soil > Riparian zone | place: USA: East...
CAGCGTGGTGAACGAGGAAGTTCTCGCCCGCCAACAACTGTGCGCGCGCATAGGCGGTTCCAGGCTCGGACAGGTTGGGGGCGCTGACCACGCGGCGTTCCAGCGCGGCGCGCCCGGCATGGCCCTCGCCCAGGCGCAGGCGCGCGCGCGTGATGGCGCTGGTGCGGAAACCGCGCCCGGCGGCGTATTCGAGCGTGTGCGTATTCGGGTTGAGCAGAAGCACGGCGGCCGCGTCCACGCGTAGCTGGGTGGTGACCTGATCGAGCAGGACGTTGAGGGTGACGCGCAGGTCGAGGCTGGCCGTGATGGCTTCGTCAATCGCGCGCAGGCCGTCGAGGCGCTCGAGGCGCTGCTCGGTCTGTTCGTGCAGAGTGACGCGGTGGATGGCGTTGGCCGCAATGTCGGCGATGGCCGTGAGCAGGCGGACTTCGCTCTCGGCATAAGGCATTTGGCGGGCCGCCCACAGCGCGCCAATGGTCTGTCCCTGAACGATGAGCGGGACACACGCCCCGGCGCGGAGATCGCCGACCAGTTCGGGCCGGTAGACGCGCGCGTCGCGCGTCAGGTCATCACTCACGTAGGCTTGGCCGGTGGCGATGACGCGCCCACTCACTCCCTCGCCCGGCGGGTAGCGCAGGCCGGTATAGTGCGCCCACGCCCCGCGCGCCAGTTCAATCACGGTCTCGCCGCTGACCGGATCGCGCATGGACAGGTCTACGCCGTCGGCTTTGAGCAGTTCGCGCACCTGGTCCAGGATGAGGGGCAGCATCTCGGCGCGCGTCTGGGCGGTGCGCAGCGCGGAGGACACGGCGGCGATGGCGGCGAGTTCTTCATTGCGCCGCAGAATCTCCGCCTCCGCCTGCTTGCGCTCGGTGATGTCATGCTTGATGTCCACAAAATGGGTGATTGTCCCGCGCTCGTCCCGCACAGGCGTGATCGTCGTCTCTTCGGTGTACAGGCTGCCGTCTTTGCGGCGGTTGACGATCTCACCGTACCAGACCCGCCCGGCCAGGATGGTCTCCCACATCATCTTGTAGAACGACTCGTCCTGTTGACCCGACTTGAGCAGGCGCGGGTTCTGCCCTCGCGCCTCTCCCGGCGCGTAGCCGGTCAGGCGCGTGAAGGCCGGGTTCACCCACGTGATGTTGCCATTCCGGTCGGTGATCACGATGGCGTTCGCCGCCGACTCCATCGCCGCGCTCTGCAAGCGCAGGCGCTCCTCAGCCAGCTTGCGCTCGGTGATGTCGCGATAGTTAATGACGACCGCCTGTACGCTCGGCTCCGCCAGCAAGTTGGCGGCCTCGGTCTCGACCCACCGCCACGAGCCATCCCGGTGCCGCACGCGGGCCTGGGCCGTCACGTTGGGAAGTGGCCCCTGCAGGAGTTGCGCAAACAGGCTGACCACGGCTTGAACATCCTCGGGATGTATCCATTCAAACGCGTTCTGGCCCACACGGTCTTCGCTGGCGTAACCGTGAATCCGGCTGCCCGCGGGGCTTTCATAAAGAATCGCTCCATCCGCTCCGACGAGGGCAACGGCATCGGCGCTGTTTTCGATGAGCGCCCGGAAACGCCTCTCGCTGGCGGCCTGCGCGGCCTCCGCCCGGATGCGGTCGGTGATGTCTCGTGAGATGCCCAGGACAGCGTGCGCCTCCCCGGCCTCGTTCCGCAGGGGGACCAGCCACGTGCCCAGCCACACGTCGCCGCCGGGGAAGGCTGTTTTCGTTTCCGCGTAAATCGGCAAGCCGGTTTCGAGAACCTGCTGCAGGTTGGTTCTCGGCCGGTCGGAGATACTCGAGGGGAAGAGCAGCGCGCGCGGTTGGCCGACGAAATCTTCGGGCTGGCCGCCGAGCTGCCGGGCCGCAAAACTGTTCAGGTATTCAATGCGGTCATCCCGGTTGATGATGAAGATGGAGTCGTGCGCGGCCTCGGCCAGCGTGCGATAGCGTTCCTCGCTCTCCCGCAGCGCCGCCTCCGCCCGCTTGCGCTCGGTGATGTCGCGGATAATGCCGGTGATCGTGTGCCGGCCGTCTTCGACGAAATCATTGAAGGAGAGCTCGAGGGGGATCTCCGTGCCGTTCTTGTGGCGGCCAAGTATTTCGATGGCGTGCCAGTCTACGTGCCGCTGGCCGGAGGCGCTGTACCGCGCCAACGCAGCCCGGTGCATCGGCCGCCGCCCTTCCGGCATCAGCCGGGTGAGCGGCTGGCCGAGCAGCTCGGCGGTGGTGTAACCGAAGATCACCTCGGCGGCGGAATTGACAAACAAGATCCGGCTTTCCGTGTCAATCGTGATGATGGCGTCGGAGGCCGTCTCGGCCACAATCCGGTAGCGTTCCTCGCTCTCGCGCAGCGCCGCCTCCGCCTGCTTGCGCGCGGTGATGTCACGGACGATGGCCAAGACTTCAGCCTGGCCGCTGGGGACGCAGCGCGCCTCATAGTCGTGCAACTCGCCCCTCACCGAAAGTTGATATTCGAAGACCTGGATCGCACCTGTTTGCAGGGTTTGCGCGACAACGCGCTTGGTTTGCCGGGCCAGCTCCTCGGGCAGTACCTCGGACACATTCCTGCCCAAGAATTCACCCGGCGACACGAGGGTTTCGAACCCCGGCGCCGGTTTGAATTCCAGAAAGACGCCCTCCCGGCTGAAGCGAAACATCGTGTCCGGCAGCGCTTCCAGCATGGCGCGGAAGCGCGATTCGCTTTCCCGCAGCGCCGCCGCCACCCGCCGCCGCTCCCGCCGGTCTGCCGCCTCGCGCAGTTCGCGCTGAATGGCGGGGAGCAGGCGCGCCAGTTTGGTTTTCACGATGAAATCGTGCGCACCCGCCAGCAGAATCTCCACCGCCGCCTCCTCGCCGATAAAGCCGGAGACGACGATGAAGGGGACATCCAGCCCGCTCTGCTTCAACACCGCCAGCGCATCCGGCGCGCTGAATTGCGGCAGGTGGTAATCGGAGACGACCAGATCCCAACCTCCGGCCTCGAGCGCGGCCCGCATGGCCACGGCGGACTCCACCCGCTCAAACGCCGGGTCATAGCCCCCGCGCCGCAATTCACGCAGCGACAACTCCCCATCGTCCTCCGAATCTTCGACGAGTAGAACGCGCAACAGGGTGCTCATAGGCTCTCTCCAGCCGCGAGGGGATCTCCGGGGCGGCTCCATTCTCAGTTGGGGCTTTGAGAAGATTATAGGGCCGATTCCCGTTTGCCGACCACTCGCAGTATACTTCCGTGCATGACCGCCGACCCCGCCTACGTCCAACGTCTCCTCGCCCGGGCGCGCGCAGAGGGCCAGTGGTACTGCGGCCAGGCCGACGCCGCCGCGCTGTGCTTCGAGGGGCTCGCCCTGTTCCCCGACCACCGCGAAGCCGCCGAACTCGTCTACGAATTCTTCTGCGACGCGTGGCTGATCTACGACAACCGCAACGCCCTTCAGCAGAACATCGAGGAATGGGACGACCGGCCCCACCAGCAGCGCCGCCGCCTCGCGCTCTCCTTCCGCTTCATGAGCCGCTGGGAGGGCTGGAACCGCGAATACCGGCGCGGCCACAAGCGCGAGCGCGAAGGCCCGCCCGACGTGCGCGACCGGCTGGAGGAAGGCAAAGGTCAGTTGCTCGAAGCCTATTGCCTCGGCGACGAGGAGTGCACCGGTTTCGCGTGGCCGCTGTTCGCCGAGGCCATCCACCGCACTTCCGACCCGCAGACCACGCTCCTCTGGGTGGGCAAGCAGTACGCCGACCTCGGTTTCTTCGCCGACGCGGTAGAAGTGCTGGCCGAGCTGTGCTCGCGCTTCAACGACCCGGACGCGCGCCGCCTGCTCGCCGAGGCCAAATGGTGGCGCGACAACGCCCACCGCCTCCCGTGGCTGCCCCCGCCCGGCGACGGTTCGCGCTACCGGCGCATGATGTCGTTCATTGATCCGCATGCGCCCAGCGACGAAGGAGTGATCCGCGGCCTGCATGAGCTGACCAAAGAACGCGGCCAGCCCGAGCCCGACTGGAAGCCGACACTCGACCCCGCGCTCGCGGAACTGGTGGCCTCCGCGCTTCCGCCCGCCGATGCGGCCTCCGCCCCCAACCCGCCGCTCGTGGACTGGAGTTTCCTCGACGCCGACGACGGCCAGCCCGGCGAGCTTCCCGAGTGGGCCAAGAAGCAAATGCGCCTCTTTCGCCACAACCAAGACATCGTCGAGCACATTGCCAGAGAGCATCGCTGGAGCCGGCCCATCCAGCCGCCGTCCACCCCGCCCCGCTACGATCCCAACGATCCGCCGTTCGATCTTGAAGAGTTTCTCGAACTTGACGATGACGAGAACGAGTTCGGCCTCGACGACAAGGACGACGTGTGATTCACCCCGTAGAACGATGGGTCGGCAAGGAGAACCTATGGACAAACGCGAACGCTTGCAGGCCGCGATCAGCGGCGAAGAAGTAGATCACCCCCCGGTGGCCCTGTGGCGGCACTTCCCCGTGGACGACCAGCGCCCCGAAGACCTCGCCGCGGCCACGCTCGAATTTCAAAACCTGTATGACTGGGACTTTGTGAAAGTCACGCCAGCCAGCTCGTTTTGCCTGAAGGATTGGGGCGCAGACGACGAGTGGCGCGGCGACCCCGAAGGCACGCGCGATTACACCCGGCGCGTGATCGTGCGTCCCGAAGATTGGGCGACGCTCAAGCCGCTCGACCCGCGCACCGGTCACCTCGGCAACCAACTCCGCGCGCTCGAACTCATCCGGGATGGTCTCGGCGGGCGGATACCTTTTATCCAAACCATCTTCAGCCCGTTCAGCCAGGCACGTAACCTCGTGGGCGCGGAAAACCTCCCGGTGCATCTGCGCCGGCACCCCGCCAAACTGAAGGCCGCGCTGGCCGTGATCACCGAGACCACGCTGCGCTTCCTCGACGCTGTGAAGCGCACCGGCATGGATGGCATCTTTTACGCCGTGCAGCTCGCGACCGCGCGCGTCCTCTCCGAGGCCGAATACCGCGAGTTCGGCGAGCCGTACGACTGGCAGATTTTGGAAGCCGCGCACGCTTTGTGGTTGAACGTGGCCCACCTGCACGGCGACGACGTGATGTTCGACCTCGTGTCGCGCTATCCTGCGCATGTGATCAACTGGCACGACCGCGAGACGCCGCCGAGTCTCGCGGAAGGTCAGAAGAAATTCCGTGAAGGGGGGGCGGTGTGCGGCGGGATGCGGCAGTGGGCGACGATGGTGCTGGGGACGCCGGAGCAGGTGCGCACGGAGGCCCGGCAGGCGATCGAGGCGACTGGCGGGCGGCGCTTCATCCTCGGCACGGGCTGTGTCACGCCCATCACTGCGCCGAGGGCGAACCTGCGGGCCGCGCGCGAGGCTGTCGGTTGAGCGCCCTCTTGCCCCCGCCCCGCCTCGCGCGCACGAGCGTGGCTTTCGTTTCTCACCGGGCCGGGTACAATTGGCAGGCGATGAGCATTCGACCCATCTTCCAGCGCGGCTGGCTTCCCCCGTGGGGCGTGGAAGCATTGCGCCGGACATTTGAAACGCTATTCCGGATCCTCACCCGCGTGGAAGTACGCGGTTTGGAGAATCTCCCGGCCTCCGGCGGGTTCATCCTCTCCTCCAACCACCTCAGCCGCCTTGACGCGCCGCTGATTTTCATACTGCTGAAGGGTCGCAAACTGACGGCCTTTGCCGCCGATACCTACCGGCCCCGGCCCTTCTTTCGCGCGATTCTGCGATCTATTGACGTAATCTGGGTGCATCGCGGCGCGATCGGCCCCTCCACGATAAGATACGCGATACACGCTCTCCGCAATGGCAGCGCCATCGGCGTAGCGCCGGAGGGCACGCGCAGCCCAACACACGCGCTCATCGAGGGGAAGACTGGCGCGGCATTCCTCGCGCTCGCGGCGGGCGTGCCGATTGTGCCCATTGCGCTCGACAACCCGGAGAAGATTCTGCCGTCGCTCGCGCGCCTGCGCCGCCAGCCCGTGACGATCACCGTCGGCAAACCGATTGTGCTCCCGCCGCAGCCGGATGGCCACCGCCCTGACTCGCAAACGCTGGAGGACTACACGACCGAAATCATGTGCCGCATTGCGGCCATGCTCCCGCCCGAACGTCGCGGGGTGTATGCGGATCATCCGCGCTTGAAGGAAATGCTGGCGGGTGGCTGATGGCATATGGCTGATAGCGTATGGTTTCTGCCATCTGCTATCTGCTATCTGCCATACGCGAACATGGACTCCATCGCCATCCTCGACTTCGGTTCACAATACTCGCAACTCATCGCGCGGCGCGTGCGGGAGGCGCACGTCTATTGCGAGCTCTTTCCGCACGACGCCCCGGCGGAAAAAGTGCTGGCCCTCCGCCCGCGCGCGTTGATCCTCTCCGGCGGCCCGAACTCGGTGTACGACCCCGGCGCGCCGGCGCTCCCCGATTATGTTCTCAACTCGGGCCTGCCCGTCCTCGGCATCTGCTACGGGATGCAATTGCTCGCGCACTCCCTCGGCGGGCACGTGCAAGCCTCGCCCGCGCGCGAATATGGCCGCGCCCAATTACTAATTACCAATCTCCAATCTCCTCTCTTCTCTGCGTTGCCTCCCGCCTCCCAAGTCTGGGCCAGTCACGGCGACAAAGTAGATCGCCTCCCGCCCGGCTTCCGCGCGGCGGCCTCGTCGGACAACTGCGCCATTGCGGCGATGGAAGACCCGGCGCGCAGACTCTTCGCGCTGCAATTCCATCCCGAAGTCAACCATACCCGGCACGGGCGCGAGATCATTCAGAATTTCCTCGCCGCCGCCGGGGTCAAAGCCGAATGGACGCCGGGGTCGGTGGTCGAAGATGCGGTCGCCAAAGTCCGCGCACAGGTGGGGGACGCGCCTGTCGTCGCCGCGGTGAGCGGGGGCGTGGACTCGTCGGTCGCAGCGGCGCTCGTCCACCGCGCGGTCGGCAATCAACTCACCTGCATCTTCGTGGACACGGGCATGCTGCGGGCGGGCGAGCCGCAGGCGGTCGTCGAGACGTTCGGCAAGACGCTGGGCGCGCGGCTCGTGGCCGTCAACGCGACCGAGGAATTCCTGGACGCGCTCGCGGGCGTGACCGACCCCGAGCAGAAACGCAGGATCGTCGGCGAGAAGTTCATCCGCATTTTTGAGCGCGAGGCCATGCGTGCGGCGGCCCCCGCCCCCGTCGCGGCGCATCCTGAGCGGAGCGAAGCGCAGTCGAAGGGCCGCGATTGGGGAGGGAGGGCGCGCTTTTTAGTTCAAGGCACGATCTACCCTGACGTGGTCGAGTCGCGCGGGCCGGAGCGGCAGACGGCGGCGAAGATCAAAACGCATCACAATGTCGGCGGGCTTCCAAAGGACTTGGGCTTCGAGCTGGTCGAGCCGCTGCGTTATCTGTTCAAAGACGAGGTGCGCGCAGTAGGCCTGGAGCTTGGCCTCCCGGAGTCGCTCGTGTGGCGGCAGCCGTTCCCCGGCCCCGGCCTCGCCGTCCGCTGTCTGGGCGAGATCACGTGGGAGCGGTTGGAGACCCTCCGCGCCGCCGACAAAATCGTCACCGACGAGTTGGGCGCGGCGGGACTCTTGAGGGGCGACATCGCGGACGGCTTAACGGCCAGCCCCCTTGGGACCGCGCAGGCGTTCGCCGTGCTGCTCCCCGTGCGCTCTGTGGGCGTGATGGGGGATGGCCGCACGTATCACGAGGTGTGCGCCATCCGCGCCGTGACCACCGATGACTTCATGACCGCCGACTGGGCGCGCCTGCCGTACGACGTGCTCGCCCGCATCTCCAGCCGCATCGTCAACGAAGTCAAAGGCATCAATCGCGTGGTGTACGACATTTCCACCAAGCCGCCCGCGACGATTGAGTGGGAATGACCATGCGCAATGCACAATTCAAGCGCTTCTTTGAGTATTGCGCGTTGTGAATTGCCCATGAACACCGGACTCCTTCTTCGTGACAGCTGGCGCATCACCTGGCGCAACTGGCCGCTGTGGCTGCTCATTCTGCTGATGTTCGTGGTCTTTCTTCCGGCCACGGTGTTGAGCGGGGCGTTCGGGGCGGTCGCAGCCCTCGTCACGTTGCCAATGGCTGGCCCGTTGCCGCGCTGGATGAATCAGTTCCGCGATATTCCGGTGTGGGCATGGCTGTTGATCGCCGTGGCCGCGCTGGCCCTGTTGGTCATTAGCACCGCGATCAGCTGGCTGCTGCAGGCGGCGGCGATGCGCGGAGCCGCGATCGCGGCGGAGCGCGGGACGTTCGCGTTGAGTGAAGCGCTGCGGCTCGGATGGCGGCGGGTCATCAACCTCCTCACGCTGAGTTTCACCTTCGGGCTGCTCATCACCGCGATGGGCTTGCTGCCTCCGCTCGTCATCATCCTGCTGGCGGGCCGCTTCGAGTTCGGCGTGCAGCTCATGCAACTGGCGCAGACCGGGCTGGCGCCGCTGAACGTCGTATTGGGCGTCGTGCTCCTGCTCGTGATGATGTCGGTGGCGCTGGAAGACGTGGGGCCGGGCGCCGCGTTCGGGCGCGCCTGGCGAGTTTTCCGCTCCGGTTGGTGGGGGTTCGTCCTCGCGCTGGGGATCGCCGTCGCCGCCAGCCTGGCCCTCGCGCTACTCAGCGTGCCCGTCGTCGTATTGTTAATCGTCGTCACCGTGGGACTGTCGCTCCTCAACTCGCCTGTCGTGCTGGCGGTCGCGCTCCTGCTCGCCTGCGGGGTGCTCGGGCCGATCGGGTTATTCCTGATGCTGTTCACGGCGGTATACACGCTGGTGCTGTACACGCTGACCTATCGGGGCGCGGCGCAACTCGTCGGCCCCGAGGCGAAGGCGTGACAGGTTTCAATCGGAGGCTGCTATGAAACTGGATTTCGGCGCAATTCTTTCACGAGCGTGGAAGATCACGTGGGAAAACAAGGTCCTGTGGATCTTCGGCCTCCTGGCCGCGATGGGAAATGGGGCCGCAGGCGGGGGCGGGGGAGCGGGAGGAGGCGACGGCGGCGGCGGTCGTGACTTCGGCCCCGGTGGGCCGGAGCTCCCGCCGCCCGTCCGGCGCTTTGTCGAGAGTCCTGACCCCCGGATCATCGCCATCGTCATCGGCGTGATCTGCGTGCTGGTGCTGATCGCCCTCGTGTTCTTTGTCCTCTCCATGATCGGGCGCGGCGGGCTGATCGGCGGGGTACGTCTGGCCGACGACAACGGCCGCGTCACGTTCGGCGAGGCGTGGCGCGTGGGCCTGCGCAACTTCTGGCGCGTGTTTTTGATCGGGCTGATTGTGGGGGTGGTGGTGATCGGGCTGGTGCTGATTTTGCTCGTGCCCGGCATCTTCTTCTCCATCACCATCATCGGGCTGCTCTGTGGCCTCCCGCTCATCTTCGCCTTTGTGGTCGCCGCGATTGTCCTGGGCATCGTCGCCTACTTCGCGCAGATCGCCGCCGTGGTTGAGGACCTCCCGGTGACGGCGGCGCTGGGCCGCGCCTGGGAGGTGATCCGCGCCAACCTCGGCGACATCATCATCCTGGGGATTGTGCTCATCGTCGCGCAGGCCGTCATCGGCGTCGTCATCGCGCTGCCGCTCATCGTCACGCTCATCCCGATCGTGTTTGCGGTGATCGGCTTCATCAACGAGAGCCAGAACATGGCTGTCGGCGGCCTGATCGTCGCCGGGCTGTGCTTCGTGGCCTACCTGCCCGTGCTGATCGTGCTGGGCGGCGTGCTGGAGACCTGGATCACCTCGGCGTGGACGCTGGCCTACCGGCAGTTCATCCGCCCGATGGCGGCGCCCGGCGCGCAGTCCGCGCCGCTTGCGCCGGCGGCATAAATCTGTGTGGGAGTGCGGGGGTATGGGAGTCACTCCCACACTCCCACGCCCCCATACCCCCACACTCCAATGCTCCTCGGTGTTGACATTGGCGGCACGTTCACGGATTTCGTCCTCGTGGACGACGCGGGCCGCATCCGGCTGCACAAACGGCTGACCTCGCCCGACGACCCGGCGCGCTCGGTGGGCGAGGGCGTGCGCGAACTCGGCCTGCCGGAGTCCGCGCTCGTGGTGCACGGTTCGACCATCGCGACCAACGCGCTGCTCGAACGGCGCGGCGCGCGCACCGCGCTCATCACCACCGCCGGATTTGCGGATGTGCTGGAGATTGGTCGGCAGAACCGGCCCGACCTGTACGCGCTCGTCCCCCGCAAGCCGCCGCCGCTCGTCCCGCGCGAATGGCGCTTCGAGCTGCGCGAGCGCATCACCGCGCAGGGTGACATCCTGATCCCACTCGACCCACAGGAGGTCGCCGCCCTCATCCCCAGGCTGCTCGCCGAAGGCATCGAGTCCATCGCCGTCTGTTTTCTCTTTTCGTTTCTGAGGCCGGAACATGAGCGGCTTGTGCGAGAGATGTTGGAGATGAGAAGTGAGAAGTGGGCACCTCCCACCTCTCACCTCCTACATCCCACCTCTATCTCTCTCTCCTCCGAAATCCTCCCGGAATACCGCGAATACGAACGCACCTCCACGACCGTCATCAACGCCTATGTCGCGCCGCTCGTGGATCGGTATCTGGCTCAGCTCGAGAAGGCCTTGCGCCCGCGCCCGCTGCGCATCATGCAGTCGAATGGAGGCTGCGTCACCTCCACGACCGCGCGAGCGCAGGCCGCGCGCACCGCGCTCTCCGGCCCGGCGGGGGGAGTGGTGGGGGCGTTTGAGGTGGCGAAGGAGGCCCTCACCCCCCACCCCCCGGCCCCCTCTCCCCTCTCCCGTGCCGTTGGCACGGGAGAGGGGCAGGGGGTGAGGGTCATCACCTTCGACATGGGCGGCACGTCCACCGACGTGTGCCTGTGTCCGGGCCGCATCCCGTTCACATCCGAGGGCGAAATCAGCGGGATGCCATTGCGGCTGCCATTGATTGATATTCACACGGTTGGTGCGGGGGGCGGGAGCCTCGCGCGGATGGATGCAGGCGGCGCGCTCACGGTGGGGCCGGAGTCCGCCGGAGCTGATCCCGGCCCGGTGTGCTACGGGCGCGGGGGCCGCGTCGTCGCCGTCACCGATGCAGACTTGATTCTGAATCGCCTCGACCCCGCGCATTTCCTCGGAGGCCGGATGACGCTGGAGGTGGCCGCCGCGCGCGCCGCGCTGGCCGAACTTGCGACCGCGTTCGGGAGCGCCTCGCCCGAAACAGCGGCGTGGGGCGTCATCCAAATCGCCAACGCGACGATGGAGCGCGCCATCCGCAAAATTTCCATCGAGCGCGGCTTCGACCCGCGCGACTTCACGCTTGTGGCCTTCGGCGGCGCTGGCCCGGTGCACGCCTGCGAGCTTGCCGAGCGGCTGAGGATTCCGCGCGTGCTCGTCCCGCGCGCGCCGGGGGTGCTCTCCGCGCTGGGGATGCTGCTTTCGGATTTGGTGAAGGATTACTCGCTGACCGCGATGCGCCGCGCCGAGGCGCCCACCCTGAGCGCAGTCGAAGGGAGGGGCGGATCCGATCTCGAAGAGTCATTCCAACCTCTCGAGGCGCGCGCCCGCGCGGAGATGGCGGTCGAGGGTGTAACTGCTCCACGATTGGAACGCTCGGTGGACATGCGCTACGTGGGGCAGTCGTTTGAGATCAACGTGCCGTTTGAAGGCAATTGGAGATTGGTCATTGGGGAGTTTCATGCGCGGCACGGACAGCGGTATGGGCACGCTCACCCTGACGAGCCGGTGGAACTCGTGAACCTGCGCGTGCGCGCCGTGGGCGAGACTCGGAAACCGGTTTTCGAAGAACTACCCGTGGGCGGCGCAGACCCCTCGGCGGCGAGCGCGGGCGAGAGGCCGGTGTGGTTCGAGGGGCAGGCGGGGCTACAACCGCAGGCGGCGCGGCTGTTCGAGAGAGAAAAATTCAGGGCAGGCAATCGCGTTGAAGGCCCGGCAATTGTTTTTCAGATGGACGCGACCACGGTCATCCCGCCGGGGTGGGCGGGAATGGTGGATTGCTGGGGGCATTTGTTGTTGGAAAGGCGGTGAGGCGAGGGCGTGTTACAATTGCCCCATCTTTGAGCGCGCCGAGAGGGGGAGTTCTCGGCCGATCGTCGCATGCCTTCACAACCTCGCACTCCCGCACTCCCATCGCGCAGCATCCCTTTGGGACATCCCCACACAATTCTTCGTCTCCTTTGTGGGCTGTTAATTGCATTCACCGTCATCGTCGCTCCGCGCCCCGCGCTGGCCCAGGCCACCGATGGCACACCGGCCATCACGGCGGTTGACACCAGCGCCTTCCCGGATGTGCGCGTGTATCTCGCCGTGTCCGACGCGGAGGGGAATCACGTCCCCGGCCTGCCCGCGAGCGCATTTGCGCTCACCGAAGACCAATCTCCAATCTCCAATCTCTCGATCTCCGAAGCCGAGGTCGGCACGCAGGGGGTGATCGTCCTCGACTCCTCGGCGGCTTTCAAGGCTCGCGATGCCAACGCTGTCACGCGGCTGGACTTCATCAAACAGGCCTTGACCCGGAACGGGAACATGCAATGGATGAAGGACGGCGTGGATGACGTGACCGTGCTCGCGCCGGAGGGCGTGCTGGCCGCGCACAGCAGCGTGGTCGGCGACGTGGCCGGCGCGGTGATGAGTTACACCACCGAGGTCGCGGGGATCGCCAACCACATCCCCTTCGCGAATCAGGCGCTGGACTTTGCCGCCGATGCCACCCTGCGCCCCGGCATGCGCCGGTACGTGGTCTTCATCTCCAGCGGCTTCGCCAGTGCGGGAGATGAAACGGCCCTCGCCGATCTCGTCGCGCGTGCAAACGCGAGCCGCATCCCCATCCATACGGTTTATGTCGGTCCGCCCGGCCCGGATGGGCAACTCGCCGTCGAGGCCCAGCGCCTGAAGAAGCTGGCCGAGCTCACTGGAGGCGCGTTCGTCGTCTTCGATCAGCCCGCGAGCCTCGATCCCCTCTTGCAGCGCCTCGCCGACCAACGCGCCCAATACATCCTGAGTTATCGCTCGACGCTCGCCGTCACAGGACAGCACTCGCTCTTCGCCCGCGTCACGCTCCCCGGCGGCGCGGCGCTCACCTCGGAGGTCAGCGCCTTCCCCTTACGGGTCGAGCTGCCCACAATTGCGATTCAGAATGTGCCTGCGACGATTCAACGCCTCGCGCAGCAGCCCGGCGCGGACCCTCAGACCATCGCGCCGACGGCGTATGCGGTGCAGTTCAAGGCTGAATTCCCCGACGGGCACACGCGCACGCTGACCGAAGTCCAGTTGATCGCGGACGGGCAGGTCGCGGACACGCAGCGCCTTGCGCCGATTGAAACGCTCACCTGGCCTCTGGCAAGTTACGCCGAGAGCGGCACGCACGCCCTGCAACTGCGCGCGACGGATGAACTGGGGCTGGTGGCGGAAAGTGAGGTGCTGACGGTGACGGTCACGGTGGAGATACCGCCGCTGACGGTGGCGCAGAGGGCGGCGGGTGTGCCGGTGTGGGCTGTGGGCCTCGCGGGCGGGCTGCTGGCGATTGGCCTCGCGTCGGCGGGAGGGCTGTGGTTCGTTCGCCGTCGCCGCGCCGCCTCCGCGCCGGCGGCAACCGCCGACCTTCGCAAAACTCAACCGCTCACGCCGCTCTCCAAACAACGTGCGACGCCACGCCTGCCCCTGCCGCAGTTGCATCTGCCCGCGCGGCGGGCCGCGCAGCCCAAACAAACGGGAAAGGCTTATCTCGAAGTGGTGGAGCCGGGCGGGGGTGGCTCGCGCGCCGACATCGAACTCTTCGGCGAGACGGTGCGATTAGGTCGCGAGCCGTCGCTGGCGCAGATCGTCTTCCCGGATCGCTCCGTCTCCCGCCTGCACGCGCGCATCGCCGAAACGTCGCCGGGGGTGTTTCAGATTTTCGACGAAGGCTCGACCTCGGGCACGTGGGTCAACCTCACGCAAATTCCTGTCGCAACAGGCTGCGAGCTGAAGTCGGGGGATTTGATCAACCTTGGGCGCGTGCAACTGCGCTTCAAGCGACGAGACGGCTCCCCGCCCGCCGCGCCGGATGGGGCGCGTCCCACGCCCCCGCAGTTGCCGGCCGGCGTCACAGGCCCAACCGAATCCTATCGGCCACGCAAAGACGAGTAGTTGCCGCAACTTGCGCTGGTCGGCATCCGCATCGAGGGGATAGTGGATAGTTCCGCCGCGTTAAACAGAAAACGCCCAACGGATGTCGGGCGTTTTCTGCGCGCTCTGAGGAGCGCCAACAAGCCCCTTGGCAATGACCTACTCTCCCGGGCGGTGTCCCGCCAAGTACCATCGGCGCTGTCAGGCTTAACTACCGGGTTCGGGATGGGACCGGGTGTACCCCTGACGCTCCAATCACCAAGAGACAGTTTCAAGTTGAAAACTGAATAGCGTGAAACTTCAAGTTCTCCGCACCATAAAATGGACTAAGCCCTCGGCCATTAGTACGTCTACGCTCGCGCCTTGCAGCGCTTACACGCGACGCCTATAGTAGCAGGTAGTCTACCTGCGGCCTTACTCGCTTGACGCGATGGGAGATCTAATCTTGGAACGAGTTTCCCACTTAGATGCATTCAGCGGTTATCTCGACCGGACGTAGCTACTCAGCGATGCCGTTGGCACGACAACTGACACACCAGCGGTCCGTCCATCCCGGTCCTCTCGTACTAGGGACAGCCTTCCTCAAATCTCCTGCGCCCACAGCGGATAGAGACCGACCTGTCTCACGCATCCCCAAGTTACCTTGGGGATAGACTATACCACTGCCTCTTTCGAGGCACCGACGTATTACGACACGCTTAGATTTGCCCTCCAGTCGGAGGGCAGGAATGTCGTCGAGAGTTGCCAGACTCTCAGTCGTTACGGGGGTCGAGATAGCCCTTACTTTCCAAAAAAGCCTGCACCCCAGCCTGGGTATGCTTGCGTTTCTTGGTGTAGTTTAGGGCTTGAAGGGATTCCACCTGGCCACACCACGCCAGAAATTCTTCAGGCGACGGATCAGGTTGAGAAGTTATCTTCCTGATCATCCGCAACGCCTCTTCCACCTGCCCACGTTTCAGAACGATGTAAGGTTCAAGCAATTCGAGCACTTGCCGAACTGGCTCGAAACCTTCCACATCGTACTCACTGATTCCGTCATTCCGGTCTCGGACAACGCCCACCTGCAAGTTGTCATGCAACCATTCCAAGATCGAGCGGTTGCACTGCTTTTGGTAGAACGCGACCGTGGCCTTGATCTGGAACCCGTAAGCGTAATCTGAGCGTGGCTTGAGTTGAAAGATGACGCTGCCATCGCCATCCAAAAACCCGGCGATGTAAGCCAAAGTGGTTTCCCGCATCTCAACCTTCCCACGGGATTACCCTCCTGCGGAGGGCTTCCCCGTTATGAGTCGGTTATCATCTGGGGATCGCTCCCCAGAGCCGCCATTGATGTTGACGGTCTGAACCCAGCTCACGTACCGCTTTAATGGGCGAACAGCCCAACCCTTGGGACCTTATCCAGCCCCAGGATGCGATGAGCCGACATCGAGGTGCCGAGCGAGGTCGTCGATGTGAACTCTTGGACCTCACCAGCCTGTTATCCCCGGGGTAGCTTTTGTCTGATAAGCCACGGCCATTCCACACTGAACCGTGGGATCACTAAGCCCGACTTTCGTCTCTGCTCGGCGCATTGGCCTTGCAGTCAAGCTCCCTTGTGCCTTTACACTCTCCGGCTGGTTTCCATTCAGCCTGAGGGAACCTTTGGGCGCCTCCGTTACCTTTTGGGAGGCGACCGCCCCAGTCAAACTACCCACCTGGCACGGTCCCCCGCCCCGCTCAGGGGTCGAGGTTAGGGTCAAAACTTCACCAGGGTGGTATTTCATATTGCGACTCCCCCGAGCCCGAAAGCCCAGGTTCGCAGTCTCCCACCTATGCTACGCAGGAAAAGTTCTAACGCAATGCCAGGATATAGTAAAGCTCCACGGGGTCTTTTTGTCCTGCTGCGGGAAGGCAGCATCTTCACTGCCATTTCAATTTCGCCGGATCCCTCGTTGAGACAGTGCTCCAGTTGTTACACCGTTCGTGCGGGTCGGAACTTACCCGACTAGGAATTTCGCTACCTTAGGACCGTTATAGTTACGGCCGCCGTTCACCGGGGCTTCAGTTCAAAGCTTCGCCTTGCGGCTAACCTCTCCCTTTAACCTTCCGGC
>Ga0184633_10000351_pt1 | contig 16144 bp, 14 predicted proteins | sample PLM31_170_b1_FD_133156 | JGI IMG/M metagenome (GOLD analysis project Ga0184633, IMG submission 133156) | Groundwater sediment microbial communities from an aquifer in East River, Colorado, USA - PLM3-1_170_b1 | ecosystem: Environmental > Terrestrial > Soil > Riparian zone | place: USA: East...
GAAGCAGGAGTCGGTTATAGGCCTCCTACCCATTATAGCCAGAACAAGAGAGCTCCTCTCCCGATCTACACGGCTCATCTCGATTCTTGCCAGAACCTGTCTGCCCAACAGCTCCGAATGAGCCGCGGGGCGTCGGGGCGCTCCACCAGTTGGCCAAGCACCTCGGCCAGCAGCGGCTGATCCGTCGCGACGAAGCAAAGTTTTTTCTGACAGAAGCGCCGCTCCTCGTTCCACCCCGCTCCGCGACGCTCCATGAAGGCACCATTCGGGGTCATCTGGAAAGCCTTCTCAACCTGGGACACTGTGACCTCCTCCAGTCGGCCCAACGGATTGGCGCTCACCCGCGGCGCCGCGCCTTGCCAAGTCAAATCAGCTTTCGTTACCAGCGGCGCCGACGGGTGCAGCGCCTGTTAGGCCGGTGCCACTGAGATATTGCGCAGACCGCCAGCGGCCCCACTGCCGCTGGAGCAGACCAGCGCTGCGCGCGAACCGCACCGCGATGCCTGGCACAGACATGCGTGTCGATCATCGTTCACGCCACTCCCTCGCGACCGCGTGTGGCCGGCGCGGTGAGGTCTCGTTCAGTCCTACAAAGCCGCTGAAGAACGCTTATCTAAACACCACAGGGTTACTCAGGACCTCTCGTCCATGGCCCTGATCCACGGGACACGCCTCGGCCCGTATCAGGTCGCGGGCAAGGGGTGTCAGTCCATCCGCTGACTGGTACGCCGCGCCTGCGCCTCGAGAATCGGCGCGAGGGCCATCGCGTAGGAAGGATCGAGTCGCTGGGCAGCGCCATTTGAAAACTCGATGTCCATCTCGGCGGTCCAGACGCCGAATCCGTGCATCGCCCATGTGAAGCGGCATACCTCCGCTTGGTCCACGCGGATGCGATACCGACAGTAGCCTCGACGCGCGTCAACCCTTTCCACCTGCGCGAGGGGCCGGCGAAAGCGGTCGAGGACGTTCCAGTCGGCGCCCGCCGGCTCGAGAATGCCGATGATGCCACCCGAGGAAGCCTCGGCCAAGACGTACGAGGATCTGAACGGCCAGGCGCCCCTCTCGGGCTGAACCGTCAGCAACGAAGGCCCGCTCGGTTCGCGCCGGAGCAGGAACTGCCAGGCGGAGACACCCGCCAGTCCTACGACCAGCAACAAAACGCCCCCCGGCAGGGCCCGTTCAGACGCGCTAACAGCAAAGCGGATCAGTTCGCGGCGTGATGGCAACACCCTGAGGGCGATGACCGCTGCCCCGAGGAATGCGAACCCGATTGCCAGAGCTGCCTGCCGGATGGGCACGATCCACTCGACCGAGCTGGACGAGGGTGGCCGCGCCACGAACACGACCGCCACGAGCGCGGCTCCGCCGGCCGCCATCATGAAGGCGATCACGAGACGAAGGGCCGCGTGCGTAAGAACGGCGAGCAGCCGCTGCATATACGAGATTTTCGCACCTCAATCGCCGTGGCAAAACGCCTTTGCGGAACGGTTTTTTGGATCAGTCCGTCGAGAGTGTCTGGATCACGTCATTGTGTTCCACGAAGCGGGATTGGAACGACCATCAAGCTTTATTGCGACTACCACCACCGATCGCACACCCACCTGTCGCTCGCCAAAGACATGCCGATCCTCGTCCCGTCACGGTGTCGGTCGGTGCACCGATCGTGACGATCCCGCAGGTCGGGCGGGCTTCATCACCGGTACGAAAGGCGCGCGGCCTGGACACCAACGGCGGCCGTTATCTCGACGCACACCACCTGCGCACTCGCGGCTGCCAGTTGCTCTTTCTGGCGTAAACAGCGCAGTTCATCGCGGCCCTCCCGCTCGTTCGACTTCGCGGCGCGCCTTCCGGGGTCGGCCACCCTTGCGGCCATTGCGACGCGATGCCTCTGCCTTAGCGGCGCTCTTCGCGCGTCCCAAGAGAGCGCCCAAACCCGCATACTGCAGATGTATCTTGTTTGCACGGACGCCGAGTTCGCAGCGCAGCGCGAACACCTCGGCTTTGGGCTGCGGCTCTCGCCCAAGTTTGCGGAGCGTGTCCAGATGCGCCGCCATTGCGCTCCGGATGGCGCGCTTCGCGACCGCCCTCGTATCCGCTGCCGCGTAGACGCCGGGCAGGCCTGCCACCCACGCGCTAAACGTGCCGTTACTCTCTCGCTCGATGACAACAGGGAAATACTCCGTCATTAGTCGGTCTCCTTTAGCCCCGCGTCCTTCAGGATGCGATGCGCGAGTCCCGTGGGGACTTCTTTCTTCGTGTGGACCGCGATGGTAATCGGCCCTCTGGTCGGATGGACGAACTGCCGATGGCTGCCCTTGCCGCTCCGCTGCTCGACGAAGCCCGCAGCCTTCAGGCGACGAATCAACTCGCCCCACGTCACTAGCCTAGTATAAACCTAACGGTCGGTTACATCGGGACAAGGGGCGGACGGCGCAGGGACCGTGACGTTCAACGATTTTGCCGCAAGCGTACCTGGACGACTTCGAACCGAAACGCTCTTGCTCAATCAACACCGCAAGATCCCGGGGAATGTCGCGCCACGGTTCTGAGATCGCGTGGGATTCCTCCACTGGCTCGTTTGGGCAGTTTGCGCCGCGCGATCACGGAATTGAGCGTCTTCTCCTGTACCACGGTTGTAGGACGCTCTCGTGGGTGGCGCCAACCTCGGCTGCCCCTGTGGGTTATGGCCGGTGATCGCCAGTCTCGCGCGGGTACACCATTTGCTCGGCAGACCCGAAGCTCCAACGGATTTCCTTGGGGAGGATCTCAGTGCGCGTGAAGAAGGCGAAGAAGCCGACGCGATCGATTCGATTGAAGAATTCTCCGCGCGCGCGGAACTTCATGCGCCTTGCGTGGGGGATAAACCCGCGGGTGATTGTCCTTGGGGTGATTTGTGTCATGACCGCTGCAGCGCTGATCGCGGCACGCCAACCATCTCACCGAGCCGATATCGCGAACGTAGACGCGCAGCCGGAGGCAAACGCGCCGCCGGACAAAGTGGCAATGGCGGCGCGACTCGAAACGAAGAAGGCCGTCGTGTCAAGGGCGCCCGCGACGACTGCTGCGGCCAAGACATATACCGCGGACGGATCGATGGGGAATGCGCCGGCGGTCGAATCGGTGAAGACCATGACGGTGGCATCGGCCTCGAAGGCACCGCCGGTGGAATCGACGGTGAAGGCAGATGTCCAGAACTCAGCACCAGTAACGATCACGGGGTGCCTCGACCTCGATGAAGAGACGTTCCGGCTGAAGGACACGTCCGGCGCGGATGCGCCGAAGTCGCGGAGCTGGAGATCAGGTTTTCTGAAGAACCGCCAGTCGCCGATCGAACTCGTGGATGCGACCAACACACTGACACTACCGGATTATGTCGGCCAGCGCGTCGCTGCGACCGGCAGGCTCATGAACCGCGAGATGCAGGTGCATTCGTTGCACCGCGTGGCGGCCTCCTGCAGCTAACGCGGCCTGCGGACGATGAAGTCAAGCAGATCTCTACCGCTACTTCCTGCGTGTGTACCTGTAATCGCCCGAGATATGCATCTCAAGAAGATGCGTCGGCACGCCCTGGCTGTCGGTGACGAACTTGATTGACCATCCATAGAAGCCGGAAAAGGTGGTTTCCGACTTCGCCCCGAGCTGCACTTTCTCCCTCGCGCTGAGCACGGCGAACAGCGCCTGGTCAGAGGCGGTGATTTCGATAATTCTGGGGTGGGGTCCCTGTCCCCAGTTGTCCCGCTCCACATAGGTGCCGGCATATTTCTTCAGAATTTCAGGGGCGACCTTGACTTCGGACGTCTGATTGTCGGAGGCCTTGCCGACCCAGAGCTCGTGGTCGGTGCTCTCATTGCAAACGGATTCGAGCAATTCGGTATCCGCGGTCAACTCCGCACTGAGTGCGACCGTCCAAGGCCGGGCGTACACGGCAGGGTCGTTCAGCGTGACTTCAATGTCCATGTGGCCGAAGTCCCGGCGACGGTAGCGTTCGGTCATACGCAGCGCTTCCGTGTGGGGATGGCCGCTGGAATCCAGCCAGGTCCGGTCGTTGTATCCGAAGCTCTCGACCACCAGCGTGTCTCCCTCCCAGCGCCCCACCGAATACCCCATCCAGCTCGGATTGGGGTCGGTCTCCAGTGCGCGTCCATCCATGAAAATCTCACGATAAGTGAGATCCTGGTCCAACATGACGATCAGACTCGGAGTCTGAACGATCTTGGCCAGGCGCCCGCTGGTGCTGTAGCTCGGACCATACGGCAGGCACTGCACAGACATGTGATCTTTACCTAAGTCCTCCATCCGACGCTTCACCAGCGCCTCGGCCGAAGCCTGGACCTCGCCGGGTTTGAGGTCCGCCGCGATGTTACGGGGATACTTGGTGGAAATCCTCTGCCACAAGCCCGACAGGTCGACCTTGCCGTCGGGCGTCCGCGGCGCCGGGGCCGTCAGGTGCGGTTTGCCGTCGGGGGTGCGCGGGATGCCGGGCGTCGGATGCTTCAGCCATTGCGCCGCGAGCGGCGCAGCCAGCACGGACAGGACGATCGTCAAGACAAAAGCTTTCGTTTTCATGTCCTTCCTCCCGCGTTACGGCCTTTCTTTCGCCTTCCAGGGGCCAAGCGCCAGGGGCGCGTGACACAGGTGGCACTGGAATGACCGGGAGATTATACCTACGGAGTCATCTCGGCGGGAAGTCCGATTGCCTAACGCATAACCACCGCCTGGAAGTACGCGGGCAGACCCTTCTTCGTGTCGCGCAGAATCTCGACGATGGCGCGCCGGTCGGCGAGTGAGAGCTGCGCGTAGACCTTGTTCGTCTCCTTGCCCGAGAGCACGTCCCACATTCGCTCGTAGACGAGATTCTTCGCCGCGGCCGGCAAGGCATCGAACGCGTCGGTATAGATCATGAAGCTGCATGGATAGCGGAGCAGGCGGCCGCTGAGATCGAGCGCTCGCAGCGATCGACCTCTGCTGTCGTGCGGCCCTTTCGACGAAAACTCCCCCGCGAACGCTGACGAGCCTCGAACAGGAGATGGCAACGGCGCTTCGTCTACGAACAGCAAATAATCCACGAGATCGCGCGCCAGGTCCCGAACGTGGGGCGGCAGGCCGGCGGTCGTGTCCACTGGCAGGTCACGTGCGGCGATACGAGCTTCCCAACCGAGGCGCGTCAACAAGTTGATCATGTGAACCTGATGGTTCAGGACCATCAATGCGACCACATCGCTGTGCGGCGTGAGGTAGGCGCTCGTGTCGAAGGCACCAATTCCCGTCGTCAGCGTTGGCGCGAGATCGGCTCTGACGTACGAGCGGGGCACGTGCAACACCGGGACGTTGCCGAGGTGCCGCAAGGGAACCTGCGCACCCGTCACGTACCACCCGCCCCAGCGGTCCTCGATGGGCGTCCGATGGTCCATCGCCCAGCCGCGGGCGTACTCGTTCTGGTTGTCCGACAGCGGCAGCACGCTCATCATGAAAAGCCCGGGCACACCGCTCGTCTCGGCCGTGAGGTGGCACTGAAGGCACTCTGCGCCGCGAACGAACTGCGGTTTCGTCTGCGGCTTTTGTGCGAGCGAATAGAAGACGACGCCCTGAGTCGCGTCCTGCGCCGCGACTTCCAGGGAATCTGCGCCGTACGTCCAGCCGACGGCTGTGGTGTCGTTGAAGTAGATCGCCCGTGGCGTCGCTTTGCTGATGTGCGCGCGTTGCAGGCTGTTCTCAGAGAAGACGAGCGTCTGCGACGAGGGCGAGATGTCGAGCGTGGCCAGGACCGATCGGAGGTAACCGGACGGCCCATCAAAGGACAGCTGAAGCTCACCCTTCTCAAGACGTTCGTTCAGCCCGGCGACCGCGTCGTGCGTGGGACGCGTGGAGTACTGGATGGCCGGATGGTCGCGCGAAACGAAGATTCCGGCCTGTGCGATCACGAGCGCCCATCCGAGAGCGGCGGCGATTCCCACGATGGCCGGGCTGGCGAATCGTGCCCCATACGGCGCCTGAACCACGCGCATACCAGCCTCCTCCAACATCTGGTAGAATCCGTCGCTCCACAGTCAGCCGATCGACTCCTGCCCTACGACTTCGTTTTCACCACCTTCTTGGTCACGCTGAGCTTGTGCTCAACGCCTTCGGCCTCCTTGATGTAGACCGTGTTCTTTTCGAGCGCGAACGTGACGGGCTCACCGACCTTCGCGTCAACCCGACGAGAATCAGCTCGGGTGTTCTCTTTCAGTTCGAGGCGCAGGTCGCCGGTTTCAATGGCATAGGTGCGGACTTCCATCATGGCAGGCGGTAAGCGCGGACCTGCCCCACGATCAACTGGACCGCCACCAATCCCGAAGACAATCTTGGGGCGCACGACCTGGACGCCGCGCCATGTGCCCGTCTGCCAGGCTCGCTCTTTCCCTGCAGACCAGGTTGTGTCGGGCACCAAGCAAACCGCGAAGGTGAGCGCCAGCAGTTTCATCATGCCTCTGAAAGTAGCAGGTGACCTCAGACGCTGCAAGCTCCATTGAACATGTTGCGAGTCGAGTGCTCTGCAGCAGGGCTCGTCATCGGTCTGCTCTGCCAGCCGCCGCCTCAACTTGACAATACCTACTTGAAGGAAGAGCCAAGATGTTCGCGAACTCTCCTACGGCACGATTCGAAACGCCAGCAGCGTTCGGCTGCCGTCAGCGCCTGTCGTCAGCTCGATGATGTAGTCGCCGACCGCGAGCGGCGCGAGCGCGAGCTGCGCCGTCACCCAGAGCGAGCCATCAGTCTCGTCACGTACGGCGGCCGTCACGGGAATCGCCATTGGCTTACCGGTTCGATCGAGGAGTCTCGCGGCCGGCGGCGGGTTCGCCACGGTTGTGGGCACATCCACTCGAAGCTGCTCGCTGCGACGGAAGCGGAGGTCGGCGGTCGCGACTTCCTTGTTGCCGGTTGATGGCCCGCGGCGCACGTACTGCGCGCCCGTCGCCTCGGGAGAGGCTGGCAACTGCATGCCCACGACATCAGTGGCAGGGATACCTTCCGGCGTGACGCCACGCACTCGAACCCGCACCACATATTCCCCGGACGCAAGCGGGGTTGAGGGGGTCAGCGCGACGCGGAAACTGCGGGCGCCGGGCTCGATGCGTGCACGCCCTGTGGCGACGGTTGCTCCCCCGGAAGTCGTCAGCGTGACATCGGCGTCACCGCCCGCCTTCCAGTCCGCTCCGGTGCCGAGCTCGCCAATGGCCCACACACCGGCAACGTTGTTCGGCTTCCAACCGGCCGCCACCTGTACCCGTAGCGGCAGCTCGCGAGAGAACCCGCCGAGCGAGCCGAGGGCCGTCTCGATCGCCCGCGTTTCGGCAGCCGCGGCTGCAGACGCGCTGTCGGCTGGGGCACCAGACGTGTTAGAAGGAAGCGCTCTCAGTTCGGTCTCCGTCGGCGCCAGGTATCCGCGCCGCGCGCGCACCTGGACGCCAGGCCGCTTCACACGAACGGTGATCCTGTGGAATCGGCCGTCCATCTTGACGTTCGACGAGTAGTAGCCCAGCAGGTAGTAGGAGGAGAGATCGGTCACGATTCGCTTGAGCCCGGCGGCAATCTGGTTCGTGTTGACGAGTGCCAGACCGTCGGTGGCTTCGGCCAGCGTTCGAAGCGACGTCTGACGCGCGCGCAGGCGTGAGGCGTCCACTTCAATCGGGGGCGGCCGGTCCGGGCCAATCGGCGAGTCGAACACGGTCAGTCCTCGGGGATCGACCGGATAGAACGACGCATTGGCCCGATTGGCTTCGTCGAGTAATCTGAGAAACTGCTGCTCGTCGTCGGCCTGCGACAACCTCATGCGGACGCGGTCGCAGTCCGACTTCAGTCCTCCAAACGGGTTTACCGGATCACGTGTGGTGAGCTTTCCGGTTCGAGGATCGATGCCGATCGGTGGATTACCAGGCACGCCGCCTGACGGATCACTCATCAGAGCGTCGCTCGGACGGAAGAGCCGCCAGCCTTCCGTGATGACGAGAATGGCCTTGCGCTCTTCGCGAACACCACGGACGAACCGTACCAGGTCCCCGAGGGCGTCGAGGGTCATCTTTTCACGGCGACGGTCAATCATCTCCTGGGCGAGGAGGGAAGTGAACAGGTTGCTGCCTGGCGGGGGAGGGTAGCAGAGCGTGTACTGCTCTTCGGCGGGGTCCTCCGACTTGAGGCGGTCGCGGTCGCCCCACCAGTAGCGATCGAGAATCCCCTGAATTGTGGTGGTCTTGCGCGCGAACGTCACGTCCGCCGCGGACATGTCTGGCGTCATCACGCCGACAAGATCATCGGGGCCGATCAAGTCGTCGAGCGCATCGACGAGCGGCTTCCGAATCGTGCGCGAGGAGGCCGGCGCCACGTGGGCGGCATCGAGGAAGAGCACGAACACGCGAGCGCGGGCATCTTCGAGCATCGCGCGAGATTCGGCGACGTTGTTGGGCTCGCGGCGTAGCTCCTGCGGCACGTTGCCACGGATCACGATCCGCTCGAATTGCTGGATCGTCTGAGGCACGCCTTCGTCGAGCACTTCGAACTCGTCCTGCCGCAGATCCGGTACGGGCTGGCCGTCGCGTGTCGGGAACACGTCGACGCGGACGTAGTTCGCTTCGGTGCGGAATGTAGGCCGCGGCTGTTGATCTGGTGCCTGGCTGAAGACGCTGACGACCAAGCCGACCACTGCGCAGACGCCGATCAGACAACGGACGCGCTTGAGCATGCGACTCTCGAGCAGGCGTGGCATCAGCCAGTATATGACGGCTTGCGGCGACCGAGCGGCATGTTATCCTACCGGCTACGGGACACGAGCTGCTGCACTAGCGCGCTGAGGCTGAACGGAGCGGAGTGAAGGAACCCGCAGCCGAAGCAACGGCCTGCGATCTGATTGGAGGCTGCCTTTCCCAATACAGGTGCCCACCAGCCAGCTCGCCCGCGTCGTTGAGGTTCGGCGGTCCGCCCAGCCTTAGAACGTTTCCGGTGAATTGGTAAAAGCGCTTCTGCTCGCTGTAGCCGCCGGGATTCATCGCGCCTTGCTGGCTGTGGTACACGAACGGCGGATTCTGGTTCTCGTAGGTCCTGAACCGTCCGAAGTATCCGCCATAGCTCCGATACGCCTTCAGTGACTCGTCAGGAGTCGGTTGACCCGCGTACTTGGTCCGCCCTTCCCGGTCCATAAGGTGGACCATCATGTGGCCGGACGAGGTGTAGATGATGTAGGACGTGCCGGCGCGGGTCTCGTTTTTCGACCCGTGGAATACCTCCTTGCCATCCTGTGTTCGATAGCTGTCTGTGTACAGGAGTTTGAAAAACCCCACGAATTTCTTCTCCTCGGCTGAAAGCGGCGCTTCCGGCATGCGCTGCCAGACCACCCGGCGCGCGGCCTTCTCCTTACCACCGCCGTCTGCCGGCGCTGGCGTCAGGATGAGGCGCTGGCTGCCGTTCGGCGTGGTCATGAAGTCGTAGAACCGCTTCGCATCCACCTGGCCGCCCGGGTTGATCTGGCCGAAACGATGGTGCACGACGAACTTCTCGTGCTCCTTGTCGTTGACGGTAAAGGACCCGAAGTACGCGGTGTATCCCCGCAGCGCGGCCTGCGCCTCTTCCCCGGTCGGCGGATTGGCGGCAAACCTCGCACGGACCTTCGGCATGATATGCACGCCCATGTGCCCGGTCTCGGCATAGATGATGTAGCCGTTGGAGTTGAAGTTCGGCGTCGGCGACCATTTCCCCGTAGCGGCGTCCTTGACCTCCGTCGTCACGAGCTCGTAGGTCCCGACGAACCTCACACGGTCGCCCGATGCTTGCGCGGACTCCCCTGATTGTCCGGCGGCAACTGCAAGGCCGAACAGCGTCGGCATGAACACCACTGCGGCGCCGGCGAGCACGATCGTTAGACTCTTGGTCACGCCTCTCATGACGCTCCTCGCAAAACTGAGCGCGCCTGGACGCAGCGCCCTCTGACAGAAGGTTTCCTGGTGGCCGAAGCATACCACCGGCTTGTACTCACTTAGCGGCCGGTGAATATCCCTTGAACACGAACTTATAAGCGCCCACGCCTGCACTCTTTCCGTCGGCTCCCGTCTGCTCGGCCTGAACCGCGTAGACGTTGCCTTTATGATCGGCCCCGATCTGGTGGCCTGGAGGATGCTCTTGCGCGCCTTCACCGGTGCTGAATGAGCCAAGGACCTCGAGCGTCTTGCGATTCAGGATGTAGATGACCGGGGTCCCTCCGACGTACAAAAACCTTTGGTCTGGCGAGAAGGCAATAGACCTCGCCTGAAGGCCAAACGGGCTGTTGAGGCCGACAAACTGCTCCGCGATGAACTTGCCCTCGGGTGTAAACACCTGGACCCGCTTGTTTCCGCGATCGGCGATATACACGAGATCGTCCTTGGAAATCTCCACATCGTGGACAGGTGATGCGAACTGCTGAAGAACTTCCGAGACCGCAACCCACGGGTTCTCTTTGGGAGCAGAGCGCTTCGGACGGTCTTCCCTATCCGACGGCTTGTGGCCATAGGCGCCCCACATGCGCTTGAACTTCCCCGTATCGGCGTCATACACCATCACGCGACTGTTACCATACCCGTCAGTGACGAACAGTTCGTTCGTTTTGGGGTTGACACGGAGGCCCGTCGCCCCCCGGAGGACCTCCGTCTTGTTGCTGCCCGTCTGCCCGCTCTTGCCGATGGCCATCACGAATTTGCCGGCCTTCGTGAACTTGAGAATCTGGTTGTCGTTCGGAAGATTCGCGGGATTGTTGCTCTTGCCATCTGCGTTTCCCACGACCCACACGAAGCCCCTGTAATCCACATGGAGGCCGTGCTCGTTGGACGGCCATTGATATCCCGGCCCGCTTTCCCCGCCCCAGCCCTGGATGAAGGTACCCGCGTTGTCGAATTCCATCACGGGCGGCGCGGACATGGCTTGGAATTGGACCGGAAGAGTGTGGGGGCGAGTCAGGATCCAGACGTTATCGTCCGCATCGAATGAGACGGCGGACACATGTCCTACCTTCCACTTTGCCGGGACCTTCGGCCAGGCGGGATCCTTCTGGAATTGCGGCAAGCCGCCTTCTCCTATATGAGGAGCCTGCTCGGACGCAGCCTGGCCGGAGACAGGCGAGGACAAACGCGAGATCACCCAAACCAAAAGGACCCCGACGAGGGCGAGACCGATCGCGGTGCGCTTCATGGGTTGTCTCCTTAACCTACGGCCCTGATCCCACAGCTAAGGTCCGGAAGAACCGCCTGCTTTCTTCCCGCGGACCCATTCGGTGATGGTCTGAAAGTCCGGGTCGTTCTGGGATTCAAACTGCCTTCCTCCCGAATGGACACGGACGTCGCCGCCCGCCTCGGGCGCCAGCGGATGCATCGGGAACATGCTCGATGTCAGATTGCCGGGAACCACCAATTTCGAGATGGTCTCAAAGTTACGGCGGGATTGCTCCTCGGTCCACATGCTGCTCCCGGGCGATAGGGACTCGAGGCTGAGGCCGCCGGGATGTTTGGTTTTCTCATGGCAAGCGTAGCAGCGGGCATGGTCCGCGCTGCGCCTTTTCAGGAAGATGGGCTCGACGCTGGTCCTGAAATACGCATAATCCAGAGACTGTGCTGAGGCAGCAGGCGCTTGCCCAGCAGACTGCGCTACCGCGAAGTGTGAAGCCGCGGCTAGAGCGACACCGACTACTACGACAAAACTGGCAGCGATTCTCCGCAGACGGATGTTAGAAGCCATGATCGTCCTCTCCAGACGGATTCCCGCCTCCGATGACAGAAGCGAATCTGAACAGGCTTGCGACTCTAGCGCAGCACCAACGTGCTGATCCGGTCAGGATTCTCTCCGACCGGGATGACAGCCACCACTTTCATCGTCTTGACGTCAATGGCAGTCACCGACCTGATCCAACGGTTGGCAATGTAAACTCTACTGCTGTCGTGAGTGAACGTGACCCAGTTTGGCCCCGCCCCAATCGGGGGCTTTCCCGGCAGGTTGAGTACAGGCAACGGGACATGTCCCAGCAGCTTGAGATCAGGGAGCGAATAGGCGAAAACAGCATTGGCCCTCCTGCTGGTGACCCAGAGGGTCTTCCCGTCAGGAGCGACCTCCATGCCGTGGCTGGGGGTGCCACCACTCGCGAACCCACTGGGTTCGTCGGGGAGCTTGATTCGAGTCACCTCCTGACGCTTCGCAAAATCCACGACCGCGAACCCGTTCGTCTGGTTCAGTTGCAGGAACAACCGGCGGCCCGATCCATCGGGGCCGTTCTCGAGGGCCAGCGGCATGACGCCCTGGTCGAAGCTCATCTCCCCGACGAGTTGCTCGGTCTTGAGATCAAAAAAAGCCGCGAACTGTCCCGCGGGTGAGCCGGCGACCGCATACTTGCCGTCTGCCGTCACAACGATATCGTGCAGCCTGCTTTTCATCCGGATGGTCTTGACCTTCTCCAGGGAGGTTGTGTCAATGATATCCAGCGCCCCGGGAATTTCCGAGATACAGATCAAAACGCGCTTTCCATCCGGGGTCACCGCGAGATCGTTTGCGTGACCGCTGATCGGCACCCTCTTGATGGGCTTTCCGGTCTTTCGATCCAACACGTCGAGGAAGTTGTCAGCCCCATTGGTCACATAGATCCGGCTTCCGTCGGGAGAGAAGTGGGCCCCCTCGGGCACCTCAATGCCTCCGATCGTTTGCACGACCTTGTTCGTCTCAGGGTCAATCACCGAAATGGTGGTTCCGGCGTTGTTCAAAATGTAGATGCGGGACGTAGCCGCCGCCAAGGGCATCGCGAGCAGAATCCACAGATACGTCAGGTGGCACAAATATCTTTTCGTTAATTTCATGGCGGGCAGTTGCTCCTTTATGTGAGGGCCGTTGTCAGACGACCCCCAATGTCCCGATGCTGTCCGGATGCCGCGACACCACTCAGGCCTTTATTGCCTTTTTCCGCCCATCTGCACTCCGAAGCCGTCCGGATCGTCGACGTGGAAACCGCCCTCGCTCGATTGTATCTTCAACCCGCGACGCTTCAGCTCGGCCTCAACCGCCGGCCTGACTTTCTTATCTGTATCCCAGTCCGCGAACGTGTACGCGATGTGATCGACCCCCACTTTGGCACCAGGCCGGCTGCTGGCGTTGCGAGCAATGAGGATGTTATCGCCAAACTCGAGACGGCACTGTGTTTTTCCGTTGTCCTCCGTGACCTTCATCCCGAAGATACCCGCATAGAACTCGCGCGTCTTCGTGTAATCGGCGACCTGCATGGAAACGTGGTTGATGTAGATGGCGTTGGCTGGGGCAGCCGCCTCCGCGGTGCTCACCGCGGACGCTGCCGTCGCCGTGAGCGCCAGGGTCTGAATGAGCTGCCGGCGGGTCATCTTTCCTCGTTCGAAGTCCTCAAGCAACTTGACGATGATGTGTTCCATTTGCTTCTTCTCCTCTTGAAAAACCAGCTTCAACCCGAATTGCAGCTGGCGTGTTGTAGGGTACCGCCGATTATCGTTCCGGTGGAACGGTTGTCAAGGGCGAAAACGTCAACTGTAGGGCGAAAACGTCGGACACCGTCAGTATTCCCGGGCATGAGTCATTTTTCCAGGAGCAGCACATGGGATGCCGGCTCGCCTCGCACGATATTCGACAGCCGGGATGTCGTCTCGCCGTAGCGCGGCCCGATCTTTCCAGTGGTTGAATTCGGAGTAGAATGAATCCTCGCTTACTTTTTCTGCGGCGTTGTTCTGCGACCACCGGTGGGAAATGCGCCCGAGACGTGTCATGCGCTTGCCGTGGGCAACTCCTTTTTTTGCCGTCTATTCACCTCAGGAGTCCACATGAATAGGGTGAATCGATCAAGCATCGCAGCTGTCTTGATGATGCTGGCATCACCGGCTTCCCAGCCAGCATTTGCTCAGGAGAACTCGCCCGCCGACTTGACCGGCACGTGGCGTTGGCTCGGTCACGAGGATGAGCGCGATCGCAACCCGGGTGCCTATCCGGGCGACTACCGGGGACTTCCCCTGAATGATGCGGCCCGCATGCGGGCCGACACGTACGACGAGGAGTGGAATTCGACCTCACCCCTCCTGCAGTGCAGGCCACGGGGCCCGGGATATCAGCCAAAGGGGTTGGATCCCATGCGGATCGACAAGGTCGTCGACCCGGTGAGTCGTCAAGCCGTGGCGTACCGCGTGTCTTACGAGAAGACTCCCGGCGACCGTGTGATTTGGCTCGACGGCCGCCAACGGTCTTCGCAATACGCCCTGCACTCCTGGGATGGCTTCTCCATCGGAAAGGTTCAGGGCGACACCCTGGAGATCACCACAACCCATCTCAAAGAGAGTTTCGTTCGCCGCAACGGCGTGCCGACCAGCTTCCGCGCGACCGTGATCGAACACGTGTCCTTGGAAGAACCGTACTTGGAGTGGACGTTCACGGTCATCGATCCCGACTATCTGACAGAGCCTCTGGTTCGCAGTGCCACCTATATCCGGGCCCCAACCCTGCAGCTGCCCCTGTACCCCTGCCAGCCAGAAGAGTACCAGCCGGGCGACAAGTACCGCGTGCCACATTACCTCGCGGGAGACAATCCGTATCTCACTGAGTCCGGCTTCAAATATAAGGCGCCGCTGGAGGGCGTGAGAGGCGGCGTCGAGACACTCTATCCTGAGTGGCGCGCAAGCGGCGTGAAGCTGTCGCCACCGGCCGCACAATTCGCGCTCAAACCTGTTTACAACGATGCATCGACGCATATCGCCGAGCGGGCGGACGCTCAGCCGCCGCGCCCTTCGGCCTATGACAAGATCGAGGCGTTGCACGTGGCGGGGAATGTGTATCTGATTGCCGGTGCGGGCGGCAACATTGCCGTGTCGACCGGCGGAGACGGCGTCATCATGGTGGATTCGGGCGCCGCGGCCGCGAGCGCGAAGGTTCTGGCTGCGGTCCGCCAGGTTGTGCAGACCTTGCGCCCGGCGGAGATGCCCGACTCCGCTTCGCCTTTTGGCAGCACCTGGCAAGCCACGCATGCGTTTCCGGACCCGATGATTCGCATGATCATCAATACCAGTAGTCATCCGGATCATGTGGGCGGCAATGCGAACATCCGGACGTCTCCCATGTTCCGTCTCCTCGGATATCGGGATCCCTCGCTGAGCCTGCAGATTTTCGCCCACGAAATGGTGCAACGCCGGATGGTCGAGTCAAAGGCCGCGGATCTTTTCGTCCCGACCGATACGTACGCCTCTGAAAAGTACACCATGTACCGGTTCTTCAATAATCAGGCGGTTCAGATTTTTCACATGCCCAGCGCGATTACGGACGGCGACAGCGCTGTCTCGTTTCGCCGCTCAGATGTGATCGTCACCGGTGACGTATATAACAGCGATATCTATCCCCCGATTGACGTGGACAGAGGCGGCAGCATTGATGGAGAAATCGAAGCGCTCGGCAAGCTGGCAGATATGTGCGTGACCGACTTCATGTCCCAGGGTGGAACCATGATCATCCCTGGTCATGGATGGATGAGCGATGCCGGCGACCTGGGGTACTACCGGGACATGATGATGATCATCCGCGATCGAATCCAGGCCATGATCGACAAGGGGATGACGCTGGCGCAGGTGAAGGCGGCCAAGCCCACCATGGACTATGACCCGGAATATGGCAGGGGACCGGGCGTGACCACCCGTTTTGTCGAGGCCGTCTATCGCAGCCTCAAAGAGAAGAAGGCCCGATAGGCTAAAAGGAGACACCATGAGAGCTCAATTATTCGCTCTGGCCGTCGCCGCCGCGATGCTGTCGAGCCTGCCCGTACAAGCCCACCACTCCTTTGGCGGAACCTACAACGTGGACAAGCAGATTACGATTACAGGGAAAATGGTTCAAGTTTCGCTGCGCTCGCCGCACTCGTTCTTTTTCGTCGAGGTCGAGGACGCCACCGGGACGGTGCAACGGTGGGCGATCGAGGGCGCGGGAGCGGGCCAGTTTGCGCGGCAGGGGATCAACAAGGATGCGTTCAAGATAGGAGACCCGGTGGAAGTGGTCGCCAACCCGTCGCGTAGTCCCAACAGCACGCGGGCTCGTCTGATCAAGATCACGCGAACCACCGATGGCAAGTCCTGGGGTACCCGTACTGGTGAAAATGTCAGCTAGCAGA
>Ga0184633_10000353_pt1 | contig 16117 bp, 8 predicted proteins | sample PLM31_170_b1_FD_133156 | JGI IMG/M metagenome (GOLD analysis project Ga0184633, IMG submission 133156) | Groundwater sediment microbial communities from an aquifer in East River, Colorado, USA - PLM3-1_170_b1 | ecosystem: Environmental > Terrestrial > Soil > Riparian zone | place: USA: East...
CACCGGGTGCTCTCGGTGGACGGCGGGCGCCTGCAGGCGCTCTCCCGGCGCGACGACCGCTACGTCATCGCGGTCGCGGGCGGGCGGGCCAAGGTGGACGCGGTGCGGGGCGCGGTGAGTGGACGGTTCATGAACGTCCTCGTGACTGACGAGGACGTCGCCAGCGCCCTCCTCAGGTGACATGGGGGGCCCCGAGATGGCCCCCCAATCCCCCCAACGTTCGGAGCCGCCCCGGCGAAGCCGTGGCCCTCCTCGACACGGTGATACGCCAGTGCCCTCCTCAGAGGCTAGCGCGCGCCTCCTCCTCGAAGACGCCGATGCGCCGGAACTTGTCGTAACGCTCGCTGACGAGCGCCTCCGCCGTCTTGCCGTTCAGCGCAGCCAGCTCCGCGCGTAAGACCCCGCGCAGGTTCGCCGCCGTCGCCTCCCAGTCACGGTGCGCCCCGCCCGGGGGCTCGGGCACGATCCCGTCGATCACCCCGAGGCGGAGCAGATCGGGCGCCGTGATGCGCATCAACTCTGCCGCCTCCGGAGCCTTGGCGGCGTTGTTCCACAGGATGGCGGCGCATCCTTCCGGTGAGATCACGGAGTAGACCGCGTGCTCGAGCATGAGGATGCGGTTGGCGACCCCAACGGCGAGCGCGCCACCGCTGCCCCCCTCGCCCGTCACCACGGCGATGGCCGGCGTGCGAAGCCCCGCCATGACGCGCAGGTTGCGGGCGATCGCCTCCGCCTGGCCCCGCTCTTCCGCGCCGATCCCCGGATAGGCCCCGGGGGTGTCGATCAGCGTGAGGAGGGGCTTGGCGAACTTCTCGGCCATCTGCATGAGCCGAAGCGCCTTACGGTAGCCCTCGGGGTGCGGCATCCCGAAGTTCCGCGCGATCTTCTCGCGGGTGTCCCGCCCTTTCTGGTGGCCGACCACGACGAGGCTCCGCCCCTCGAAGCGCGCCAGCCCCCCGACGATGGCCGGGTCGTCGCCGTAGACGCGGTCGCCGTGGAGCTCGAGGAAGTCGTCAAAGAGCAGCCGGTACAAGTCGAGAGCGTGGGGCCGGCGCGGATGGCGCGCGAGCTGTGTCCGTTGCCAGGCGGTGAGCGCGGCGTACGTCTTGCGGCGGAGCCGGGCCAGACGCTCCTCGACGCGGGCGATCTCCTCGCGCACCGCGGGGGTCTCCTCGAGCGCCGCCAACTCGGCGATGCGGGTTTCCAGCTCGAGGAGCGGCTGCTCGAAGTCAAGCGCGTCCGGCATACTCGACGGTGACGGCGGCGGGGCCGAGGAGCACGCGCAGCCGGTCGCACAGCTCGGCGCTCGCGTCGACGAGCAGAGCGCGGGAACGGACCACCACTTCCTGGGACGGCAGCAGCACGTGGACGAAGAGCGGGACGCGGCCTCGATGCCCCGCGCAAATCTCCCGTACGGCGGCGAGGGTGGCCCGCGGTTCGGCCCCCGGCGCCACCCGCACGCGCAGGGCGTTGGGCTCGCCGGTCGTCACGGGCGCGGCCCCCGCCTCGCCCAGCACGGTCTCGAGCGGCCGGACGTCCTCGGCCAGCACCCCGCGGCCCTTGTCGCCGTCGTCGATGCGGCCGCGGATCCAAAGCGCCTCGCGCGAGCGGAGATGGTCGGCGGCCGCCTTGAAGGGTTCAGGGAAGATCGTCACTTCGATCGTGCCCTCGGTGTCCTCCAGGGTGACGAAGGCCATACGGTTACCGCTCTTCGTCGACGTCTCCTTCAGGGCAACGACGTGGCCGAACAGGAACACCCGGGAGCCCGAGGGCCGTGACGCGAGATCGCCAGACGGCGTGGCCCCCTTGAGCACCGCCGCCTCCCGGAAGCGCGCGAGCGGGTGCCCGGAGACGTAGAAGCCCAACACGTCCTTCTCGAAGGCCAGGCGCTGGTCGGCGTCCCACTCTGGTACGACGGCGGTGGGCTCGGTCTTCGATTTCGGCTCCCCGTCCGGGAAGAGATCGAAGAACGAGCCCTGCCCCTCCGCGCGGTCGCGTTGCTGGCGCTGGCCGCTCTCGAGGGCGCCGTCGGTCACCGCCAGTAGATGGGCGCGCGGGAGCCCCAGCGAGTCGAAGGCGCCGGCCTTGATCAGACTCTCGATCACGCGCCGGTTGACGAGACGCGGGTCGACGCGCGCGCAGAAGTCCTCCAGGCTCCGGACGGGCCCGCCGGCCTGGCGCGCCCGGAGAATCGATTCCATGGCCGCCTCGCCGACGTTCTTGATCGCCGCCAGCCCGAAGCGGATCGTCTCGCCCGAGACGCTGAACTGTACGGCCGAGACGTTGACGTCGGGCGGCTGGACCTCGAGGCCCATGGCCCGGCACTCCTCGATGTACTTTACGATCTTGTCGGTATCGCCCATTTCCGAGGTCAGCAGGGCGGCCATGAACTCGACCGGGTAGTTCGCTTTGAAGTACCCCGTTTGGTACGCCACCAGCGCATAGGCCGCGGCATGGGAGTTGTGGACGACGACGCCGTTCGCGATGAAGCTCTTCGCCCCCGGCACCTCGAAGTCGTACGTCGGCTCGACACCATCGGCGACGAAGGACTTGAGCCGTGACCATCCGATTGCTGGAATGACGAGGCTCGCGAGCTGCGGCGCGTCGAGGACATCGGCGAGCGCCTGCAGCGTATCGCGGCGGATTCCCCGCTTGCGCCCGTCGCCGAAGACCAGCCGATAGGCGATCCCGAGCGACCGGCAGCCTTCCTTGAGACTCGGGAAGCGCTTGAAGATCGCCTCGCGGAGGGGCTCACGGCAGAGAGCCGAAGGGATCACCTCGACCGTTCCCGATTTCCGGAGGTGCTTGACGTCGCGATAGGAGACGACCAGCGCTGCGAGTGCCTCCCGCCGACACCTCACGAGATGGCGGCCGACGAGCTCCTCGAATCGCGCATACGCCACACGGCCGCCGAGAAGGTTGACGGTGTATCCGCCCCGGTGGCCGCCGCGGTACGCGAAGCTCTTGCGGTGAATCGTCGACGGGATCCCGAGCTTCAGAAGAAGCCGCCGGACGTCGTACGCGAGACCTTCCGAGGACGTCGCGTAGAAGATGGACTTCGTCTTCACATGAATGCATCCGTCGCCTTGGAACAGCTTGCCGATGAGCACGGCCACCGCCTCGCGATCCCATCGGGCGACGAGGGCAGGAACACGCTTGTCGAGCGCCTTCTTCCCCTGGAGACCACACTCGCGGAACAGGAAATCGACGGCTTCCGAGGTCCGCTTCGGATCGATCCGGGCCGGCCGCACGGAGCCCGCCTTGCCGTCGCGCCGGCGCTCGATGCGGGGCGACGTATTCGCGAACCCCTCGAGGACGACCGCCATGTCCGCCAGTTCATCCTCGCCGCTGGAGTAGAGGTAGAAATGGGTCTCGTACCCCAGGCTCCCCTCAGACAGCGCATAACCGAGCAGGGCCGGACGATGTTCCGCGACCGTCTCTCCGCCACAGGGCAGCTCGCGCGCCACGGCGACGAAGTCATCCGGCGTCACGTCCTCGGCGTTCACCCAGCCACGCTGGGTGAAGACAGGATGGTCGGGCGTGCAGCGCACGGTCATGCCATTGGCGAGGCCCAGGCGGCCCACGCAGCGGATTCCGCTCGGTCGCACGCCGCGGGCCTTGAACACGCCGTCCTTGGTAACGACACGGTCGCCCGATCGGATCTCGGTGATCCGCTTCGTCGTGCCGTCCGCCATCTCGATCAGCGTCTCGCCACTCAAACACTTGTTGAAGCCGTAGCCCGCGAACTTCTCCATCAGGTCCCAGACGCGCTCCGCCGTCTTCTTGTCGATGGCCCGCTCGGCGCAGCCGGCGATGAACTTCTCGCGCTGCGTGGCCATGAGATCGCGGTCCTTCTTGCCCATGGCGCGGCGGAGGGTGTCCGCCTCCCCCATGGTGAAGCCCGCCATCTCGGAGGCGATCTGCATGATCTGCTCCTGGTAGACCATGATCCCGTACGTCTCCCGCGTGAACTTTTCCATGGCGGGGTGCTCGTAGGTGATCTTCGCCCGGCCGTGCTTGCGCGCGATGAAGTCGGGGATGAGGTCCATCGGGCCCGGCCGATACAGCGAGACCATGGCGATCACGTCCTCGAGCCGCTCGGGCCGGAGCCCGCGGAGGGCGTCCCGCATGCCCGCCGACTCGAGCTGGAAGACGCCAAAGGTCCGCGCCTCGGACAGGAGCGTGTAGGTCTTTGCGTCGTCGAGGGGGAGGGTGTCGAAGTCGATCACGACCCCGTGCGACTCGCGGATCAGCGCGGCGGTGTTGGCGAGCACGGTCAGGGTCCGGAGCCCGAGGAAATCCATCTTGAGGAGCCCGAGCTTTTCGATGGGCCCCATGGCGTAGCCGGTGATTAACTCCGGCCGCTTGGGGTCCTTGTAGAGGGGGATGTGCGTGTCGAGCGGCTCGTCCGAGATGACGACCGCGGAGGCGTGGACGGAGGCGTGACGCGTGCACCCCTCCAGCGTGCGCGCGATCTCCCACAGCTCGGTGACGGCGGGCTGGCTCTTGACCATCTCGGCCAGCGGCGGCGATTTCTGGTAGGCGTCGTTGAGCGCGATGTTGAGGGGGAAGGTGGGGACGAGCTTGGCGATGCGGTCCACGTCGCCGTACGGCATGCCGAGGACGCGGCCCACGTCGCGGATGGCGGCCTTGGCGCCCAGCGTTCCGAACGTGATGATGTGGGCGACGTAGTCATGGCCGTAGCGCTCGGCGACATAGCGGATGACCTCGTCGCGCCGGTCGTCGGCGAAATCGATGTCCATGTCGGGCATCGAGATCCGCTCGGGGTTGAGGAACCGCTCGAAGAGGAGCCCGTAGCGGATGGGGTCGATGTTGGTGATGCCGAGGCAAAAGGCGACGAGCGATCCCGCCGAAGAGCCGCGGCCCGGTCCCACCGCGATCCCCTGCTTCCGCGCGTAGTGGATGAAGTCCCACACCACCAGGAAGTAGCCGGCGAAGCCCATCTTCTCGATGACCGCCAGCTCGTGGGCGAACCGCGCCTCGATGGCATCGCCCGGCGTGGGACCGTAGCGACGGGCCAGGCCCTCCCGCGCCAGGTGCTCGAGGTAGCTCTCGAGCGTGTGCCCGTCGGGAACGACGTAGCGCGGGAGATGGAAGCGTCCGAAGTCGAGGGTCAGGTTGCAACGCTCGGCGACCGCGAGGGTATGGCGGTACGCCTCGGGCGTGTCCGCGAAAACCCGCGCCATCTCCTCGGCGGACTTCACGTAGAACTCCTCCGTCGAGAAGCGCCAGCGCTTGGGGTCGTTCAGCATCGAGCCCGTCTGGATGCAGAGCAGCGCCTCGTGCGCCCGCCCGTGCGTCGATTCCAGATAGTGCGAGTCGTTGGTCCCGACGATCGGCGCGCCGATGGCCCGGGCGATGCCGAGCGTTTCCGCGGTGACCCGGGCCTGCTCGGGAAGGCCGTGGGCCTGGATCTCCATGAAGTAGTGGTCCTTGCCGAAGACCTCCTGGTACCAGCCGGCCGTCTCGCGGGCCCGGGCGCCATCGCCCGCGGAGATCAGGCGCGAGACCTCCGAGTTCAGGCAACCCGACAGCACGAGCAACCCGTCGGCGTGGCGCTCCAGCAGCTCCTTGTCGACCCGCGGCTTGTAGTAGAAGCCTTCGAGGTACGCCCGGGAAACGAGCTTGATGAGGTTCCGGTAGCCCGCGAGGTTGCGGACGAGGACGGTCAGGTGGTTGGCGCCCTCGTAGCCGCCGTCCGCCGACCCGCGCTCTTTGCGGCTGGCCGGCGCCACGTATAGCTCGCAGCCCACGATCGGCTTGATCCCCGCCTTTTGCGCCGCCAGGTAGAAGTCGATCGCGCCGAAGAGGTTGCCGTGGTCGGTGAGGGCGATGGCGGGGAACTTGAGCTCCTTGGCCTTCGCCACGAGCTTGTCGAGCTGCGCGGCGCCGTCGAGGAGGCTGTACTCCGAGTGGACGTGGAGATGGACGAAGTCGCTATGGTGCATGCCTCACCGCATTTCGATCATTTCACTGCTCGTCTCGCGCCTCAGGGATTTTCGAGCCATTGAAGCGTCGGCTCGTCCGTCGGACGGCCTCACCTCCTACTGCCATTACTCCCACTCGATGGTGGAGGGGGGTTTGGAGGAGATGTCGAAGACGACGCGGTTGATGCCCTGGACCTCGTTGATGATGCGGTTGCTGATCGTGCCGAGCAGGTCGTAGGGCAACCGCGCCCAGTCCGCCGTCATCGCGTCCTGGCTCATCACGGCCCGCAGCGCGATGACCTGCGCGTAGGTACGGAAGTCCCCCATGACGCCGACGGTGCGCACCGGCAAGAGCACGGCGAAGGCCTGCCACAGCTCGCGCTCGAGCCCGGCCGCGCGCACCTCCTCCTGAACGATCGCGTCGGCCTCGCGCAGGAGGTCCAGGCGTTCCGGCGTGACCTCTCCGAGGACGCGGATGGCGAGCCCGGGACCCGGGAACGGCTGGCGCCAGACGATCTCGGGGGGCAGGCCGAGCAGCTCACCCACCCGCCGGACCTCGTCCTTGAACAGCTCGCGGAGGGGCTCCAGCAGCTTGAAGTTCATCTTGGCCGGCAGCCCGCCGACGTTGTGGTGCGTCTTGATGGTGGCCGAGGGCCCCTTGAAGGAGACGGATTCGATGACGTCAGGATAGAGCGTGCCCTGGGCCAGCCACGGGATCTCGCCGAGCCCCCTGGTCTCGTCCTCGAAGACGGCGATGAACTCGGCGCCGATGCGCTTGCGCTTCAGTTCGGGGTCGGCCACACCTCGGAGGGCGTCGAGGAACCGGCGGGAGGCGTCCACGTGAACGAGGTTGATCTTGAAGGCGTCGTGGAAGGTGTGGATGACCGAGTCGCCCTCACCCTTCCGCAGCAGGCCGTTGTCCACGAACATGCACGTGAGCTGGTCGCCGATGGCCCGATGCACCAGCACGGCCACGACGGCGGAGTCCACGCCCCCGCTCAGCGCGCAAAGCACGCGGTCCTGACCGACCCGCTGCCGGATTGAGTCGATCGTGGTGTCGATGAAGGACGCCATTGACCACAATCGTTTGACTCCGCACACTTCGAGGAAGTTCTCAAGGATCGTTCGGCCCTGCGGCGTGTGGGCCACCTCGGGGTGGAACTGAACGGCGTAGAGCCGGCGTGCCTCGTCGGCCATCGCCGCCACTGGGCAGTTCGCCGTGGTGGCCAACGCGGTGAATCCGGGAGGCGGCTTGAGCACGCTGTCGCCGTGACTCATCCACACCGTCACCTGCCCGCTCGCCTCGGGCTCCACGCGGCGCAGGAGCGGGCTCGTCCCCGTCAGACGCACCTCGGCGCGCCCGTACTCGCGGCGCTCCGAGGGCACCACCTGGCCACCGAGGAGGTAGCCCATCGCCTGCATGCCGTAACAGATGCCCAGCACGGGGATCCCCGCCTTGAAGAGGTCCTTGGGGGGAAGCGGTGCGTCCTCCTCGTAGACGCTGGAGGGGCCGCCGGACAGGATGATGCCCTTGTAGCCGGCGCCGAGGAGATCGTCGAGGGGTACGGTGCACGGGAGGATCTCGGAGTAGACCGACAGCTCACGGATGCGGCGCGCGATGAGCTGCGTGTACTGCGCGCCGAAGTCCAGGACGGCGATCTTGTCGGCGGCGTCCACCGACGGCCCCCGTCTCTACCGGGGGCGGCCCAGCTTCTGCGCCTGCTGGAAGACCTTGCCTTCAGTCTTGATCGCCGGAGCGATGATCAGCTCCGTCTGCTGTAGCTCACGGATGTTTCGCGCGCCAACCGAGCCCATACAGGTGCGGATGGCGCCGACCAGGTTGAGGGTGCCGTCCTCGGTGAACGCCGGACCGAAGAGGATCTGCTCGAGCGGCCCCGCGATGCCGACGCGGATGCGGGTGCCGCGCGGCAGGTTCTGGTGCGGCGTCGCCATGCCCCAGTGATAGCCGCGCCCCGGCGCCTCGACAGCACGGGCGAAGGCGGAGCCGATCATGACGGCGTCGGCGCCGGAGGCCAGGGCCTTGCAGACGTCGCCGCCCGTCGTCATGCCGCCATCCGTGATGATCGGCACATAGCGCCCCGTCTGCTTGTAGAAGAAGTCCCGCGCGGCGGCGGAGTCGGCCGTCGCCGTCACTTGCGGCACGCCGACTCCCAGGACCTCGCGGCTCGTGCAGGCGGCGCCGGGCCCGACGCCGATCAGCAAGGCATCGATGCCGCATTCCATCAACTCGAGGCAGGCCTCGTACGTAACGACGTTGCCGATGATGAGCGGGATGGCCAGCTGCTTCTTGAGCTTCCGGAGATCGACGGGCGTGTACTCGGTGGCGATGTGGCGCGCGGTGGTGACGGTCGACTGCACGACGAAGATATCGGCGCCGGCTTCCTGGGCGATCTGGGCGAAGCGCTCGGCGCGCTGAGGGATGGCGGACACGACAGCGGGGCCGCCCCCCTTCTTGATCTCGTTGATCCGGCTGTGGATCAGCTCTTCCTTGATGGGCTCCCCGTAGATCGACTGAATGATCTTCGTCGCCTCTTCCTGGCTGGCCGAGACGATGCGGTCCAGCACGTCGTCAGGGTCCGCGTAGCGGGCGAAGAGGCCTTCGAGATTGAGGACGGCAAGCCCCCCGAGGCGCCCCATCTCCATGGCCAGGCCCGGGCTCACGACGCCGTCCATGGCGGCGGCCATGATGGGCAGTTCGAAGCGGCGGCCACACAACTCCCAACCGATGTCGACCTCGTTCGGGTTGACCGTCACGGCGCCCGGTACGAGCGCGATGTCATCGAACCCGTACGCGGCCCTCGCCTTGCGTCCGCGCCCCACCCACATCCCCATCATTGACCCCCTTCGGCGGTTGAACCGCCCTGAGCCCGCATCCCGTATATAGTGATCGCCCACGCGCCGTCCACTAGATTTGGTGCAGTATAGCTACGGCCCCCGTGGGTGTCAACGGCGGAGGCCGGTCGGCTGCGGCCAGCGCCGCCGGTCACCTCATGACCTCGCCCGCCACCACGTGGTGCACCCCCGCGGTGTCACGAATGACGAGCGCGCCGTCACCATCGAGGTCCACGGCGACGCCCACGCGACCGTCCACGGTGACCCGGCGCCCGATGGTGTCGGCGAGCGCCAACCACCGCTCGCGAACAGGCGCGAATCCGTCCCTCTCGAGGCAAACCCGCCAGACGTCGAAGGCTGCGAGCACGGCTTCGAGCATCGTGTCACGCTCCACCGTCTGGCCCGTCTCGATCCGGACGGAGGTGGCCGCGCCGGTCAACTCGCGCGGAAAGCGATGCTGGCCCAGGTTGACGCCGACGCCCACCACGACCAGCGCCTCGGTCGCGATCCGCGACTCCAGGAGGATCCCCGCGATCTTGCGCTCGTCGACGACAAGGTCGTTGGGCCACTTGAGCCGGACCGCGAGCCCGGCAACCGCCTCGAGGGCGTCGGCGACGGCCACGCCCGTGGCGAGCGAGAGCTTCGGGAGATCGCGGATGGCGAGCCGCGGGCGGACGACGATCGACGCCAGGAGGCTCGCACGAGGCTCGTCGAGCCAGTGGCGGCCCCGCCGGCCGCGCCCCGCCGTCTGCGTATCGGCAACGACGACCGTCCGGTCCGGAGCGCCGCCGTCCGCGAGCTCGAACGCCACGGTCTGGGTGGAGGTCACCACTCCCAAACGGACAATCTGCGGCCCAAGCGCCGGCGGGGCCCCCCATGTTCTAACCCCCATCACTGATCCATCCACAGTTGGCCTCGAGCTTCCGGTGCACCTCGCGCTCCTCGTGGAGGCGCTGGCGCTCCTTCTCGACGATCTCGGCCGGTGCGCGCTCGACGAACTCAGGCCGGCCGAGCTTGGCCTCGATGAAGGCCACGGCGTCCGCCGCGCGGCGGATCTCCTTGTCCAGACGGGCGCGCTCGGCGGCGAAGTCCACGACACCGGCGAGGTCGACGTACAGCTCGGAGGCGCCAACGACGGCGAGTGCCGCGTTCTGCGGCCGCGCCGCCGTGGGGTCCACGCGCACCTCGGCGCGCGCGAGGGAGCCGACGAGGCCTGCCGTGGCGGCAAAGAGCGCACCGTCGCCAGGCGCGGGGCGGATCGTCACCGGCAACGAAGCGCCGGGCGTGATCCGCATCTCGCCCCGGATGTTGCGGACGGCCGCGACCGCCTCCATGACCGCGGCCATGTCGCGTTCCGCAGCGGCGTCGAGCTGGCCGCGCCTCACGCGCGGGTACGGCGCGATCATGATCGACTCCCCCGCTCCCGGCAGCCGCTGCCAGATCTCCTCGGTGATGAACGGCATGAAGGGGTGAAGCAGGCGCAGCGTCGTCTCGAGCACCGTCACCAGCGCGTGCTGCGTGGCCAGCCGCTCGGCCGGCGAGGCAGGCCGATAGAGCGGTCCCTTGGCGATCTCGAGATACCAATCACAGAACTCGTGCCACAGGAACTGATACACGGCGGAGGCCGCATCGTTGAACCGGTAGCGGCGAAGCGCCTCGCGGACGGTGCGAGTGGTCGCCGCCAGCCGGCTCCGGACCCACCGGTCGGCGAGCGCCGGAGGGGCCTTGCGGGCGCGCCGGGCGTCGTAACCGTCCAGGTTCGACAGCACGAGGCGGGCGGCGTTCCAGAGCTTGTTGGCGAAGTTGCGGTAGCCCTCCACCCGCTCGTCCGAGATGCGAATGTCGCGGCCCTGGGCCGCGAGCGCCACGAGCGTAAAGCGGAACGCGTCGGTGCCGTAGCGGTCCATCATGACGAGCGGGTCGACCACGTTGCCCTTCGACTTGGACATCTTCTGCCCTTCGGCGTCGCGGACGAGGGCGTGGATGTAGACGTCGCGGAAGGGCACGTCGCCCATGATGCGGAGGCCCAGCATCGCCATACGAGCCACCCAGAAGAACAGGATGTCGAACGCCGTGACGAGCACCGACGTCGGGTAGAAGGTGCGGAGCTCGGGCGTGTGGTCGGGCCAGCCGAGCGTCGAGAACGGCCAGAGCCCCGAGGAGAACCACGTGTCGAGGACGTCCTCGTCCTGGCGGACCGGCCCGCCGCACGTCGGGCACGCGGTGAGGGTGGTGCGGGAGACGTGGACCGAGCCGTCCGCCTCGCAGTGCCAGGCGGGGATCCGGTGGCCCCACCAGAGCTGGCGAGAGATGCACCACGGCCGGATGTTCTCCATCCAGTGGCCGTAGGTCTTGCTCCAGCCCCGTGGAATGATCGTGATCCGGCCTTCGCGGACCGCCTTCTGCGCCTCGTCGGCAAGGGGTTTGACCTGGACGTACCACTGCTTGGAGACGAGTGGCTCGACCACGGTCTTACAGCGGTAGCAGACGCCGACGGCGTGCCGGTACGGCTCGATGCGCTCGATGAGCCCGAGCACTTTCATGTCCTCGACGATCCGCCGGCGGCACTCGAAGCGGTCGAGCCCTGCGTACTTTCCCGCCAAGGCCGTCATGCGGCCGTCGAACCCGATGACGGTCCGGATCGGGAAGTCGTGGCGGCGGCCGATCTCGAAGTCCACGGGATCGTGGCCCGGCGTGATCTTCACCACGCCCGTCCCGAAGTCGGGGTCGACGGCCGGGTCGGCCACGACGCGCATCGTTACCGTCCCCTCGACCGACGGCACCTCGAGGGTCCGGCCGACGTACTCGGTGTAGCGGCGGTCCTTCGGGTTCACGGCAAGCCCGGTGTCGCCGAGCTTCGTCTCCGGTCGCACGGTGCCCAGGGTCAGCGGGCCGTACTTGATGTAGACGAATTCCGCGTCGCGCTCCTCGCGCTCGACCTCGAGGTCGGAGAGCACGGTCTGGCAGCGAAGGCACCAGTTGACGATGTAGTCGTCCCGGTAGATGAGACCTTCTTCCCAGAGGCGCACGAAGACTTCGCGCACCGCGCGCGACAACCCGGCGTCCATCGTGAACCGCTCGCTCGACCAGTCGCACGAGGCGCCGAGCTGCTTGAGCTGGCGGATGATCGTCCCGCCCGACTGCTCCTTCCATCGCCAGACGCGCTCGACGAACGCCTCCCGGCCGAGGTCGCCCTTGGTTTTGCCCTCGGCCGCGAGCTGGCGCTCGACCACGACCTGGGTCGCGATCCCAGCGTGGTCGGTGCCAGGCACCCACAGCGTGGTGAACCCGTCCATCCGCTTCATGCGGACGAGGACGTCCTGGAGCGTGTTGTTGAGCGCGTGCCCCATGTGGAGCGACCCCGTCACGTTGGGCGGCGGGATGACGACGGAGAACGGCTTGCCCGGCGATGTCGGATCGGCGCGGAAGTAGCCGCGCTGTTCCCACACGGGATACCAGCGTTGCTCGACGGCAGCAGGGTCGTAGCGGTCGGGGATGGGGGCAGACTCGGCAGTCATCTGCGGCGCGTCATTCTATCACCGGGCCCGCGGCGGTGAGACGCCACCGCGGTCCGGTGCGCTGGAAGGTCAGTGTCCACGGCCGCCGCGCCCCCGCCACGGCCGCCACCGAGACGGGACCGCCCGCCTCGCTGGCGTCGCACGCCGGCTCGCGCGCGAGCGTGGCCGGCAGCACGTTGCGCAGGCGTGCGTCGGGCACGAGAACCGCCAGCGCGCGCCGGTCGCCCGCGTCCAGCGCGGAGAGGATCCGGCTGACCGCCTGGTGCAACACGGCGTGCCAGCCGTCGTGCAGACGGCGACCCGCCCGCACGAACGTCGCCCGCTCGGGGACTAAGCGGTAGACGTCCTCCTGCTCCGTTTGCCCCTCGCAGCCGGGGATCCAGCCCGGATACTGCAGCTCGTAGCGGATCGTCACGTCGCCTCCGCGGACCCGCCAGTCACGGGCCACGAGGCCCCCGGGAAAGACATCCGCGGTGCTCCACACCACGGCCACGTCGTCGCCGCGCTGCCGCACCAGGTCGAGTCGCAGCGTGCGCGGCCCGCGTCCTGACGGAGCGCCGTCCCAGGCCACGAGGAACGGCATGGGACTCCGGGGTCCGGCGGGCAGCGCGTGGAGGGAGGCGCGGCCCTCGTGGCGGAGCGTGGCGACAAGCGCCACCTCGCCGGCCAGCGAGCCGTAGACTCGGACGCTGTCCCCTCCGTCCTCGCCGAGGTGACAGGCGACGACGACCAGGGGGCCGACGCGCATGACGTGGAAGGCGACGCCGCCCCACGCGTCGGTGAACCCCTCGAGACGGTCCTGCAGGAAACCGGCGGAGGCGAAGAGGCCGCCGCTCGTCACGTTCTGGATGATCTCCTCGTCGAGCAGCGCGTAGATCTCCCGCTCGTCTTCGGTGGAGCGGACGGAGGCCTCGAGCGGGAGCACGGCCAGCCGCGCGGAGGCGAGGTCACGGAAGCGCTCCAGACGGTCGGGCGGGCTACCGGCGACGGCGGGCGCACCGGACGCGAGCCCGTGGGCCACGAGCAGGGCAAGCGCCAGCCATGCGCTTCGGCTCACAAGGCTATGGTACAACAGACCGGTGAGGGTCCCCGGCCTCGACACCCTCGACCGGTACGTTTTCCGGGAGCTGCTGTCGCCCTTCCTGTTCGGTGTCGCGCTCTTTACCTTCTTCCTCTTCCTCGACCGCATCTACCAGCTCACCGACCTCGTCATCACGAAGGGCGTCCCCTTCCACCTGGTGCTCCAGCTCCTCGTCTACATGTTCCCGGCGTTCCTGACGAACACGTTGCCGATGGCCCTGCTCGTGGCCGTCCTCCTCGCCGGCGGGCGCCTGTCCGCCGATCTCGAGATCGTCGCCTGCAAGGCGGCGGGCCTGAGCCTCGTGCGGCTCGTCCGCCCCGTTCTGCTGGCGGCGCTGGTCGTCACGTTCGCGAGCGGGGCCCTGGCGCTGGTCGTCGCGCCGCGGACGAGCAAGGAGTTCCAGCTCCAGCTTTTCCGGATCCTCCAAGCGCGCGCCTCCAGCGGACTCAAGGAACGGGTCTTCAACACGGCCTTCGGCGACATCGTAATCTACGTGGAGGAGGTCAGCGCCTCGCAGGTGGGGCTTCGGGGGCTCGTCGTGTCCGACGAGCGCGACCCGAAGCTCAGCCGGATCATCATCGCCCGCGAGGGCCGCCTCTTCAGCGACGAGGCGACCCTGCGCACCACGCTGCGCTTGCTCGACGGCGTCGCCAACGAGGCCGACGTGAACCCCGCGAACGTGCCGCAGGACCTGACCCAGGGAACGCTGGCGCCGGGCGGAGCGGCGAGCGCGAGGCGCTACCGCTCCACCGCCTTCCAGATCTACGAGATGAACCTCACCATCGAGTCGCCTCTCAAGACGACGGCGCGCTTCGAGAAGCCGGAGAAAGACCTGGGATACCGGGAGCTGTCCCGGAAGATCGACGAACTGCGCGCCGACCCGCAGGCGCGGGCACCCTACATCGTCGAGCGGCACAAGCGGTTCGCGCTGCCCCTGGCCGCGCTGGTCTTCGCGCTCGTCGGCTTCCCCCTCGCGGTGCGCTCCCACCGCGGGGGGCGGAGCATCGCGCTGGTGGGCACGCTGGGGATCCTCGTCTCCTACTACCTCATCATGACGACGCTCGAGGGCATGGCGCTCCGCGGCGTGATCCCCGCCTGGCTCGCCCTCTGGATCCCGAACGCGCTCTTCGCCCTGCTCGGCGGGGGACTGCTCCTCGTCACGGCGCGAGAGTGGCGGGCTCCGCGGATGAGCGGCCTCTGGGGCATGCTCGACGCCCTCTGGCAGAGCGTCCCCCACCCCCGCGCGCGCCGCGAGGAGCGCTTCGCCACGACCGCGCGCGACTCCACCCATCTCATCGACCGCTACCTCCTCCGTCAGTACTTCGCGTTCATGGGCATCGCGCTGGCCGTGGCGGCGGCACTGTTCTTCGTCATCGACCTGCTGCAGACGCTCGACCGCTACCTGCGCGTGAAGCCGCCACTGGTCTACATCGCCGAGCACTTCCTCTATCGCATGCCCGCCGCGCTGCACGACGCCCTCCCGATCGTCATGCTCGTCGCCACGATCTTCCTGTTCCTCACGCTGACCCGTTACCACGAGCTGACCGCGCTCAAGGCGGCGGGGATCAGCCTGTACCGGGCGAGCGCGCCGATCCTCCTCCTGGGCGTCGTCGTCTCGGTGGGCTCCGGCCTCTTCCAGGAGCTGTTCCTGCCCGTCCTGAACGAGCGCGGGGAGGAGGTCGATCGCGTGAAGATCCGGGGCCTGCGCCCCCGCCACCTCGAGTCCCGCTCGCGGCTGTGGCTGCGCAGTGGCGACACGCGCTTCTATCGTGTCGAGCTGCTGAGCCCGGTGACGAACGAGCTGTACGGGGTGACGGTGCTGGAGATCGACGACGGGTTCCGCCTCGTTGCGCGCCTGGACGCACGCAAAGCGCACTGGAGCCCGGCGGGCTGGGACTTCAGCGAGGGCGCGTTCCGCGAGATCTCCCCGACCGGAGGTGTCAGCACGGTGCCCTTCCAGCACGCGGCCCTCGAGATGCAGGAGACCTTCGCCGACTTCACGCAGATCCAGAAGCGCGTGAGCGCGATGAGCTACCTCGAGCTGCGTGACTACGTCAATCGCCTGCAGGCGGCCGGATTCCAGGTGAAAAAATACCTCGTCGATCTTCACTCGAAACTCTCGTCGCCGCTCAAGAACCTCATCATGGTGCTCGTGGCGATCCCCTTCGCGCTCCAGTCTCCGCGCGGCGGTCGGCTCTTCGGTGTGGGTCTCGCCATCGCGATCATGGTCGCCTACACCGTCGTCCACTACGTCGGGCTCGCCCTCTCCCGCGCCGACCTCCTCCCCCCGCTCCTTGCCGCCTGGACTGCCAACATCATCTTCCTGGGTATCGGCGCATCATTCTTTTTACGTGCGCGCACGTAAGACTCGAGAGACGGACGACGGCCCCCGTCCGACGGTCGTCACACGCCTTCCCGGCGGTCTTTGATCTCGGCGGAATGTCTCACCAACGGCATGAGCTTCGCCAGCAAGCTCGCGTTCACACACACGACCGCGAGCAGCTCCATCGGCTCCTCACGCAGCCTTCGCACGACGGCGACGTGCCCGAGCAGCCCTCCCAGGGCCGGATGGTCCATGTCGGCAAGCTGTGCGATCGTCATGAACAGGACGCTCCCCAGGAGCGGCAGCGCGGTGACGGATAGGATCTCCCGGACGACGACTCGATGCAGTCCCTGGGACATGCACCAGACGAGCACGAGGGCTGCCGCCACGCCGA
>Ga0184633_10000354_pt1 | contig 16109 bp, 14 predicted proteins | sample PLM31_170_b1_FD_133156 | JGI IMG/M metagenome (GOLD analysis project Ga0184633, IMG submission 133156) | Groundwater sediment microbial communities from an aquifer in East River, Colorado, USA - PLM3-1_170_b1 | ecosystem: Environmental > Terrestrial > Soil > Riparian zone | place: USA: East...
GCAAGCTCATGCCCTTCTGAAACTGAACCCTGTTCTTCGGCATCGCGTATCTCCTTGTCCAATCACGCGATGTCAGTGTGCTACCCCCACTGGCTCACTGGCTGAGCCTCGTGGGTAATCAGGTTTAAGATTGCGCCTGCACTCATGCGCCAGCGCCCGGTCCCCGTCGCGGTCGCCTGCCTCATCGCACGCGAGCTAGATCTGCCGCTTGGGCACACGGCACCTGGAACAGCCGCCGATCCTCTAGCCGAACCGCCGTCAGCGCTCCTCCCCACACACACGCCGTATCCAGCGCGAGCAGATCCCGTGTGAGCTTCAGGCCGAGCGCCGACCAGTGGCCGCAGATGACCGGCACGCCGCGGGTCTTGCGTCCCGGCACCTCGAACCACGGCATGAACCCGGGCGGGGCCTGCTCGACCTCGCCCTTCACCCGGAGCTCCATCACGCCGTCGGCCGAGCAGAAGCGCATCCGCGTCATCGCGTTCACGATCACCCGCAACCGATCCATGCCGCGCAAGTCCTCGTCCCAGGCGTCGGGCCGGCTGCCGTAGAGCTCGGCGAGGAACAGGCGATAGCGCCGGGCTCGCAGCTCGGCTTCCACCTCCGCAGCGAGATCCTGCGCCTTCGCGAGCGACCACGACGGGAGCAAGCCGGCGTGGACCATCAGGTACTCGTCCTCGACGTGCAGCATCGGCCGGAACCGCAGCCAGTCGAGCAGCTCGTCGCGGTCGGGCGCGGAAAGCACGTCGTCGAACGTGTCGTCGTCACGACGCTTGGCGTGCCCGGCGGCGAGCGTGAGCAGGTGGAGGTCGTGGTTCCCGTGCACGACGATCGCTTGCTCGCCGAGCCCCTTCACGAACCGCACGACCTCGAGCGAGCGGGGGCCGCGGTTCACGAGATCGCCGACGAACCACAGCCGGTCGCGCGAGCGCGAAAAGCCGATCTCGCCCAGCAGGTGCTCGAGCTCCTCGAAGCAGCCCTGGACGTCGCCGATCGCGAAGGTCGCCATGCCGCGCCGAGTTTACCCGACGCGTTGTGAACGGCGCGTGACGCTCACTGCCGCGCGGTGCGCCCGCCCGCCGCAGGGGCCTGCTCCCAGTTGCTGCGGAACGGATTGATGTCGACGCCACCGCGCCGCGTGAAGCGCGCGTAGACGGTCAGCCGCTCGGGCCGGCAGCGGTCCCGGAGCTCGACGAACATCCGCTCGACGCAATGTTCGTGAAAGCCGGTGTGCTGCCGGAACGATACGATGTAGCGCAGCAACCCCGCGCGGTCGATCTTTGGTCCACGGTAGCGGACTTGGACGCTGCCCCAGTCGGGCTGGCCGGTGACGGGGCAGTTCGACTTCAAGAGCTGCGACACCAGCAACTCCTCGACGGTCGCGCCGCCGGCGGCAAGCGCATCGGGCTGCGGGGAATAGTCGCGTACCTCGACGTCCAGGCCGTCGATCGACTCGCCCGCGAGCTCTTCGATCGCGAGCCGCGCGAACGCCGCCGGCCGCACGAGCTCGACCGCGACCGGGTCGTCGCAGGCCCGGGAGAGGTCGTCGCGCAACGCGCGCCCCACTTCGTCCTGCCCCGCGAAGCGCGTCTGGCTGAACGAGTTGAGGTAGAGCTTCACCGACTTCGACTCGACCAGGCGCGGCGATTCGGCCGACACGTGGAACCGGGCGATCGCGATCTCGGGCTTGCCGCGCGCGTCGAGCCACGACAGCTCGTAGGCGGTCCAGAGGTCGGCGCCGGAGAACGGGAGCGCTCCGGAGAGACCGAGCCGCGCACGGTCAGGCGCGCGGGCGATGGGAAACAGCAGCGCCGGATCGTACTGATCCTTGTAGGTCGCCGGCTTGCCGAGCGGAGATTCTTCCGGAGCGGGCATCTGCTTTGGCGGTGGCGACGTCAGCTTCATGGTTCCCCTTAGTTCGCGCGCACCACCGGCGCCGGCTTCCACGCGCCGTCGAGTGCTTCCCTCTTCGGCCAGTAGAGCCGCATCACGAGGTAGAACGGACCGTCCGGCGCTGGCAACCAGTTCGATCCGCGGGCCTTGCCGGGCGAATCCTTCTGGATGTACATCGTCAGCGAGCCGTCCGCGTTCTTCTTCAGCTGCGGCAGCATCGGCGAGTTGATGAGATAGCGGTTGATCGGGTTCGCGACGAGGAGCTGCGACTTGCCGTCGTACATCGTCACCGACCAGAAGGCGTTCACCGGCGGGTACGCCTTGGCGGGAAAGGTGATCGTGTAGCGGTACTTGCCGGCGTCGAGCTTGGCGCCCCGGTGGTCGACATAGGCGATCGGGTACATCGCCTCGACCTCGTCGTTGCCGTAGAGGCCCGCCAGCGCCGCGCCCGCGCGGAGCAGCCAGTCGCCATTGAAGAACGCGCGGTCGCCGAAAGAGGAGGTGACGCGCCACCCGCTCACCTCCCTGCCGAGGCTTTCGCGTTTCTGCTTGATCTTCTCGAAACCGTGCTTGATCCCTACCCCGTTGGCGAGCTTGTCCTCGAGCCCGAGCTTCGTGAAATCGTAGGGCTTGCCCGGCGCGATCCCGATCTCGGCGAATCGCGCCCGCAGCGCCGTCTCCTCCGCCATCGGGGGTGTGAACTGCAGCAGGAAGTTGAGATACGCGAACGCTTCGGTCTTGAACGCGTTGGCCGTGAACTTCGGGAACTGCGGCGCAGGCGGCGGGGGCGGCGCTGGCTGCTTCAGGTATGCGGACAGCGTCTGGACCGTGTAACCCGCCTGGACCTTCCAGACGTTCTCGATGTCCCCGGGGCTGAAGAGTTGGGTGCGATAGATCGCCAGCGCGTATTGGGTCTCGACCGGGAACACCTTCGCGATGCCTGAGGGCTTCGCGCCCTTCCAGCCCGGCCCCGACAGCATGTAGCAGCCGGCGCCGTTGCCCGTGGCGCGGCTGCCGATGTAGCCGATGTTGAACGAGTACAGGTCGACGAGTTGCACGGAGTAGTAGCGCCGCTTCTCGATCCCGGGCACGCACAGCACGACCGGCTCGGCCCGCAGATCCATCCAGGCGAGCGAGTACGGCGTGTCGCTGTTCGGAGTCACGATGGCCGTGTCCTTCGGCGTGGACGTTTCCTTCGTGTTGTGGATCTGGTTGAAGGGCGCCTTGTACTGCGACGACGACTTATCGATGGCGAACTCGTACATCGCCTTGTATCCGGCGATCATAGGGAAGGCGTAGATGTACGCCTCCTCGGCGATGTCGAAGGTGTCGAAGAGCCCGGCCGATGGGGCGCTCGCCGGTTCCGCGGTCACCAGCAGACGGGCGGCGAGGCAGTCGGTTCCGCGTTCGAGGCACACGGCGATGAACGTCCTGCGCTGCCCGCAGCCGGTCACGCCGATCGTGTACTCGGCGCGCTCGATCTTGCCGACGTGCGTGCCCTGGAAGCGCGGCTGGACCATCTCCTTCGAGATGAGCGTCCCGGTCGCCGTCGGGCAGTTGAGCTCGAACCGGGCGCGGCTGAGCACGGTCTGCATCGCCACCGGCTGCATGTCGTCGAGGAACTCCCGCGGACTGACGCAGCCGGCGACACCGAGCGTGGCGGAAAACGCGAGGACGATTGTGAGCGGTCGCATGTCTGATCTCCGGTTCCCGGCGTGCCGCGTGGGACGTCGGATCGAGCCGCTCCCTGCGGTGCCGTCCGCTCGCAACCAGCCGAGCGGCCCGCGCCCCCTTCCAAGCGGGCGCCTCTCCTCCCCCGACGATCGACCTCAAGACCGGACGGGCGGCTATATTGACTATCGCTCGCGCCGTCGGTGATTGAACATCCCCCGAAGATTTTGATTCTAACCCCTGAGCCGAGCATTGACGCAAGGCGCCGCCGCCCGCGGCCAATGGTCGAGAACGCCGATGCAGACGTCGACATAGCCCCGCTCGGTCAGCCCGCAGCCTCGAGCCCCCGCCGAAAGCCGATCGCCTCCGCGACGTGGGTCGCCGCGATCGCGTCGGCTCCGGCAAGCAACGTTGAACTTGAAGCAGGGATTGCCTGGAATGTTCTGCATCTGGCGCGCGAGGTTACCGAGTCCCCATGCGAGAACTCGCGAGCCAATGATCCAGCCGGCTGTCGTCCCACCAAGGGGTGCGACGACACCGGCGGCGGCGCCTGTAACTCCCCCGATAATGAAGCCTGCAGCGACATTCCCACCTGTGGCATACGCGCCGTAGGCACCGCTGATGGCACCCAAGATGCCTCCGGCCGCGGCACCTGCAAGTACGATGGGAACGATCTCGCCAGTGGGATCCGTAAAGCTGATCGGATCGTCGTACACGAACGCATAGACGTAGTCCCGCAGCCTGCCCGATCGGATCCTCGGCGATGAAGCGCTTCGCCTGCGGGTGGTAGTACCGCGCTCGGTAGTAGTAGAGCCCGGTGCCGTCGTTCTCGCGCCCGGTGTACTGGAAGGGTCTTTAGCGATTCTAGATACCTAACAGCCTCGGATCCGTAGGATCCTCTTTCGCGATCTTCACTCCGAGCACTGTACCTTTTGCGAACAGCCTCCCGGCCGTCAGAAGCCTCCCTTCAAGAAACGCAATTCGCGCAAGGTAAGCGTATGCACCAGGGTAGTCCGCCCCTGCCGCGACAGAGAAGTAACGTTACTTAGCACGTTTGTATTAGTGGAGCCGATCGATTACAGCTTGGTCTCGATATACGAGTCCAAGGACAAGACCCGCAAGCACGCAAATTGATGAATCCCACGCTGCCAGAAGACCGGACTTCAACACCGGATAGTCTAACGACCACTCGGACAGCAGCAAGCCGCATACGCTTATCGCGAACAGACTTCTCCCCCAGCGCCTGAAGAAGAGTAGACCAGCGACTGCGATTGCGCTCAGAATCAATGCAGCCCGCCCCACCCACACGCCGAGCGATGCCACTGACGAAAGAGGCTGCGACAACCACCATCGCTGGTATGTCACAACCTCCGGAGGACTCGAGAGTTCAAGCTGCGGAGCGACAAGTACGTAGCTGCCGACCGCGAAAAGAAAGATAAGCAACAAACCGCGGAAGATAACAGACGCACCAACTCGCAGATTGAACATGGATCTCATACAGAGCCCATTCGGGAAACGCTTCCTACAGCGCGGTCTACTAATTCAACCGATGAGTTCCTCTGCGAACTCATCTCGTCGAGAGGCGAAACGCCATGCATCAAGGCACGTCTGCACCAACAGAAGTAAACCCGCTGGGATCATCCTAAGGCCCAACGCTCCCGACAAGTATCTCTTCGCGAGCTGGCCTTCTGCCAAGACGTGCCCCGCCTTCGCGGCATCACGGAGGTACGAGAGCCCTAGCGCTTCGTCAGGCGCAGTACCAAGGCCGTCCAAATAGGAAATCCCCAAGCGAAATAGAGCCGGCATATAACGTCTCTCAGCGGCAAGGCGATACCACGTAAGTGCTTCTTCATGCGCACCTTCCGCCGTAAGCGCTCTGCCCAAATAGAACAACCCTGCCGCCTCACCTTGCTCAGCCGCTCGCTGAAAGTGCTCGAGGGCTTTCGCGCGATTCTTGTCGACCCCGACACCTTCAAACAACATCCAGCCAACGAAAATTTGACACGCGGCGTAGCCTTTCTCCGAGAGTTGTTCGTATATTGGCAACGCATCTCGGAATCGTTTCTGCGAGACATAGTCGGCCGCCAAAACATGGAGTTCACGGTCATCCACGCCTGCAACTCCGTTATGGCCAACACCGCTTCCATGGACATTCCTCCGCATGCTTGCGTGCACCACACTCAGCAAGAGCCCTTCCGGATCCGTATGGCTCAGCGGATTCCCCCCGACGTAGGCGTACGTATTTGGCCCTGCCCCGAGCCCAATCGGATCGCTCTGAACGTAGCGGCCTGTCTGCGGATCGTAGTCGCGCTGGTAATTGTAGAAGAGTCCCGTCTCGGCATCCCGATACTGGCCCGGGAAGCGGAGGTTGAACTCGAACGTTCCGAGACCATTCGGGTTCTCCTCGGGCGGCGACCTGCCGAAGGGTTCTTGGTGCTCCCAGCGCCAGACGAGTTGCTGCGCTTCGTTGGTGATCGCTCTTGGTGTGTTTAGATGGTCGGCATGCACGTAATGGAGGGCTGGCGGACCCGCCTGCACGGGCCGCTCGCAGGTGACGTTGCCCGCGGTCACGGTGAAGTCGAGCTTGTTCCCCCGCGGCGGATAGCTCCCGGCAAACGTGAAGGTCACGGTGCCCTCGACGCTATAGCTGCCTTAGCGGTGCCGTGCCTTAACGGGGCGACGCCTAGGCGCGAGCACAGAGGGGTGGCGCAATCGCCGACCAATCCCCTCAGGGGTCGTTTCAGTCGTTGCGCCTCGTCTGCAGTTCTGATGCTAAGCCGCAGCGGGTCGCCGTACCGATGTCTTCCTCTCCGCCAATCCCGCAAGACCCAGCAGCATGCGTTACGAGATCCGCGCGCTGACAGGCAGCGACAGCCTCGTCGCCCTCACCCTCGACGCCGCGGACGAGGCGCGTGCGCGAACAGGCGCCGGTGCCATCGTGAACAGCTCCCCGAATCGTACCGATCGCGTTAGTCGGTCGGCCTATCGAGTAGCGACTGTTCGGGCGGGGCGATTCGCTTCAACCTACCAGCTCGAGCCGGCGTCGATAACCGACGGCCTCCGCGACGTGGGTCGCTGCGATCGCCTCGACCCTGGCGAGGTCCGCGATCGTGCGCGCGAGCTTAAGCACACGGTGGTAGGCGCGCGCTGAAAGCCCGAGCCGAGAGATCGCCTGCTTGAGCAGCGTTTCGCCCGCGGGGTCGGTGCGGCAGTGGCGCTCGACCTCCTTCGTCTCAAGCTCGGCATTGCTCTTGCCCTGCCGCGCGAGCTGGCGCTCGCGTGCGGCGTTCACGCGTTGCCGCACCGCCCCGCTCGGCTCGCCGCCGCCTTGCGCGAGCAGCTCCTCCTGCGGCACCGCCGGGACCTCGATGTGGATATCGATGCGGTCGAGCAGCGGCCCGGAGAGCTTGCCGCGGTAGCGCGCGACCTGGTCGGGCGTGCAGCGACACTTGCCGCCGTAGTGGCCGAGGTACCCGCAGGGGCAAGGGTTCATCGCTCCCACCAGCTGGAAGCGCGCCGGGAACTCGGCCTTGCGCGCAGCGCGCGAGATCGACACGCGCCCCGATTCGAGCGGCTCGCGCAGCACTTCGAGCACGCGCCGGTCGAACTCCGGCAGCTCATCCAGAAAGAGCACGCCGCGGTGCGCGAGCGAGATCTCGCCGGGCCGCGGGTTGCCGCCGCCGCCGACCAGCGCGACGCTCGACGCCGAGTGGTGCGGCGCGCGGAACGGCCGCTCGCGCCACTCGCCGACGCGAAAGCCGACCGAGGCGAGCGATCGCAGCGCGGCCGACTCGAGCGCTTCCTCGTCGGTCATCGGTGGCAGCAGCCCGGGCAGGCGGGAAGCGAGCATCGACTTGCCGGTGCCCGGCGGCCCGACCATCAAGAGACTATGCCCGCCCGCCGCTGCGACCTCGAGCGCTCGCTTGGCGTACGCCTGGCCTCTCACGTCCGCCAAGTCGGGGTACACCGCGCCGTCCACGCTCGGCGCGGCGGCGAAGCGCGCGATGGGGGACTCGTCGGAAAGATGCGCGCACACGGCGAGCAGCGTCGGCGCCGGATAGACGCTCGCGTCCTTCACGAGCGCCGCCTCGGCCGCGCTCGCATCGGGCAGCACGAAGCCGCGGCCCGAGCGCGCGGCGCGGTAAGTCATCGCGAGCGCACCGCGGATCGCCCGCAGCTCGCCCGACAACGACAGCTCGCCCGCGAACTCGTATTCGACGAGCTTCGCCGCGGAGAGCTGCCGCGACGCGGCCAGGATGCCGAGGGCGATCGGCAGGTCGAATCGCCCGCTCTCCTTGGGGAGATCGGCCGGGGCGAGATTCACGGTGATGCGCCGGGCGGGAAACTCGAAGCGGCAGTTCAGCAGGGCAGCGCGGACGCGATCCCGCGCTTCTTTCACCTCCGCCTCGGGGAGCCCGACGATCGTGAAGGCCGGCAGGCCGCCCGCGAGGTGCACCTCGACCGTGACGAGCGGGGCGTCCAGGCCGGCGAGCGCCCGACTGTAGAGGACCGCGAGGGACATGCGGGAAACGGCGGACGATGGATAACGAAGCATGAACCCGTCACTGGCTCACCCCGTGCGCCAGTGGTGCGGACTCAGCCCAAATCCTTGAACCTCTGCTCGAGCTTCTCCAGCCGGGCCTCTAGCGCCGCGAGCTTCTCCCGCGTCCGCGAGAGCACCTTGGCCTGGACGTCGAACTCCTCCCGGGTGACGAGATCGAGGCGGGCCAGCGCCGAGGACATGAGCGCTCGAAAGTTCTTCTCGACGTCCCGGGCCGGGTTCGCGCCGAGGAGCTCGGAAACCTTCGCGCTGACTTCCTCGACGAGCTTGGCAGGGGGCATGGAACGACTCCGGAGGGCCGCTCGAGTCTAGCAGCGCGCCAAGCGCGCGGCGAAGCACGCTAATGGTGCGCGCGCCCGACGCACTGCGCCGCGCTGGTGCGGCTGGCTCGCGCCCACGCGGGGGCCCAGTGATAACCCCATGTTTCCAATGAGAAACAGCTTCTGGCATGTGAAATGCTCCACGTCCGTTGCTTTTCTCAACCGTAACAAAAGGGGCCAATCCATGAAGAAGCTTTTCCTCGCTTCCGCAGTCGCTTCCGCACTGGCCGCGCCCGCGGTCGCCCTCGCGCAAGCGCCGGCGGCAAAGCCGAGTCTGCCTACGCTCGGGGAGATACTCGACGCTTCGGGGATCGCGATCGATGGCTACATCGACGCGGCGTACACACACCTGTCCGGAACCGGGCTGTTCACGAGCGGAGTCGCCAATCGAGTGTTCGATACCGAGCGGAACTCCTTCATTCTCCACCAAGCCGCGATCACGATCGCCAAGCAGCCGAAGGAGGGCTTCGGCGGCCTCGTAAATCTGACCGCGGGGAAGGACGCAAATATCATCGCTCCCTTCGACGCCAACCCGGGAGCCAAGAGCAATTTCGACGTCACTCAAGCCTTCGCGCAGTACGCGACCGGGCCGCTCACGGTGATCGCGGGCAAATACGTCACCGCGGCAGGCGCCGAGGTGATCAAGTCGCCGAGCAACGTCAACTACTCGCGCTCAATCCTGTTCGGTTACGCGATCCCATTCACCCACACAGGGGCTCGCGCGACCTACGCATTGGGCGACGTGGTCACCCTGATTGGGGGCCTGAACAACGGCTGGGACGACCTCAAGGACACTAATAGCCAAAAGACGTGGGAATTGGGAGTCTTGCTGACGCCGATCAAGCCGCTAACGATCTCCATTGTCGACTACGTCGGCACCGAACGCGTCGGTGGTCTGACGTCAGTCGGTCCGGAGGGCTCGCGCAACATCTTCGACGTCGTAGCAACGTGGGCCGCTACCGACAAGTTGACCCTCGCGCTCAACTACGATTACGGGACTCAGGACAACACGGCCACCGTGACGCCGAGAGGCGCCACCAAGGCGAAGTGGACGGGTGTCGCGGGTTACGGGACTTACCAGTTCACCGACCTGTGGCGCTTGTCGGTTCGCGCCGAGTACTTCGACGACGAAGACGGCTACCGCACCGGCGTCGTTCAGAAGTGGAAGGAGGGCACGCTCACGCTCGGTTTCCTGCCGGCGAAGAGCTTCGAACTGCGAGCCGAGATCCGCTACGACAAATCCGACGTGGCCTCATTCGTCAAGGCCGGTGGGTCGACCAGCAAGAGCCAGACCTCCTATGGGCTGGAGGCACTCTATAAGTTCTGAGGGCGTCGCGTAGCGGCGCTCGCCCACTCTAACAGGAGCAGACATGAAACTCGTCACTGCAATCATCAAGCCGTTCAAGCTCGACGAGGTGCGCGAAGCGCTCTCGGGGATCGGCGTCCAGGGCATCACCGTCACCGAGGTCAAGGGCTTCGGGCGGCAGAAAGGCCACACCGAGCTCTACCGGGGCGCCGAGTACGTCGTCGACTTCCTGCCGAAGGTGAAGGTCGAGGCCGCCATCAAGAACGAGCTGCTCGACCAGGTGCTCGAGGCCATCGAGAAGTCGGCCAACACCGGCAAGATCGGCGACGGGAAGGTCTTCGTCTTCGATCTCGAGCAAGTGATCCGCATCCGCACCGGCGAGACCGGCGCGGACGCGCTCTAGGGGAGTAGAACGATGAAAAAGCTGATTGCGCTGCTTGCGCTTTTCGGCGCCGTCATGGTGGGCGGCCCGGGCATGGCATTGGCGCAGGACAAGCCCGCCGCACCGGCCGTCACCACGACCACCGTCACCGACACCGTCAAGGTCGACGCCAAGGCCGGAACCGTGACCGAGACGGTGAAGGTCGAGGAGAAGAAGGAGGAGGCCAAGCCGGCCGCGCCGACGCCCAACAAGGGCGATGTCGCGTGGATGCTCACCTCCACCGCGCTCGTCATCATGATGAGCATCCCGGGGCTCGCGCTCTTCTACGGCGGCATGGTGCGATCGAAGAACATGCTGTCGGTCCTGATGCAGGTCTTCGTGACGTTCTCGCTGATCGTCGTGATCTGGTGCATCTACGGCTACAGCCTGGCGTTCACCGAGGGCAGCGTATTGCCGAGGCTCATCGGCGGCTTCGACCGGCTGTTCCTCCAGGGCGCGATCCCCAGTGCGGTCAAAGGCGAGTACGCGATGGCCGCCACCTTCAGCAAGGGCGTGGTCATTCCGGAGATCGTGTTCGTCGCCTTCCAGGCCACGTTCGCAGCGATCACCTGCTGCCTGATCGTGGGCGCGTTTGCCGAGCGGATCAAGTTCTCGGCGGTGCTGATCTTCATGCTGATCTGGTTCACGTTCGCCTATGCTCCGATCGCGCACATGGTCTGGTTCTGGCCGGGCCCTGATGCGTACACCGATGCGAAGCTCGTCGACGAGTTGAACGCGAAGGCGGGCCTCCTTTGGGGATGGGGCGCGCTCGACTTCGCCGGCGGCACGGTGGTGCACATCAATGCCGGCGTGGCCGGGCTGGTGGGCGCCTACCTCGTCGGCAAGCGCATCGGCTGGGGCAAGGAGGCGATGTCGCCGCACAACTTGGCCCTGACGATGACCGGTGCGGCGCTGCTCTGGGTGGGCTGGTTCGGCTTCAACGCCGGCTCCGCGCTTGAGGCGGGCAACTCCGCGGCGCTCGCGTTCATCAATACGTTCCTCGCGACCGCGTGCGCCGTGCTCTCGTGGTCGCTCCTCGAGTGGCTCTTCAAGGGTAAGCCGTCGATGCTCGGCGCCGCATCGGGCGCCGTAGCCGGCCTCGTGGCCATCACTCCGGCGGCAGGGAACGTCGGGATCCCGGGCGCGTTCGTCATCGGGCTCGCCGCCGGCGCGGTGTGCCTCTGGGGCGTGACCGGCCTCAAGCGGCTGCTCGGCGCCGACGACTCGCTCGACGTGTTCGGCGTGCACGCGGTTGGCGGCATCTTGGGCGCGCTGCTCACCGGGGTCTTCAACTCGCCGGATCTCGGCGGGCCGGGGTTCGTCACCGACTGGGTGAAGGCCACGACCGGCTACTCCAGCATCGCGGAGCAACTCTGGGTCCAGTTCCAGGCCGTCGTCGTCACCATCGTCTGGACCGGCGTCGTGGCGTTCATCGCCTACAAGATCGCCGACCTCCTCGTCGGCCTGCGCGTGAGCGAGGAAGACGAGCGCGAGGGCCTCGACACGACCTACCACGGCGAAGCGGCCTATCACGGTTGAGCGGTGAGCGGGGCCTTCCGGCTCCGCCCACGCCAGTTCCAGAGCAGGGCCGAGCCCGGACGGGCTCGTCTTCGGGGCGCCGGTCACGGCGCCCTTTTCTTTTCCTGCAACGGGTTGTCACGCCGCGTGCGGAATGTCCCGGCGGGAGGCGCGCGGATTGCACCGCCGGGCTCCAGCGTCCTACTGAGGCTCACCCGGGCAGCGTTCGAGCCTCCGCCCGGCGGCCTAGAGCGCCCGCCGGATGGCTCGCTCGAGGCGGGTTGTGCCAGGATCGCGGGGCGACCCGCCCGCCAGGCGAGAGCGGTCCCATCGGCGTGACAAAATTCTCGCTCGATGGCACCTGCTGGACCGGAGGCCGGTCGACGTGCGCGAGGATTCCCTCGCGGGGTTGCGGAGAGCTGATTCGCGATGAGGTCGATGCTGGGGAGCTGGTGGTGCCGGTTGCTGGCGGCGGCGCTCGTCGCCGTGCCGGCCGGCCACGCCTGGGCCCAGGGGACCCCGGTGCAGTTCATCGCGGTCGTCGGCGACGTGCGGATCGTCGGCCGGGACGGCGCGCAGCGCGCCGCCGCGCGCGGTGGGGAGCTGCGCGAGGGCGAGACGCTCCTCTCCGGCGCCAACGGGCTCGCGCAGCTTCGCCTCGCCGACGGCGGGATGATCTCGGTGCGCGGCAACACGGAGCTGAAGCTCGACCGGTTCGCGTACCGGGGCCAGGACGACCGCAGCGCGAGCCTGTTCGTCTCGCTCCTGAAGGGCGGCTTCCGTTCCGTCACCGGCCTCATCGGGCAGCTCAACCGCGACGGCTACAAGATCAATACGCCGTTCGCGACCATCGGCATCCGCGGCACCGTCCACAATCCGTTCGTGCAGCTCCCGGCGCCGCCCGGCGAGCAGACGCTCGTGGCCCCGGGCGCGTACGACTACGTGGAGCAGGGCGCGATCGCCATGCAGACCCTGCAGGGCCAGACGCTGACCATCGGCGAGAAGCAGACCGGGTTCATCTCCCAGGCGGGCGTGGCGCAGATCCTGCCGACGATCCCGCCGATCTTCCGGCGCGAGGCGCCCCGGCCGCCGCAACAGACGGACCCGCGGGCACCGAAAACGAGCGATTCGAGGCCCGACGACGGGACGGGTCGCGCCGCCGTGCCCGGGACCGTGCGCCAGCCCGACCCGGCGACGCGCGATACGACGATCAGCCCCTTGCAGACCGCGCCTTCGCCCACGCTGCAGGCGCCGACCACGATCCAGACCGCGCCGACGATCCAGACTGCCCCATCGACCACGATCCAAACGGCGCCGACGACGATTCAGACCGCGCCATCGACCACGATCCAAACGGCACCTATCCAAACCTCGCCGCTGCAGACCTCGCCGCTGCAGACCTCGCCGATGTTGAAGCCGGGGCCGACGGCCCCGATGATGACGCCCAAGTAGCTAGTCCCCGAGGCGGCGGAGCGCGTCGAGGAGCAGCTCGCGCTCGGCGCGCGTGAACCGCGCTGCGACCCGCGCCTCGTGAGCGGCGACCCGCCGCTTCATCTTCCCGAGGAGCCGCTGGCCCGTGGCAGTGAGCCAGAGCCCGTTGGTGCGCCGGTCCTCGCCCTGCCGGCGCGAGACGAGCCGGCGGTCCTCGAGCTGATCGAGCAGCGCGACCATGGTCGAGCGATCCAGCCCGACCGCCCGCGCGAGCTCGCTCTGCGTCACCCCGGGGTTGGCCTCGATCAGCACCAGCATCCCGAACCGTCCCGGCGTGAGGCCGAGGTCCGCGGTGGCGCGGTCGAAGTCGCGGAACACCGCGAGCTGGGCGAGCCGCAGCTGGTAGCCGACGAGCCGCGGCAGCAGCCCCTGGTCGAGCGCGCCGTCGACGCGGGACGACGGCCGCCGCGGCGGCCCGCGCCGGGCCCGACCGGAGGATTGTTTGGTATCCAAACTATTTGACAGCCGAACGTTCTGCGGCTATCGTAGGCGATCCCGAGTCCACGCGCAAGGCGCCCGGCGAGAAATGCCCATCCAGATCGCGGTCGAGGGCGCAGCCGCGCCGGTCGCCGCCGAGCCCGGCGACACCATCCTCGACGCCCTCATCATGGCCGGCGTGCCGTTCCCCTATTCCTGCCAGGCCGGCAACTGCGGGACCTGCAAGTGCGAGCTCGTCGACGGCGACATCTTCGAGCTCGAGCACTCCGAGCATGCGCTCGCCGCCGAGGAGCGCGCGCGCAACATCATCCTCGCCTGCCGCACCCAGGCCTGGGGCGACACTCGGATCCGGCGCCTGGAGACCGAGGAGCTCGTCATCCATCCATCGCGGGTGATGCGCTGCCGGGTCGTCGCCCTCGATGATCTGACGCACGACATCAAGGCGGTGCGACTCGTGATCGAGTCCGGCGGGCCGTTCATGTTCTCGGCGGGGCAGTACGCGCAGGTCGAGTTCGGCGCAGGAATGTCGAAGCACTACTCGATGGCCAACACGCCTGCGGAGCCCGAGCTCGAGTTCCAGATCCGCCGCATGCCGGGCGGCCGGACGAGCACGCATGTCGGGACCCAGCTCAAGGTCGGCGAGCTCGTCAAGGTGTCGGGGCCGCTCGGCTCGTCCTACCTCCGCGACCACCACGCCGGCCCGGTGCTGCTCATCGCCGGGGGCAGCGGCTTCGCGCCGATGCAATCCATCCTCGGCACGCTCCTCGCCAGGAACTACCCGGAGCCGGCGACGCTCTATTTCGGCGTGCGGAGCGAGCGCGATCTCTATCGCGAGCCGCTCCTCAAGGACCTCGCCGCGAGCCACCCCAACTTCAGCTACCACGTCGTGCTCTCGGAGCAGATCGGCGGCCGTGGCCGGCGGTACGGTCTCGTCCACGAGGCCCTGGCGCAGGATCTGACGGATCCCGCCGGCTCCAAGGCCTATCTCGCCGGCCCGCCGGTGATGGTCGAGGCGGCGACGGCGGTGCTCGAGGCGCGCGGACTCGCGCACCGCGACATCCACGCCGACGCGTTCTACAACCAACCCTGAGGCGCGCATGGATCTCAACGGCCGGGTAGCGATCGTTACGGGCGGGGCGCGCGGGATCGGGCTCGCGATCGTCGAGGACCTGCTCGCGCACGGCGCGAGCGTTGTCGCAGTCGACGCCGGCGTCTCGATCTCGGGCGAGCCGGTCGAGCCGAAGCTCGCCGAGGAGGTGCTCCGCAACAAGGCGAACGCCGCCGCGATCTGCGGCGACATCGCCGACCGCGCCATCGCGAACGAGGCGGTCGAGCTCGCGCAGGAACGCTTCGGCGGCGTCGACCTCATCGTGAACAACGCGGCGATCATCCGCGACGGGTTCATCTTCAAGTCGAACCCCGAGGCGTGGGACGCGGTCATCCGGACGAACCTCACCGGCGCCTATCGCCTGCTCGCGGCGGCGACGCCGGTCATGCGCGACGCCGCGAAAGCCGGCCGCGCGCCCGGCGCGATCGTCAACCTCGTCTCGAGCGCCGGCATCTACGGCAACTTCGGCCAGGGCGCCTATGCCGCCGCGAAAGCGGGATTGCTCGGCCTCACGCGCGTCGTTGCGCATGACCTCGCGCGCTCCAGGATCACCTGCAACGCGGTCGCGCCGTTCGCGGCGACGCGCGTGACCGAGAGCATCCAGCCGGCGAACGAGGCGCAGGCGGCCTACAAAAAAAAGGCGCTGCGAGTGCCGGCGCTGTACGTCGCGCGGCTGGTGACGTTCCTCGCCACGCCCGCCGCCTCGCACATCTCGGGTCAGCTCTTCGGCGTGCGGGGCCGCGAGGTCATGATCTTTAACCAGCCGCGGCCGACGTCGAAGCTGCTGCAGCCCAGGGACGGCTACGATCTCCCGGGCTTCGCGCAGGGCATCAAGGCGCTCGAGCCCCACTTCGCCGACCTCGTCACCGATCTCGAGGCGTTCTCGGCCGATCCCGTACTCTGAACCGCAGCGAGGAATCCATGTCCGCCTATCCGCCAGTCAAGACCGTCGAGGAGTTCTTCAAGCAGCCCGCCGAGTACCAGGACGCGGTGCGGAAGATCGTCCGCAGCCACGCCCTCAACGAGCTCTACGGGGCACAGGTGTTCGACGAGCCGGCGATCGCGCTCGCGCCGACGCCGTATGCCAAATGGCTCACCTGCCGCGTCGCGATGGAGGAGTACCACCATCACGTGCGCTTCAAGGAGCTCGCGGACCAGATCGGCGTCAAGCCCGAGGCGCTCGATACCAAGAACAAAAGGCCGCTCAACATCTTCGAGTTCCCGCTCAAGACCTGGGAGGAGTTCTGCGTGATCAAGATGCTGGGCGACCTCGCCGAGATCCTCCAGGTGGAGGACCTGCTCCACTGCTCGTTCGTGCCGTTGCGCAACATCGCGCGCACGACCATGCCCGAGGAGAAGTTCCACGCCCAGTTCGGCGCCGA
>Ga0184633_10000355_pt1 | contig 16107 bp, 18 predicted proteins | sample PLM31_170_b1_FD_133156 | JGI IMG/M metagenome (GOLD analysis project Ga0184633, IMG submission 133156) | Groundwater sediment microbial communities from an aquifer in East River, Colorado, USA - PLM3-1_170_b1 | ecosystem: Environmental > Terrestrial > Soil > Riparian zone | place: USA: East...
CCGAACACTTCCGGCCCGCCCAGATGGGCCACATAACTGTTGTGCACGGCATGCGCCAGGTCCACCCGGTCGCTGGTCTGCGGATCGCGCGTGGGGCGCACTTCCACCTCAAAGACACAGCCCACTTTCAGTTCTTTCCAGCCCTCCTGACGCACGTTCACCATCGCCCCGTCCATCGCCACACCCATGTCCTGCGCCCCGCGGACTTCGCCGGCGACGATCTCACTCCGGGCTGGCAGGACGGCGGCCATCGCCCGTTGCGCGGCTTCCACCGCCTGACAGCGCTCTCCCCATTCAGCCACCCGCCGCCAGACACTGCTGGCCGAGATCGGGATCTGTCCGACCGTTTCGAGGATCCCGGCCGCCTGCTCAAAGTCCACCAGGCCACTCAACCAGACCGCCTGTTTGGCCACCTGCTCACTCCAGTGCTGGTCCCACAACTGCAGTTGCCGATCCAGGGGGAAAAAGACCCGCCCGGCAGGTCTCGCAGTAGTAGTAGCCCCGCTCCAGCGGCAGGCTCCCCACCCGGCTCTCGACGGTGTTGTCTTTCAGATCCTTGTAATGCATCTCCCGCCCACAGGTGCAACAGCGCGGACCGGGCACGGGCCGCATCGCGTCTTGCGCCTGCACAATCGCCCGCGCCATCTGCGCGCTCAGGCGCTGGCGGAGTTTCAGGATGATGTGTTCAATCTCGGTCAGGGTCGGGGCAGCGTGCTCATCTGCCCAGTCCAGCAATTCGTCAATCGCCTGGTCGGCTTCCACCTGCAGGGTGGCCTTCAGTTCGGCGCGACTCTGTCTCATCGTCAACCTCCGGGGAAGGGATGCCCCTATTATGCGCCAGACTCGCCCCCAAACTGAAATGCACCCAAAGTCCGCTGGAAGTTGCATTCGAAGCGAATCAGGCGTATACTGGCAGTCAACCGAGGAATTCACTTCACGCACCATCATCCGATTTGTGCATGCGACGAAGACCTAGTCAGCCGTGCTGGCGGATAAACGGCTGATCCGTTCACATTCCGGTTGTAGCTTCATCTGACAGGTTTCCTTCCCGGGAGAGTTTCCCCACCCGATTGTAAGGGACCAATTGCCATTTGGTAAAACTATAGTTAGACAGCCCTTCGGGGCACGGGTCAGTCAGATCAAGTTCGGGCCGCTCGAGCATTTTTCCTCCGACTGGAGCGCATGGCACGTGGGCCGGTCAGTCGGAAATGAATAGGGCAGCGCTGGACAATTGCCCAAGTTGCAGGAACAGGCTTATAGTCCTAGTGTCCGCGTCCCGTGCTGCGCCCAGATCCACTGAGCGCGGTAACAGCCGGGCGGTTGCAGACCCGCTGTTTGGGTGCGGGCCTTCTAACACGTCGCTGCAGCTGACGTGGCTCCCGCGCGCCGATTCAACCGTTCGGGTGTCGCCCAAGTTCGGGCATGCAACCGACTCGGCCTTGACCCGTCACGTAGCTCAGCTCGTGGCCATTAGGCCGCCGAGACCATATGGCAAGACACGCAAAGAAAAGTCACCAAGTTCAAGATAAATGACAAGCTATATTCATCTGTTCAATCTGTTTTTGTTCGGTAGCCCCAACCATGTCGAATGCAAAGTATAGGAATCCTTAGGTGAGCCAGAATTGGGGAAGGTAAATCATGTCAGAAAAAGTCACGAATCCTGTTCTCGTTGACAATTTCGGAACGGTGAGGTAGAAGGCACTTTACTTGGTTTCGACCAAGCACTTCGAAAGGTAGCGCACATCGGTTTAGAGCCACTTCAAGAAAGCGTTAATAACGCGTTAACACGAGTTTTTTTGCTTCTATCTCGAGTGTTGTTGGCATCAAAACCTTACGAAGTCGAAAAAGTCAATTTTACACTTAGCATCGACGCTTCAGGTGAAGTTTCACTAGTTTCACTGGCAAAAGGCGATTTGCGTGGGCAAACTGGAATGAAATTTACAATCGTTAGACAACACACATCATCCAACGAAACGAGAAAATAAGGAGGAGGCGGCATGACTAGTAGATCATTGGCGCACCTTTACCTTGAAAGTCTTCAAGAGAGAGCTTACTCACTCGGTTACAAGTTTCCATCTACAACGGAAGAAACGTTCCGACGGGCGGTTGACCTTCTAGCGGAACGGGAGATATTTCCCCCAAGTCAAGAAGCTAAAGAATGGTCAAAAGGACTTGATACAAAAACTGAGGTACCAACTCGATTTGAAGACCCAACAAGGTATGGAGTATTCATGAAGTGTGCGCAAATGATTGAAGAAGCTGCGAGGATTCTTTCCCTACCACCAATAGAAAACCGTCCATTAATTGGTACGCTTCCTACTGGCCTACCAAACGCAATGGTTATCTTCGTGCCACCAGGGGAGGAATATCTAATCGTGCTTGATCCCTATGTGTTTGATTTTTCCCATCGCCTTAGTAGTATTGCCGCTAGATCCCTTCCTTGCGTTGATATGAAGGAAGGAAAAGCTGGTTATTCGCTCAGTGTTCGTGATGTGAAAAAAAACATCGCTAAAACGCCGGTAATAGCCCGTCATTTTCGAGAGTTGCTCCTTGCTTACCTTTTTGATGAAAGTCCAGGTGATGTGCCTCGTTATGTACCTGAAGCACCATACGCATCGTTAGCATCTCATTTGCTATCTTCTATGTGCCTCTTCGTAATAGGCCACGAGTACGGACATCTGATCGGCAGACACTTTTCAACAGACAAAACTACTCTATTGCCTCTCCTTGGAGAAAATGTTGAGGGAGTGAATTTCAAGTGGGCACAAGAGGTAGAAGCTGATGCATTCGGCTTACAATTAACACTAGTAGCTCTAGAAAAGCAAGGGGCTGACTTAACAATGAGCTATTTTGGAGCAGATTACTTTCTTAGTTGTATAGAGATTTTGGAAAGAAGTATTTCGGTGGTCCGCACAGGAAAAGTAAAAAAGGGATACCTAAGTCCTTCGCATCCGCCACTTCAAGTGCGACGAGATTTACTTCGAGAGGGAATAAAGGTGGGGGCAAAACAATTTGCTGAAGTCCCCATCAAATGGGGCATTGCCCTTGAGCGTGCGCTAAACATCCTGTGGGAAGAAGAGATGCTACTTGCTTTGTTCGGATATCATATGCAACGCACAAAGCTTGCTCCAGTGTGGCAAAATCTATGACCTTAGCTGTGATCTTCTAAATCGGAAAAGCATTCGACTCGTTAATGCGATCAGCCAAGTTGTAGCGGTATGACAAACTCCCAGCGAATGCGATATGAAAGGAATGCCGGCAGCCGCCGAACATCCAATGAACCTGACCGCTGTTGCGATCAAGGCTTGCCAAGTCGGTTCTCCGCTTTGGCCTCTGTTCGTTTGCAACATTGATCGCCCGCAACCGCGGCAGCAGGTTATCTCAACTTTAGGCTGCCGAATTGTTGAGCAAGGATGACATATGACCTTGGGGTATCAGAACGAAAACCTAAACTGGGAACAGCACTTGGAGCTTCTGAAAGAAAGCTGTGGCAATTTGATGCGCCACATCAACAGTGGTCTATTAGCCTCTCTAACTGGAGCAGGTACTGACGTGATATATCGAATTAGTAACAGGTCGAAAGCTGATTTCCTAACTCTAAGTCAATTCGTCAATGACTACAATAGTGTCAAAAGGCATATTCAGTATTTGGAGATCATGTTTTCAGGGGAAGTCACAAAGTTGCAGGAGGAAGAAGTACACAGCACTATACTACACATAGATCAATTGGTCACGCAATCACTAGGAGAAGCAGAGAGTTGTCTGGATCTTCTAAACACAAGGAGCAAAGCGCTAGCAAACGATCTCCAAACGGACTGGCGAAAAGCGCCAGTGGACGATTTCTTTTCAATGCGCATCTACTTTGGGCTGGTGCAAGCAGCATATTTTGGGCAATTATACCGGTTCATGATAGAACTCCAGAGTATCCAAAATAATCTAGAGCATATTGATGAGTTATTATATGGACTATTTCCAACAGCAGCAGTAATTTCGGTGCCTACTAGAGAATTTCCTGACCACCCTTTAGACAGAAACAAGCTTAGGGATTGGTGGCATCAAATTCTAAGAGATCATGGTCGTTTCTCTTGTTATGCTGTACTGTTGATGTTGCCGGCTGACAGAGAAGCCATCAGGTATATGACCGAATTTGGAAAAGAACTTGATCAGGTCTCGGGTAAGAATTGTCTAGTTACAGCATTAGGAAGAACTGAGGTGAGACGTTCTGGATATGATAAAGCACTATGGAGTATGGCGGTGCAGGATCAAATATCAGGAGGGTATAGCATCAGAGTTGGTCAGTTATTCGATATTGATTTCTCCAGCTTTCCATGCATGGTCATTTTCCAAGATATTCGGTCACCTGCGCATATTGCCATTACTCTCAAAGGACTGAGTGCAGAAGAAATAGCTGCAGAGATGCGCCTTCTGTTCTCAATTATCAATCGAGCAATTTCAACTAAGGAAGAGCCGCTTGCTGCTTTAGAGAGCTATCGAAAGAAACAGGTCTTTAACAGAGCAGGCAAAGCAATAGTAAGTGAACTTCGAAGTTTCACGGGAAGAACTTTTGAAGCAGCAATGGAAGCTTGGATGAGAGCGGTTATCAAGTAGGGCAACGCAAGTGGCGGCCTACCGATGAATTGCAGTGTCAAGGGGGAGTTGGAGGAAAGTCCGCGCACCGAATTTTGACAACACTCGCCCGCCCTGCCGCCGCCAGCGTTTTCGACGGGGGTAAGCCAGATAGATTAATTGTCGGATGCACTTCCGAGTTTTGGCCAACGGGAGCTGCTTGATTGATAATTCAGTGTGGACCGTGGAGCTTGATCGCCGGCTGATGATGGGCTCGTTGCTGCGATTGGGCTCCACGGGCCATGCGACACTCCTGGCACCCTTACTTTCGTGCGCCTGTCCCACGGCCAGGGTATTGACAATGCGGTCCGACATGCCCAGCTTCGGTCCTCAACGCGGCTGAACCCAACCGTAGGGCGGACCGCACACTACGAGGCAATGAAATGGCCAAGATATTTATCTCACACTCGTCTAGGGACAAGGAATTTGTACGGCGATTAGCCTTGGACCTGCGAGAAATGGGTCATGAACCGTGGTTAGATGAATGGGAAATAAGAGTTGGTGACTGCATCGTAACAGAAGTTGGAAAGGGGGTTTCCGAAGCACACTATGTAGTAATCGTGTTATCGCCAAACTCTGTAATTTCCAATTGGGTAGAAAGGGAATGGAAAACCAAATACTGGGAGGAGATTGAGAGGCAGCAAACGCAAGTTTTGCCGATTCTGCTTCAGGACTGCACTATTCCTCCTTTGCTCAAGACGAAAAAGTACGCCGACTTCCGAAAGAATTACACCGTCGCATTCGTTCAATTGATGGGGGCGATCGCGCCGGTCATCGGTCAGAAGCCATCCCTAGGGCCACTACAGCCCGATAACCGGAACAAAGAGATATCTCAACTGCTTGCGAATGTCCAGTCTCGCTCCATTCCATTATCGCAAAGCCTTGCCGAAGCGCTGGCTTTAGCACAGCAAGCCAATCACAAGGCCCTTGAAGACTTCTGCCGAAACGAATTAGCGGGATACATGCCAAAGGACACTTCTCTTCCGGCTTATAGACTGGTAGAAGTGTTTGTGTGCCCATATGGACGAGTCAACATGCAGTATTATGGCTGGGGTGGAAGTGCAAGTATCATTTTCGAGTATATGCGCCAGAACGACAAGGAATTTGTGCCAGCCAAGATTGGACTGGCTTATTCGGTCAGTCACCTAGAGTCTCAACAGAGCGTGGACCCCACGAAGATGATAATGACGTTCACGTTGCGGTTGGATGACATAGCATCCAAGACTGACAATCCTGATATGCCAGTGGCCGCTTACGCGCGTGCCAATACTTATTTATCCATACTTGAGTCAATTAGACGCGAGTTGACGATTCACCTGCTTGATATGCTTCCGCGAGTTCGAGAAGTTGCAACGTGAAGCTACTACTTTCTGCTTCCAAGATGCTTGGTGCGCCCAACCCGCGCACACACCCATTACTGCACACTCTTGTTGGAAGGCCCCAGAATCGGGTCCACAGCGATGAGCCCATCGTCTTGCCGGCCCGGCCTGTCGGTCGTCCGGCCTGGGGAACGAGGACCTGCATGTAACAGCGCCACGAGTGGCCGCGTCGGATCGTCCCCTAGGATCAGCCAATGTCATCGTCCGACTCGCGCTCTGCGCCACTAATTCCGGCGCGGCATGCTCGGATAGGTTCGGGTGCGCGACCGGGTCTCCCCCGACCCGCGCCAACGGCTGACGGAAATCGTTAGGTTGCTGCCCAATGCCCGGCATCGATAACTGGCTCCCATCTTTTCACATAGGCGAGCGTCACGAGACGACCGTCGCGTTGCCGCCCGAGCTGGTGCTGCAGCAGGCGCTCGCCGCTCCAGCCGCGCCTGATCGCCTAGTACGCCTGCTCTTTCTGCTGCGCGGTCTGAAGCCCGACGGCTCGATCGAGCAGTTCATGGCGGCCAATGGCTTCATGGTGCTCGAGCGGACAGCCACGACGTACGTGGTCGGGCTTGTCGCGCCCGGTCGTCGCGTGCCGGTGCCCGACCCCGCGGCTTGGCGAGCGACTGCCGAGCCGCGCATGGTGAAGATCGCCGCGGACTTCCGCGTGGAGCCCGCGCCCGGGGGCTCGCGGCTGATCACCGAGACCCGGGTCGCGGCCACTGACCGGCCGGCCCTGATTGGATTCCGTCTCTATTGGCTGATCGTGGGGCCGTTCTCAAAGTTGATCCGTAGGCGTTGGCTGCGAGCCGTCGCCGCCGGGAAGATAGCAGCAGCATAACAGGCGGTGTGCACGCAAAAGCTGTCTACGGCGCGACATAACTTCTTGCGGTCTTGCCACCCGAGCCAGTTGGGCCACTTCCAAAGCGGCCGGCGCTTCCGCTCCTCGGCCACCTGATCCACTTTATCCACCTGGGCCACCTTCGCAGACACCCCCCTCCAGTAGCGACGTCTCCCACCGCGCGAGCCCAGCCGCCCGACCACTCAGACCATTAAGACTATGCAGACCAGTAAGACAATTCAGACCACTTGTCATACTATGCCCGCGCCAAGGGCACCTGCCATACCACACCTGCCACGGACGCAGGTGCCGTGGTGCCCGCATACCATCCCCGCTCCAGGGGGACCAGGGGCACTCTGCCAGAAACCCCTTGCGTCTTCGCGCCTTAGCGTCCTTGCGTTTTCTCCCCAGAACTTGCTGTGACGAGTACTTCTGCTACAATCCTGGCTAGGAAAGGAGTTTGCGTCAATGCAAAAATCCGACCGAGTGCTAAAGCTTCGGATCGTAGTCGTTGACCCGCCCGCTGGCGTCGTCTTCGCGCTGCGACGCGGGAAACAAGAACTCGTCTCGCCCACGCTGGCGACCGGGGAGGATTTAGTGTTTGACCTGACCGTTCGCGTTCGTCCCGAAGCCAACGGGCCTCCCAACTTGCTCGGTCCGTTTGTTTTTGGGCCACGCGGGCAACGCTCCATCGGCCTGATGTCGGGCACTCTGGCCGGGCAGACAGATTCGTGCTGGACAAGGGGAGCCAAGATCAAGTTGCAAGCGATTACGTGGGATCTCATCCAGCAGGTGGAGGCTGTCCCTGCCGGTGTGCTGGCGGCACGAATAGCAGGCAAAGCCAGAGACGGCGGACCGGCCTGCGCCTCCGTACCCCTCCTGGACGACGGATGGCGGCCCGTGGCCAGTTCGGAAGCGTGAAACGATCAATCAATTCCCCGATGACAATGTTAAACTCTGCGATCAAAATCTCACGAGGAGGTCAATAGTGACAACAGGCAGCGAGGAGAAGCCCGGCGAGGCGCAAGCCCGCCGGCTCGAGACTGTGGTCGAACAATTGACGACATTGCTGCGCCGGCCCGGGGTTGCCCTCCGCTTGCGCGCCGTCCCCGGCGAAAACGAGTGGTCGGCGATGCAGACCCTGGGGCATATGGCGGAAATGATCCCCTACTGGCTGAGTCATTGCCACATGCTGATCTCGGCAACCGCAGAGCCTCCCCAGTTCGGGCGCACGCTCGATGCACCTGAACGACTCGCTGGAGTCGAGCGCAGCGCGACGACGAATCCGGACGAATTACTGCGCCGGTTGAACGACGAAGTTCAGGTAGCGGCAAATGCTATCCGTCAAATGTCTGCGGCGGAACGCGGCAAGAAAGGCATCCATCTCAGGCAGGGCGAGATGACGGTGGCCGGCGTCGTCGAACTGCTCATCGTCGCCCACGCCGAAGATCACCTGGCGCAGGTGCAGGCAGCCCTGCGGACTTAGAGCCGCTAACAAGATGCTCCCGTCCCCGTCCCCGGGGACGGAATTCGCGGCAGTCGCCCCGAGGACGGGGCTCCGAGCTTTCATTCTGTTAGAAGCACTTAGGACCTCTTGCTGGGGTTCGGCAACATGCCAGCATCTCAAAGTGATTGCGCGTAATGATATAATCCGGGCAAACTGATTTTCGGAGGCAATCCCTGAAATGATCACACCTATGAAACTTCCCGGGCCAAAGGCGCGGGCCATCGTCGAGCGCGACAGCATCACCATTTCACCCTCCTACCCGCGCGATTACCCCTTTGTCATGGATCGCGGCCTCGGCTCAGAAGTCTGGGACGTAGACGGCAACTGCTTTATTGACTTTGCCGCGGGAATTGCGGTAGCCTCGACCGGCCATTCGCACCCGGATGTAGTGCGCGCCATTCAGGAACAAGCCTCGAAGTTCATTCATATCTCCTCGGACTTCTATCACGAGAACTGGGTGGCCCTCGGCGAAAAGCTCGACGCGATTGCCCCCTTCAAAGAAGACGCCATGTGCTTCATGACCAATTCGGGCACGGAGTCCGTGGAGGCGGCCATCAAGCTCGCGAAATATCACACTGGCCGGTCCCGTTTTATCGGCTTTCACGGCGGTTTTCACGGGCGCACGCTCGGGGCGCTGGCGTTTACAGCCAGCAAGTCGGTCCAGCGCAACGGCTTCTTCCCTCTCATGCCCGGAGTCACCCATGCTCCCTACCCCGATCCTTACCGGCAAGTGCTCAACGGACGGAAGGGCGATTACGGCGAAACGGTAGTGGACTATATTGAGAATGAACTCATCCCGCACGTGGTGCCGGCTGAAGATATCGCCGCTGTCCTGGTCGAACCAATCCAGGGCGAAGGAGGCTATATCGTCCCCGCGCCGGGCTTCTTTCCCGCCCTGCGAGAGCTCTGCGACAAATTCGGCATTCTGCTGATCGTGGACGAAGTGCAGTCCGGCATGGGACGCACCGGCAAATGGTTTGCGATTGAGCACTGGGGCGTGGAGCCGGATCTGGTCTGCGTGGCGAAGGGGATCGCTTCCGGGATGCCTCTGGGGGCGATGATCGCCCGCAAGAGCCTGATGGACTGGCCTTCCGGGGCCCACGGCAACACCTACGGCGGTAATCCCATATCGTGCGCAGCCGCCCTGGAGACCATCCGGCTGATCGAAGAAGGGTTTATGAGCAATGCGGCCGAGATGGGACAGCATGCGCTGGATGCTCTGGAAGAGATCATGCCCCGCCATCCATCCATTGGCGATGTGCGCGGCAAAGGACTCATGATCGGCGTGGAATTCGTTCAGGACCGCCAGACCCGTGTGCCGGCCAGAGACCTGCGAGACCAGATTGTGCACCAGGCCTTCCAGCGCGGCCTGCTCACCCTGGGCTGCGGCGATTCCGTCATCCGCATCGCCCCACCCCTGAACATCGAACGCAAGCTGATGGACCAGGGCCTGCAGATCCTCGAAGAAGCCATCACCGTCGCAGAGAACATGTGAGTGGACTCTCTCGAAAAAACAGCACTACAGTGCTGTTTTTTCGGGGCACTTTTTCCAATGAGAATCTTACTAACCGGCGGCGCCGGTTTCATCGGCTCACACCTCTGCGACCGCTTTCTGGCCGACGGCCACGAGGTCGTGGTCATGGACAACCTGATCACCGGCTCGGCCCAGAATATCGCCCACCTGGCCGGACGCGATGGATTCCTTTTTATCCGCCACAACGTGGCCAACTATATTTTCTTGGAAGGCGCAGTGGATGCCGTTCTCCACTTCGCCTCCCCGGCCAGTCCCTCCTTGACCAGCCCTTCGAGCTACCTCCAACTTCCCATCCAGACCATGAAGGCCGGCGCACTGGGAACCCACAACGCCCTGGGTGTGGCTCTGGCGGACAAGGCCAAATTCATGTTGGCCTCCACCTCGGAAATTTATGGGGATCCGCTCGAACACCCGCAGAAGGAGAGTTACTGGGGTCACGTGGACCCGATCGGTCCGCGCTCGGTCTACGATGAAGCCAAACGCTTTGCCGAAGCCCTGACGATGGCCTACCATCGCTATCACGGGGTGGACACGCGGATCGTCCGGATTTTCAACACCTTCGGCCCGAGAATGGCGCTCGACGACGGCCGGGCGGTGCCAAACTTCATGGGCCAGGCACTGCGCGCTGAGCCTTTGACGGTCTATGGCGACGGAAGCCAGACGCGCAGCTTCTGCTACGTGGACGATCTGGTGGAGGGGATTGTGCGCCTGCTGCATTCCGATGAGCATGACCCGGTAAACCTTGGAAACCCCGACGAAATTTCCATCCTGGAGTTTGCCGAGAAAATCAATCGGATCACCGGCAACCCGGCAGGTATTGTCTTCAAGGAACTTCGCACTCAGGGCGACCCGCAGCGCCGCCGGCCGGATATCGCCAGAGCAAGGGATATTCTGGGCTGGCACCCCAGGCTCAGCCTGGAGAACGGCCTATCCCGCACGGTTGAATACTTCCGAAAGAAGGTAACCAGCTCCCCTGGATAACATGCTCCAGCCACCGTCGCCGGCGGCAGCTAAGGCGCTCCAGCCGCCGTCCCCGGCGGCAGCTAAGGCGCTCCAGCCGCCGTCCCCGGCGGCGTTTCGGGCTGGGATTCCTCCCCAGGGACGTCGCACGGAGCCTTTTCTCGGCAAAGCCAACCATGGGAAAATTGCTCTCATCCTCATCGCCCTTGTCACCGGTCTGAGTCTCGGATTTCTGCAGCCCCTCTACGGACTATTCGTACTCGGCAGCGCGGGCCTGCTATTTGGTGTCTTCCGACAGCCAGTGGTGGGGCTGGGGCTTATGCTCCTCCTCGGGCCGGTAAAGGCCTTCCTGGCCGCAGCTTACCCAACCCTTCCCCCTGATTGGGGCCAGGCGGCATTTATCCTCACCCTGGGCGTCTGGCTGGCTCGAACTGCCTACCAGCGGCCGCAGGTCCAGCTCAGACCTTCCGCACCCCTGCTCGCGCTTGCAGGTTTCACAGTGGTCGCGGCACTATCCCTGACCCAGGCCCAGGACCCGGCAGCCGGATTGCCGGAGCTGCTGAAGTGGATCGAAATGGCTGTACTTGCGTTGCTTGTGCTCGAAGAAGCCCGCGCCGGGCGTGCCGGCTGGGTAGTGGCGGCCGTACTCCTGGCCGGTTCAGTCCAGGCCGTCATCGGCCTCTGGCAATTCGGGCTGCGAGGGGATGGTCCCGAACACTTCCTGATTCTGGGCAGGTTTTTCCGGGCCTATGGAACCTTTGAACAACCGAACCCCTTTGGCGGCTACATGGGCCTGGTCTGGCCGGTCGCTGCCGGATTGAGTCTCGGGCTGCTCAAACAGTCCTCCTTTTCCCTGAGCTCAATCATCTCCCTTAGTTCCTTGAGTTCCTTTATTTCCCTGATATCCTTCCTCGCTCTTGCTCTCTCCTTTTCCCGCGGCGCCTGGCTTGGCGCGGGCGCAGCCGTGACCACCATGGTCCTTTTCTGGCCCAAAAATCGCAGGAGCGGATTATTCCTTCTGGCAGGCGTTCTCCTTGGATCGTGGCTGGTGATCCGCAGCGGCTTGCTACCGGTCGCGGTGACGGACCGCCTGAACGAGGTGGCAGAGTTCACTCAGGTCTCGGACGTACGCGGGGCCGAGATCACTGCGGAGAACTTTGCTCTGCTGGAACGACTGGCGCACTGGCAGGCTGCCATGGAACTGGCCCGGGCGCACCCCTGGCTGGGGGTTGGCCTGGACAACTTTGAGGTTGCCTACTCCGATGTCCACCTGCTGAACTGGCCGCGCCCTCTCGGTCACGCGCACAATATCTACCTGAACGTGCTGGCCGAGACCGGCGTGCTGGGTCTGATGACCTACGTCATCTTGTGGGGAACGATTTTCGTCTCTACAATACGTGCCTTAAGGCTGAACTCGGGCTGGCGCCGGGGCATTGCGCTTGGCTTGCTGGGCGCCGTCGCCCATCTTACGGTTCATCACCTGGTGGATAACCTGTACGTCAACAATACCCATCTTTATCTGGGAGCGCTCCTCGGTCTGCTGCTATGGCTCGGTCTACCACAGAAACTCCTTTCTGAGAGTAGGCTGTTTTCTCTGCTGGCTCAACAGGACACCAATCGTGGCTCAGGTTTTTACAACCGCTCGAGAAAATAGAAGGGAATTCGTCCGCTTTCTCAAGTTCTCCATGGTCGGCGTGATCGGGACCGTGGTGGACTTTGGGACCTTCGGTCTTCTACACGTTGCGCTTGCGTTGCCCGGCGTGCTCGCCCAGGCCATCTCGTTCAGCGCGGCCGTCGCCAGCAACTTCCTATGGAACCGCTTCTGGACCTACCCCGACTCACGAAGCAAACCGCTGGCCCGGCAGCTTACTCAGTTTTTTGTGGTCAGCGTGGTCGGCCTGACCGTTCGCACTCCGATCTTCGCAGTCCTGGAGAAACCGTTTGGTCGCTGGGTCAACGCTGTGGCCCTGCCAATTGGCCTGCCGCTTACTCCCCAGGAAATCGGGAGCTACCTGGCCCTGACCGCGGCAGTGGTCATCGTGCTTTTCTGGAACTTCCTCGTCAATCGGTTATGGACGTATAACGATGTTGAATAAGCCCCTGATCCTGATCGTGGACGACGACGCCGACCTGGGAAAGATGCTGGACCTAATTCTGACCGAAGGAGGCTACCGGGTCCAGGTGGCTGGCGGCGGCGCCGATGCACTGGCCTGGCTCGAAGACCACCGGCCAGACCTGGTGCTGCTGGATATCATGATGCCGGACATGGATGGCTTCACCTTGCTGCGGCAGATTCGGTCGCACCAGGCCACCGGCCAATTACCGGTTGTTTTGATCACCGCTTTCGCCGATCATCGGACCGAGGCAGAAAGCGCCCACGCCGGCGCCCACTCTCTCCTGCGAAAACCTCTGCGGGCAGAGAAGCTCCTGGACCACATCCACAGGCTGCTCGAACATTCGGGATAACCCGGAATGCGGATCGGGCTGGATGCCACGCCGGCCGTCCGGCAGGGAGGCGGCATCGGCAGGTATGCTCGCGAACTGCTGATGGCCCTCGGGCAGCTCGAGAGGCCGCACAATTTCAGGCTGTTCGCCGCCTCGACCCGTCCGCTGCCCTACCCCCTGCCGGATCTGCCGCCCAACTTTTCCTTCCGCAGACTTCCGTTTCACGACATCTGGCTGGCGCGAGCGTGGCACCGCTTCAATCTTCCACTTCCGGTGGAGCTTATCCTTGGCCCGCTGGACCTCTTTCACGCCCTCGACTTTGCCCTGCCACCTGTGCAGCGCGGTCTGCCAACCTTACTCACGGTCCACGATCTGTCCTTTGTGCGCGACCCGGAATCGGCTGCTCCCGCTCTGCGCCGCTTTCTTGAACAGGTTGTGCCGCGCTCCATTCGCCGGGCGAGCCATGTCCTGGCAGATTCCGCCTCCACCCGCGATGATATCCTGCAGCTCTATCCTGTCCCTGCCAACAAGGTAGAGGTACTGTATCCCGGCGTAGATGCGCGCTTCCGGAGGATCAACGACTCTGCCCCGGTCCGCGCACGTTATCAACTTGGTGAGGCCTCTTTCATTCTGAGCGTGGGCACGCTACAGCCCCGGAAGAATTACGTTCGCACGGTCCAGGCATTTGCGCGGCTGCCCCACCCCGATCTGCGTCTGGTAATCGCGGGCGGCAGAGGCTGGCTGTACGAGGGCATCTTTTCCGAGGTCCGGCGCCTGGGCCTGGAGAATCGAGTTCATTTCCTGGGCTTTGTGAAGGACTCGGATCTTCCGGCTTTATATTCCGCCGCCCGCGCGTTCGCCTACCCCTCCCTCTACGAGGGCTTTGGTTTGCCCATTCTGGAAGCCATGGCCTGCGGGACGCCTGTGCTCACCTCCAGCGTAAGCTGCCTTCCCGAAATCGCCGGCGGCGCCGCTCTGCTCGTGAGTCCACTCGATGTGGACGCCATTGTCGCTGGCCTGAATCGCCTGCTGACAGATTCTCGCCTGCGGTCTGAACTGATTTCTTCCGGCCATGCCCGGGCAGCAAAGTTCACCTGGGACTCCTCCGCACGCCAGCTTGTTTCCATCTACGAGCGCCTTGGATCAGGCAATGGATGATATAATCCCTGGGAAGACACGGTCTCAATCCGGAGGATTTCAAGAACCATGCGCGCCATCTACACCTCCACTGGAGCAACCGCCGCCTTACTCAGCGAAGGACATATTTTCAACTTGCAGGGCGAATGGATTGGCTGGGTGGATGAGTCCAATCAGGTGTATTCTATCGCTGGCGAGTATGTTGGCTGGCTGACAAAGGACCCGCGCGTGCTACGCAAGCGGTCCATTGACCAAATGCCTCCCCGCCGGGAACGGCCTTCACCCCGAGGCCGGATACGTGTGCCGGCCACGTTTCCGCTGCCGCCCATGATGGCCGAGACCTCCTTCGAGGTTGTGGATGTGTTCGACGAAATGCCGGAGCTTTTGCATACCACGGACTTTGATCCGAAGGCCGAGGACCTGGATTGAGCCTTTGGACCTCAAACCGATCAGCGCCTCGCGGGTTACTCTGAGCCAGGTCATGGGGCCGGAGCACGCCAACTTGCACGGCAATGTGCATGGCGGCTGGCTGATGAAACTGGTGGACGAAGCCGGTGCCCTGGCCAGCATTCGCCATGCCCGCAGCAATGTGCTCACTGTCGCGATAGACAATATGACCTTCCAGGAGCCGGTCCACATCGGAGACCTGGTCATGCTGAAAGCGGAGCTTACCTACGTTGGCAGGACCTCAATGGAAGCGCGGGTTGAAGTGACCGCTGAGAACCCCGTCACCGGAGAACACACCCACACCAACACGGCCTATTTAGTCTATGTGGCCATTGATCAGGCCGGCCGCCCTACTCCGGTGCCCCCGCTTCTCCCGGAGACCGACCTGGAACGCGACCGCATGGAGCGAGCTCGCCAGCGTCAGGTCGAACGTCTGGCCCGCAGAACCAAGTGAGCGCTGCTACTCGTTTTCCATTCGTTGACAGCGGTCATGCCCGGTGGGGCACCATGAGCATGAAATTCGCCGACCAGTCCGCATCCCACCTGCCCCGGACGCACTATAGTCCCCGTAGCGAAGCGGAGCGGGAGGTGCCGGGGTCAGATGCGGAGCGCGTCTGAGGACGCCCACTGAGCGAGCGGTGGGATGTTTACAAAGTAGCAGTAAGATGCACCCGCGACGGTAACGATTGTTGAAGCGGGCTGCCTACATAGCAATGTTGGCAGGCTGGGCGACAGCTATCGTGGGTTATTGGCTACCCTGGCTGGCGCCTGGCCCGGCTGCCCTGGAGTTCAATGGATTCGAACTGGCCGAATGGACGACGCGACTTCCGGACGTTCAGAATTTGGGCCCATGCTCATGTCGTCTGAATTTCTTAGGCATCCTTGCCGGCCTGGCCCTGCTCGGGGGATTACTTTCGGGGATTGAACCCGAGAAATCGGCAGCGCTGCGCCGGAGCCTGGGGGCAATCTCGGCCCTGCACATGGCGCTCATTCTTCCTGGATACCCTTTTGTCCTGGGCATCCTGCGGGATCCCGAAGCTCGCGCTCAAGGAACGCTCGCCCTGGCCGCCGCTATCGGGCTCGGGCTGGCTTATCTGCTAGCGCCCCATATCACAAGACACTTGCGCTATGGTATGGCCGGCTTGCTGGCATTTGCCATGTCCGCACTGGCGTATTGGTCACTGGCCGCCGTCAGGCCCCAGTTCGCGCGGCTTTTGCCGGAAATGGGGAACCCAGGATC
>Ga0184633_10000356_pt1 | contig 16093 bp, 14 predicted proteins | sample PLM31_170_b1_FD_133156 | JGI IMG/M metagenome (GOLD analysis project Ga0184633, IMG submission 133156) | Groundwater sediment microbial communities from an aquifer in East River, Colorado, USA - PLM3-1_170_b1 | ecosystem: Environmental > Terrestrial > Soil > Riparian zone | place: USA: East...
AAGAAGTTGACCCTGTTTTCTAAACCAACCCGTTTCACCAACTCATGCGCCTGACCTTCGCACCTAGCCTGGTCGTGAATACCATTCTCATGTGGCCAGCACAGCCGGCCGGTGACCAACAGCTGAACATCGGGCCGATGCTCCACTATGTGGGACACTACTTCAAGGGCGCACGCGAGCCGATAGTATTGGTCCTGGGTGCCTCCCAATAGCAAGACAAGATCTCGGGGGGAAGGATCTGAGTCGGCTGGTGTGAGCGTGCAGGTGTCTACAGCGTTGTACAGAATCTCCGACGGCCCGTTCCGTTCACCCAGAAACTCATCGGCGCTAAGTTTGCAAAAGTGGCTTTGGTAAAAGACGTAGTCGGCTTCACGCAACAAGGTCGCCATTCGGCTATTAATTTGTTTCCAACCAGGATCTGCCCATTCTGGATAAGCAACCCCATTTTGATTCCAAACAACCCGTTTCCGTTTTATTCGTGCGAGCCACGCCTTTTGTAACTCGCCCCCAGGTGGGATTTCGCTGCTTACCATGTAGAGGATATTGAATCGAGTAGGGGAATTTGGGAAGACATCCTGCATACACTGAAACTTGGTAAGACCGCCATGAACGTTTTCGTGTGGCCCAGGTATGTAATGGTATCCGTAATAGACCCCAACTTCCGCCTTCGCCGGAGATGCTGCCCAAAGTATTGCAACATCGCGCGGTAAAGCACACAGGGCAAGCATGAGACGATTCAAACGACGTCCGATTGCGATAGGGATGAGACGTTTCAGAAGTGCCCGCACCACATTCGAACTCATTTAGGGCTTCCGAATCAAGACGCCATAGCCAGCAGGCGCAAGCGGAAGGAGTGGATCCAGGCGGAGTGCCAGGTTCAGTAACAAGACATAGAGACTGAGCGCCTTGCCTGTGCGAAGCTGCAGTCTCAGATGAAGCGCGTGACGCAGGACAATAGTCTCCAGGCCTGTGATCCAGAGTGCATGGAGCAGGAATGACGGCAGGCCACCGAGAGACCAGATGCGCTCCACATTCAGACTGGCGCTTTGAAACAGATCAGCAAGGCTTTTGGGGTGGAAACGTCGATACCCGTGAAATAGGTAGAGGAACAGGGACCACACACCTGGCACAACGTGTAGCCCGTACGATCCAGAGCGCATGACTCTCGCTATTTCAGCAACAGCCAGCTGGATGTTCGGGACATGCTCTAGAGAACTGGAGGAAAACGTAAAGGCGAGACTGCCTGTGGCGATGCCAAGGTCCCCCGCTGTCATCTGAGCGAATCGGCAGGGAAGACGGTGTGCCAATGCCGATTGCCAAGGCCAGCCAGAATTTAGCGCGACATCGACACCTATGTAGAAATGGTGTCCAGCACTCGTTTCAAAAAACCGGCTGTGGCTCCCCGCGCCACAGCCAATATCGCAGATGGGGCCATCCTCGCCAAGATTTCTCTTCAAGACGTCTGCAGCCAAAGATGCGGTATAGACTCGAAGCGGCGACGCCCCTTCCAAAATTTTTGACCGGACATCATCGTTGTCAAAATCAATGCGCGCGACATCGAGGGGACATCGTTGCCCTATAGAACCAACAATCTGGCGAAGCCCATAGGAGACATAGCGCCATTGATCTTTCAGGGATAACGCGACATCCCCGCAGATCTCAGGCCCAGACACCAATCCACCCCTATCGAGCATGCTCGACAAACTTGTCGAAGAATGATCGCCAGAGCGGAGTTTGAGCTTCGTACGAATGCTGTTCTGCGGTCCTTCTGGCTCGATCAAGGACAGGAGCAAGCGACGAGTGAGACTCGAGCACATAGCCAGCCCAGTAGGCTAGACCTTCAACATCTCCTGTATCAACCATCCATCCGTTCTGGCCGTGTTTAACAATATCGTTTGCCTGCCCCACCCGCGTGGTCACAAGCGGTACGCCGCTGGCCATCGATTCCAGAATTGCCTTCGGCCCACCTTCATCGCGCGACGTCACGAGGTAGAGATCCAGGGCTTGAAACAAGCGGCCGATTTCTTCATATCGTTTAGGAAAGACATGTCGATACGGCACGCCAAGCCGAGTCAAGCCTTCCTTCACGTATCCCCGCGAAGGCGCGGACAGCAATACACACAGCTCCGGGATGCGCGGCTTCAGGAGTTCGACGGCACGCAAGAAGAGGTCAGGCCCCTTGATGAGCTTCGGCTCACACCCTTCGCCCCATCCCACCCCGTCCTTTTGAAACGAGCCGACCACGACGGCCGAGTCTGGTAGATCCAGTTGCCTCCGCACGGCTTGCCGACTCGCAGGCGTCTGAACCGTGAAGGAGTCGGGGTTGATGCCGATCGGGATCTGACGCACCTTGGCCGGATCAATACCTGATTCCAGAACCACCTGCTCCATCCGGGAATGTGACACCCGCACCCTGGAGATGGCAGCGTGGTGCCGCCGCAGTCCCTCATAGACCTCGGTAAACACTGCCGCCGTTCCAGGCAGGCCGTGGAAATAATCCACCGAGACGCGATTCGTGGTGTCGAAATGCCGCCGGTTCCGCAACACAAATTGTGAGGTGTAATGACAGCATTGCGCAGCGCGGGCACTCAAGCTGTAGTTCATCCTGGCATGAATCCCAAGTCCGATGGCAATCCGTCGCAACTGCATCGCTTCCTCTTCCAGCACCCACCCCGACATATCAGACTGAATGGATAAAAATGAGAATTTTCGGCCGTTGAATAGACTCATGGCTGCTTGGAATGGCCGCAGACTGCGGTGCCAGAGGACTGGGACAAGACGAGACATTCTCATTTCAGCAAGATCGAATTAACCTGCGCTTTATCCCTCGCAGAGCATCGTTCGCCAGACAGGCAAGTCTCTGGATGCCTACGAAGATTCTGACAATCCCTCGCCGAAGTCGTTCCCACAATCCGGGACGTTCCTGGTCAACCCCTCCACCATGACGTAACACTGCAAGCCCTTCAGGAACCTCGTTCGTCACCATCCATGTATAGCCATAGGCGCGAGCTATGGCCTCGCATAGGGAAGCGACTGCGCGCGCACGACCGAGAATATCGTGGAGCAAAATGACCCCCTGTGGACTCACGAGGCCAGCCCTGACCACTGCTAAAAGGTCACGGGGATAAAGTGGCTTGTAATGATCGATCAGGATGAGATCAAAGCGACCGTGCTGACTTTGTGCAAGGAATTCATAAGCGTCTGTTTCAACAAATTGAAAGCCTGACGCGATTCCATGAGATTGTAAATAGGCGGCGATGACGTCTCCGCGGACAGCGTTCCCATAATTCAAAGAGTCGACCCCCAGATAACCAAAATCGCGACGCCCCTGCATGGCGCGGATGACCGGCACGGCAAATCCCCCTGCTTGGTATCCGATCTCTAATACTCTGGCGCCAGGCAGTGTTTGCAACAGTCGGATGGCATACTGCTCCAGACGAGGATGCTCTGCTCCTACATGCCACTTCGAAGCTGGGAAACCGAGCGATTGGTAGTACTCAGCCAAGGAAGAAGTCATGCCATGTTCCCGTCTGCAAGGAGGAGGGCTTGAATAAGCTGCCGATATGCCATGCACATACGGTCTCCGGACGGACCGCGGCTCAATGTCTGGTGACGGAGCTCAGGATAGCGTGCCCGCATGGCCTCAATCGCTCCAAGGACGTCATCCCGAAAGCCAATGCCGAAGCCTTCGGCGACTTCGACAATCCCGCCTCCATCCATGTGATAGAGGACGGGCAACCCACATTGCGCTCCTTCGATAAAATGCATGCCTCCAGGCTCCCACAACGAAGCCGTGACATAGGCATGGCACTGGCGCAAGAGATCGGCAAGTCGATGGCCAGTCACCGGACCTATCAAACGGGCTGACCGCCATTGCATACCAGCCGGCCACCGGCCAATCACCCACAATTCCACATTGGGAAGTTCTCCTTTCTCGATCAGCTGATCGATTTCTTCGTAAACCGTGAAGCCTTTAATCGGGTTGTCAGACCAGTGGTGCGTCACCAGCCTGAACGCATCTTCGCTCGAAGGAGGACGGTTCCCCAAGGGATGAAACACGCTCGGATCAGCCCCGTTATGGATCACCGCATTAGGCTTGGCCGGATCGAACCAACGGGAGGCATGGTAGTCGCGCAACCAGCGGGAAATAAACACCGTGTAATCGGCCGCCGAATTGACCCGCGCCAAAAGATTATCCATGAAATCGCTCTGCTTTCTTTGATCACACTCGTTGACTCGATGGATACAAATCACCGAGGGGTTACGCTGCTTGAACGCCAGAATTTCACGCACACCGAACGTCGTCAGGTTGTCCCGCCCGTCAATGATCAGAATGCAATCAACCTCCCCGTCAAGATGAAACAGCACCTCGTATCCATGAAAGACCAGATGCCGGGTCAACTGCTGGACAAACTGGTTTCCACCTCCGTAGGGCGTACTCCGTGGCGCCATATTGATCGCGACACGGGCAACTGGCCTTTTGCGCTGAGGCCAATACGAACGGGCCGTAGCAACCAGGTCTCGAAAGCGTCTCACAGGAGAGACCTTCTCAGCGGCGTGGGCCGGCATACTCGCCGATCGGCTTGGTACCGGCGCAGATCACCATATGGCCCAGAAACGGGCGCAGCAGCAGTCCGCCCAGCCACATCGCCCCAAGACGGACGGGACGAGGAAGCCACGCTCCCAGCCAGCGCAGTTCATGGTCGAGGCTGCGGCCGACTCCATGCGCGCCATGAATAATGCGTGACCGTACTCGCTCGACCCCGCAGGCGCGGAAGTAGCCTTCAAGTTCGGTCCGGCTGAAACGGTACTGGTAGAACCGATAACCATCGAGGGGATATTGCGGTCCCGTCCAGCGGCTGAGCAGCGCATCGAGCAGAAAGAGGCGGAGGTTGTGACAAGGCGTCGTCGCCACGAACAGGCCGCCCGGTCGCAAAACCCGCAGCGCTTCCCGGATGGCCGGCGCCGGCCCTTCTTCGAAATGCTCGATGCCGCCCCAATTGATGACCAGGTCAGAGGAATTGTCGGGACAGTCAATCTTGCGGAAATCGCCAAGCCGGAAAACATCGCCGTGCCTCGCGTGGAGATGACTAATAGTCTCGCCGGCGATATCCAGGCCGACGGCCCGATGCCCTTCTGTTCGAAAAAGCAGAGTCCACTCGCCGGAGCCGCATCCACAGTCAAGGATGTCCAGCGGTCTTGCGCCGAAACCGGGAATGAGCTTTTTTAGAAAACGGTACTCGTCCCTCCGGCGAAGCCGTTGCAGGCGCCGCTCGTCGACTTTCTGATCCCTCCACTGGTCATCCCAAAACCCCGCCACGAACTCTTCGGCGGTCTGCCTACCGCGGGAGGCGGCCAGGACATAATCCTTCAACATGTCTTCTCCATGTGCCGCGGCATCCGCTCCAGGATGGCCCCGATGCGTCCGCCCATCAGCTCGCTGGAAAAATGCCACTCAACGCTCTGCCTGGCAGCCTTGCCGAGACGGGTACGCAGGCCGTCATCCTTCTGAAGACGCTCGATCGCCTCCCTCAGGGCCGCGACGTCACCGGGTGTGACCAAGTAGCAGTTGTCCAGATGTTGCATGAGTTGACGGCTCCACAAACCTCTCGTCTTCGACAAAATGACGGCTTTGCCACATGCCATAGCTTGCAACGTGACGCTTTGCCCCTGCGGCTGTACCGACTCTCGCAGTGGGGTCACTACGAAACGACTGTCACGGTATAAGTCTCGGAGTTGAGCATCAGATAAAGCGCGGCTGCTCCAATCACCCTTTGTAAGGGTGACATTGGGAGGAAAGGCTTCATAATTTAAGGGCCGCGCCGTATGAAGATGCAACTGATGACTGCCGATAGCTTTAAGAAGAGTGTCATAGTCCCTTCCGTCGTCATTTCCCACAGCGAGGATGTAATCTTCGGAGTCCATAGCTGCTGCTGGGGTCCAAAATTTCGCATCAACTCCAAACTGAACCAGGTGCAAACGTTCAGGTTCTACTAATTGCTCGCGTAGAAGATAATCTCGTTCCCCTTCTCCGATGACTATCACAGCTCCTAGACTCTTAAACAGCCAGCGAAGCATGCGCCGGGTAACCCAGGGGAGACGGCTGGACTCAATGCGTTTATCAGCCCCCATCATAATGAGCACCAGCGCAGCACCTTCGACAAAACGGCGTTTATGCAGGGCTAGCATGAACAGTACCGGTTCGCTCATGCTGACTATGACGTCATGCTGCTGCACTAGTTTCCTATCGAGCGCTCGGAAATTCCCAAAATCTGGACTGAGGTGTGTAAACCAGTGCAGGAGTTTCTGCAACAAGACACCGGTAGGAGAGGTAAAGCTGCGCTGCACGAGTTGGGCCTGCCAACCTTCGCGGCGGGATAGTTGGCAATAGCCGTAGAAAAACTCGTCGGGAAACTGTAGGGTTCCCAATTGTAATCGCTCGACCCGGCCGCTGGGCAGGATGTACAGGAGGCGGAATGGCAACGCTAGACTTTTACTCCAAGGTCACGCAGCTTTGAGCAAACCGCTTCCCCCATCTGAACCAAAGCCGGTCCTTCAAGGGTTTTCTGCTTGCATGTGCTGCAGGGATATTCCTTCTTGCCGGCTGTAACAAGACTCCGGCGCCACTCGGTAGAGAGCCTGTTTGCGTACACGTCGAAGATGCTGTGCCGCCGATCTGACAGATCGCCAAGCACGAACGGCTGATGCTGCGGATGATCGCTGCGTAGGTTGCAGCACGGCATCACTTTGCCATTAAAATCCACCGTGAAGTTGGAAAAAACCAGGAAGCAGGGCGAGCGGCGAACATAGTCCTGGTCCACCAATCCTTTGACTAGTTGGCCCCGGTCATAACCAATTTCATCAAAATTATGCGAGAAGACGAGGATCTCCATGTCTTTAAATGGGAAGGTGGCGCCCACTGTACTGGCCGTCGCTACATCACAAGCAGGTGAAATCTGAATGCGCTTGCCCAGACGCTTGATCTCATCTTGAGCGCCAGCGACACTCCACGCCAAGCCTTTCCGCATGTACACGCTGATCCGAAGAACCGAGAGTCCGCTTTCGCGCAGGCGGATCAAGGCCTGCGGGTCGAGGTAGTCTCCGTTCGTAACAATATCAATGGTGGCCTTCGGGAGCCGCTGTCGCGCCATCGCGACCATGTCATAGATGTGTTCGTCAGCCATCGGCTCCGAATAGCGTGCGAACCGAAGGACCTGATCGTACCCGATGGATGAAAGATCATCGAGGACGGATTCGTAGAGCGGTCGATCCAGGACGGTTTTAACCGTCAGCCGGTCGATCGTGCTGTTCGGACAGAACGAGCACGTCCGGTTGCAAAATGCGTGGGGCTCCAGCTCCACAAGCGTGATGTTTCGCTTGAACAGCGCCGGCTTCCCCGCCTGGTCCAGCGCAGGATCATGTTCCAGGGTGGTCCTGTCGAGAATCGAAAGAAAGTGTGACCAGTGATCCTTGGGTGGCACGAGGTACCGATAGATTTTTTTCAGCAGCGTGGCAACGTGCATGATGGTCAGGCCTCCTGGAGGGTTGGCCGCGATGGAGTAGATGACAACAGAGAACAGATGAGGCTGTTTAGTCGTTCGGCATAGGGCTGATCTGATGGTTCCACAAAGTACGCACACTGTTTCTGCAAACGACCACGGATTCCAGGATCATCGCTGAGTCGCAGTAACTGCTCGCAATCTCTAACCAAATCCTCAGGGCGTTCGCACTTGATACACTCGACACGCTCGAAGAAATCCTTGAAGTGAGCCAGATTCGCCACCGTGCACAGAAACTTGTTGGAGGTCATGTCTTCATCCGGCAAATAGGCAGCCACCGGCTTGCCATGCATCGCAGCCTCCAACAGGATAGTGGACAGGGGCGAAATGACCGCGTCCGCGGCGCTCAACGTGACGTGCGTGTCTTCATAATTCGCCAATTCAATATGGATCCTTCCCTTCTGGCGGGACTGCCGATAACAGGCTTCCATGGCTGGCTCAAGCATCACATGCTTCCAATTGAGCGAGAAGAAATCTGCCTCACCTTCGGGATACGCGCGCCACGGATGGGGGCGATACAGAACGAGACAGTCCTTGATCCGGCCTTCCTCAATCGCCTGTTCAAGGGAGGTTAAATGGCATACCTCATTCAGCCCCTTGCTGGAACCGGCATACAGCAGGATCTTCCAATGTTCCGAAACGCCCAGCCGGCGCCTGTATTCGAACGGGGAAACTTTGGGAGGCTTTCGGTAGAGATCAAACTGCGCGGCGCCCAAACACACGATCTTCGCAGGGGGAACCCCCATATAGTGAATCGCGTGCTGTCGGCTTTGCTCCCCCCAAACCACCAGCCGATCGGGATAGCCGACCGTCATGGCCTTCACTGAGGGGTTGTCCCATGCATTCATGATGAAGACGGTCGGCACCCCTCGTGATCTACCCCATCTGACGATGTCCGACACAAAGAGTCCCTCCAGCACCGTCGGATGAAGAATGACGTCCGGCCGTTCTTCGTCCAGGATTTTGTTCAACTCATGATTCTCACCGATTCTGGTCAGCATGAAGGCCTGATAGAGCTTGTACGTCAGAGGCCACGACCATAACCAGCTGAGCCAGAAATGCCTATAACCAAGAACTCCTCTCCAGAAGTTGAACACCACTCTTTGATTCTGAGTCCCCCGCATATGTTTCAGGACTGAGGAGCGATAGAGGTACCGATAGAGATGTATACGTTGGTCAGGAACCTTGGCGGTACGGAAGCGCTTGACCGACAAGGTGGACAAATCACTTTTGACCCGTTTGTGGTTTTCCGGAAACACGAACAACACATTGTGCTCATCGGACAGTCCAGTCAGGGCGCCGTTCAGCACGAAGTGCCGGATGACGATGTCATGATCAATGAAGATCACTATTCTAGCCATTTCGGCTTTCCGTAATGGCGATCACGGCATCCGCATGACCGCTGGATTCCAACCGCGCGCGGTATTGGTCGTCAATTGGCGAAAACATATTCTGCAAGGTTGCATCCCCGCCCGGCTGCCTTTTGGCCAACCACGTTAAATGATTCTCCAAGCCGTATCGCTGGTGTCCGAAGCAAGCGAGGACATGAAAACCGTTCTGCTCCAGCAATCGGCGCAGGGATTTCGCCGAATAGACGTATGGATGTTGCATCTGGAAATAAAAGTCCTCGTATTCCTCGAGTCGGTACAGCGTGCGCAATGGGTCTTCCAGCGAAGGAACCTCGATAATGATCCTCCCCCTCGGCTTCAAGACTTTTGCGCAGGACAACAAAAACGTTGCTGGATCGGCGATATGCTCAAGGACGTGAAAATAACACACCACATCAAAGCGCAAGTTTCGCGCATGCAATTCCTCAAAACTGGCGTACGGCGTTAGCCACTCCGGCTGCTCCCGAGCCGCTTGAGTGTTGGTGTCAACTTCAAGGCTGGCCAACGTCAGCTTATCGTTTCGTTCCAGGGCGAAACGCAAGAATTCTCCGTCGAATGAGCCGATCTCTAGAACGCTCAATGGACCGACAAGATAGGACTTGATCTTCTCGTATCGCTTCTCAATCACCTGATTGCGCTTCCGGTATTCGCCAAGATTGAGCCGCTGAAACCGGGGGCTGTACTGTGTGTAGTTGAACGGCGGCTGGGGATAGAGACATGCAAAATCTCCCGCTTGGGTCATGTAGACATCTATCTCAGGGTGCTCGTGAATCCCCTTCCGAAGGATGTGAAAACGCTCCTGATTAAACGGAGCCGGCAGTGATTGAAAGAACTTGTCGACCAAAGTATTCACTTATGCTTACGTTGTGATTCGTACTGATTTCGGCCGGTTAGATTTCAACGTGCAGGATTGACGCAGGAACAATAGAGGTAATCGGCCCGGCCGTTTGCTTCGAGCATGCCGCGGAAAAGTTTGTCCCCCATCATCCCTATATTGAGCGCTCCCAAACCAGTGGGACGCTTGTCGCGCAACCATAGCAGCGCATTGGAGAGATCGTACCGATGTAGATAGGAAAGGGACGGCTCGGCAAATCCAGCTAGGCGGACGAGTTTGATCAGGGCCTCGGCACCAAAGTACCAGGTATGCACGGTCCGGTAGAAGAACCGGGCATAGTCATCCGGCAGGAGCTCAAGCAACCAGTCGCAGCGGTTGGGCGTACTGAGCAGCAAGCGTCCATTTGGTTTGAGCAGCTGCCGGATTTCTTTCAACAGAGCGAGGGGGTCCTCCAGATGCTCAATCACGCTGAACGAGACGGCTATATCCACTTGTCCCTTCCAATTGGCCAGCACTTCGTGGCAGTAGGGAAAGGCTATGTGTCCTTTTTTGACGAGGGCATCTCGCAATGAATGTGTCGGCTCGACGCCAATGGTCGTCTTGCAAAAACCCTTGACCAGATCCAGGAAAGAGCCGGCGCCGCAACCAACGTCCATTAACACCGTGTCGCGGAGGCCTCCTGTTCCGAGCATCCGTAGTTTCTCGGCTTGTTCCTCATCATGCAGACTGTAGAAATCTTCTGGCGCATCACTCCCGTCAACCAGCGTCCGGTACTCCCCCGATGCATAGTCCACCGTCTGGGGCGGCAGATAGCCGGCTCCGCACCTGCCGCACACCCACACCGTCTGGGGTTGTGCGCTGATCTGACCGACGCGACCGGTCCGAACCAGGCCTCGATAGAGAACGGATTGCTCGGCACTCCCGCAGATTTTGCAGAGCGGTGTCGAAGTCATACGTCCCGCCACTTCGCTCAATGGGCCTTCCCGATGACGAAGCCCTCGTCTCCCCAGAGGTTATAGTAGGTTCCGGCCCCGTGTTGCAGCGGCTTGGTGCCCAGGAACGCCGCGCGAGCATGGGCCAGCGCCCCAGACACCTTGCGGTGGCACGACGAGAGTATGATGTTCTGAAATCCCACCATCCCCATCCATGAGGCCATGGCTTGAGCAGATGGCAGATGCGTGATGTTCATGCTGATGTGGTACTTCCTTTTCATCTCCTCAGACGGGGGGTAGATAATTTCCACGCAATTGGCGCTGCGGAGCTTGGGTGTACGGGCCGTAGCCGACTCCAGCACCAGCACACCGCCTGGCTTCAGCAGATCGTATAGCTTCTTGACCATGCGGAGCTGCTCGGGGTTGTGGTACAGCACGCCGGTGCACCAGATACAATCGTACGGCTCCAAAGTTTCTACGACGTCGCTGTACATAAAATTAGCTGAAATGTATTGAACGTTTGACATATCAATCTCGCGCAGCCACTTCTCATTGACCTCCTTCATGCGTGGAAGATCAATGAGCGTCAGCACGTCCGGCTTGAGCTGCAACAACCGCCGCGTATCGTTTCCGTCTTTCGGCCCGATCTCCAGAATGCGGACAGGATGCGTTCCATTCAGATAGATACGCAGTTCCTCGAACAAGGACGCCCGGTAATCAACGGATGTCCACCCGATTATCCGCTTCACAATAGACTTCAATCGCTTCATGCGCCGGATATCTCTCCCCGACCCTGCTGACACAGCAAACGTTCCACACGCTCAAAATCAGCAAGCGTATCGATGCTGATCATGGGTTCATCAATGACGAGCCCCGCCGTACGTTTGCCCTTGACCGTGCGCTGCTCCAGCAGACACTCGCGCGTGTAGGCATAGGCGGCTCCATTACGATGAAAGATCGGCTCGAGCTGCTGCCGGGCGACGATGGTTCCACCACGAGGGTCGTAGTACTCCATGACGCCATCAGCGCCCAGCGTAAGTTGCTTCAGCGGATGATATTTCAAATCCGTTTGAGAAACCGTCCAGACCGCATCCCAGCCTTCATCAACGAGCTTGGCGATCACGGCAGTCACATGAGCCGGCTTCCGCAGAGGCGACGTCGGCTGGAGCATAACGACGACGTCATACCGCACGCGCTCCAACCATTCCATTTCAATCAACGCGTGGTGCAACACCTGAAAATCGCTGATGAGGTCACCGGATAGCTCCTCCGGCCTCACGAACGGGGCTTCCAATCCCGCTCCGCGTGCGACCTCGGCGATGGCGGGATGATCCGTGGATACAACGGCCTTATCCACGTAGCCTAGCTCGCGAATGAGGGCGCCGGTATGCGCGATCAAGGGAACCCCCAACAATGTGTGAATATTCTTGAGCTGTACCTCCTTGCTGCCGCCACGCGCCGGCACCACCGCTAGGACAGTTCGTCCTTTAAACATGGACCCTCGATTGAACCTGAGGAGGCATCGCGCAACGGATGATTGGCAGCCGCGCACCTACGTCAAGCACGGCCCGCTAGAGGGAAGGGAAGAAGGGGGACGAACCCTTCAGATCTGATACCGCCCCCAGTTATTGACGACGGTTTTGCGCTTCGCTCGTTCGGTCCTGTTGATCACCTTGTCGGCGTAGAATGAGTCGTCGTCGTAATGCGTGGTGGAGATCTCTTCGATGATCGCGCCGGTCTCAGTCCAGAACTCGTGCCACACGCCCTGCTGCACCAGTTGAATGTCGCCCGGATAGAGCGTCCGCCGCCGCCCATCCACTTCGACTTCCTGGATGCCGTATAGGACCTGGAAGGTTTCCTCTTTCTTCTTGTGGAAGTGCGAGGGGTGCCGCTGCCCCGGCATCTGAATGATCAGCTTCTTGCAGTAATCCCGGTTGATGCATTCAATGATGGTCGCCCCCACTTGTGGAAACTTCGCAATGCCATAGTGGTGTGAAAACTCGGCCTTGAAGTCTGTATTCAGTGTGATCCTGGCTTCGTTCAGCATTCCTTTGATCGTGTGAATCGCTGTGAACAACACCTGTTTGTCTGGATCGTGAGGGATCTGGAGCGTGGCGGTTTTCAAAGCGAGATCCTTTTCCACATCCTCCAACGTGATGATCCCCTCTTTCCACTCGCCCGAGCTAAGCTGTCCCGGCTCGCACGGCATCGCAAAGTACAGATCGCTCCGTTTGACGGTCGTGCCGCGCTTCAGCGCACGACGTGCATAGATACCCCGCTTCAGGGAATGAAGAGCGTCCATCTCTTCGGCTGACGCGGTCGGCCGCTCTTCCTCGCCGCACAATCGTTTAGCTTTCTGGTACGCCTCGATCCACCGCTCAATCTTCGCGGGCGTGCCGGAATACGTGTTCAGCATGATACCGTCAGCCTCGACACCCACATGCCGTTCAAAAATACGTGCGCCCTTCGCCACGGCCACCTGCACCGGCGACAGATCGTCCGGCGACTCGTGCGTCGAGAATCCGATGACCTTGTCGGGGTACCTGCGACACAAGGCGCTGATCTGGTTGAGTTGAAGCTTGTCGTCGGGGGTCGGATACAGAGCCACGCAATGCATGATCGCGTGATGAACCCGGCGATGATCGAAGAAACTCACGATGTCGTCGATCTGTTTCATCGTCAGGCCGCCGGTTGAAAAGATCACCGGTTTGTCGCATTCGGCGATTTTCTCGAGCAAGGGCCAGTCCGTGGCCGAGCAACTCCCCACCTTGACCACCTCGATGCCCAACTCGACGATCACGTCCACCGATTCTTCGTCAAAAGGCGTGCAGATCGTCACAAGCCCTTCCTTCCGTACCTCCTCGGTGAGAAGGCGGAACTGCTCCTTCGAGAGACGCGTGGACAGGAAGCGAGGAATGTGCTTGTTCGCGCTGGCCTGCTGGTGGGCCGGATGAATCATGGTGTCGAGCTGGCGAAATTGGAACTTGATCGCTGCTCGAATTCCCTTCGCCCGCGACACCTGCGCAAGTTCCCGGATGATGCGCTTGCCATGCTCCACCTGGCCCTGGTGGTTATTGGCCATCTCGAAGATGAAGAGATCCCTGAAGTTGAATGGTTGGTTCATCATATGAGACTCCTGACTATAGGATATATCGCCATTCTCATAGCTGAGACCTCAACGGCCGCAACGCATCCAGCTTATACCCCCTGCTGTAATCGATCTGAAACCGGGACTGACTCCGTTCTGCCTCGTGCGCCGCCGCCACGACCAGCATCGTGTCCAGGCCCCGCTCGAGGCTGATCCCGGACGGTTCACCCGGACGTTCCACCTGAGTCTGGAGATGCTTGAGTTCTTCGATGAAATCATCCGGCCGCTTTTTGGGAATGAGATGCACTTCGTCATCCCGCTCCGGCATCAAACAGAGGACAGCGTCACCGTCCGAATTGTAGCCGTTCACCCACTCCACCGCGCCTTCGGACCCTTGCACGCGCGCCCGTTTCCGGTGAGGACACGTGACCACATCCTGAATAACTCGCCCGACCAGTCCCTTTTCGGTCCGGAGACTCATTGAGCAGAGATCGTCGTAGACCGCCTTGCCCTGCTTCACGTAGTGCAGCATTGCCGTCACTTCGACCACGCGACCGGCACCCGACACATGCGCAAAGTGCTGCCACAGGTTGATCGCGTGCGAATGCTCGCCACTCGCTCCCCCGCCCCGCTCCCAGTAGCCCAGGTAGCTGTCCTCGGGACCGTTCAGCCAGGGGTGGGCTTTGAAGATACCGCCCCAGTGCTCGCGGAATTCCACATCGACCGTCTGGACCTGCCCGATCACACCGGATCGAATGAGGGCCTCCGCCTGCCTTGTCGCTTTGCCGACGACATGGCCGTATCCGACAAACACCTTCGTGGATGAATCCTGCGCCGCGAGGTAGAGGTCCTGGGCCCCATCCAGCGACGGCGTACAGAGAGGCTTCTCGATCAGAATAGCCTTCGGCTGTTCTCGGAGCGCCTGCAAAGCGAGCGATAGATGATGGTCCGGCGGCGTGCCAATGCAAATGAGATCGAACCCGCCGACCGGCGCGTCATCGTTGACGCAGAGCTTGATAGAGGCATCCCACCGGCCGTAGCGGCCGGGATACACCTCCTGCTGCATCCGCCTCAGCGCCGCCTTGTCTATGTCGCACACCACCACTTCCCACCCCAACTGCCGCGAGGCGTGGGCCAGATGATTTCCGATTGACCCGGCACCGTAGATTTTTACTCGATACATTTTACGGACACCATTGCATCCTTATACGCCCGCTGCCGCCATCCGCCGGAAAAGTTCATGATTGGCCCTGAGCTCGGCGTCGCTCCCCTGTCCCACTAGGCAGCCCGCTTCCAGAACAAAGATTTCGTCGCAGGGCGCCACCGTGGATAAGCGATGCGCAATGGTGATCGTGGTGACTTGCCCATGAAGGTTTTGAAGCGCTGCCAGAATCTCGCCCTCACTCAGAGAATCGAGTGCACTCGTGGCCTCGTCCAGCACCAGAATTTCAGGTCGGTTGAACAGCGCTCTCGCAATAGCGATGCGCTGCCTCTGCCCACCGGATAATCTCATGCCGCGTTCACCGAGCCTCGTATCCAACCCCTGTTCAAGGTCATCCGGCAAGCTTGCCAGGTTGGCCAAACGCAGACAGTCCGTGACCCACTTGTCGTCCACCGCGCTCTGCCGCACACCGAACGCGACATTCGCCCGTAACGAGTCATCGGCGATAAATGGCATCTGTGGAACATAGGCAATACGCTTCTGCCAAGCCCTTAGATCTATGTCTTGGAGAGGAGAATCATCCACCCAAATGTGGCCGCTTGTGGGTTCAAGCAGCCCTACAAGAAGATCAACAAAGGTACTTTTTCCAGCAGCAGACGGCCCCACAATTCCATAGGACCGCCCTTGTCCAATCATAATCGATATTTCAATCAGTGCCGGCGTTTGAGACTTTGGATACTGGTAGCCGACGCCTTCGAATCGAATCTCTCGCCAAGCATCCACCAGCTTTCCGTTTTTCTGCTTGGCCGTGCTCCGATGAGTTTCCTCATCAATGCTTTTAAAGGTATTTCGAATCTCTTGGACGTGTGGTAGGGCGTTGGACAGGCCCAATACGGAGCTCGAAAGCGCACTCACGGCCGGAACCACTCTGCTCGCCACCAAAATTAGAAGGGCAAGCTGCGCTGCCATTTCTCCCTTGGGAATCCCCCTGTTCAAGAAAAGTAGAGCCAGCGCTATCACGGTTATCTGCGCCAACACCTGCACGACTCTTGATGGCGTTTCCTGCCATACATTAAGTTCTGCGTGCGATTTACTCGCGGTTGCATACGCCGCAGCCACCAAGTCTCCA
>Ga0184633_10000358_pt1 | contig 16087 bp, 16 predicted proteins | sample PLM31_170_b1_FD_133156 | JGI IMG/M metagenome (GOLD analysis project Ga0184633, IMG submission 133156) | Groundwater sediment microbial communities from an aquifer in East River, Colorado, USA - PLM3-1_170_b1 | ecosystem: Environmental > Terrestrial > Soil > Riparian zone | place: USA: East...
CCGGGAGTTCACCGTCGCCGGCGGCGACGACCTGGGAACAGACGGCGAGATGCTGTTCTCCGTCCGGCCCGAGGACGCGCGGATCCTCGGGCGCGATTCGACGGACGCGAACACGTTGCCGGGAACCGTGGTCTTCGTGCGAGATCTCGGTGAGCTGTTCGAGTGCTACGTCGACTGCGGGCTGGACGAGAACGTGATCGTTGCGGGGAGCCCGAGAGATCGCGGACACGTCGATCAGGGAGACGAGGTGGCCGTGCTGTTCCCGCCCGAGTCGTGTGTCCCGGTGCGGCCGTGACCGAACGGCAGAGGCCCGGGCGCGGCGGATACGCAGTCCTGGCCTTCCCCGTGATCATGCTTGGGGTCTTCTTCCTCGTGCCGTTCCTGATCATGGCCGCCACCTCCTTCTACGAGCGGATCTCGGGCGGCTTCTACGAGGAGGCGTTCGTCTTCGACAGCTACCGGCGAATGTTCGGCCGAGTGTTCCTGGAGCGTGCGGCGTTCTCGATCGGCATCTGCCTCTTGGCAGGCGCCGTGTGCATCGCGGTCGCCTTCCCGTTCACCTACTTCCTGACCCGGATGCGCCGGCGCCCGCACGTCGCGCTGCTGATCTTGGTGCTCTCGGCGCTCAGCCTGTCCGAGGTGATCGTGGGGTTCTCCTGGAGCGTCCTCCTGGGCCGGGCCTCGGGGATCTCGAACATCCTGGTCGCGCTGGGCTTGATGGACGAGCCGCAGGCCTACCAGCCGGGCTTCTGGGCGGTGCTGCTCGGCCTTTGCTACATCGCCTTTCCCTACTGCGTCCTCACGATCTATCCGGCCCTCTCACGCCTGGATCGCGAGGTCACCGAGGCGGCACAGACGCTCGGGGCGTCGCCGAGGCGGACGTTCTGGACGGTGGTGGTCCCGATCATGCGTCCAACGATCATGGCCGGCTTCCTGCTGGTGTTCGTCTTCACGCTCGGCAGCTACCTGATCGCCTCGATCCTCGGCCGCCCGGAGCACTGGACGCTCTCGGTATTCATCTCCGACCAGGCTTCGTTCAACGCGAACGTCCCGTTCGCCTCCGCCATGGCCATGTTCCTCACGGTGCTCTCACTGGCCGTAGTGGGCATCGTGTCGGTGGTGGAGTCGAGGACCCGGAGGGTGGCGTGACCCGCGCGACGCGGTGGGCCCTGACCGCCCTCGTCACGGGGTTCCTGGTGAGCCCCCTGCTGGTGGTCGCCGTCGTGTCGTTCAACGAGAACCGCTATATGGACTTTCCGCCCGAGGGGCTGTCGGGCACGTGGTACGCGCAGCTCGTGACCGACCCCTCGTGGCGGGCCGCAATCGAGCGGAGCCTCATCATCGCTGCCACAAGTGCCGCGCTGGCCGTCGCCATCGCGCTGCCGCTGGCGTACGTCCTGCGGAACTACCGGGTGCGCCTTGCCCCGATCCTGTACGCGTTGGGGGTCCTGCCCTTCATGCTGCCGCCGATCATCAGCGCCCTCGGGGCACAGGTGTTCTGGAACTCCACGGGGCACATCGGACGGATGGAGAACGTGATCGTGGCGCATGCGATCTTCTTCTCGACGCTGCCGCTGATCACTGTCAGCCTGGCAATGGAGGCGCTCGACCCGTCGCTCCCAGAGGCCGCCCAGACACTCGGTGCCGGGCCCCGGACTACGTTCCGGACGATCACGCTGCCGCTGCTGGTCCCCTCGATGATCACCGGCTACGCGGCCGCGTTCGTCCTCAGCCTGAACGAGTACATCATCGCGTTCCTTGTGGCCGGATTCTCGGTCGAGACGCTGCCCATCAAGATCTTCAACAGCCTCCGGTACGGGTTCACGCCGACCATCGCGGCCGTGACCGTGGTGTTCATCCTGATAGCGGCCACGGTGTTCTCGCTGTTCGCCATCTTCGGGAACCTGCTGAGGTTCCTGGGAGCCGACCCCGCCGTGCTCGAGCAGCAGTGATACCGGCCGGCGACGGCTGGTTCGCCACGCGAGAGCTCGAGCCCGGCGTGTGGCTCGTCGCCGAGCCCTGTCACGTGAACTCGTACCTGGTCCTCGGGACGGAGCGCGCGGCGCTCATCGACAGCGGCATGGGCATCGCCGACATCCGGGCGATCGTGGAGTCGCTCACCGACCGGGACGTGCTGGTGGTGAACACGCACTACCACTGGGACCACGTCGGAGGGAACGCTCGGTTCGACGACATCGCGATCCATGAGCTGGGCGCCGAGCCGCTCGCTCGAGAGGTCTCTTCCGAGCGCCTCGTCCACTACGTCGCGCACACGCGAGAGCTGCTCGAGCGGTTCGGCGAGTTCCGCGCGCTCGACGAGCGATTCTTCGCGTTCCTATCCGAGGAGACGACCCCCCGCCCCTTCCCTCCCGGCTTCGACCCTTCGACCTGGCGCATCGCGCCCAGCGTGCCTACCCGGCTTCTCCACGACGGCGACCGGATCCAGCTGGGCGGCCGGTCGCTCCTCGTGCTGCACACACCCGGCCACACGCCGGACTCGGTCTGCCTGCTCGACGAGGCGAGCGGGGGCCTGTTCGGCGGCGACACGTTCAACACCGGGCCGATCTACGCGCACACACCCGACTCGGACGTGGCCGCGTTCGCTCGATCTACCGGGCGGATCGCTCAGCTCGCCGGTGGCGTCCGGGTCGTCTACATGGCCCATTTCAACCGCTATGCGGAGAACGCAGCCTTCGTGCGCGAGGTGGCCGAGGGGTTCGCGGCGGCGGCGAGCGGCGACGTTCAGTGGAGGACGTCGAGCGACAACGCCGGCCATCCGGTACGTGAGGCGCGGTTCGACCGCTTCTCGATCCTTTCTGCTCCGGACGGAGATTGAGGCCTCGGGGTCAGGTTCTCGTCCCGAGCCTGCCCAGCCGCTCCCCGGCTTGGCGCAAGGTCTCCAGCCGCTTGCTGAATGAGAAGCGAACCGTCGACCGCCCGAGCTCTGTGGCCGAGTAGAAGGAAGATCCGGGCACCGTCGCAACTCCGACGTCCTCGACCATCCGGACCGAGGCCTCGACGTCTCCCGCGTACCCCAGGTGCGAGATGTCGGCCATGACGTAGTACGCCCCGAGTGGAACGGAGGTCTTGAATCCGGCGCTTCCCAGGATGTCCAGCATGAGATCGCGGCGCTCCCGGTACTCGCGAGCCAGGGTCTCGTAGTAGCTCTCCGGGAGCCTCAGTGCGACGACGCCCGCCTCCTGGAGGGGCGCCGCCGCCCCGACCGTCAGGAAGTCGTGCACCTTGCGGATCCCGTCGGTGAGCGTGGGCGCGGCGACGGTCCATCCGACCCGCCAGCCAGTCACCGAGTACGTCTTGGAGAGCGCGTTCACGGTGACCGTCCGGTCCTCCATGCCGGGGATCGCCGCGATCGGGACGTGCTTCGCTCCCTCGTACGTGATGTGCTCGTAGATCTCATCGCTGAACGCGACGGCACCGTGCTTCACGCAGAGCGCAGCGATGGCCTCCAGCTCTTCGCGGCTGAAGACCTTCCCGGTGGGGTTGTTGGGCGTGTTGAGGATGATCCCGCGCGTCCGGTCGGTGAACGCTTCCCCGAGCTCCCCCTCGTCGAACGTCCAGTCCGGCTCGCGGAGGGAGACGTAGCGGGGGACGGCTCCGGCGAGGATGGCGTCGGGTCCGTAGTTCTCGTAGAACGGCTCGAACATCACGACCTCGTCCCCGGGGTCGATGATCCCCAGGACCGCCGAGGCCATGGCCTCGGTGGAGCCGCACGTGACGCAGACCTCGCGTTCCGGATCGACGGACATCCCGTAGATCCGGCGGTACTTGGCCGAGATGGCCTCTCGGAAGTTCTGCGCTCCCCAGGTGATGGCGTACTGGTTGATGTCCTCCGCGATGGCCCGCCGGGCGGCCTCCTTCACCTCCTGCGGAGCGGGGAAGTCGGGGAACCCCTGGGCCAGGTTGATGGCGTCGTGCGCCATGGCCAGGCGTGTCATCTCGCGGATGACCGACTCGGTGAACGACGACGCCTTCGCCGACGCGCGGATCCCTCCCATGACGCCTCCCGTCAGAACACGACGACCTTTCGGAGCCCTTCGCCCCTCCGCAGGGCGTCGAAGGCCCCGTTGATGTCCTCGAGCCCGATCCGCGCGTCGATCAGCTTGTCGATGGGAAGCCGTCCCGCGAGGTACATGCGAGCGAGGCGCGGGAAGTCGACCTGCGGGATCGACCAACCGTAGTTCGAGCCGACGACGTGCTTGCTCTGGTCGACAAGCGAGAAGGCGTCGAAGGACGCACGGTCGTCGAGCTTCGTCAGCCCGAGGAGGACGGCCGTGCCGCCGGGCCGGACCGCTTCGATCGCGAGCTCGATCGTGGCGGGGAGCCCGATGGCCTCGAAGGCGAAGTCGGGGCCCCCGCCCGTGCGGCCGGCGATGGCCCTCCGGGTGACGCGGGGGTTGTCGCCCGCAAGCACCACGTCGGTCGCGCCGAGTTCGCGCGCCCGCTCCAGCTTCTCCGGAACGCGGTCGACGGCGACGATCGTGCCGGCGCCGGCGAGGGCGGTGCCCATCACGACGGAGAGGCCCACGCCGCCAAGGCCGATAACGGCCACGGAAGCTCCGGCAGGGACCTCGGCGGTCCGCAGCACCGCCATCACGCCGGTCGTCACGGCGCAGCCGATCAGGGCCGCAACCTCCGGGGGCACGGCGTCGGGAACGGGTACCGCGGCCTGAGCCGCCACGACCGCCCGCTCTCCGAAGGTCCCCAGCGCCAGGTACGGAAGGACCTCCGAGCCGTCCGCGCGGTGGAGCCGGGTCGAGCCGTCGGGGAGCCGGTGCTCGAGCGCCTTGGTCCCGGTGCAGAGCCACCGACGCCCCAGGTGGCACGCCTCGCACGCGAGGCACGGGTAGTACCAGTTCAGCGCCACGAGCTGCCCGAGCGACGGTTCGTCGACCCCCGCACCGACCGCCTCGACCACGCCCGAGCCCTCGTGTCCCAGCACGGTTGGGGGGACCGGCCCCCAGTCCCCGTCGGCCCGATGCAGGTCGGAATGACAGACGCCGCTCGCCGCCATCCGGACCAGGACCTCGCCGGGCCCCGGCGGGTCGAGCTCCAGCTCCTCGACACGAAGCGGCGTGCCCGGTCGATCCAGGACGGCCGCGCGCATCTTCCTCCCAACCCTCCTCGGCGCTTTCTCGCCCTGCGCCTTTACGCAAGGATAGGGCGCGATGCTATCGGAACTCGCGGAGGCGGTTCGCGCTCGCCGGGTGTCGGCGCGCGAGCTCGTGCAGATGTCCCTCGAGCGGGTCGGGCTGCACAACCCCGCCCTCAACGCGGTGGTCGCGCTTCGCGCGGACGAGGCGATGGCGGAGGCCGCGGCCCTCGACGAACGCATAGCCCGTGGAGACGATGTCGGGCTGCTCGCAGGCGTGCCCTTCCTGGTCAAGGACATCGAGGACCTGGCGGGGATGCCCACCACGCACGGATCGCTGCTCTTCAAGGACGCTCCCCCGGCCGCTCGCGACGGTCTGATCGCGTACCGTCTGCGGTCGGCCGGAGCGATCCCCGTAGGGAAGACGAACACGCCGGAGTTCGCCGCGGAGGGCTATACCGCGAACCACCTGTTCGGCGTGACGCGGAACCCCTGGGCGCGCGAGTGGTCGCCCGGTGGATCGAGCGGCGGCTCGGGCGCTGCGATCGCTGCCGGCATGGCCCCGATCGCGACCGCCACCGACACCGGCGGGTCGATCCGTATCCCAGCCGCGTTCTGCGGTCTCGCCGGGATCAAGCCGACCAACGGCGTCATCGGTCGCGACCTCCGCCTCTGCTGGCCCGACCTCACGACCTGCGGTCCCCTCGCGACCTCCATCGCCGACCTTCGCCTGTTGCTCTCCGTCGAGGCGGGAGCGGTTGCCGGCGATCCCACGGCTCTCCCCGAGTGGAAGCCGAGGCCGGGCCGCCTGCCCCGTCTGGTGCTCGCCGCGGCGCGCTTCACTCCGTGGGGACCCCTTCCCGAGGCCGTGCAGGAGCTCTTCGACGCCGCGCTTCGGTCGCTTGCAGGCGACCTCGGCCTCGCCGTCGATCCGCTCGAGCCCCAGGCCATCTTCCGCTCGGGCAACCCCGACCAGGACTGGTTCGTGCTGACCGGGCCCGAGCTCGTGGAGTGGCTCGGCCGCAATCGGGTCGCGCGATCGATGGACCTCTTCCATCCGGCCGCGCGCGGCTTCCTCGAGTACGGCCTTCGCGTCACGATGGACGATTACCTGGCGGCGCGGCGCCGGCGCTTCGAGTACGTCCGCGAGCTGGATGAGCTGCTCCGCGACGACGCGGTGATCGTGACCCCCACGCTGGCGTCCGTCGGGTGGCGGGCCGAGGGTCCCGTTCCCGGTTCGGATGCTCCGGGTCCGCCGCCCGAGGTCTACAACTGCGCGGTGCAGAACATCACCGGGCACCCGGCGATCACGGTTCCGGCGGGGCGCCTCGTCAGCGGCGTGCCGTTCGGGCTCCAGTTCACGGGCCCAAGGTTCCGGGACGATCTCCTGCTCGATCTGGGCGCGGCCTGGGAAGCCGCTCACCCCTGGTCGAAGTCGGCGCCCGGCTACGAGCCCTTCGAGGTCTGAGCCCTCGCGAAGAGCCCGAGCAGCTCGTAGGCGACGTGCGAGGCGGCGACCGCGGTAAGCTCGGCGTGGTCGTAGGCGGGCGCGACCTCCACGATGTCGGCGGACGCGACATCGAGCCCGGCAAGACCCCGGAGGATCCCAAGGAGCTCCCGGCTGGTCAGCCCGCCGGCCTCCGGTGTCCCCGTGCCGGGCGCCGCGGCCGGGTCCAGCACGTCGATGTCGATGGACACGTACACGGGGGCGTCGCCCACGCGGGCGCGGATCCGCTCCACGGCGCCCGCGATCCCCAGGGTCTCCATCTCCATGGCCTGGACGATGGCGAACCCGAACCGCTCGTCGTCCTGAAGGTCGACCCGTGAGAAGAGCGGCCCGCGGATTCCCACGTGCATGGCAGCGTCGGGCAGCAGGAGCCCCTCCTCCCAGGCCCGGCGGAAGGGCGTCCCGTGCGTGTAGGCGGCCCCGAAGTACGTGTCCCAGGTGTCCAGATGGGCATCGAAGTGCAGGAGCGCAACCTTTCCGAACCGCCGGTTCACCGCTCGAAGGAGTGGCAACGCGATCGTGTGGTCCCCGCCCAGGGTGAGCAGGTGGCCGGCCGACGCAAGCAGATCGCCGGCCGCCTCCTCGATCTGGGAGATGGCCTCGAGGATGTCGAACGGCGTGCAGGTGATGTCGCCGGCGTCCGCGACCTGCTGGGTGGCGAACGGCTCCACGTCGAGGCCCGGGTGGTAGGAACGGAGCAGCCTGGACGCCTGCCGTATGGCCGTCGGACCGAACCGGGCTCCGGGACGGTAGGTCGTGCCGCTGTCGAACGGAACACCGACAACGGCGATGTCGCAACGCTCCACCTCATCCCTCCGGGGGAGCCGCGCGAACGTGGCGGGACCTGCAAACCGAGGGACCTTGAGAGGGTCGAGTGGGCCGACCGGCGGCCGCTCGCTCGCGGTTCCGGCGTCTTCTTTCCGTCCCTCGGCCAAAGCGGCGTCATCGTACAGGACGCGTTCAGGCCCTTCCTAAGTGCTCTGGCTCGTAAGTTCGCTAACGAATCCGGTTCTCCTCACGCAGCGGCCGGCTGCGTGCCTCGCGCGCGAAGACGCCGCATGAGCCGGGCCAGGTCGGCGCGTGTGAACTTCCACTCGAACGGCCTGGCTGCCTCCTCGTAGCGCCGTTCGAAGGCGAGGAGTCGACGCTCCACCTCGCCGAGATCGACGAAGTCGTTCGGGGTGAGCACCTTGCGCTGGACGACGGAGAAGTAGATTTCAACCTGGTTCAGCCACGACGAGTGGACCGGGCAGTGGACGAGTCGGAGGTTTGGGTCAGCTTGGCATGCGGCGCCTCCCCCTCGAAGGAGCGTAGTCGCCCTGAGTTTGGCACAGCATTGCTTCAGCCAGGATGGCCCACCGCAACTGGAGTTGGCCGGCCGAGGCAAACACCATGGTCGAATCACGCGGCCTTCAGGCGACTCAGCAGCATAGCCAGCCGCAGCTGCGGTAGGTGCAGCTGGGACCGCTGCTGACGCCCCTTCTGCTCTAGTCTTCCGGCATGGAGGCTTGGGCGGTCTTGGTGTGGAACATGGCCCTGATGTCGCCAGGTACCCGGAACGCGGAAGCGAACATGAACTATCTCCTGGAGTTGGCGGAAGAACACTCAGTCAAGGTCGCCCTTCTGAATGAAGCGAACGTCTACCATCTCAGGGCGGCCAATACCGATGCGATCCGGGAAGGCCGGCCGGAGCCCTTCGTCTTCTCGGAAGAGGGAACCAAGGGCAGAGATTTCTGGACGGACGAGGATGGGATCCGGAAAGCCTACGACCGGAGTAGGTGCTCCGCTGCCGTCATGTCGCCGTTAGGCCCGAGCCTCCTCGGCGAGGACGATGTCCGGGCAACCTCGGCCTCGCTCACCCATCCGCGGCGACCTGACATCCCGTTTGCCAACTCACGTCCGGGTTCGTGGATCGCGGCCACGGTCACGATAGGAACGGAGAAGATGACCTGCATCTCCCTGTATGGCCTGATCGAAGAGCTCACAGACGCATCCATGCATCGGTCATTGTCGGACATCAGCCCGATCTTCAGCGACCCCCGCCACAATGGGCTTGTTCTCCTGGGTGGGGATTTCAACACCAGCACCGCGACCGAGACCAGTAATCGCGAACGAGACAGGATCGTCCTTGATCGGATCAAGGCTTATGGGCTCGTCGACTGTCTGGCCAAGTGGCGAGACGACAACCGGATCCCGCCACTAGCGGGTTGCCGGTGTGACGACGAGCCGTGCCGGCACACCCTGACGCGGTTGATTCCGAACAGAGAGGGAGAACACATTCCTTGGCAAGATCGAGTTCCGTACCAGGTCGACTATCTGTTCGCGTCGGAGGCGCTCGCCGATCGGCTTTACGGAGTCGTCGAGACCTCTCCGGACGAGTGGAGCGGTACAGCGATCACAGCCCAATCATCGCGACGTTCCGGGCGGGATAGGAGCTCCGGCGCACTTTGCCCAGGGGCTGAGCAGTGCCGCGCTCTGTGCGACGACTTTCGCTCGTGGCGCCTTCGACCTGGGGAACGGGTTTGAGGGGTCGTGGTCTGCACCTGGCAATAGAGGAATCGCAAGCTGTTCGCGGTGCTGAACCCGCTGCTTGAGCCCGCGCCTCCTCCGTCCTCACCCGGGCACCCGCCCGGCTTCGTGGCCTTCATGTTCGGGTGAATCCGTCCTTACCGACTCAGACCGTCGAACGGCGAAGGGGGCCAGCAGGTCTGGCACGGTGTGCGTTCTGCCGCGAGCGCTCTTGCCAAGGAGGTCGGTTCGATCCTCGATGGTGTCCCGCCTCTCCATCGCACGATGTCCTGTCCCTCTGCGAGCGCCGAACAGCCGGGAATCTTGTGGTAAGCAAAGCCTCCGGCAGACACGTAGACAATTTCTGACTTGGTGCACTCAAAGCACGCCGGGATCGGGAGGTCGTGCCGGCATCTGCCGGGCGGGCGCTCGGAACCGCTCATACAGAAGTTGTCGGCTTGCCAGCCGACTTGTTGAGGGAGAGAGAGCGTCGGAAGGCGTGGGCGTGGAGCCCGGATGGCCGAGCTCTAACTGGCCCGCACGGTCTCCGTCGACGCAGCGAAGAGAGCTCGTGAAGCTCGTCGGGGAAGCAGCGCCGGAACACCTCATCGATCTCGCCTGCGGTCTCGTTCGTACCCCACACGACAGCGACCACGAAGAAGTCGTAGACGAAGTGGGCGTGGGCGAAGAGGGCCCGCGCGACGCGCAGCATGTCGGCGATGCGGTCGGGCACCTCCGCGTCGGGAATCCACCGCTCTGCCGCTGCGGTGAGGATCTCGTACCGGGCCGAGGCGAAGTTCAAGGACCGGCGGTCGGCGGGGAGGGTTCGGGGCTCGTTCGCCTCGCTCACGAGGCCTGCCGTTCACGTGCACTTCTCGTCCAAGGGAGCTCCAGCCACGCCGCGTCGAGGAGGGGATTGCGCGCGTCCGGCTCGATGCCGCCGAGCGCGACAGTGATGTCCCACGTGCGCCGTTTCGGATCGCCGATGACCTCCGTGAGGAGCGGCGGCAGTGGCCTGCGGAGCCCGATGCTCACGAGGCGCTCGAGTTCCCGCACGGCGACGACGGTCGTGGGGATCCCCGGCTCGGGCAGGAGGTCGCGGATAAGCGGCGAGTTCGCCAGGTAGTAGGGCTCGAGGGTGACGACCATGCCGGCCATCAGCCGATCGGAGGGCACTGCGGCGAACGCGGGATGGCGCCCCGTGACGAGACGGGCCGATCGGTCGATCTGGCGGAACGCCTTGCCGAGCGTGCGCTCGACATCCTCCCGGAGGGCAGCGGTACCCATGCGGGCCGGCTGCGTGAGCCGCGTCGACTTCGCCTCCACGAGTAGCACGAGGTCCGGCCACACGACGAACCAGTCCACCGACCGCTCGTCCCTGTCGTGGCGGATCTCGGGGAGGACCGTAAACTCCGGGAGCTGCCGGAGTTCCCTGCCCACGTACGCCTGGAAGAGGCCCCCGAGGTCGCGCGTGAACGCGTCCTGCTCCCCCTTCGTGTCGAGCCGTGCGAGGGCCAGGTAGTAGAGGCTCGCCGCCGTCGCCTTGCGGAACACGAGCTGGGGCAAGGGGGCGATGTACCTGCCCTTCCCCAGCCGCACGAAGGGCCGCCCGAGGAGGGGGTTGTAGTCGTACCGCCGAAGTCGGGGGTCCTTCGACCGCGCCTCCTCGGCCATCCGTTGGAACTCTTCGACGGTCGTGGCGAAGTGGTCCTCGAACACCGCGAGGACGGTTTCCTTCGGGATGGTGTTGAGGATCGGCTCGAAGTTCGGCTGGTCGAGCCACGCCGGATCGAAGCGACCGCCGTTCTTCTGTGCCCCGATGCCGAGGAGGAACGCAACCCCTTCGAACGTGGGGAGGGGACAGCCAAGCACCCGCGGCCAGAAAACGTCGTCCATGACCTCCATCGGCCCCGCCTCAGCGAGGCTCTCGACCAAGAGCGCGTAGGGCCGCGCGAGATCGTCGAAGAGCGAGGCCTGGTGCGGGAACTGTTCGTAGGCCGTCCGGACGAAGAAGTTGTGCAGCGCGCCGAGTTCCGGTTCCCGTTCGTGATCGAGGATCGGGTCGACGACGGCGTTGAAGGCCCCACAGATCTCCTGGATGTCGCGCGGCGTCACTCCCGGGGCACGGTGCTCGTTGCCAGCCCGGATCGACTCCTTGGCGGCGCACATGAGCCCCCACGGGAGAACGAGCCGGTTCTCCTGCGGCCGGATTCCCCGCTCCTCGAGCCCCGTCGCGACAACGGCGATCGCCGGGAGGAGCTCGCTCGGCCGGTGCCGGCGGACGCGGGCCTCGAACTCCTCGTACGCGACTGCCCGGTTGTAGCGGTACCTCGCCATCTCCCCTCAGTGTACCGACGGCACTGACACGTTCCGGCCCGAGGAGGGGTTTCTACCCGATGACCCCTTGGTGGTGCCGGTTCGGAGCCGGCCCTGGACGAAAGCGAATGCGTTCGTATACACAGCGCTCGCGATCGCCTCGTTGCGCACGAGGATCGACGTGCCCCCGGAGCATCTCGGTCTGCCGATTGTGAACCACCGCGACGAGATCGACGCCCGTTACAGCCGGACAGGGCTCGCGGTCAAGATCGCCGAGGCCGACTTCGCCACGTGGGCGACGTTCGCCATCGCGCGCGTCAAGCTGTACGGGCGGGTGCGAGCGAACCCACCCGCAGACGTGCCTCGTCCCCCGCACGAGCCGACGCCCGCGGGCGCGATATCGGTCGACAAGCGAGCGATCGCGGATGCGCTGCTCGCCTACGCCGCGGCGGGCTCGGAACAGGTGGCAGCAGGGACGGAACTCACGGCCAACCCGGAGGCCGACGCGCTCGTGCGACGTGACCCTTCGCGTTCCTGGTCGCCGTCATCTTCGATCAGGGGATCCCGTACGAGCGCGCGTGGGCTGGTCCGCTCGAGCTCCAGCGCCGGCTGGGCCACCTGGAACCAGCGAGGATCGCCGCAGATCCTAAGTCCGTTCGCGCCGTCGTGCAGCAACCTCCCAAGCTGCACCGGTTCGTCGAGAACGTGCCCGCCTGGATCGTGCTCGCAGCGAAGAAGGTCTTGGAGGACTACAGCGGGGACGCCAGCCGGATCTGGGGCGACGAACCGACCGCGAGGCAGCTCCAGCGCCGGCTGGTCGCCTTCGCGGGGATCGGCCAGAAGAAGGCCGCGATGGCGGTCGAGATCCTCGAGCGGGATCTCCGCGTCCCGATCAGGGAGATGGAGGGTAGCGACATCGCCTACGACATCCATGTCCACCGCGTCTTCCTGCGGACGGGCTTCGCCGACCTCGACTCGATGGAGCACATGGTCGAGGTCGCGCGACAGGTCCATCCCGCGCGGCCCGGGGTGCTCGACGATCCGGCGTGGCGCGTCGGGAAGAACTGGTGCCATCCACGGGAGCCGGACTGCCCCTCCTGTGTCCTCAGGGACCCGTGCGCCCGCCTCCTCGAACGCACGATCGGGCTCCAGTGACCGGTTCGCGGCCGACCGGGTCGCGACGAAACGGAAGGATCGAGCACCGCCGCGAGATGGGCTACGCTGTCTTGGACCCGGGAGATCCGAGGGGCCTCGGTGGGCGTGACTGGCTATCTGCAACACGCACGGGATTGGACGATCACCCGCGACGCGATCATCCGCCTCGCCGCTCGCCTCGGACGGGCGTTCTCGTACGGTGAGCTCAACGCCGAGCTCGAAGAGCATGACGGCCTGAAGATCGATGGGCGCGGATACGCCGGTGCGCTCGAAGCCGTAGCCCAGAACCTACGGAGCACCGACCCCTTGTGGACGACGATGGTGGTCAATGCGGACACCGGAGAGCCAGGAGAAGGGCTCTGGCACGCCAACTCTGAAGACCGCCGATACGCGAACGCCGGGCAACTGTCGAAACCGAAACGTCGCGCATGGCTCGAACGGCAACGCGCCTGGTGCATCGCTGCCGCGCGAGTCATCGAGGACCCGTTGAACCAGCGGCTCCGCGATGCGGAGAGCGGGGCACGCGACCTGGCCAGTACCGCCCTGATCGACCTCCTCCTCGAGGAGCATCGGGAGGCCTGAAGTGGGCCAGTGGTTTCAGCTTGACGGAGCTCCAACCAAGCCGTCAAGAGATCAAGCTCGCACTTGTGGAGCTGCGATCCATATTATAAATGTCCGCAATCCACCAGTTCCTACGCAACTTTCATAGGTGAGTACAATCCCCCGGGCGATCCCGGGAGGTGGGAGCGGTGGCAGAGAAGCTGACATGTGATTTGGAGCATGAGAGACGCGTGCGAGCGGCCTTGAAGCTGGAGATTAAGTCAACGCGCGCGGGAAAGCCGGGGCATCCAATGGTTCGCGTCGCCGCGGTATGCGCTGGCCATGCCCGGGAACTCCGCAGGATGGGATTGGAGCTCGTCCAGCTGTAGTCGGATCTCAGGTCGTTTGCATCGCCGCCGCAACAGGTCGCCGCGAGCAGTGCCAGCATTGTTGGTAACCGGTTGCGATCAGATGCCTCCGCCGAATCCGGTCGACCCGCTCTACCGGGGCGTGCTCCGCGGGGGACTGAGGTGCTGGGATCCGACGACCCCGGTAGGAGTGGCTTCCCGTTGCAGGCGAGAGTCGGGATCCAAGCGGATTTGGGCTCAGCCGAGCCAAACGCCGACAGCAAGACGCGTCAACCGGTGCGCCGCGAGCGATCGTCTAGGCAGCGTTGCATCCGTCTTCCCCCGACTTCTTCACCCGGCCACGACGATCGCCAGATGCTGGGGGAGCCGCCATCGCACCCTTTGCCCTATGGACGCCATCGCCGAGACGTCCGAGCCTGCTGGTGTGATGAGTCGCTCACGATCCATGCTAAATGTAACTCGGCTGCCCGGTCGGAGCCGCCTCGTGCACCACGCCGAGGTAGTCGCGCTCAAAGGCGACTCCTACAGGCTCAAGGACCGCGATCTCGGTCGCGTCCGGGCCAGGAACGGAACGGAGGACTGACCGATCGTGACCACGAGGGGGTCAGTTTTCGGCCGCCGCCAGGGGGTCAGTTTTCGTCCGTCGTTGACAACCGCCATGCTGAGAGTCACGCACTCAGGTAGGCGCGGACCGCTGATCCCGGAACGTACAGACTAGTACCGATCGCGAAGGCCCGGACAAATGCTCGAGACTGCTGTCGTACGCGTTCGGCAGAAACGTGACCGCCCGAGGGCACGCACAGACGTGACTACCTGCCAGCAGCTGGTGACCGAGTTACAGGTATGGGTCGTCGACTTGCGCGTTCAGCTACGGACACTGGTTCGGCGTCCGCCATCGTTGGAGCTTGCCTAGGTGTCGCGCCTGTTCGAATCGGGACTCCAGAGCCTGTCACGGTCTCAGAATCGCGAGCTGAGCACCGCATGAATCCCGGGAGCGAGGGCCAAAGCCGCGAGTCGAAGAGTGGCGAGACCCGTGGCGGCTATGCTCCTAAACGTGAGCCCGGTCTCGCAGCGGAGTTCGGAGAGGGGTGTGGCCAAATGCAGGAGGACCAGACCGTGCAGGAGGAAAGCGACCGGAAGGACCAGATCCGCATCTCAATCTCGGTAACCCCGCAGCTACGCGAGAGCATCCGAATCGCGGCGGCCTACGCAGATATGGATGTTGGAGAGTGGGCGGCGACGACGCTGAAGGAGGCGGCCGACAAAGCCATCGGCGCGGATCGCGGTTTGCCGCCCCAGTAGCCGGGTATGCACGCGCACCAGGAGCGGAAACGGCGCGAGCAAGCGGCCGCCCGCTACCGGCCAGAGCGCGTTGATCTTCTGCTGGTAGCGGAGGCGCCCCCTGGCTCACTCGACCGGTACTTCTACTTCGAGGATGTTCGCGAGCAAGACGCCCTCTTTCGGTACGTCGCGAGGGGAGTCCTCGGCGAGCAGCCGACGCGCGAGAACAAACGCGAACTTCTTGTGAAGGTCAAAGAGCAGGGCGTTTTCCTCATCGACCTAAAGACTGATCCCGTGGACGGGTCGCCGCTGGGGCAATACGTCCCGGATCTCATCGCACGATGCCGCGAGCTCAATCCCAGAGTGATCATCCTGATCAAGGCGACGGTGTACGACGCCGCTTACTGGCCGTTGAAGAAGGCTGGCCTACCTGTCATCGATGAGCGTATTCCGTTCCCTGGTAGTGGCCAACAGAAGAACCTCGAGAAGACGTTCTCTCGAGCGTTGGAGGCAGCCCGAGCATGACGGATTGAGGCACCGAGGCCCGCATCCGGGCGAGGGTCCCCAGGCCGGCGTTCGGCGTGCTCGGCCTGGTCCTCGGGGAGGCAGTCGGGGCACAGCTTGCGGCCCCGACGGGACAGCACGACCCGTTTGAGCTCATCGGAGAGGTCGAGGCCTTGGTGATTGCCCTGAACCGGGCCGTCGACATGGTGGTGGATGCGCCGAGCCGCCTTCAAACGAGTCTCCCTATCCCTCGACCGGTAACGTCTCGACGCAAGGCCCTGCTCGAAATCCGGAATGCCTTCGAGCACATCGACGAACGTGCACTCGGTGAGGTGAGAGGAAGGCCCAATCCGGAGGCTTTGACCGTCTTCGATCAGGGTCAGCTGCTGGAGAGAGGAACCATTCGTTACGGCCCTCACAGGCTGAGCTTGGGCGCCGATGTGCCGATGCTTCTCCGTCATTCGCGGAAGTACATCAGGCCATGAGCCGCCCCCGGACCTCCAGGATGAGGCGTTCGGTCCCGGGCGGCGTCCGGGTGGGCGTGGTGTGGGGAGCCCGGGATCGGTCCAGGGCCCAGTCCTCATCCGACGGGTCGTACCGGGCCACCCACTTGCGAACCCACCGATCGGTCCGCGCAACCACATTCTCCGCTCAGAGACCCGCATTTTTCGCCCACTGAACCGCCCCGGGTTTACCGGAGGCTCGGTTCTCTGAGTCCTGCAGCGTAACCCGGCTCCACCTCCTCCCTCGAGTAGGCGGCCTCGAACTCCGCCGGCGGGACGTTGCCGATGGGCTCGA
>Ga0184633_10000359_pt1 | contig 16082 bp, 17 predicted proteins | sample PLM31_170_b1_FD_133156 | JGI IMG/M metagenome (GOLD analysis project Ga0184633, IMG submission 133156) | Groundwater sediment microbial communities from an aquifer in East River, Colorado, USA - PLM3-1_170_b1 | ecosystem: Environmental > Terrestrial > Soil > Riparian zone | place: USA: East...
GTGCGTTGTTTGTAACAGAGTCTACACCTATAATATCAGAGGTAGTGGCATCTCCTAATTGCACTATATTTAATGTGGGATCTGTTGCTTCAGTAACAATATCTTTTGGTACTTTAAGTTGTGGAGTGGTGGTATCTACTATTGTTATTGTTTGATTTGCAGAAACTGAATTTCCAGAAGCGTCCACTGCTATCCATGTTACAACAGTTTTACCAAAAACAAAGTCAGATGGTGCGTTGTTTGTCATAGATGAAATTCCAATAACATCTTGTGCTGTTGCATCTCCTATAGAAACCACATTATGGGCTGGACTTGAAGCTTCTGCAGTAACATCTGCTGGAAGAATAAGGATTGGAGATGTAGTATCAACTACAGTAATCTTTTGTGTTGCTACTGACCAGTAACCATCTATATCAGTAGCATTCCATGTGACTATAGTTTCTCCAAGTGGAAAGGCAGATGGTGCGTTGTTTGTTATTGTAACATATTGAATATCAGATGCTATTGCTTGACCTAATGATACAGGGTTCTCAGTTGGTGAAACTGCTTCAAATACTACATCAGATGGTGCGGTTACAGTTGGTGCAGTCGTATCAACTACTTTGGTTGTTTGTGTATCCGTTGCAACATTTCCGGATGCATCAGTTGCAGTCCATGTAATTATTGTTGTACCAAGTGGAAATACTGAAGGCCCATCATTTGTGACTGATTTAATTTCCCCGTTATCAGTTACGGTTGCATCTCCTAAGACTACATTGTTATCGGTAACACTTATGGCTTCAACTACAATATTAGATGGTGCAGTGATCTTTGGTTTAGTTGTGTCCTGAACCGTAATGACTTGTTTTGAGCTTGCACTATTCCCAGCGTTATCTGTAGCTGTCCAAGTTACTATGGTATCACCAATCTTAAAGAATGATGGTGCATCATTTGTGACTGCAACAACACCAACTGAATCAGCTGTGGCGGGATTACCAAGTTCTACCGAATTATTATCAGGATTTGTTGCCTCGACAATTACAGAAGGTGGTGCGGCAATAACCGGCGATGTTGTATCAACTACAGTAACAGTCTGAGTTGCTTTGGCAACATTTCCAGATGCATCAGTTGCAGTCCATGTAACTAATGTTGTGCCTAGTGGAAATTTTTCTGGAGCATTGTTTACAAGGGAAGCAATTCCACTAGCATCAGTAGCTGTTGCTTGACCTATAGAAACGGTGCTTAAGATTCCGTTTGCTTCTACCTTAATATCAGAAGGTGCGGTGATTACGGGGTTTGTCTTATCGTTGGGTAAAGGCGATAGCGGTACAAGTGAAGTTTCAGTTATTGATTGTGATGTTTTGGCAAATTTCTGAATTCTATGATTACTGCTATCTACAACAAAGACGTTTCCCGTGGAATCAACAACTGCGTCTTTTGGATTATTAAAATTACCATTTGTCTTTCCCTGACTTCCCCATGAAGTAAGCGAATTTCCATCTTTGTCAATTTTAACAACTCGGTTGTTACCAGTATCTGCAACATAGATATTACCAGAAGAATCAACGTCCAATCCTTGAGGATATCTTAAACTGTTACCAGAAGATACATCAAAACTTTTAAGAAAAACTCCATCTAATGTGAATTTTTGAATTCTGTTATTGCCAGAATCTGATACATAGACACTTCCTTGTGAATCTGCAACTACACCACGTGGATTAAGAAATTGCCCATTTCCAAGCCCGCTACTCCCCCAAGATAGTAAAAATTTTCCATCTGATGAAAATTTCTGAATTCTACTATTTCCAGTATCTGCCACATAGACATCACCATTAGAATCAACTGCGATGTTTTGAGGTAACAAAAATTGATCAGGTTCAGTTCCTTTGCTTCCCCATTGGGTAATGTATTTTCCAGATGTATCAAACTTTTGAACACGATTTAATTCGTTGTCAACAACATAAACAAAGTCTTTTCCAATTGCAATTCCTGCGGGAACTTGGAACTGTCCGTTTCCAGATCCCTTTATTCCCCAAGTATGCAAAAAGTTTCCATCACCATCAAACTTTTGGATTCTTCTGTTTCCATAATCAGTAACATAGACATTTCCTGTAGAATCTAATGCCAAGTCCTGAGGGAAGGAGAAAAGACCAGTGGTCTGAAGTCCTTCAGAACCCCATTGTCTTATGTAAGAAGGTGCCGTTTCAGCACTGACATATGGAATAATCGCACTATACACTAGACTAGCTATAATCCCAAATACTACTAGGGGAAGCCTCTTCAACTGTCATTGATTCAAAAATATCAAAAAGATCTCAAGAGTTAGGAATTGTTTGGGTTTTTGTCAATTTTTGGTTGGTTTAGAAGGGTTTGTTGACCTCTCTTGTGAACACATAGCTTGCCAAAGCCACCATTATAATAACAAACCCAGAAATTACTGCAAGATCTAGAACCACAGAAACCGTCTGGATGGTTCCAGTCATCAACCCTCTAATCAATAACACTGAATAGGTAACTGGATTTAGCTTTGCAACAACTGCTAACCAATCTGGAACAAGCTCAAGTGGAAAAAGTGCTGGACTTAGCATAAAAAGTGGCATACCAAGAAAATTGACTATTCCCCAAAATGTCTCCTGTGATTTTGCAGTAGCTGCTACTACAACAGAAATCCCAGAAAATCCAAGTGAAAACAAGATCACAATCAACATTATGGGAACAAACATCAAAGGATTCACAAAATTTACACCTATTGCAAGTGCAATTCCCAAGATTAAACTTGCTTGTAATGCAGAAACCAAAGAAATGGCCAACATCTTACCAAGTGCAATCGATGATCTAGAAATTGGTGATGTCAATGCCTTGTTCATAAAACCATATCTTCTATCCCAAAGTGTGTTTACTCCACCAAATATGCTTGTAAAAATTGCAGTAAGAATTATGACGCCTGGTGTCATAAATTCGATGTATGACAGATCATAACCAACAGATTTTATCAATGGTTGTGTTCCTGCAAAAGTATTTCCAATAACTATGATCCAAATTGCTGGTTGGATTAATCTTATCAAAACGCCGCTACGCGATTTTCTGTATCTTTTCATTTCACGCCAGAAAATCGTATACGTGTCTGATATGATCATGCTCTGAGTCTCCTCATCTTTTCGCGTTCTTTTTTATTGTTGTAGCCTCCATTTTCGTCACGAAGTTCTTTTCCAGTATATGAAAGGAAGACATCATCAAGGGTTGGTTTTGTAAGCGAGATTAATTCTATTTTTATTCCAACCTTGGAGGAGAGCTCGAATATTTTTGGCATTACTTGATTTCCATTCGTTGAAAATACAGTTACTTCTTCTCCATTTGTCTTTATGTCCTTTACAAGTTGAATTTTTTGAATTTCGGAAATCAGACTTTCTAATTTTGCATCGGAATCAATCTCAAAGACGATAACATCATTACCAAGCGCATTTTTGAGCGAAACCGGAGAATTAGTAACTTTGATCTTTCCATGATCTATTATTGAGATATTATCGCAAAGTCTGTCAGCTTCTTCCATATAATGCGTTGTAAGAAATATAGACATGTCGTATTCTTTGTGTATCTTTTTGACATACTCCCAAATTTTGTATCTTGTTTGTATATCAAGTCCTAGTGTTGGTTCATCCAAAAACAGCACTTTCGGTCTGTGCAACAACCCTCCCGCAATGTCAAGTCTTTTTCTCATCCCACCAGAGTAGACATTTACAGAATCATCCTGTCGATCTGAAAGTTCGACTAGATTGAGGATCTCATCTATTCTGCTTTTTACGAGATCTTTTTGAATGTGATTTAGTCTAGCTTGTAATTCAAGGTTTTCTCTTCCAGTAAGATATTCATCAACTGTAGAATCTTGTTGTACGTATCCTATCATTTCTCTGACTTTTTTTGCTTGTAATACAACATCATAACCTGCAACATGCGCTGTGCCCAATGTTGGCTTTAGCAATGTTGTCAAAATCATAATAGTAGTACTTTTTCCAGCTCCGTTTGGACCCAAGAAACCAAAGATCTCTCCATCATCTACTTTAATGGAAACACCATCTACTGCTTTTAGTCCATTTTCGTAAATTTTAGAAAGGGATTTTGTTTCTATAGCGTACAATACGAAAAGGAGATTTTTTGTATTATAAATTGTTAACAGAATAAAAAATAGAAGAGTTTACTCTTTGTACTCATCTTTTGTAAGTCGTAAAATTACTTTTTCGCCTATTCCCCAAATCTCGCTTTTAGGAAACACTCGTTTACCAAAGAGTCCTTCGGTGACTTCAATTGATAGTAGCTCGTTTGTGTCAGGTTCATGGTGCAACTTCTTTACCTTGCCTATCTTTTTTCCATCAATATCCACAACAGGAATGTCGCATCTTATTGGCGGAGTAGAGAGCAAAACTGACTCATTTGTGAACCTGTCAATATAATCTCTTGACAGATCATAGTCTTTGTGAAATCCTGCACTAACAGTTATCCCAGTCACTTCAAGAGTGTTCTGGTTTATGTGTATGTGTTTTATCTTGCCGTATTGGATTCCTTCTCTGTCTATGACTGTTTTTCCAGAAAACCCGTCAGCTGTTATCAAATTTCTGACTTCTTTCAATCTTGTTGCCATACACCAGAGTTTGGTTTTTGGTTTATCGTATAATGTATCAGAGTTTTCAATCCAAGGGGTTAAATTATTTAGAACAAGACAAGAGCTGTGAATCCGCAAGAGGGCCAAGTTTTCAAAGCTATATTTATTACAAGAGGCAGAAATACTGGCAAACCACATGCGATTGAGTTGAGGGCAGTGTATTATAATAAGATGATATATTTTTCACGTAGAAATCCAAACAGTGATTGGTTAAAAAATGCAATTGCTAGTCCAGATGTAACATTAGAGTATAATAATGAAAGCCATACTGGAAAAGCATCACTCGTTCTTGATGAAGAACTTGCAAAAAAAATATCACATCTAAAATATTCTGATAAAAGATCAGAGGAGTCAAGGATTGTTCTACAAGTTAAGTTATATGAATGATTGTTGTCATACCACGTCTTTCAACTTCCTGACCATCCATTGTTTCTGAAACTATCAGGGTAAACGATATCAAGTCACGTTGTTGACATCCTATGGCATTCATCTTAAGGGTAACATCAAGAAAATCGAATTCAACTTCAGATATGTTTGATTCATCCATTGTAACGTCTTTTCCTGTGGTGCTAATCAAAAAACGCTTGTCTTTTTGGTGCCAACCAAGTTTGACTTTGCGCCCTTCACGTCCCACCGATTTTACATTTATATCAATCATTTCAGGTTTTGCCACAGTATAACCAGAAGTATTGTTTACAAAGACACCAATCTGAAATGGATATCCAGCGGTGCTTTCTGCCATTTTTTGGATACCATCATTCATTACTACATCAACACCTTTTATCGTGGTAGCAACTTTGGCAATCCACTCATTTGTTCTTCCTACAGTTGCAAAAATTCTGTCGCGTCGTCTTTTGTCTTCTTCTGAAGGAAGTTTGTAATAATCTACCCAAGCAAGATAGTCGTTGCTAATGTCTTTTATGAACTGCATACATGTAACTTTATAATCCTCGACATTATCGGTTCTTTCTGATCCTTCATCATATGGAACACCGTCTTTGTCAATAGGGAGCACATAGCTAAATGTTAATTAGCGTATAAAAAAGATAACCTAATAGATATATTGCAAAATTTCAAATTTAAGATCATGATCTTTAGCGCAATCATAGAAGAATTACAAAAAGAACTGAAATCAAACATGGCGCAAATCAGATTTTTATTGATGAAATCACCAGCAATTGCTTTTACAACAATGAATGAGATTGCTACAAAGGTAGGAAAAAAATACAAAATGTCATTACTTCTAAACTTCCCACAAAGTGGAAAGATAGAAGATTACGAATCCTATGGAACGCAGGACATCAGCATGATAATCGATATGACACGAAAAGTGTTTCCAATTAAAAGAGAAATGATAAAATCAAAGGCAAAAGAGATTTTTGGAGATATAAAAGTCGAAGATGCATACATGTATGAAGGAAAAGAAGGTGTGAAGGTTTTTTTGGAATCAGGTAGGATTGACATACTTCCTCATTCTTTGCACGTATGGTGTAAATTTGATAGTAAAGTAACAGAGTTTTGTGACTGGCTTTTGATTAACTGTTATCAGCTAAATCCAGGTGTGAGCGGCGCAAGAAGTGAAGTTAACTCATAAGAATATTGCAAATTGCCATCTATATCATATACCTCGGCTTTTACTGGAAGAGGGAGATTGTCAACAATCCAGAATTTGTTCACTTTGTCTCCTATCTTGTAAGATATCGTAAAGGCATCTACAGAACCAAATGCAAATGAGATCTTTCCATGATCTGTCACAGTAAGATCCTGTGTTAATGCTCCAATGAAAACAGTATCCCAAACTGCTTTTTTGACAAGATACTTTTCTTCAAGTGCAATGTCCCTAATAGCAAAGATGGTTTTATCAAGAGCTTGAAAATACGGTGTAGCATCTTCTGATACCTTACCAAAGGTGTAAGCACTACTCAGAGAAGTTCTTTGATCAATTTTTTGGCCCGTAACGTTGTCATCAATTTGAACAAAGATCATTTGTTTTTTTGATATATCATTAAAAAATCCAATCTTTGCAGAAAACTTGGTTCCATCTGCAGATGTGACATCATAAAGCATCGTAGGATTGTATTCTGCACCTTTACCTATGTGCCATTTACTTGCTTCCCTTGGAATCACGTTTTCATCTTGCCCAGGAAGTCCAATCAGTATGGGATACATCAGACCTATAACTGCTGCAGAAATCAGAATGATTACTCCAATCTTTGCTTTGTTATTCATTTATGCCTAACTATTTTTTATAATTTAGTATAAGTTATGTTTTTAAATTTTGTAATTATAATAGTTGCTGCAACAACGAAAATCAATATTATCATAGCACTCAATGGAAATTCTGGGATTGCTGTAGGGTCGACCGTTATTGAGCCAGTCATCCAAGGATGAACTTGGCAGAAATATGGGTAAGTGTCCTTTTCATCAAGCACAGTTTCAAATTTCTTCCCTGGACCAAACAGACTACTGTCAAACTTACCATCAGGGCCTTTGCTTGGTGTTCCGCTAGTTACAGTGTGTGAAGCAGTATCACTGTTAGTCCAAGTAATTGTAGAACCTGGAGTCACAGATGTATCTGCAGGATCATAGAAAATTTCATTATCTTCATTTGATGCACCTTTAGGAATATCAATTGTAATTTTCATAGGCGGGTTGGGTTTTGTTACAGGTACAGTGCCTTCTGCAAGATCTATATCGATTGCCAGACTGCCACTTTTTGAAGTATCAGGGTCTATGCCGTTTGGGCCAGTGCCATAAACATGAATAACATAATGAGCAGTACCCATTGGTTCCTTAACAGTTATCTTTCTAAATTCTTTACCAACAGGTGCAAAGAGATGAGTTTGACCCTGTTCCTGTGCAAATGACCTTAGTAACGTTCCTTTGTCATCTACCACAAATATATCATAATGAACATCTGATTCAAACTGGTTTGGATCAAATGATTTTTCAAATTCAAAGTTCCATGTGATTTCGCAACCACTTCGGGGGGTTTCAGGTGAGTAGCTGTATGCAACAATCATTCCATGAGAATCAAGACCTTCTTGTCCACGCTTAATAGAATCATCTTTTGGACATTGTTCTTCGGGAGTAACAGGAGTAGCAACAACATCAAAAAAGTCAGGAGGGGTCACCGTGTTTCCATATTCTAACAATTCAAACTGATACTGAACCGGAATAGTCCCAGCATTTACGTCTACAAAAGTGAGCGCTTTGACTGGAAATGGCATATTTGGTGCTATCCAAATTTTGTTATCTGAAGATTTGTGCCAGCCAACAACAACGGTATCAAATGTACCTGCTTTAACAGTCACTGTTTCTTTTTGACCTGTTGGTCCCACTTGCATTCCTCCAATGGATCCAATCTTTCCCCAAGCTGGAGCTGCAAAATCTTTTGGATCAAGTCTTGTTGTAAAACCTGAAAGCCATACAATAGAGCTTTTGTAAGCTGATGCATATGGACCTATATCATCACTGAAACCGATTGGTTCTGGAGCAACTCGTCCAACTTGCATTTCTCCTTTAACAATTTTATTATTTCCCTCTTTTACAAGAACTTGCATATCCCAATCACCATGTTCTGTTTTTCCCTTTATCCAGAAATCCATCTCAAGCTGTGTACATGATTTATAGTCAACTTGACAAAGATCATACCTAAAGTAATCACCTTCTTTTAGTCCCTGTCCTACATACCAAGTATCAGCCGCAAATGCGGTTTTGATTCCTATGGGGGCTATTAGCAAAAGTGCAAATAGTGTGAGAACGAGATATTTTTTCAAGCATTTCATACTGAAAAAATCTCATAGTTAAATCTTTCAAATAGGCAAATATACTGGCAGAATATTATTTCGAACATGTGTGAATGTGATAAAGTGCACATGTATGAGGTTGAATTCAAACTTAATGGCATGATTGTTGTTCCAACACACAAGAATTGCGGAGATCGCTTAAACGAGAAACAGGTAGACAAATTCCAAAAGGAATTGGTAAAATCCTGGGGTCTTGAAGAAGAAAAAGAATAGTAATCAGGTAATAAAAAAGAAAGGAAAAAGGAGCCGCGAGAATCTACTTGTATTGCTTTACGTTTTCTTTGCAAACACTAGCTTTGCATTGACATGTTGTATCGCATATGCATGCTCCTTGTTCTTCACAGTCACAAATACTATCTGTTCCCGTTGGAGATCCACATCCGCATGATGCATCTGTCATATCAAAGAGGATCTCCCACCGGGTTTTAAAGGTTTATCAGAAAATTAAAAACGCTGTTATACATACTGATTTTTTATAGTTGATAGAATTTCATTTATGGTTTTTAAAAGGGTTGATGTTTGTTGTTCAACCATTAATAGATCACTTTCAATGTCTAATGCAACTCGAAGAATGTGAATAAAATCGAGTTTCCGATGTAATGAATCCTTAATTTTAATTAAATTATTTCTGTTTATGTAACCAAGATAGAAATAACAATCAGAAAGAAAGGAGTTTTGCACAAGATAATTGTATTTTCTTTCTATAATTTTTGAATGACCGTTTGCTTCCACCATGTCAGAAAATCCTATTGTAGACTTGAGCATTCTATTTAGAAGCGATGTGGAGGCTCTTTCTATTCCTAGACATTGATGCACTGTCTCAAAATTTTTGTTTATCCTATTTTTTTTGAATCCGCGTATAGATTCTAACATATGTGTAGGACTGGGTCTTTTAAGATTTATTAGCGATATTGCATCTGCAAGAAAATATGCGCTACATTTTACCCATATGGATGCCAGAGGATCAGATGTTTTGACTCCCTCTTTTGCTTTTGTTGCGTATACTCCTGCATCAACTAAACAACTTTGAGTATATGAGTTTGAAATCTTGGTCTGTTTTTCTTTAATTTCTGTCAGAAACATACGTAGTTTCCATTGTTCATCGGATATGATTTGCATATTTTCAAATTGTCTTAGAATTGCAGGATGAGTTTCAGAAAGTGAACCGTGATGAAGTTTGATAAATTCACCATCAATTTCGTGTATAGATTCACCTTTTTTATCATCAAATATTGAAATGTCATATTCGCAACATTCAAAATTCATTCCGTTACTTCTACATCCTCCTAGTCCAGCTGGAAAAGATGAAAGTGAAAGTTTCTGTATTAGATTTTTTAGTTCCACAAAAAAATTACTTTGGTTTTTGCTATAAAGTATCAAAGCTGTTAAATTTTACAAATCCATGTAATGCTAAAACATTGCTTTAAATTGCTAATTCCTGATGGCTTTTAGCAAGCTCCTGTGGTGTAGTCCGGCTAAGCATACTGCCCTCTCAAGGCAGTGATCCCGGGTTCAAATCCCGGCGGGAGCATAGAATTTTGTTTTAAATTTTTTAAATTGTTTTAGAAAGACTTGACTATCATTTTCGGTTACCTAGAAATACAAGTTAAGAATCATATAACATATGGTTGGACCAAAGAATGGCGGATTCGGTTTTGATGGTGCACCAAAATATTCTGAATTAGAAGATAAAAATGTCATATGTGTTCAGTGTCAAGCAGGTCAACATGGTAAATGCCTTGCTAAAAACAATCCTGACATACTTTGTGATTGTGAGCTATGTCTAGTTTCCTAATTTGATCATGCAAAGAAACTTGTAGGATAGAAGTTTTTTTGATATTCTAAAACAACAGAGCCATCAGAATTCTCACTTATTGACATATTGCGAATAGAAAAATCATCTGTTGTAAGTTTTGTAACAAGTCCATGTGGCATCGCAAGAGTAGCTTTATAGACATAACCTTTTTCAGTTGGGCATGTAACTGTTATCGATTTCCCTTCTCCATATCCTAAACAATTCTCGTACATGTTAAGAATCGAGTTATTCGCTAGTTGTATATTTTGGACAGATGAATCAGATTTGATTGTTTGAATATTATTTGTCTGATTTTGATATAGATCAAAATAATCAGAAGTAGCAAACCCCAAAACAAAAAACCCAACAATATTAAAAACTAATAATAGATTTCGTAATGAGAGGTTAATTTTGGTATTACCAGTATTTTTTGTTTTATAGTCAGATTTTTTAGTTGTTATAATATCAACTTGCATTCCATTTCTTGTTTTTAGTGACTCGACATATAGAAAATTTTGATGGTATTCTGGTTTGGTCATATTGTCACATATTTTACATATACGTTGAGTTGGTTTTCTGCATTCTGAACATATCGAGTGTGAGATTAATTCTCCTCCACATGTCCTACATGATTTGTCTGGCATATGAGAAAAAATTGTCAGATTATAATTAAGCAGTGCGAAGAATTCGTTCTATGAAATCATACTAAAAGCTTAAATCTTATAATTCGGGGAAGTGTACTTTTTAGTACATGTTTTTTACTGTACAGTAATTTCAGTTTGAATTACTAAGTACGAGATAGCTGTCAAGTTCTTTTCTGTTAAAACGTCTAGTCAAGAGTCCTTTGCAATTCTTCTAACTACTATTTGATGACCTTCGTGTATATGGGAAGCATGATTTGATTTTATTATTTCGGCTATTTTCATGTCTGAAAAATATTTTTCATTGTATCTACCCAATGTTTTCCTACAATTATGACAATAGATTTCTTTAAAATCCACGTTGATGAAAAGCACCTTACAATATTTTAAGTTAAAGTCAGAATTCTATGGGGGATAACGCAGTCTGATCTTTGTTTTCTAGGAATTTAATTCTTGAAATTTTATAATAAATCACTTCACCGCGTCTTTCTATAACTGCAATAACTGGTTCTTTCCCCATTTTTGTTATTTGTTCTATCTGTTTTTGTAGTAATCCCATTTTTTCTCGTTTTCCCTCACTTAACCCAAACACCACATATTTTGCCGCCTTTTCACCAAATTGTCCCCTTTCATATACCCTAAAATCAGAGCCAAATCCAAAACCATCTTTTGCTATGTATCCCTTTGTTCTGAGGTCACGATAGACTAAAAATTTTGTTAATATACCATTATCAAATTTCATACATTCCTGCATCATTGAATCAAAGTTAATTTGTTGACTTCCTCTTGATAGTTTAAGTTTGTCAGCATATAGAAGATAAAGAGATTCAAATGGTTTTAAAAAAAATTTTTTCTTTATAATTTCTCCAAAACCTTTTTGTTCCAAACCATTCTGCATGTTTTTGTCTGAGACCAAAGTATGATCTTTTACTAATACTCCCTCTACTTTGGACTCGATATCTGACACGCCTTCCAACAAGTGGTTTAACAATATAATACTACGTACCATGTTCTAATCATACTCCGAAAGATGTTTGACAAAATCTCACGGTTAAAATATGGGCTTTAGATAAGCAATCAAAAGTGTTGTTATGCACGGCGCAAATTATAGAATTGGTAATGGTCAACCGTATACAAGAAAGAAGTACATTAAAGGCAAGCCTCAGATAAAAATAGCCAAGTTTTCTGGTGGACAGAGGGCAGATTATGATTACTGTGTACAGCTCTGTTCAAGTGAAAAGGTCCAGATAAGACATATGGCGATAGAAGCAGCTAGACTATCAGCAAACAAAAAGATTGAACAGGTAACTGGCGAAACTGGCTACTTTTCCACTCTTAGAATTTATCCACATATTTTACTTAGAGAAAACAAGATGATTGCAACAGCTGGTGCAGATAGACTTCAGGAAGGTATGAGAGGAGCTTTTGGAAAAGCAGTAAGTTTAGCTGCACGAGTAAACCGAGATCAATGTATTATGGAGGTTCATGTTAAAAAAGAGCACCTAGAAGTTGCGAAAAAAGCATTGCATGGTGCTGCAGTAAAACTGCCTATGACCCCCTCAATTAAGGTAATTCCTCTAAAGGCTACGGTTGCTTAATTTTAGTGCGTTAAGAATTTTTACTTGGTTTTTATTTAAGATATTAAGAAATTCTAGAAATTCTTCATTTGTAGGATTTCGTTTTAATATTCTTCTACATTGGTAATAAAATGAATTGTAAAGTCTACCAACCACTATGCCATAACCAAAAGAATCAGAATGAGTTCGTAATTTTTCTAATGAGTTTATTATTTTATAAATCTCATCGGTGTTTTCTGCTACCTCATTAATTTTCTGATTAATTTTTTCTTCTAGTTTCTTATCCATGTTTTATCTAGATAATACGTGATTAAAAATAGTATTACCAACCAGTACGCTTTAATAGACTAGAATTTTCTAAATCGTTTAAGCGGTTGTAGTACAGCTTGGTTAATATGCGGGATTGCCAATTCCGCGACCCGGGTTCAAATCCCGGCAACCGCATTCAATGTTTTTTTAGACCATTTCTAATAATTTCTAATGCGTTTATGGCTCTTTCTGGCTTTGGGAGTTGAATCATGAAAACATTAGATTTACCGTATTCCGAATGTGGAGAAGAAAGTGCAAGCATAGAAGAGTCCGTGAGAGATTCAAAGAATTCAATCGAATCATTTGCATACAATAACAATTTTTCATTAATTCCTCCATGTGAAAAATTTAGTAAAATTTCAACAAATACATGTCCTAGGCCGTCTTGAAGAATATTGAGATTAGTTTCAACTGATACCGGTTTACCAGCAATCGTTCTCATGATATCATCAAATCGCTTTTCCTCAAATATGATACAGGGAACTTTCGTGCCATTGTAATCAAACAAGGTTATGTCTTTGTACACTTTTGCAAGAAGTCTTTCCATTTCATCATTGGTCATAATTCATGCTCTGTTGAGTTTTTGAGAATTGTTTTATCTCCAGTTTTAATCATAAATGGGGTTATGAAGGCGGTTATTATAGAAATAATTCCTATCATTGGGAATAAAAATGCGCTAACTGCACCCATATCTACTCCGACTTTCACTATTACGATTGAAAATTCGCCTCTAGGAGAGAGAGCTAGAGAGGAACGAAGTGTTTTGTTTAATCCCTGTCTAAACAAAAATCCACCAAACATAGTACCACCAAATTTTACCAGTATAGCTATCACCATGAAAACCAATGCTATTAGCATATAATTTTGTAATTGGCTTAAGTCCATAAGTGCACCTACAGAAACGAAGAAGATTGCAACAAACATGTCTTTAATTGGACTTGCTAGAACTTTGGAAACTTCAGAAGATTTTGATTCAGCTACAAGAACACCAGCCAAGAATGCACCAATTCCAACAGATAAGCCGACTAGATTGGAAAATAACGCATACCCAAAACAAAGGCCAAGTACAGAGATTAGAAGAATTTCATGATGCCCAGTATTTGCTACACGATCTATTAATTTTGGAATTATTCTAGCGCCTATAGTTAGTGTACCAACTATTAATGCAGCAGCAACCCCACTTATGATTATAATATTTTCAAATGATACATTATTTACAAGTGCAACAGACTGTAGAGACGCAATAAGAATAACAGCAATAATATCTTCAACAATCAGAATGCCAAGAACTAGCACTGTTGATTCTTTTTTGATCTTTCCCATATCTTCGAGAATTTTAATTATTATAGCAGTACTGCTAACTGATAGAGCCGCTGCTAGAAATAACGAATCCATGAAATTAAGTCCAATCGATACCCCTATGAAAAATATAATTCCCAATGCAAGAAAGAGCTCTATTGTTGCCATACCTATTGCAACCTTTCCTATTGATTTTATTTTGGCAATAGGAAATTCTATCCCGATTACGAATAGAAGTAGTATTATTCCAATATCTGCAAAAACGTTTAGAATTTTAAGATCCGACAGTGCGATAATGTTTTCCATACCAGAAGAGGACCCTATACCACCAGGTAAAAAAGAAACCCAAAGTGGGGAAAGTGGTCCTATTAGCATTCCCGCAAATAAGTATCCAATAATAATCGGTTGACGGATTTTAAAAAAAGCAAGTGTTACTATGGCAGCTAAAATCATAATTATTGCAAGATCACCTATGAAGTCTTCTTTTGGCAGTTCAACGGCTGATATTTGAAGAAAAAACTCTTGCATACGATCGAAGGAACTCTTTTATTTAAAAATGGTTGCATCTTCCACTTCAGAAATAGTAAAAACTACACTAAGATAGGATATTCTAAATAATACTAACTGTCTTTGCAAGCATCTGAGCTTTTTCGTTATCAGAATTTATGATTTTGTGGTTTGTATATTTAGAGTTAAAATAAATAAGATCTACCATCTTTGATTTGTCCATATTTACTATTGTTGCAGAATTAGAACTTGGAAGGTTTGTATTAGTAAGAATAACAAGTTTGTCTACAAGTGCAGAAGATTTTGAGACGTTTAATATCTCTTCAAAGTTCTTGCTGTGATTTTGATTCATCACAACCGCTATCCCTATTTTTGCACCATATGGATCTTGGTAAATTATGTCGAGTGGTTGATTTTGTTTTTCTAGTTTCCCGATGTTGCCCATTTCATGAGCAAAGTTGACCAAGTTTGTAACCGCTTTCTTAAGCTGAAGTCCAACATCATCATTATTACAGTTTCTTCTAATTTTGATAAAATCTGATATTGGTACATCCATTACGCTACCTCGCACTTTTAGACCCGGATATGCGTGTTTTATTGTTTCATCTATAGCGAATTCATCGATCTTTGCTAGATTAAGCTCTTGTGACTTTTCCATTGCATGATATAATATGTTAATAATAGAACGTACGCTTCTAAAGTCTGGAAATTCATCATAAAGGACCCTTATCTTTTCTGCGAGATCATCCTGTACTTGTTGCTTGAATTTTCCTTGCTTGTCGTTGTATTTGATGTATTCTAAAACGATTTCTGAAAGCTCGTCTACGGAGTTTGAACCTGCAAGATCAATTTTATAATTTGCCTTTTCTAATCTGTCAAAAACTGATGCATTCATACTTTGAATTTCTGCATAACCAGATGGTGTTGAAATAAGCAAAACTACAGATGCCGGAATATGCGCATTGATTATGGCTTTCACAAATTCTATGGATTCATGATTTCCATCAAATTCATCGATTTCGTACAAAATAATTTTATCAAGAAATTTCTGCGTTAATTTCGAGATGGCAGTCATTCTTCCAAGTAATTCTTCTAGATTGTTTATAGAATCAAAAGAGTTTGTTATAACACTTGTAATAATTGTTGATTCATAATGATTAAACCATTGTATTAGGAATTTTGTCAGATTTTCAACAGATACACATTTTTTTCCTGAAATTATATCCTCTACTTCTTGCCGTATTGTAACACCAGAAAGTCTATCTATGAAAGTATAATCTAATGCCTTTTTTGCGGAATTGTCACCTTGTTCTGCCCTGTCTCTTATGTACTCTAGGAGTTTTGTTCTAAGTTGTATGAAAAATTCGTCTTCAAAACCTTTAACAAGTGCATTATAGAGACTCGGCATGGTTTTTGGAGATATTGTGGAAAGATCCAAAAAGGTACAAACAGTGTTGTGTCTGTTTTGTAGATTTCGTATATGCAAAGCTAAATGTGTCTTACCTGAAC
>Ga0184633_10000361_pt1 | contig 16067 bp, 11 predicted proteins | sample PLM31_170_b1_FD_133156 | JGI IMG/M metagenome (GOLD analysis project Ga0184633, IMG submission 133156) | Groundwater sediment microbial communities from an aquifer in East River, Colorado, USA - PLM3-1_170_b1 | ecosystem: Environmental > Terrestrial > Soil > Riparian zone | place: USA: East...
CCCGGCGACCACGGCCTGGGCACGCTCGGCCACGCGCTCGATGCAGGCCGCCGGATCTGCCCCGTAACCCACGATGTCGCCGAGGCAGAGGAGCCCATCCGCGTGGGTAGCGGCGTCGGCGAGGACCGCGTCGAGGGCCTCGAGATTACCATGGATGTCGGACAGGATGGCGTACCTCACCGGGCTCGCGCCGGATCAGGAGGCGGCGCGAAGATCCTTGTGCACGCGATCAAGGATGCCGTTGACGAAACGGCTCGACTCCCCCGTGCCGAACTTCTTCGCGATCTCGATCGCCTCGTTGATGGCGACCTTCGGCGGGACGCGCTCCGCCTCGAGCAGCTCGTAGACGGCCAGACGGAGGATGTTGCGATCGACCACGGCCATCCGCTCGAGGTCCCAGTGCTCCGTGGACTGGGCGATCAACTCGTCGACCTGCGCCTGCCGCCCCTTCGTCCCGCGGACGAGCACGCGGGCGAATTCCCGCGTGTCGTCGTCGACGGGGTGTCGCGCCCAAAACTCGGGCTCGTGCGGGGTCGGATCGTCCTCGCCGTGCAGGTCGAGCTGGTAGAGGAACTGGAGGGCGACTTCCCTCGCCTTGCGGCGCCGGCCCATGACTATCTGTTTCGCCGTCGGGGCGGCTTCGCAGAGCCTCCGCCGCCTGACGGTCGGGCGAATACCGTGGCGCGTGAATTGCCACGAACGGCCTGGACGAAGGCGGCCATTTCGATCACCGCGGCGGCCGCCTCTTCGCCGCGGTTGCCGACGTCGCCCCCTGCGCGGGCCCACGCTTGCTCCTCGTCGAGGGTCGTGATGACACCGAAACCGGTCGGCACGCCGGTGGTCAGGGCGACGTGACGTATACCCGACGCGGCCTCGCGCGACACGTGCTCGAAGTGCGGCGTCTGGCCGCGGATGACGACACCCACGCAGACGATCCCCCCGTAGCGGCCGGTGGCCGCGAGGTGATTGGCGGCCTGGGGCAGCTCGAACGAGCCGGGCACCCAGTGTACCTCGACGTGATCTTCGGCCACCTTGGCGGCGGCGAAAGCGTGGAGCGCACCCTCCACCAAGCGGCGGCTGATGCCCTCGTTGAAGCGCGCGGCGACGACAGCGTAGCGAGTCGTCGCATCCGCCGAGATTCGCCGCGCCGCCGGCGCACGACCCGCCAACTAGTTAATGTCGGGGGGAGCGAGCGCCGCGCCTCCCCGACCCCCCCCACCGGTTGGCCGTCCGCGTGATGCCTTCACCGGATCTCGAACACTGTCGGGGGGAGCGAGCGCCGGGTCGATCGCGCGAAGGGGGCTACGCGCCCTGCTGGTCACCCGGTGCGATGTGTTCACGAGATCTCAGTCCGGCAGCGACGAGAGTAGGTGGCCGAGCTTGTCCCGCTTCGTGCTGAGGTATTTGCGGTTCTCTTCGTTGGCCGGGATCTCGAGGGGCACCCGTTCCACGAAGTGCAGCCCGTAGCTCTCGAGGCCCACCCGCTTCTTGGGGTTGTTCGTGAGGAGCCGGAGGTTCTTCACTCCCAGGTCGACGAGCACCTGGGCACCGATCCCGTAATCGCGCGGGTCGGCCTTGAACCCGAGCGCATGGTTGGCTTCCACGGTATCCATGCCCTGGTCCTGCAGCGCGTACGCGCGTAGCTTGTTGAGGAGCCCGATCCCCCGCCCTTCCTGCCGCAGATAGACGACGACGCCCCGGCCCTCCTTGGCGATCATGGCCAGCGCCACGCCGAGCTGGGAGCCGCAGTCGCAGCGGCGCGAGCGGAAGACGTCGCCGGGGAGACATTCGGAGTGCATGCGCACGAGGACCGGCGCCCCCCCCGTCACGTCTCCCATGACGAGCGCCACGGGCGCCCAGCTCTCGACGGTCGCCTCGTAGCCGACGGCCGTGAACTCGCCGTAGTCGGTGGGCAGGCGGGTCGTGGCCACGCGGTAGATGAGCTTTTCTTTGTGCGTTCGGTACGCAATGAGGTCCTTGATGGTGATCATCTTGAGGCCGTGCTCGCGGGCCATCAGCGCCAGGCTCGGCACCCTCGCCATCCGGCCCTCCTCGTCCAGCACTTCGCAGATCACCCCGGCAGGATAGCAGCCGGCCAGCCGGGCGAGATCGACGGCCGCCTCGGTGTGGCCCGCCCGACGCAGCACGCCGCCCGGCATGGCGCGCAGCGGATTTACGTGACCGGGACGCGTGAGGTCGTCAGGGCGCGTGCCGGATTCCACCAGGATGCGAATGGTCACGGCGCGGTCGTAGGCCGACGTCCCCGTGGTGACGCCGTACCGCGCGTCTACGGTCTGGGTGAAGGCCGTCCCCATCGGCGCGGTGTTGTCCGCGACCATCATGGGGATCTGGAGCTCGTCGAGGCGCTCGCCCAACATGGGGATGCAGATGAGACCGCGGCCGAACTTCGTCATGAAGTTCACGGCCGCCGGCATCACCTTGTCCGCCGCCATGACGAGATCACCTTCGTTCTCGCGGTCCTCGTCGTCGACGACGACGAGCATCAAACCTTGCCGGATCTCCTCGATGGCCTCCTCGATCGTGGCGAAGACGGTCATGACGCCCCCCTGAGCGTTAGCGACCGGAGCACGTACTTGCCGATCACGTCGGCTTCGATGTTCACCGCGTTTCCGCCCTTGAGCCGCCCCAGATTCGTCGCCTCCAGCGTATGCGGGATCAGCATCACCTCGAAGCCCAAGTCGTCCAGCGCCGCCACCGTCAGGCTCACGCCGTCCACGGCGACCGAGCCTTGGCTCACCAGGAGCGGCGCCAACTCGGGGCCCGGCAGGGCGAAGCGCACCCGCGCTGTCGATTCTACACGGGTTACGTCCGTGACGACGGCCACGCCGTCCACATGCCCGAGCACCAGATGGCCGCCCAGGGCGGCGCCGAGCCGGAGCGGGCGCTCGAGGTTGACGCGGTCGCCCACGGTGAGTCGGGAGAGCGCCGTGCGCTCGAGCGTCTCGGGCCCGAGGTCGAAGACCAACCCGTGCAGCTGGCGCTCGACGACGGTGAGACAGACGCCGTTCACGGCGACGCTCGCGCCCAGCTCGCTTCCCTCGAGCGTCGTCGAGGCGGCGATCTCGATCCGACGGATCGCTCCCGCTCCCGCAAGACCGCGCACCACCCCGACCTCCTCGACGATTCCCGTGAACATATCCTGTTCCTAGTCTCCGCCCGGGCGACCGACGGGCACGACATCGCCTTCGATCAGGAGATCGTCGCCGACCCGTGTGACTTCTAGCGCGGTGAGGCGGGGCGCGCCCTTGAGCGGACTGCCCGCGCCGCCGATGGCCGGCGTCGCAGTCCGGCCCCCGACCAGCCGCGGTGCCACAAACATCACGACACGATCGACGAGCCCCGCGTCAAGAAAGGCCCCGTGGACCTCGCCACCGCCTTCGACGAGCACCGCGCGCACCTCGAGGGCCGCGAGCGCCGCGAGGGCTCCGCGCAGATCCACGCGGCCGACACGTCCCGCCACCGTCACCACGGTCGCCCCGGCCGCGCGCAGCGCCGCGGCCCGGGCGGGGTCTGCGTTGTTGCCGGTGACGATCATCGCACGCGCCGGCGTACCGGCGGTGATGAGCCGGGCGTCGACCGGTGTCCGGGCCGCGGAGTCGAGAACGACGCGATAGGGCTCCCGCGGCCACGGCCGGTCGAGTCGGACCGTGAGCGCCGGATCGTCGCGCAGGGCGGTCTCGACGCCCACGACGATGGCGTCCGACTGGCTGCGCAGGCGGTGCGCGGATGCTCGGGCCGCGGGGCCGGTGATCCACTTCGACTCACCGTGGACGTCGGCGATCCGGCCGTCGAGGGTCATGGCGGCCTTGAGAGTCACGTGGGGCCGGCGGAGGCGTATCGAGGTGAGGAACGCGCGGTTCTGTCGCTCGGCCGCAGCGCCGAGCACGCCGTTCGCCACTTCCACGCCTGCCGCCCGCAGCACCGCCAGGCCGCGTCCGCCGACGAGTGGGTTCGGGTCGATGAGGGCGGCGACGACCCGGTTGATGCCGGCAGCAAGCACGACCGGGGCGCACGGTGGCGTGCGCCCGTGGTGCACACAGGGCTCGAGCGTCACGTAGAGCGTGGCGCCGCGGGCGCAGGCTCCCGCGGCGGCGAGCGCGGCCACTTCGGCGTGGGGGCCGCCCGCCGCCTCGTGGAAACCCTCGCCCACGATCGTCTCACCGCTCACGACGACGGCGCCGACCATGGGGTTGGGCGAGGTCAGGCCGCGCCCGCGCTCGGCCAGATCGAGCGCCCGCCGCATGAAGCGCGCGTCGTGCTCGGCGTTCACCGCTACCCGGCCCTCATTCGAGCGGCACCAGGGCGTCGACGAACGGCCCCGCTTCGAAGGGCTGGAGATCCTCTACCCGCTCGCCGACGCCCACGAGCTTGATGGGCAGCTTGAGCTCGCGGACGATCCGCACGATGATGCCGCCCTTCGCCGTTCCGTCGAGCTTCGTGAGAACGAGGCCCGTGAGGGGAACGGCCTCGTGGAACTGGCGCGCCTGGGCGAAGCCGTTCTGTCCCGTCGGTGCGTCGAGCACCATGAGGGTCTCGTGGGGCGCGCCGGGAAGCTGCCGCTCGATCACCCGACGGAGCTTGGCCAGCTCGCTCATCAGGTTCGACTTGGTGTGCAGCCGTCCCGCGGTGTCGATGATCAACGCATCGATGGCGCGGGCGGTGGCGGCCTTGAGCGCGTCGAAGACCACGGCCCCAGGGTCGGAGCCGGGCGCCTGCCGAATGACCTCGACGCCGATCCGCTCCCCCCACGTCTCGAGCTGCTCGATCGCCGCCGCGCGGAAGGTGTCGGCCGCGACCAGCACCACCTCTCGACCGGAGCCCTTCAGCATCGTGGCCAGTTTCGCGCATGTGGTCGTCTTACCGGTGCCGTTGACACCGAGCATCAGGATCACCGCCGGCCGGTGATCCAGGTCCAGCGGCTGCGCGGCCGCGGTCAGCGTCTCGCCGAGGAACCGCCGGAACAGCGGGCGGAGCTGCTCGGCGCGCGTGACCGTGCCGAACATGACCTCCTCGCGCGCGCGGTTCGTGAAGTCCGCGGCGAGGGCAGCGCCGAGATCCGCAGCAATGAGGATCTCCTCGATCTCCCCGTAGAGCGCCTCGTCGATGGGGCGGTCGGGCCTCAGCACCGCGGCCAGCTCCGCGCCCAGAAACTCTCGGGAGCGCTGGAGCCCCGCGCGGAGACGCTCGCCCAAGTCGGAGAAGAACGTCATGGCTCGGCCGGCGGCAGAACGAGGCGCCTGACGACTGCGCCGCGGCCGCCCAGCGGCGGCAGCGTCCGTCCGTTCAGCTCGAGCGTGATGCCGCCCGCGTTGCCGACGCTGAGGACGAATGGCCGGTTCGACACCCACTCCCGGACCTCACCGGCGGGAATCGTCTCCTCGGTTGCGCGCCCATCGTCGGTCCGCACGCGCAGCCACGTCACCTCCGACGTCCGCACCACCAGCCGGTAGGGTGATGTCACGGCGCCGAGCTGCAGCGGAGCGAGGGCGGCGCCGTCCGCCGGTGGATGCGAGGCGTCCGTCGCGGGCCGGGTCTCCGGCGAGGGCGCGGGTGCGGTCTCCGCCCCACGAGGCGCGGATGCGGCAGGCCCCGGCGCCGTCGTGGCCACAGCGAGCGCCGACAGAGGGGTGGCGACCCCGGGCGGCGGGACGACGGGAGCGGTGCCCGCGGCCGGGAGCGGACGCAACTCGACGGGAGACGCCGGTGCTTCGGCTCGGCGAGCCTTACCATCGGGGCGCCCGGACTGGAGGAACAGGGTGACGACAAAGAGCGCGAGGCCGAAACCGACGAGGAGCACAAAGCTGATGAGGATCGTCTCCCGGCCGCGGCCGCTGTTGTCCGCCGTTCGCGAGGCCGGCAGCCCCCCGGCCCCCGGGACCGCCGGTATCGGCAGGCCGGCGCCCTCGACGTATCGCCTCAGCGCCTCCTCGGGAGGGACGCCGACCACCTGACAGTACGCACGAATGTAACCTTTGGTGAAGGCCGGCGCCGGGAGGGCCCCGAAGTCCTCGCGCTCCAACGCTTCCAGGTAGCCGGACGCGACGCGGGTCACGCGGACCATCTCCTCGATCGAGAGGCCACGCTCCCGCCGCAGACCGCTCAGATACGGACCCAGCGACGGCATACTGTTACGCAGGAACCGAGTCTAACGTATGTGCCGCGGCATTTCACGCGCCTCGGCGAACGCGCGGCGGCGGGACGCGCTACGACGCGTCGGCCAGGTTGACGGAGACGAGCTTCGAGAGTCCCGGCTCCTCCATCGTCACCCCGTAGAGCACGTCAGCGGCTTCCATCGTGTTGCGGTTGTGGGTGATGACAAGAAACTGCGTCTGGCTCGTCAGCTCGCGGAGGACGCGCAGGAAGCGGTGGATGTTTGCGTCGTCAAGCGGGGCGTCCACTTCGTCCAGCACACAGAACGGACTCGGGCGGAAGTAGAAGATGGCGAAGAGCAGCGCCAGGCCGGTGAGCGCGCGCTCGCCGCCGGAGAGCAACGTGGCCGACTGCAGCCGCTTGCCGCGTGGCTGCGCCATCAGCTCGATGCCGGTGTCGAACGGGTCGCCGCCTTCCTCGGCCTCCACCAGGCGCAGCTCCGCTCGCCCGCCCTCGAAGAGACGCTCGAAGAGCCGTCCGAATTGTCCGTTGATCTCGTGGAAGGCCTGGAGGAACCGTTCCTGAGCGGTCCGCGTCATCCCGCGGAGCGCCTTCTCGAGATCCTTGATCGAGACCACGAGGTCGTCGTGCTGCGTTCGCAGGAAGGTCAGGCGCTCGTCCAACTCGCGGTACTCCTCGTCGGCGACCAAGTTGACGGGCCCGATGGCTTCGAGCTTCCCCGTCAGCTCCCCCAGTCGGCTGCGCAGAGCGACGAGGTCGCGGTCGGGGTCATCGCGCGCGAGGAGCGCCGCTTCGTCTGCGCCATACGTCCGCTGCGCCTCCTGGGCCAACTCCTCGCGGCGCACCCGGCGTTCGGTCGCCGCCAGCTCACGCTCATGGATGGACTCGACAAGCCGCCGCAGCTCCCCTTCCACGCCCCGCACCTCGTTCTCGAGGATGCGCAGCCCTGCGAGGATGCCCTCGTGGTGCTCGCCCGCGTGTCGGGCCTCGGCCTCGGCCCGATCGCGCTCGGCCGCCACGTCGCGCGCCGCGGCATCGGTCCGCTCGCGCTCCTCGGCAAGCCACCCGCGCCGCTCGGCGCCCTGCGCCTCGCGCTGGCGGGCTTGGCCCAGCCGTTGGTCGAGGTCCGCCTCGATCTCGTCGAACCGGCTCAACTCCCGGCGCAGCGCTTCGACACGCTCGGCGACCGACGCTGCGTCCACCCGACGGGCCGTCAGCTCGGCGACGAGCGTGGTCTCCCGCTCCTGCGCAGTCTCGATCGCCTCGCGCAGCGCCGCGATCCCCGCTTCGCGCGCCACCTCCGCCTCACACGCGGCGGTGATGTGCTGCTCGAGGCGCCGGAGCATGCCGACGGCCTCCTCGCGCTCCCGCTCCACCTGCCCCGACTCGATCCGCACGGTCGCCGCGTGGCGGTACACCCGCTCGTGGTCTCGCGCGGCCTGCTCCAAGTCCTTTTCGCCCGCCATCCGGGCGGTCTCGCGCGTCTGGATCGATTGCTCGAGGAGGGGCAGCCGTACGCGCCGGGCCGCCACGTCCGCGGCGAGCGCGCTCACCGTGGTCTGCATCGTCTCAACCGTGGCGCCCAGCCGCGCCACCTCGTCTTCCAGCTCCCGCACCTCCCGTTTGCGCGCGAGGAGCGAGTGCGCGCTGTCGGCTGCGGCGGCGTCCCCGGCGCCTCCCCGCAGCTGCCCGGTGGGCCCCAGCACCTCGCCCGCCGGTGTCACGTAGGTCGCGACCACGCCGTTCTTGCGCCACAGCGCCTCCGCCTCGTCGAGGTGGTCGACGAGCGCCACGTGGTCGAGAAGGTAGGGCACGAGTCCGGCCGACCGCGCTCCCACCCGCCCCGCGATCCAGCGGACACCGTTGTCGGAGGGCACGGGCGCCGGGGAAGGGAGATACTCGAGCGGTACGAAGGTTGCCGTCCCGCCATGGATCGAGCGCAGATGGGCGACGGCCGCCCGTCCGTGTTCAAAGCGCTCGACGACGATCCACTGCAGGCGCTCGCCCAGCACGGCCTCCACCGCCCGTTCCAACTCGCCCGGGACGTCGAGGAGATCGGCCACCGTGCCGACGATCCCCGCTTGTGTCGCGGCGCCTTCGGCGAGGATCGCCCGTACGCCGGCCCCGTAGCCCTCGCGCGCCCGCGCGAGCTGCCGCAGGGCTTCCAGGCTCGAGCTGCGCGCGGCCGAGTCGAGGCGGGCTTCGCCGAGCTGCGCCTCGGCCTCGTCGAGCTGCCCCTCCCGCTGGCGCAGCGTGGCTTCGAGTTCCGCGCGCTGGGCGCCGAGCGAGGACAGGTCCGCGAGCGCCCGGTCTCGCGCGGCCTCGATGCCCGCACGCTCAGTGAGGAGCCGGGCGGTCTCCGCCTCGGACTCTGCCATTTCCGCGGCGAGGCGTTCGCCTCGGCGGGCGAGTTGCAGCTCGCGCTCCCGCAGCTCCCCTGCCGATCGCATGAGGTCGGTTCGCTCGGCGGCGATGCGAACCTGCTCGAGGCGAAGGGCCTCGAACCGGTCGCGCTCGGCGGCGAGGCCCCCGCGGTGCTGATCGACCATCATCTCCAGGCCGCGCACCGTCTCCGCGTGCTCGCCGACCAGACGTTCCGCTTCGCCGAGCGCGGCCCGGGTGTTCCCGCGGTCGGCGGCGATCGCGGCCAGCCGATCCACCGTCAGGCGGATTTCCTCGGCGACCCGCGCGGCCTCCTCCGCGGCCTCTCGGATTTGGCCGCCCATCTGCTCGCGGCGCTCCAGCAGCCGTTCCAGGTCCGATTGGACCTTCTGCAGGGAGCCGCGGAGGTCGGAGAGCCGATGATCGCTCTCCTGGATGACCTGGCGCTGGCTCGCTTCGCGGCCGGCGAGCTGGGCGATGCGCGCCCGCATCTCCCCTTCGCGATCCCCATGTTCGGTCAGTTCGCGCGCCAGGCGATCGCCCTCCCCCTTGAGCGCGGCGTAATCGGCAGCCACCGAGGTGAGCGCGAGATCCCTCCGTTCCGTCTCGAGCGCCTTGTACTGCTGCGCTTTCCGGGCCTGGCGCTCGAGCGAGCCGAGCTGCCGCTTCACCTCGTCCATGACGTCGCGGACCCGCAGGAGATTCTGTCGTGCCCCGTCGAGCTTACCCTGTGTCTCGGTGCGCTGCTGTTTGTAGCGCGCGATCCCCGCCGCCTCCTCGATGAAGACCCGCCGCTCATGCGGCTTCGCGGTCAGCACGTGGTTGAGCTTGTCCTGATCCATCACGGAGTACGCGCGCGGATTGGCCCCCGTGCCGGCGAAGAGATCGAGGATGTCGCGCAAGCGCGATTCCGTCTTGTTGAGCAGGTACTCGCTCTCGCCGGTCCGATAGAGGCGCCGGCTCACGGCCACCTCGCTCCACGGCACCGCCAACGCACCGTCATTGGTGAAGATCAACTCGACCTCGGCGAGGCCCACGGGCTTGCGGGAGGCCGAGCCGTAAAAGATCAGATCCTCCATCCGCTGGCCGCGCAGGAGCTTGGCACTCTGCTCGCCGAGTGCCCACCGGACGGCGTCGGAGATGTTGCTCTTCCCACACCCGTTCGGACCCACGATCGCGCTGATGCCGGGCAGGATCTTCACGGTCGTGCGTTCGCCGAACGACTTAAACCCGTGCAGGGTGACGGACTCGAGGCGCATGGAAACCTTGTATCACGACCCCCGGCCACCGACCAAATCAAAAAACACCAGCGATGGGGCCGGAGCGGTACCGCGGACCCTATATCTGGCGGGACGTCAGCTTCCTTTCAGGTAGCAGCACTTCTTGTACTTCTTGCCGGAGCCGCAGAAACAGGGGTCGTTGCGCCCGATCTTCGTGCCGTCCGCGGCCCGGGGCGCGGGCGCGCGCGGGGCGGACGCGCCCGGGGTACGCCGCGGTTCGGCGACGGTGTCACCGCGAGATTCCGTGGTGTTGGCCCAGGCGGTGATCGTGGGCAGCTCCATGGGGGCGTCGCGGACGATCTGGACCTTGAAGAGACGCTCGACGACGAGCGCCTTCACCCGCTCGGCCATGTCTTGGAAGAGATCGAAGGCCTCCCGCTTGTACTCGGTGAGCGGGTCGCGCTGGCCGTAGCCGCGCAGGCCGATACCCTCCTTGAGATGGTCGATCGAGAGCAGGTGGTCCTTCCACTGGGCGTCGATCACGATCAGCATCTCGTGGCGCTCGAGCGCGCGGAGGAGGTCGGCGCCTAGCTCGCGCTCACGCCCGGCGTAGCGATCGCGCACGGCGCCGTTCACCAGCTCGTCCAGTCCGTCCCGCGAGACCACTTCCTGGAACTGGGCCCCCGGGATGCGCACGTCGAACTGGCGGAAGAGCGCCTCGGCCAGACCGGCCAGGTCCCAGTCCTCGGGGTGCGCGGCCTCGGCGGCATAGCCGGTGAGCGTGGTCGCCACCAGATCCTCAAGCCACTCACCGATCGTCTCGGCCTGGCTCCCACCATCGAGGACCTGCCGGCGCATGCCGTACACGATCTCGCGCTGCTTGTTCATGACGTCGTCGTACTCGAGGAGGTGCTTGCGGATCTCAAAGTTGTGGTTTTCGACCCGCTTCTGCGCGGTGGCGATGGCGCGCGTCACGAGCTTGTGCTCGATCGGCTCGCCCTCCTCCATCCCCAACCGGTCCATGATCCGCTGGATCCGCTGCGAGCCGAAGATCCGCAGCAGGTCGTCCTCGAGCGAGAGGTAGAAGCGCGAGGAGCCGGGATCGCCTTGGCGGCCCGAGCGACCGCGGAGCTGGTTGTCGATGCGGCGCGACTCGTGGCGCTCGGTGCCCACGATGTGCAGGCCGCCGTGCGAGACCACCCGCTCGTGCTCCGGCTGCGTGATGTGCCGCGCCTCCTCCAGCGTGGCGGCCCGGGCCTCAACGGGGGCGGTGGCGGGATCGAGGCCGCGCTTGCGGAGGATCTCTTTGGAGAGGAAGTCGGGGTTGCCGCCGAGCAGGATGTCCGTCCCGCGCCCCGCCATGTTTGTCGCGATCGTCACCGCCCCTTCGCGCCCGGCCTGGGCCACGATCTCGGCCTCCCGGTCGTGATACTTCGCGTTGAGGACCTCGTGACGGACCCCGCGCTTCTTGAGGAGCGTCGAGAGCTGCTCGGACTTCTCGATCGACACGGTACCCACGAGGACGGGCTGGCCGCGCTCGTGGCACGTGATGATGTCCTCGACGACCGCGTTGAACTTCTCGCGCTCGGTCTTGTAGACGACGTCGGGATGGTTGAGCCGGAGGAGCAAGCAGTTGGTGGGGATGACGGTCACGTCGAGTTTGTAGATCTTGGCGAACTCCTCGGCCTCGGTCTCTGCGGTGCCCGTCATGCCCGCCAGCTTCTTGTACATCCGGAAGTAGTTCTGGAAGGTGATGGTCGCCAGCGTCTGGTTCTCACGCTCGATCCGCACGGCTTCCTTGGCCTCGACTGCCTGGTGGAGGCCATCCGACCACCGCCGCCCCGGCATCATCCGCCCCGTGAACTCGTCGACGATGATGATCTGCCCGTCCTTGATGACGTAGTCGACGTCCTTCCTGAAGAGCGCATGGGCCCGGAGCGCCTGCTGGACGTGGTGGAGGGCGTCGATGTGCTGGGGGTCGTACAAGTTGTCGACGTTGAGCAGCCGCTCGCATGACACGATCCCCTGCTCGGTGAGCGCGACCGCCTTCGACTTCTCGTCGACGATGTAGTCGCCCTCCTTCTGCTCCTCGATCTCCGACAGCTTACCGTCGACGATGGTGGCCGCGCGGCGCAGCTTCGGGATGATCCGGTCGATCTTGTAGTAGAGGCCCGTCGACTCGTCGGCCGGGCCCGAGATGATCAGCGGCGTGCGCGCCTCGTCGATGAGGATCGAGTCGACTTCGTCGACGATCGCATAGTGCTGCTCGCGCTGAACCATCTCCTCGCGGGCGAAACGCATGTTGTCCCGCAGGTAGTCGAAGCCGAACTCGTTGTTGGTGCCGTAGGTGACGTCAGCCTGGTAGGCCTCGGGGCGCGTGCAGGGCCGGAGGGCGAGCATGCGGACGTCGGCGGTGACGTAGCCCGGGTCGTACCGGAACGAGGCCTCGTGCTGGATGACTCCGATGGTCAGGCCGAGGGCGTGGTACACCGGCCCCATCCACTGCGCGTCGCGCCGGGCCAAGTAGTCGTTGACGGTGACGATATGGACGCCCTCGCCGGTGAGCGCGTTGAGATAGGCGGGCAGCGTCGCCACCAACGTCTTGCCCTCGCCTGTCGCCATCTCGGCGATCTTTCCCGTGTGCAGCACCATGCCGCCGATGAGCTGGACGTCGAAGTGACGCATGCCGAGGTTCCGGCGCGCGGCTTCGCGACAGACGGCGAAGGCGTCCCCCAGGACGTCGTCCAGGTTCGCGCCCGCGTCCAGCCCCCGGCGCAACTCGTCGGTCTTGGCCCGCAGCTCGGCGTCGCTCAGCGTCCGCAGCCCCGATTCGAGCGCGTTGATGGCCTGAACCGTGGGCATCATCCGCTTGACGTCGCGCTCGTGTTTGGTGCCGAAGACTTTCCGGAGGAGAACGTTCAGCATGACTGGAACTCCATTATACAGACCTCTATACAGACCTCGGCGGGCCGCCCCGTCGTGGCTCGCCGAGCAGCTCGCGCGCGTGCCCCAGCGCCGCCGCCGTCGGCGGGTCGCCGCTGAGCATCCGCGCGACTTCCTCGATCCGTTCCTCCGCTTTGAGCAGCCCGACCGTCGCCCGCGTTCGCCCGGCGCGCACCGACTTGGTGACGTGCAGGTGATGGTCTGCGGCGGCGGCGATCGGCGCGAGGTGCGTCACGCACAATACCTGCCGGCGCTCGGCCACGGCAGCGAGCTTCTGGGCCACGACGCCCGCCGTGCGGCCGCCGATCCCCGCGTCGACCTCGTCGAAGACCATCGTCGGGATGCGGTCGGCAGTGGCGAGGACCACCTCGAGGGCCAGCATCGTCCGCGACAGCTCGCCGCCGGAGGCGATGCGCGCCAGCGGCCGCGCGTCCTCACCGGGGTTCGCCGAGAAACGGAACTCTACGCGCTCGAGCCCCCGGGCGGAGACCTGCTCGCGCGGCACCTCTTCCACCGCGACCTCGAACACGGTCCGCTCCATCCCGAGCGCCCGGACCTCCTTTTGCGCGAGCGCGCCGAGCTTCGCCGCCGTGGCGCGACGCTGGGCGCCGAGGATTTCGGCCACCCTCAGCAGCTCGGCGCGGAGGGCCTCGACGCGCGTCTCCTCGGCCACCAGTAGTTCGTCATGGCGAGCGAGGCGATCGAGATCGGCCGCCGCCCGCTCGCGGAATGCGAGCATCGCCTCGACCGAGTCCCCGTACTTCCGCTTGAGACGCGTCAGCGCGTCGAGACGATCGTCGATCGTCTCCAACCGCCCCGGCTCGAAGACGACGCTCTCGCGTAGACTCCGGATCGCGAGCAGCGCTTCCTCGATCTGCGCCTCGGCTCCCTCCAGCGCCTCGGCGGGAACCCCGAACGCGGGGTCGAGGCGGCTCAGCTCGCGCAGAAGCTTCGCCGCACGCGCGAGGCGGCCGAGCGCGGCAGACTCATCGTCCCTGAGCAGACCCGTGGCCTCCACGAGCCCCGCAGTGAAGCGCTCTGCGTGCTGGAGGCGGCGCTGCTCGGCTCTCAGCTCTTCCTCCTCGCCAGGACGCAGGCGGGCGCCGTCCAGTTCGGAGAGCTGAAAGCGCAGCAGGTCCTCGCGCTGGGCTGCGTCGCGGTCCGCCAGCCGTAGCCCGGCGAGCGCCTCACCCGCCGCGTGGAACCGCCCGTGCAGCTCGGCCACCCGGGCGCGAAGCTCCTCCGCGCCCGCGAAGCGGTCGAGAAGGTCGAGCTGAGCGCCAGGCTCGAGCAGCCGCTGCTGCTCGTGCTGGCCGTGGACCTCGACGAGGTGATCGCCGAGACGCTCAAGCAAGCCGACGGTCACGGGCGAGTCGTTGACGAACGCACGGTGACGGCCGGAGCGGGCCAGCTCCCGGCGGATGACCAGCTCCCCGTGCTCCGCCACGAGGCCGACGTTCTCCAGCACCGCCGCGACCGCGGCGTCCCCCTCCACGTCGAACACCGCCTCGACCGCGGCGGACGCAGCATCGGTCCGGATGACGTCGGCCTGGGCCCGCGCACCGCGCACGAGGAGGATCGCGTCCGCGAGGATCGACTTGCCCGCGCCCGTCTCGCCGGTGAGCACGTTGAGGCCCGCCTCGAAGGGAACCGTCATCGCCTCGATGACGGCGAAGTTGTGGATCCGCAGCTCACGCAGCATCGGCGCGATGCTAGCCCAGACGCGGAGCGCGGCTCAAGCTGTATCCGCGGTGAGACGGCGACCGCCGGGCGGTCACGCGACTGCGGTCAGCGTTCGCCCCACTTGAGCTTGGTACGGAGGACCGAGAAGAAGTGCTTCTGGGGGAACCGAACGAGGCGGATCGCGGACTGGGCGCGGCCGACCTCGACCACGTCGTGCTCGCGAAGGTTGATCCCCACCTGCCCGTCGACGGTCAGCATCACTTCCTGGGGCGTGAGGAGCGTGACCTCCACCCGGTGGGCGCCGGGAACGACGATGGGACGGTTCGTCAGGGTATGCGAGCAGATCGGCGTGAGCACGATCCCGTCCATCGTGGGATAGAGAATCGGCCCGCCGGCAGAGAGCGAATACGCGGTCGAGCCGGTGGGCGTGGAGATAATGAGACCGTCGGCCCGATAGGCGGTCGCGTACTGGCCCTCGACGGAAACGGCCAGGTTGATGATCCGGCTCATCGCGGCCTTGGTGATGACCGCGTCGTTCAGCGCGAGCCATGCGCCGACGACCTCGCCGTTGCGTCGGACGCGCGTGGCCAGCATCATCCGCTCCTCGATGACCAACTCGCCGCGCAGAAAGGCCTCGAGGGCGGGAACCATCTGATCCAGCGTCGTCGCGGTGAGGAAGCCGAGGCCACCGAGGTTCACGCCGACGATCGGGATCCCGAGATCGCCGACCGCGCGCGCCATCGAGAGCAGCGTGCCGTCGCCGCCCAGAACCACGAGCAGGTCGACCTGGGTCGGCAGGTCGGCCCGCCGCGCCCCGGTGAGGTGAAGGTCGGGGACGAGGTCGGCCGCCTCCTTCTCCACGAGCAACGGCAGGCCCCGCCGCGCGGCCCACTCCACCAGCGTCCGTAGCGCGCCCCCGGCCTCAGCGGCGTCCGGCTTGGCCACGACGCCGAGACGCTTCACGCGAGAGCCTCGACGGTCCGGGTGATCAGCGTCTCGAGGTCGGAGGCGGTGCGCCCGTGGCTAGAGAGATGGAGAAAAAACTCGTGGTTGCCCTTCGGGCCCCGGAGTGGCGAGGCGGTCACGCCGAGCACGTGCCATCCCCGGAGCACTGAGTAGCGCGCCAGCCGGGCGACGACCGCGCGGTGCTGGGCGGGATCGCGGACGACCCCGCCCTTGCCCACCGCCTCGCGACCCGCCTCGAACTGGGGCTTCACGAGGGCGATCACCTCCCCGCGGGGTGCGAGGACGCCGAACACGGCGGGCAGGATTTTCTCGAGCGAGATGAAGGCGACGTCGACGACGGCCAGCGAGGGACGCTCGGGGAAGACCCGAGGATCGAGCATGCGGGCGTTGGTCTGCTCCATGACCAGGACCCGCGGGTCCTTGCGCAACCGCACGTCCAGCTGGCCCGTCCCCACGTCGACGGCGAACACCCGAGCCGCCCCGCGCTGGAGCAGGCAGTCCGTGAAGCCGCCCGTGGACGCGCCCACATCGATACAGACCCGCCCGGCGACTTTCGTGCCGAAGTGCACCAGAGCATGAGCCAGCTTCTCGCCCCCGCGACTCACGTAAGGGGAGCGGCCCGTCACCTCGATCTCGGCGGTCGGCGCGACCAAAGCACCCACCTTGTCCACCCGCGTGCCGTCGACGAGGACCTCGCCGGCCAGGATCAGGCGGGTCGCACGCTCACGGCTTTCCACGAGA
>Ga0184633_10000362_pt1 | contig 16025 bp, 15 predicted proteins | sample PLM31_170_b1_FD_133156 | JGI IMG/M metagenome (GOLD analysis project Ga0184633, IMG submission 133156) | Groundwater sediment microbial communities from an aquifer in East River, Colorado, USA - PLM3-1_170_b1 | ecosystem: Environmental > Terrestrial > Soil > Riparian zone | place: USA: East...
CGGTTCGCGGCGAGCGTCGGGAGCGGCCGCAGGCACCGGGGTCGGAGCGGCCCGGTCCGGCTGCGCCTGCGGAGCGCGGCGAGCGGCGCAGCCAGCCGCAGACCACGCCGGCGCCGTCACCGCCACCGGCGTCGCCTCGGCAGCCACCCTCCGCGCGGTCTGAGCCGCCTGCGTCGGCGCCGGAGCGTCCCGCCCCGGTTGCGCCTCCGGATCGCGGAGACCGCCAAGACCGCGGCCAGCGGTAAGAACGCACGGACCGGCAAGAGCGGAACGAGCGCTAGGAGCGCGGCGCACAGACGCACCGAGCGGGAGGAACACGCCGGGCGCCCGGAGCGCTGGGCGCGCGATCAGCAGCTATCAGCGGTGCTGGCCCGGCGTGATCCTAGGGTCCGCCGAGGCCCACGGCGTACCTCGGCGGCCAGGTCTCATTTTCGCCGATCCCGCACATTCGACGTGAGCCGATCGGGATGCTGGTCGTTCCTCTCGTGACGACACTCACCAACGGCTGGGTGAGCACGCCCTACGATCCGCTCTGGGCGGCCCGTCATGCGCGCCGGGCCGCGACGATGGCCGCGGCCGGGCCCGCCGCCAATCTCCTGATCACGCTGGTCGCCTTCGCCGCGGTCAAGGTCGGTTTGCGCACGGGCGTCTTCGTGTCGCCCGACCACGCCAGCTTCCACCACCTCGTCGAGGCGACGAACGGCGCCGGCTGGCTCGACGGCGCCTCCGCGATCGGCGGAATCCTGCCGGAGCGCGCGGCGCTCGCTGTCCGTGGATTCCTCTCGAGCCCCGTCTTTTCGCTCCTCGGGATCTTTGTCGCTTGGCAGGTCTTCCCCTACTTCGTTGACCCGTTCTTCGGCGCGCTTCTGAAGGTGGTTCACCCGGCCGACGTCTACGAGTAATCGACGCCGAGCGGGCACGGCGGGACCAACGCTCAGGGGGTCAGGGGCGCCGGCGCGACGTCGACAAAGCAGGAATTGAACGGGGCCGCGCCGGCAGGGGACGTCCGGTCGAGGATGAGCACGTTGACGCAGCCGTGCGTGTCGAGCCCCGCCGCGTCGGGCGTGAACCAGGCGCCCTCTTTGATGGAGACGACGCCCGGCGCGATCCGGTCCGTCACCCGGGCGGGCAGGACGGTCGCGCCGCGCGCGTTGAAGACGCGCACGCGCTGACCGTCGACGATCCCGCGCGCGGCGGCATCGGCCGTGTTGATCCAGACGTCGTCGCGGTCAGCCCGGGCGAGGATCGGCTGGTTGTCGTGAATGGAATGCGTGCGCGCGCGTGACTTGGGTGTGACCAGACGCAGGGGATGGCGCGGATCGACCTCGTCCTCGATCCAGGTCGGAATCGGAGGAATGGCGCCGAGGCCGTAGGGATCGGGCGTGGCCGCCAGCGTCATGGAGTAGATTTCGATCTTGCCCGACGGCGTGGTGAACGGATGGTGCTCGGGATCGCGAATCTCTCGGGCGAAGGCGACGGCGTCCTCGGGCGCGGGCAGACGCGCGAGCCCGCGCTCGCGGAACGTGTCGAAATCGTCGATGACGTCGCGGGTCAGCTCCCGCAGCCACTCGTCCTCGGACTTGTCGTTGTAGCCGGCGATCCCGAGCCGGCGCGCCAGCTCGGTGCAGATGTCGAAGTCGTTCCGGCACTCGTCCATCGGCTCGATGGCCTGCTTCATGAAGATCACGTAATGGCCCGCGCCCGCCCAGGGTGTGTGGACGTCGTTGCGCTCCCAGAAGGTGGTCGCGGGGAGCACGATGTCCGCGTACCGCGCGGTGGGTGTCAGGAAGTGATCGTGGACCACCATGAACTGCAGGCGCTGGGCGGCGGCGGCGATCCGGGCGACGTTCGGCACCTGGTTGAAGAGGTCGCCGGCCACCGAGTAGATCATCTTGATGTCGGCCGGATAGCCGCCGGCTCGGCCGCGATCGAGCAGATCGGCCAGCATCGAGGAGGCGACGCGGGCGCCGCTCGGATTGGTGCCCGTCGGCAGCAGGCGAATCCCGCAGCGGCCGGTGGCGCCGTTGCTCGTGCCGGCGTTGCCGCCGGAGATCCCGACGTTGCCCGTCATGGCGGCGAGCGCGTACGCCGCGCGGTGAAACTGCTCGCCGTGAATGGTCCGTCCCGGCGCGTAGCCGCAATGCAGCGCCGCCGGCTTGCTCGTCGCGAACTCGATGGCGAGCCGCTCGAGCATCGCGGCGGACATCCCGGTGATCTTCGCCGCCCATTCCGGCGTCTTCCTGACACCGTCCGCGTCCCCCATCAGGTACGCGCGGTACGACGCGCCCGCTGGCGTCCCCGGGGGCAGATGCGCCTCGTCGAAGCCGAGCACGTGGCGGTCGAGGTACGCCTGGTCGTGCAGCCCGTGGCGCGCGATGACGTAGGCCATGGCGATGAGGGCCGCGGCGTCCGTCGAGGGGTAGATGAAGATGTGCTCGTCGGCCAGCTCGCGGCTCGAGCGCGTCACGCGCGGGTCCACGCAGATGATCCGCACGCCGTGCTGCTTGGCGCGCTTGAGATACTGCAGCGTCCCCGTGCCGAACGTGCCGTCGCCGGGGCTCCAGCCCCACATCACGATGAGCCGCGAGTTGACGTAGTCGATGGGCTCGCGCCCCGCGCTCTTGTACTCGGCCTTGGCGCCGTAGGTCTGCCGCACCGCGAACACCTCGGCCTCCGCGGAGAGATTGCTCCACAGCTCGGTGCACCCGCCGAACATGTAGAGGAAGCGCTGGCTGACACCGCGGCCGTGGAGCATCGACAGGCTTCCCGTCCGCGAGCAGTCGAGGATCGCGGCGGGCCCGTACGTGTCGCGGACGCGGCGCATCTGGCGGGCGACCTCGTCGAGCGCCTCGTCCCACGTGATCCGCTCGAACTGCCCCGAGCCGCGCGGCCCGATGCGGTGCAGCGGGTGCCGCAGCCGGTCCGGGTGGTTGACCCGCTCGAGCTGGCCGAAGCCCCGCACGCACGCGTGCAGGGGGGGCATCTCGGGCGTCCACTTTCGCGGATCGGTGCTGATCTTGACGATCTGCCCGTCGCGCACGTGGGCGTTGACGGCGCACCGTCCGCCGCAGTTATGGCCGCAGGTGCTGGTGACGACCGTCTCGCCCGGTCGTGCCGCGACCCGCGGCGCCTCGTAGATGATCCTGGGATTCATGACGGGTTCAGAGGGAGACTCCTGGTGCGCCGCGCTCAGCCGACCTGATAGCGCTTGAGCGCCGCCTGGTCGAACGTGAGCCCGAGCCCCGGCGTTTTCGGCACTACCAGCTGGCCGCCTTCGATGGGCGGCGTCTCCTCGTAGAGCCTGAGCGTCCACGGCATGTACTCGACGGTGAGGCCGTTGGGAACGGCCGCGACGAGATGGACGTGGATCTCCGGCACGAGATGGCTCACCACGGGCAGGTTGAACGCCTCCGCCATGCCGGCGACCTTCATCCACTGCGTGATGCCGCCCACGCGCAGCAGGTCGATCATCACGATGTCGATCGAGCGTGCCTCCAGCAGATGGCGGAAGGGCACGATGCCGTAGTGGTACTCGCCCGCGGCGATCGGCGTGGTCAGCGCGTCAGCGATGCGCGCGAGGCCGGGATAGTCGTCGTGGGTGGTCGGATCCTCCAGCCAGAAGAGGTGATAGGGCTCGATGCGGCGCCCGACCTCGATGGCCTGGTTGACGCTCCAGAGCTGGTTGATGTCGCACATCAGGTCGACGTCCGGGCCGATCGACTCGCGCATAACCCGCACGCGCTCGACCGAGGCGGCGACGGTCGGCTCGCTCCCGCACTGCATCTTCATCTGGCGAAAGCCCATGTCCCGGAGGCGCGGCCCCGCCTTGGCGAGATAGTCGACCGGATGCGGGCGCATGAGGGCGCCGCTCGCGTAGGTCGCCACGCGCCCTCGCAAGCCGCCGAGCAGCGCGCACACGGACTGGCCCATGGCCTTTCCCTTGAGGTCCCAGCACGCGATGTCGACCGCCGAGAGCGCCAGCGTGAAGATCCCGCCGGGACCCGAGCTGCCGGCGGCGCGCCGGAGCTTGGCCGTGATGGCCTCCACCTGGGTGGGGTCCTCGCCGACGGTGAGCCGGGCGAGCTCGTCCACCGCGGTCTTCAGCGCCGGAGTGAGCGCGCCGCCGAAGAACGTCAGCCCCAGCCCCACCGCGCCCTGGTCGGTGCCGAGCTCGAGGGTGACGAACTCGCGCGTGTCGGTGGGGGCGGGCAGGCCCACCACGAGCGGGTTGTCGGCCGGCGTGCGCAGCGCGCGGGTGGTCACGTGAGTGATCTTCATCGGGCTCTCTCCTTCGAGGGTGTGGTCGCCTACAATACACTCCCGTGAACGTCCAATCCATCAAGGGTCTGGTCCAGCCCGACCGCGTCCACCGCGCCGTCTACACCGATCCCGCGCTGTTCGAGCTGGAGCTGGACAGGATCTTCGGCCGCGCCTGGCTGATCCTCGGCCACGAGAGCCAGGTCCGGAATCCGGGCGATTTCTTCACGACACGGATGGGGCGGGAGCCGGTCATCGTGGCGCGCCACACTGACGGGTCGGTGCGCGTCTTCGTCAACCGCTGCGCCCACCGCGGGGCGCGCGTGTGCGACGCGACGGCCGGCACGACACGCGAGTTCGTGTGCGCGTATCACGGCTGGACGTACGGCACGGACGGTCGCCTCTGTGGTCTCCCGCTGCCGGACGGGTATGACCGTCCGGTCACCGAGACGACGGAGGGCGAGCTCGCGCGCGTCCCGCGTGTCGACGCCTATCGCGGCTTCGTCTTCGCTTCGCGGGCCGAGCACGGCCCGACGCTCGTCGAGTTTCTCGGTCCCTTGCGTGCGTCGTTCGACGATTTCGTCGAGCGCGCGCCGGACGGCGAGGTCGAGATTGCGGGCGGCGTCTTCAGGCACGCCTACCAGGGGAACTGGAAGCTCGTGCTTGAGAACCACAACGACACCGTGCACCCGGCGTTCGTCCACGCATCGTCCATCTGGGCCGCGCGCGAAGAGCCGGCGGCCGCCGGCGAGGCGTACTCGGAGATCGGCGTCCGCCAGATGCTCCAGAACGGCGCGCCCTGGGAGGTCTGGGAAAACACCGGCCTCTGGGTCGCGGGCTACGGCCATTCCTGGATGGGCGACTATCACGACGACAGTCGCCTCGTGGCGGCCCTCGACCATCCCGCGTTCGCGGAGTACCGCACCGCCCTGGAGCGGCGCCTGGGACGGGACGGGGCCGAGCGTGTGCTGGTCGAGCTTCGCTGGAACAGCATCGTGTATCCGAACTGTTCCTTCATGAGCCAGTTCCGGCAGCTCCGCGTCGTCTACCCGATCGCCGTCGACCGCACGGCCGTCCACGCGTACTCGTTCCGGCTCAAGGGCGCGCCCGAGCGGATGTTCCGCGACACCATCGCGTTCTCGAACATCGTCAACGGCACCGCCTCGCCCGTCCTCACCGACGACCTCGAGGTCTACGAGCGCACGCAGCAAGGGCTCGGCGCCCGTCGATCCGACTGGGTCTACCTCGGGCGCGGGCAGGGGGGCGACGTTTCGGATCGCGACGGCACGCTGCGCGGACGGACCGGGACGAGTGAGATTCACATCCGTAACCAGTTCACCGCCTGGCTCGAGTACATGACCGCCGAATCCTGAGATGCCCACGGCCACCGCTGTCCGATCGCGCTCCGAGATCGAGCAATTCCTCTACCGCGAGGCATGGCTGCTCGACCACGGCCGGCTCGACGAGTGGGTCGGGCTCTTCACCGACGACGCGACGTACTGGATTCCGCTGGAGGCGAATCAAGGGGACCCGCTCACCACGTCGTCGATCGTGTACGACGACCGTCGGTTGCTGGAGATCCGCGTCCGTCAGTTCCAGCATCCGCGCGCCCACGCGCGGGTGCCCGTCCCTCGCACCGTGCATCACGTCGGCAACGTCCAGGTCATGGACACTGAGGGTCGAGAGGTCCGGGTCAACTCGACGCTCGTCCTGCTCGAGTACCGCCGCGAGCGCCAGCGTGTCTGGGGCGCGCTGGTGGAGCACCGCCTGCGCCCCACCGGGGACGGCTTGCGGATCGCGGCCAAGCGAGTCGATCTCGTCAATTCGGAAGCCGAGCTGGACGGCGTCGTCTGTCTGTTTTGATGGGGGGCCCCGAAATGGCCCCCCAGACCCCCCAGCCCTCGGAAGCGCCCCGACAAAGCCGTGGCGCTCCTCGATACCCGTACCGGCTGCTGCCGTTCTGGTTCTTCCTGGTGACACTCGCGCTCTGGCAGATCGCTTCGAGGCTCGACCATCCGGATTTCGTGCTGAGCCCGGTAGAGATCGCCAGCCACTTCATCGAGGCGCTCCGCTCGGGCGAGCTCCTGCCACACGTCGGCGCCAGCCTGGTCCGCGCTCTCCCGGGGTTCGTCATCGGGTCGCTGGTCGGCGTGGCCCTCGGCCTCATGGCGGGCATCGCTCGAAGCCTGGACCAGCTCCTGAGCCCCGTCGTGTTCCTGACCTATCCCGTCCCGAAGATCGTCTTCCTTCCGATCGTCATGCTCTGGGTCGGAATCGGTGACGTCTCGAAGATCCTGATCATCGCGCTCGCCTGCTTCTATCCGTGCTTCATCAACGCCTACTACGGCGCCCGCGGAACGCCGACCCTCATGGTGTGGACCAGTCTCAACATGGGCGCCCGACGGTCACAGATCTTTCGCAAGGTCGTCGTCCCGAGCGCGCTTCCGCTGGTCTTCGCAGGGCTGCGCGTCTCGCTGGCGCTCTCGTTCATCCTTCTCTTCTCCACCGAGATGATCAATGCCCGCTCGGGCCTCGGGTTTCTCATCCGACAGTCGGAGTCGAGCCTGCGGTTCGACCTGATGTACGTGGCCATCGTCGCGGTCGCGATGCTCGGCTACGCCAGCGATCAGCTGCTCCTCCTGGTACGCCGTCATGTCCTCGCCTGGCAGGAGGCGACGAGCCGGTGAGCGTCCACCGGCCCCTGCTGGCCTCTGCTTTCCGCCGCCTGGCGCTCCTCGCGGTGGGTGTGCTCGTCTGGGAGCTCGTGGCCGGCAGCGGGATGGTCAGCCCGATCATCGTTCCCTCCGTCACGAGGATCGGGTACCAGTTCTGGTTGCTGGCGATCCGGCCGGAGTCACTCATGGAGGCCTGGTACTCGGTCTCTCGCGGGCTCAGCGGCTTCGCGCTTGCCGCGGTGGTCGGCATCGCCCTCGGGGTGCTGATGGGCCGCTCGGCGCTGGCCGCCGCGTGTCTCGGCCCGCTCTTCTCGGGCACCTATCCGATCCCCAAGATCGCTTTCTTCCCGATCTTCATCTATCTCTTCGGCATCGGCAGCCTGTCGAAGGTCCTGCTGATCTTCCTGGAGTGCCTCTATCCTATTGTCGTCACGACGCACGCGGGCAGCCGGGCCGTGAATCGCGTCTTGCTCTGGTCGGCCGCCAACATGGGCGCCTCCCGCGCCCGCATCCTCTGGCGGGTCGTCGTCCCCGCGGCGGCGCCGTTCATCTTCGCCGGATTGCGGATCGCGCTCCCCATCGCCATGATCGTGGTGATCATCACGGAGATGATCAGCTCGGCCGACGGTCTCGGCTACCTGGTCATGTATTCGCTCGCCTCGTTCAAGACGGATCGGATGCTGGCGGTCGTGGTCGCGATCGCGCTCCTCGGCGTCGCGCTCGACTGGCTGATCGTGTGCCTGCGCGACCGCCTCGTGTTCTGGGAGCGGCTCGACTCCTACTATGCGGAGTAGCGACGTCGTTACCCCTTCATCGCGGCAAATGCCCGAGGTCGACCATCTCGTCGACGTTCACCGGCTTCTCGAGCCAGCCAAGCTTCTCGTGCATGAAGACGGCGAGCTTCTTGAGGCTGGCCACGTCGACGCGTCCGCCGGGATCGCGCTTCCAGTCGGCGTTCTTCAGATAGAGCTCGAGCGGAGTTCGGACGAAGCCCGCCTTGTGGAGATCGCGCTTGGCCTGGGCCTGGTTCGCCAGGTAGTAACGCGTCGCCGAGACGTAGTCGGTGAGGAACGAACGGACCGCCTCCGGCTGCGCCTTCAGGAATTTCTCGCCGAACCAGACGTCCAGTAGCTCGTGATCGTAGCCGACTGCTTTCACCGCGGTGAAGAGCGTCCGCAGACCGCCCTTGGCGACCTCCGCGGAGTAGAACGGCTCCACGAACGTGCCGAGGTTCACCTTGTCCGAGCGCACCGCCGGGCCCATGGCCGGGAAGGGGATGGGCACGACCTTGACGTCCTTGTCGGGCACGAGGCCGTCGTTGAGCAGCGCGGCGCGAACCCAGAGATCGGTCGCGGTCTTGAACCCGAGGACGCCGGCGGTGCCCCCTTTGAGATCCCTCACGCCCTTGACGGGCGCGTCGTCCTTCACCATGTACGTCGTCGTGAACCAGTCCTTGCCGTGCGCTTCCTGGCAGATCCCCGCGACGATCTTGATGTCGACCCCCTGCGCTCTCGCGAAGATCACCGCCAGACCCGGCGCCGTGCCGCCGTCGAGCTCGTTCGCCAGATACGCCTGGAAGCGCTCGGGGTTGCCCTGGAACGAGATGAACTTGAGCCGGTACTTCGTTCCCTGGCCCGGCGTGAGATCCGGCCGCGCCGCCATGAGCCACACCTGCTCCTCGGCGGCGAAGCCGTGGCCGAAGCGGATCAGCGGCGGCTCGGCGGCCTCGGCCGGAAGGAGTCCGAACGCCACCAGGCTGACGAGGCAGATGAGGCCGAGCATGGTCCGATGGTTCACGATGGTTTCTCCTCTCGGATCAGGTCCCAGATGTGGTTCCGGCACTCCAGGAACGCGATCGACTTCCGCACGACGATCCCGCGCGGGCGCGGAAGCTCGACCGGCACCTCTTCGCGGAGCCTGGCGGGCCGCGCGCTCAGGACGACCACCCGGTCGCCAAGGTAGACCGCCTCATCGATGTCGTGAGTGACGAAGAAGATCGTCTTCCGCGTGCGCTCCCAGATGCGGGTGAGCTCCTCCTGCATCGTTTCGCGCGTCTGGGCATCCAGCGAGCCGAACGGCTCGTCCATCAGGAGCACCTCGGGGTCGAAGGCGAGCACGCGCGCGAGCGCGACCCGCTGCTTCATCCCGCCCGAGAGCTCGCTCGGCAGGTGATTGCGAAACTCCGAGAGTCCCGTCAGTTCGAGGTAGCGGTCCACGACGGAGGCACGCTCCGAAGCAGGAGCTCCACGGACCTCGAGCCCCCAGCCGACGTTGCCGCCCACGGTGCGCCACGGGAAGAGCGAGAATTCCTGGAAGACCATGCCGCGGTCCGGCCCCGGCCCGACGACCTCGCGCCCGTGGACACGGATCTCTCCGGTGTTCGCCGGGATGAAACCGCCCAGAATGTGGAGCAAGGTGCTCTTGCCGCAGCCGCTCGGGCCGACGACGGTGACGAACTCGCCATCGGCGACGGACAGACGCGCAAGATCGAGCACCTCGAGCGTCCGTCCGTCCCGCGCGTACGCCTTGCGGAGCCCGACAACTTCAAGGGCCGGCGTGCCCACGTCAGGGCCTCGCCTCGCCCCGAGGCGGCCAGGCGAGGAGGCGCTCGAGCGCGGCTTCCGTCCGCGCCGGCACGCGGCCCGCACGCCTGACGCGTCGATTTCGCAGCCAGCACGCCAGCACGCCGGAGAGCTGGCCCTCCTCGCCGACCTGTCGCGACAGCCGGACGACCGTCTCGACGCGTCGCTGGCGGCGCGCAACGTAGCTCGCCAACGCCGCGGGCACCGGCTTCTCACCACGGGAGGCCATCGCCAGCTCGTCCGCGAGGACGACGGCGTCTTCCATCGCCATGCCCGCGCCCTGCCCCATGTTCGGCGTCAGTGCGTGCGCGGCGTCGCCCAGGAGCGCCACGCGGCCACGGGTCCATGTCGCCTGCTCGATTTCTTCGATGTCAGTGCACACGAGGCTGTCGGTCGACGTGAGCTCGTCGAACGCGCGACGCACCCGTGAGTCGGTGAACTCGCGGAAGAGGGTTCGCAACGCCTCCACGCCCTCGAGCGCCCACGGGTGGCTCTCGCGCGGCGAGTTGAAGGTCGTCCAGACATAGAGCTGGCCGCCGCCGACAGGCACGAGTCCGATCCGGCGCCCGCGCCCGAAGAACTCGCTGAAATGCTCGAGCCCGTTCCGGTTGGCGACGACGAATCGATGGGAGCGATAGCCCAGGTAACTGGGCTCGTTCGCGCCGAAGAATCGTGTGCGCACGCTGGATCGGATTCCGTCGGCGCCGATCAGGACATCGGCCGCGAAGGCCGCGCCGCTCTCGGTCGCGACGCGCACGCCGTCCGGGCCGGCGTCGAATCCGCTGATGCGCGTATCGAAGTGGACGGTCCCGGCGGGCAGGCCGTCAAAGAGACACTCATGCAGGTGCGCCCGGTGGCAGAGCGCCCCGACCGCGAGCCGCCCGTCGGCATAGAGTGGGCGATAGTCGCGCGTCGCGAGCCGCCGTCCGCGGTGGTCGAAGGTGTCGCGGGCGAGATAGGGCGAGCTGCGGGCTCGCACGCACGGCGCCAGGCCGTTGGCCTCGAGCACCCGCATGGCGTTGGGATTCATGATGATCCCGGCGCCGACCGTGCCGAGCTTCGGCGCGCGCTCGAGCACGACGACGGAAAGCCCCGCCATCACCAGCTCGCGAGCCAGGGAGAGCCCGCCGATGCCCCCACCGACGACAATCGTCGACAGGCGCATCAGTGAGCGAGCGCCACGCCCAGCGCGGCCCGTCGCACCACGATGCCAGGCATCCGCATGGGCGCGATTGTAGTCAGGTGCTGCCGGACGGTCAAAAGGGTGAGCCGCGAGCTACGGCAGGAGATCGCTCACGACAATGCGCGCGCCCGCCACGGCCAGGGGCGTGGCGGACGAGGGTGGGTCGAGCACCTGCTTCGAGGCGTAGCGCCAGCCGAACGGCGCCGCCGCATCCGGGATCGGCTGCCGGTAGACTTCGAGGACTCGATCGATCAGGTTCACGATCCAGTAGTCGTCTACTCCCCGATCACAGACGCCACGAGCATCTCATCGCTAGGTCGCGAGGCCGAAGAGTGTGGTCATCCGCTTGCCGTCGAGCATCGCCGTCATCGCCTCGTCGGGCGGCCGGCGCTCGAAGCGGCTCGCCGCGTCGAGCACCTTGGGCAGGAGCCCGAGGTCGCCTGCGGTGTTGATGAAGACATCCGGTAGGCCCAGCACCCAGTGCACCGCGCGGTCGATGTCCGCCTGCTCCTCGAGCGGCTGGTACCACGTGGTGTGCGTCCGGTCCGTGGTCGCCCACGGGCCGCGCGCGATCGACTTGATGATCTGGACGGCGACGTTGCGTTCGCGACAGATGGCCAGCACCTCCTCGAAGCTCCGCCGGTAGCGTTCGTTCTCCGCCATGAAAAAATTGTAGGGGAGCAGCACCGAATCGAAGTCGAAGCGTGCGAGGCTGCGCCGGTGCATCGCCGCGATGGTCCAGCCGTGGCCGGTCACGCCGATGAAGCGCGTCAGCCCCTGCTGGCGGGCCTCGATGGCCGCCTCGAGCGCGCCGTCGGACCCCATGGCCTGATCCCAGTCGTCCGGGTGCCCGAGCGAGTGCAGCTGGATCAGATCGACATGGTCGACGCGCAGCCGGTCGAGGGAGCGGTGAATGTCCTCACGGGCCTCGCGGGCGGTCCGTGATCCCGTTTTGGTCGCGAGGAAGAAGTCCTGCCGGTGACGGGCCATCCACGGCGCGATGCGCAGCTCGGAGTCCCCGTACCGCGCGGCGGTGTCGATATGGTTGACGCCGTATCGAAGCAGCACGTCCAGCGCGCGGTCGGCGTCCGCCTGGCTCGCTCGCGCCAGGGCCGCGCCGCCGAAGAGCGTCACGCTGCTGAGGTGGCCGGTTCTTCCGAACGATCGCCGCTCGATCATCGCCGCTCCTCCCGTGCGGCCGCCGATTACTTAGCGAAGGTGCTTCCCGAACCAGGCGAAGACCTTCTTCCACCCGTCCACCGCCGCGGCCTGGCGATAGTTCGGGCGGTCGACGGCGAAGAAGGCGTGCCCCGCATCCTCGTACGTATGGAACTCGAAGGTCTTGGCGTGCTTCCGGAGCGCCTCTTCGGTCTTTTTCGTGTCGTCCGGAGAGGGGCGCGTGTCCTCCACACCGAACAACCCGAGCAAGGGGATCTGGAGGTCCTGGGTGAAGTCGATCGGCGCGACGGGCTGCCGCGGCGTCAGCTCTTCGGGCTTGGCCACGACGCCGCCGCCGTAGCAGTCGATCGCGGCGTCGAGCCCACGCAGCGTACAGGCGGCCAGGTACGACTGGCGGCCGCCCGAGCAATAGCCGATGACCCCGACTTTGCCGTTGAGGTACGGCAAGGTGCGGAGGTAGTCGATGGCACCCTGGACATCTCCCATCGTGCGATCGTCCGGCATGCCGCCGGCCGCGCGGACGCTGCCGCTGTTCTCCTCCGGCGTCGCCTTTCCCTCGCTGAAGTGCAGGTTCGGTGAAATGGCCACGTAGCCTTCGTGGGCGAACCGTCTCGCGATCTCCTTGGTCGGCCCATCCCAGCCCGGCATGTGGTGGATGATCACCACGCCCCCATACGGCCCAGCGCCCGCCGGCCGCGCCAGATACGCATCGATCCGATCGCCCCGGTGTCCGTGTATGTGGACTGTCTCGGCGAACAGTGCCTCGTAGGCCATCGTCGTCCCCTCTTTATCCGGAGTCGCGCCTCGGCCGGCGGGGCCCCAGCCCCGCGACGGCCTGCGGCGCGCACGCCTGTCCAGAGTCGCGCCTCGGCCGGCGGGGCCCCAGCCCCGCGACGACCTGCGGCGCGCACCCCTCTATCGCGGAGCGGGTGTGTACTTCCCGGTCAGTTGTGGCGTCGTGCCCTCCTGCTTCTTCGCTTGCCGGTCCAGCCGGGTCTCCCGGCCCCAGGTGCGCTTGAGGTCGTCGCGGATGTTGAAGCGTAGCCGGCCCAGGCCCTCGGTCTCGATCTCGATCCGATCCCCGTTCTGGAACCCGCTCAGCCCGCGGTGATTCGTTCCGGTCGCGATGACGTCGCCGGGCTCGAGCGTGTGGATCGAGGTGACCCACTCGATGCACCGGGGAATCTTGTGGGCCATGTCGCTCGTGTTGTAGCTCTGCTTGAGCTCGCCGTTCACCCAGAGCTTCACCTGGAGCCGGTGCGGGTCGGCGATCTCGTCCGCGGTCACGATGTACGGCCCCATCGGGCAGAAGGTGTCGCGCGACTTCATCTGATAGAAGGTGTTGCCGCTCGGCGGCAGGCCGCGGGCCGAGCCGTCGATGAAGTTCGTGTAACCAAAGATGTAGGGCATGGCCTGCCCGGCACTGACGGCCGTCGCCTTCTTGCCGATGACGAGTGCCACCTCGGCTTCACCCTCGAAGATCGTGGCGGGCACGTCGGGGAGAACCATGGTCTCGCCGTCGCCGATGACGGAGTTGGGGGACTTGTGGAACGCGTTGATGGGCGCCGGCTCGGAGCGGGTCCCGTCTTCCATGTAGTTCACAGCCATGGCGACGATGTTGTACGGCTTCGGCAGGGGGGGTCTGATCCTGACCTGACTGACGGGTTTGCCCTGGCCTCGGGCGGCCGCGCCGTCCAGGCGTTCTTTATAGTCGGCGAATCGCTCGATCAACCCGCTGATCAGATTGTGCGGGCCAGTATGCGGTATGTCCTTCACCGCGTCCGACACGTCGACCACGGCGTCGCCCTTGAGCACACCCAGCTTGAACTCGTCGAAGAAAAGAAGCTTCATGGTTCCCCTCCTGCGGGTTGGTCTGACGCCAGACTATAGCAGCGTTCACGCGGCCGTGACAGAGGGCAGGTCCTGGCTGGACAAGGTAAAGCCCACGCCCTATTCTCCCCGGACGAGGAGGTGCGGGCATGATGGGACGGGTCGCGGTGCTCAAAGCCTACGGCGGTGATTTCGAGCTGCGCGAGTACCCGGTTCCGGATCCGGAGCCGGGCGCCATCCTGATCCGGTTGACGCGCGCCGGCGTCTGCGGGTCCGACCTCCACATCTGGCGCGGCGAGATGAAGGAAGTCTACGGCGCGCTGCCGCGCGATCTCACCTTCGGCCACGAGATGTGTGGCCGCGTCGAGCGCCTCGGCACCGGCATCACCGTCGACTCCGCCGGGCACCCGCTGGGTGAGGGCGACCGGGTCGCCTTCCTCTATTTCTTCCCGTGCGGGCGCTGCCCCGTGTGTCTGCGGGACGAGATGGGGAGCTGCCCGCGCAAGGGCCGCGCGAACCGAGTGGCGGGGACGGCGCCCTATTTCAACAACGCGTACGGCGACTATTACTACCTCCGGCCGGGCGCGTCCGTGTTCCGCATCCCCGATGAGATCTCCGACGACATCGCCACGCCCGCCAACTGCGCCCTCGCCCAGGTGATCTACGGGCTCACGCGCGCCGGCCTCCGGCAGGGCGACACCGCCGTGATCCAGGGCGCCGGTGGCCTCGGCCTCAACGCGGTCGCGGTGGCTCGCGACATGGGCGCGGACCGCGTCATCGTCCTCGACCGTGTGGCCTCCCGCCTCGAGCTGGCGCGCGCCTTCGGGGCCGACCACGCGCTGAGCCTCGTCGATCTCCCGACGCCCGAACGCCGCATCCAGGCGGTCATGGACCTCACCGGCGGCTTCGGCGCCGACGTCGTCGCGGACTTCGTCGGGTATCCGGAGGTTGTGCCCGAGGGCCTCAGGATGCTGCGCGGCGGCGGCTGCTACCTCGAGGTCGGGTCGATTGCGCCCGGCAACGTCTTCTCGTACGATGCGACGGCTCTCGTCCGCGGCAGCGCGCGCCTCGTGGCCACCTCGAACTACTCGCCGTGGGCGCTCGCCCAGGCGCTCATCTTCCTGCGCCGCAATCTCGGCCGCTTCCCGTACGAGCGCCTCGTCTCCCACGTGTTCCCGCTGGCGCGAATCACCGAGGCGTTCCAGCAGGCGGACTGGATGCAGCGCGGGGGCGACGGCCTGCGCATCTCTCGCGCCGCCCTGTCGATGACCGACTGACCCGCACGCGCTGAGGCGATTGGAGAGAGGAGCCGACCTCATGGCACGACCCGTTCAAGTCTCGCTCCGGATTCCGGGGACGTCACCGATGCCGGAGCTGATCCGGCTGATCCAGGACGTCGAGGCCGCTGGCTTCGACGGCGCGGGGATCCTCGACAGCCAGCTCCTGTGCCGCGACACGTTCGTCACGCTCGGGCAGGCGGCGACCCGCACGTCGCGGCTGGCGCTGTTTCCGGCGGTGACCAACCCGTTCTCGCGGCACGTCTCCGTGCTGGCCGGCGCGATCCAGACCGTCGCCGAGCTGGCGCCCGGGCGCACGAAGGTCGTCATGGGCACCGGCTACACGTCGGCGAGCACGATCGGCCGGAAGCCGGCCACGCTCGCCGAGATGCGGGCGTGCATCACCGCCCTGCGCAAGCTGCTGGCGGGTGAGGCCGTGGACTTTCAGGGCACGCCGGGGCGTCTCGCCTACGCCGCGGGCCGGCCGGTGTCCCTCCTGATGGCGGCCTCGGGGCCCAAGGCCATCGAGCTCGCGGGCGAGATCGCCGACGGCGTCATGCTCCTGGTCGGATTTCATCGCGGCATCGTGGACGTGGTGTTGACTCACCTGGAAAAAGGCGCGCGGCGGAGCGGGCGCCGGCTGGAGGATCTCGAGATCGTCTGGGCGGTTCGCACGGGCCTCGCGGCGACGATGACCGAGGCACGGCGGCAGGCGCGCCCCACCGTCGTGCATCAGGGCATCATGCGCGTACACTCGCGGTGGCTCGAGCACACCGGGTTGTCGATCCCGCACTTCGACATCCCCGCGAGCGTCTTCAAGATCTACCCCGACCTCTCGCACGCGCAGGATTGGGAACAAGCGATCGCGGCCACGTCGTTCGTGCCCGACGAGATCATCGCCGAGCTCTGCGATGCCCTAGCAGCCCGTGGTGAAAGTTGCCGACGGCGGTTTTCGACGCCAGGACCCCTCGAAAATGGGCCAATTCCGCAAGGGGTTTCGACCCCAACTGACGCCGAAGACTTTTGCCACGGGCTGCTAGGC
>Ga0184633_10000364_pt1 | contig 16005 bp, 12 predicted proteins | sample PLM31_170_b1_FD_133156 | JGI IMG/M metagenome (GOLD analysis project Ga0184633, IMG submission 133156) | Groundwater sediment microbial communities from an aquifer in East River, Colorado, USA - PLM3-1_170_b1 | ecosystem: Environmental > Terrestrial > Soil > Riparian zone | place: USA: East...
ACACACATAAATACACTGAGGATTTCCAGATTTCGGAATGTTGGATTGATTGATGATTTTGTGATTGACGGACGAATGAAGAATTATTTCAGTTCCCGACAGTTTGCTTCCTCGCTGGATCCATTCCGCCAAGCGTCTTCAGCAGGTAGTTTTCGATTTCCGGAACGCTTGCCAGACGGAGCACGTGCGTGGCGACACGCCGCAGCTCGCCCGCGTTGACCTCGGCCAGAATCTGCCGGGCCGCCGGAATGGCTGACGGCGCCATGCTGAAGGACGACAGGCCCAAACCGACCAGAAGCGCGAGCAGGACGGGATCGGACGCCATTTCGCCGCAGACCGACAAGGGGCGTCGCTGGCGGGCCGCCGCGCGCCGAACCTGCCGGATGAGACGAAGAATCGCCGGATGCAGTGGCTCATACAGGTGCGACACCCGGTCGTCGGTCCGATCGACCGCGAGGCAGCACTGAATCAAGTCGTTCGTCCCGATGGTCAGGAAGTCCGCTTCCTTCGCGAGGAGATCCGACGTGAACGCCGCCGACGGCACTTCAATCATGACGCCGACAGGGACGGCACGCACCTGCTCGCCCCGTGACTCCAACTCAGAGGCGGCCTCTGCAAGCACCGCTTTCGCCTCGCGAAACTCATCGACCCCTGACACAAAGGGAAACATGACGCGGAGGTCGCCATGCCGGGCTGCGCGCAACAGCGCGCGCAACTGCTGCCTCAGTAACTCTCGCCGCTTCAAACTCAAACGAATCGCGCGCAGACCAAGGCGCGCCCGGCTATGTTCGATCGGTTCAATCCACGGCGGCGGCAATGCGCCGCTGGGCTGTCGACTGGCGAGCTGATCCTCATCGATGTCGAACGTTCGGACTGTCACCGGCCCCGGCGCCATCTGATCGAGCAGGCTTCGGTAGACGTCGTACTGCACGTCTTCGGTCAGCTCCGCCACTGTGCGGTCTGCCAGAAGAAACTCAGAACGATACAGACCGACGCCTTCGGCGCCCTGCTTGCGGGCGACTGCGACATCAGAGAGCAGCTCGACGTTGGCTTCAAGAGAGATCCGCACTCCGTCGGCGGTCGTTGTCTGCGCCGACGCCGGTTTCGGCTGGGGGGCAAGACCGCCGGCCCGGAGTGCTCGAGCTTCAGCAATGAGGCTGGCCGGCGGATCCAGCACGATGGTCCCTTCGGTGCCGTCAATGACGACGAGCGCGCCCGGCGCGATCTGGTGGCTGGCGTCGTGCAGCCCGACCACGGCAGGGACATGAAGGGAGCGCGCAAGGATCGCGGTGTGATACGTGCGGCTGCCGGCATCGGTGGCAAATCCCTGGATATGCGACCAATCGAGCTGTGCGGCCATCGATGGCATCAGCTCGTCCGCGATGAGCACGCACGGCTCGTCGAAATCCTTGAAGAGGTCCCCCAGGTCCGCCGTTCCCTGCCGCAGGTTCATTCGAAGACGGCCGACCACGTCGCCGAAGTCGCCGCGGCGTTCGCGCAAATACGGATCTTCGACCGTGTCGAACACGCTCGACAGTTCGTCGAACGCGCACTGCACGGCCCATTCAACATTGACGCGCTGCTCGCGAATCAGCGTGGTTGCGCGGGTCAACCACATCGGATCGTCGAGCATGAGAATCTGGGCGCCAAAGAGCGACGCCAATTCGGGGCCGGCACCCGCTGTGAGACGCTCTCTGAGCGCTTCGAGCTGGTGCCGCGACCGCGTGCGCGCGGTCCCCAGACGGGTCACCTCACGATCGATGTGCTTCGACGGAATGGAAAAACGAAGGACCTGAGTGCGGTGCGTCAGCACGACCGCGCGGCCCACGGCCACACCCGGAGAGACACCAACACCAGTCAGACTCTGCACGGCTCCTCACCAAATCCCGAGTCCACGAGCTGGCACAGCGCATCAACCGCGGCCTGTTCGTCATGCCCTTGAGCCGAAATCGTCAGCCGGGCACCGCGCGCCGCCGTCAGCAGCAGGATCCCCATGATGCTCTTCCCGTCCATTGCGCGATTGTCCCGCGTCACGCGCACCTGCGATTCGAACTGGCTGGCGAGATGGACGAACTTCGCCGCCGCCCGCGCATGCAGGCCGAGTTGATTCACGATGGTCACATCGCGCGACACCACAAAAGGTGTCCGTTCACGTTTTCGCGTTCGTCCGCATGAAGTCCGACGCGACCCAGATTGCTGTCCGCGCGTGTTCACGTATTTCGCGCGCGACGGCGAGCAGGTCGGAAGCGTCCCGCAAGCCAGCTGCTTTAATCAGCATCGGGAGGTTGACACCGGTGATCACCTCCACTCTGTTCTCTTCAAGCAGCGAGATGCCAAGGTTCGAGGGGGTGCCGCCGAACATGTCGGTCAGGATCAACACGCCCGACGCACTCTTGACACGGTCGACCGCCTTGACCATCTGCTCCCGCGCCTCGTTCACATCGTCGTGCCAGCCGATCGACACGGCGATGAACTGCGGCAGCTCGCCGACAATCATTTCAGTGGCGTTGAGGAGCTCGCTCGCCAGCCGCCCGTGTGTCACGACGATCACGCCGATCATCAGTCACCCTTCACGATATCGCGATGCACCACCCGGACTCGGACGCCAGAGACCGCGGCAAGCTCCTTGCGAAGCGCCTCGGCTACCATCACCGAGCGGTGTCGGCCGCCCGTGCAGCCGACGGCAACCGTCAGATAGCTCTTTTCCTCGGAAACGTACTGAGGCAGCACGAACTTGAGGAAATCAGTCAACCGCGATAACAAATCGCTGGTGGCTTTGTGCCTGCGCATGAACCGAACGACCTGCCGATCGCGACCTGTGTACGGTTTCAACTCGCGCACGAAATGCGGGTTGGGCAGGAATCGTACGTCGAAGACGAGATCGGCATCCAACGGCACGCCGAACTTATAGCCGAAGCTGAGAAGGGTCATGATCAGCGGCACCTTCTGGTGAAAACCGGTCGCGAACGTCCTGAAGGCGTGCCGCAGGTCGTGCGCGGTCATTTCCGAAGTGTCGATAATCTTGTCGGCAAGACGGCGGATCGCATTAAGACGCGCCCTCTCGTCTCGGATTCCTTCAACCGCCGAACGCGTGGGCGCGAGCGGATGCGGCCGTCTGGTTTCGCTGAAGCGCCGCACGAGGGCTGCGTTACTGGCCTCCAGATAGATCAACGCCGGATCGAGCCCCCTCATGGCATGCAGCTTGCCGAGCACTCGTGGGAAGTGCTCCAGAAATTCCTTCTCACGCACGTCCACCACGATCGCCACCCGGGACAGTCCCTGGCGGCGAGAAAGGTCCGCCAGAGTGGGAATCAGCGTCGTGGGGAGGTTGTCGACACAGAAGTACCCCAAATCTTCCAACGCACGGATCGCTTGAGACTTTCCCGAGCCTGACAGACCGGTGAGCACGACGAAGCGGGAGCCGGCGTGCCGCTTCCGCGATTTTGATCCCGCCCGGCTCCGCTTGGACACTTCGGGTCCAACATGTCGGCGGGGCTTGCCGGAGCCTTTCGTGATAGCCGCCTTCTTCCTCACACGTTATCCCCCGCCTCCACATCGTCGTCGATGTCCGTCTCTTCGGCGCTCTTCTCGGCTGCCTGGCTGATGTGTTGATCGATTCGATCGGCAACCTTCCGCGCGGCATGATGGCCGCGGGCCCGCAGCAGTTGATTGCGAGCTGCGACTTCGACGAGGATGGCCAGGTTACGGCCCGGCGCGACGGGCATACGGACAAGCGGAATGCGAAGTCCCAGCAACTCGTAATAGACGTCTCCAAGTCCTAGACGATCGTAATCGTGACCAGGCTCCCACCGTTCCAGTTGGACGACCAGCTCAATTCGCTTCGAGGTGCGGGTGGCGGCGATTCCAAACAAGTCGTGAATGTTGATGACTCCGAGACCACGCACCTCCATGTGGTGCCGCGTCAGATCCGGACACGTTCCGATCAGGAACGTCTCGGCGCGCCGTCGCACTTCGACCGCATCGTCGGCAACCAGTCGATGACCCCGGACAATGAGGTCGAGCGCGCATTCACTCTTTCCGATTCCGCTGTCGCCGAGGATCAGCACGCCCAGGCCGAGGATGTCCATCAGAACGGCGTGGATGACACTGCGCTCGACCAGACTGTCTTCGAGGATCGAGGTCAGTTTGGCGATCGCGGTCGGCGTCGGCAACGGCGTCAGGAGGAGCGGCACAGCCGCCCGTTCAGCTTCCACGGCCAGTTCTGGGGGTCCCTGAAAGCCCGCCGTCAGCAGGAGGCACGGGATGTCGCGCGCAAAGGTCAGCCGCATCGTTCGCTGAAAGTCTGCGGACGCCAGACTCTCGAGGTAGCGGACCTCGCTTTGTCCGAATACAAGCACCCGGCCGGCGTGAAGATATTCGTGGAAGCCGACGAGGGCCAGGCCGGTCTTTTGGGCGTGGGGACTGGTAATGCGGCGATTCAGCCCTCCCCCGCCGGCGATCAGATCGAGCTTGAAACCAATCGGCTCAGGACGACTCTGCAGCAGATGGCCGACGCTCACGCCTGGGGGCATCAGCGTTGCCGGCAGCCGGCAGCCCGCAGCCGGCAGAACAAAACGCGGAGAGGGTCCATCGGTCCGAATCCGACTGCCTGCTGCCCGCTGCCATCTGCCTGCCGCACTATGCCTCTGGTTCGATCAATCCGAAGTCGCCGTTCTTGCGGCGGTAGAGGACGTTGAGAGAGTCGGTCGCGGCGTTCCGGAACACGAGGAAGCTGTCGCGTGCCGCACCGATTTCCTCGGCCGCGTCCTCGACAGTCATCGGCTTGACCGCATACCGCGGCGTCCGTACGATCCGTGGACCTGTCCGCTCGCGCGCTTCTGGCTCCAGCGCACCGCGCGCGGCCACGGCCTTGGCCGGCATGGCATGGCGCTTGCGCTCCTGCCACTTCCCTTTGATCTTCCTGCCTTGGTGCACGATCTTCTCGAGCGCGGCCGTCAGCGACAGCTCCCAGGCCCTCTTGTCTGCTGCCCCGTGCAGCATGTGATCGCCTCGTGTATGCACGATCAGCTCGGCCACGCGACGGTATTTCTCCTGTGTCAGCACCACCTGAGCAGACACCAGCGCCTCGCCGAACATGCGGTCTAGTTTGGCCACCTTGCGATCAACGAGTTTTCGGAGCGCGGGCGTGATTTCGACGTGCCGTCCGGTTAGGACCAACCGCATGGGGTCACGCTAGTACAGCACCTTTCGCTGATTGGAAGTGGAGATCTTCAGCTCTTCGCGGTATTTCGCGATCGTGCGGCGAGCGAGCACAAGGCCCTCATGCTGCAAAATGCTGACGATCTTTGAATCGCTGAGCGGCCGGCGCGGATCCTCGTTCTCGATAATCTTGCGAATCCGGTTCTTGATCGTGACCGAGGACACGCTCTCGCCGTATGAACTGCTGATCCCGCTGTGGAAAAAGTACTTCAGCTCGAACACCCCCTGGGGGGTGTGCATGTACTTGTTCGTGACGACGCGGCTGACCGTCGATTCGTGCATGCCAATGTCGTTCGCGACATCCCTCAACACGAGCGGCCGCAGATGCTCGATACCGTAATCGAGAAAGTCCCGCTGGAAGGTGATGATGCTGGTCGCAACCTTGTGGATTGTTTTCTGTCGTTGTTCGACCGACTTGATCAGCCAGAGCGCCGAACGGAATTTATCCTTCACGTACGCGCGCGTTTCGCTGTTCTGCTCCGTGTTCTTGTCCAGCAATCTGCGGTACACCGGGCTGATCCGCAATTGCGGAAGCCCTTCTTCATTCAGCACCGCGACGTATTGATCTTCCACCTTGACGATGTAGACGTCAGGGATCACGTAATGCGCCTGGGACGGGTTATATCGGCTGCCAGGCTTTGGATCCAGATGTCGGATGATCTCGATATGCGTTTTGAGCTCATCGATTGACAAACCAAGGCGACGGGCGAGTTCGGGGATGTTGTGGCTCTGCAGCAATCGCAGATGATCGACCACGATCTTCTCGGTCGGCGTGCCCTCCAGGCCGATGTGTCGGACCTGAAGCAGGAGGCATTCCTGAAGATCGCGTGCCGCGACGCCGATGGGATCGAAGCTCTGCACCAATTTGAGCGTTTCTTCGACCTCGGCGATCGGCCATGGCCCCATGCCGGCTATTTCGTCGAGCGACGCGACGAGAAGTCCATCGTCATCGATGTTGCCGATGATCGCCGTACCGATCTCCCGGATCCGCTCATCGTCTGTTTGCAGGGACAGCTGCCACATCAGGTGATCGGACAGCGATGATGATGTGGAGAGCGTGTTCTCGATCGGTGGCAGCTCTTTGACTTCCTGCGGAGTGTGCGATCGGTACCCATCGTCCAGGTAGTCGCCGAAGAAATATTCGTAATCGCTGTCGTCCCAGTTGTCGCCTTTTTCGGTGGCTGCCGCCTGCTCACCGTCAGTCTTGTCGGTCTGAGCCGCCGCCTCCGCGGGCTGCAGCTCCTCGGTCGGAACCTCCTCGAGCATCGGATTCTCGACCATTTCCTGATTCAGCAGGTCCACGAGCTCCAGCGTCGACATCGGCAGAAGCTTGATCGCCTGCTGAAGCGACGGCGTCAGAATGAGCTTCTGAAGGAGTTTGGTATGCAGCTTCTGCTGAAGGGCCATAGCCTTGGGCTCCTCGATGCCCTCTTCTAATCTTAGTCCAACCGAAAGTCGGCCCCGAGATAAATTCTGCGCACCTCTTCATCGGCCGCCAGACTGGCGGGGGTGCCGCTGCGAAAAATGACGCCGTCGTGAACAATGTAGGCGCGGTCGGTGATCCGCAGCGTTTCCCGCACGTTATGGTCCGTGATGAGGACACCGATGCCGCGCTCCTTGAGGTGAACAATGATCTTCTGAATGTCGGTGACGGCAATGGGATCGATTCCGGCGAAGGGCTCATCGAGCAGGATGAAGCGCGGTGATATCACGAGGGCGCGAGTAATTTCGACTCGGCGTCGTTCACCGCCAGACAACGTGTACGCGGGCGCGCCCGCGAGCGGGGACAGATTGAGCTCCGCCAGCAGCTCGCGCAGCCGCGTTCGACGCGACACCGCGTCCAGATCGAGGGTCTCCAGAATGGCCATAATGTTCTGTTCGACGGTCAGACCCCGAAAAATCGACGGCTCTTGGGGAAGGTAGCCGATGCCCTTGCGCGCGCGCACGTACATCGGCGCCCCGGTCACGTCCTCGCCATTCAAGATCACACGGCCGGAATCGGCCGCCGCGAGCCCGACGGTCATGTAGAACGTTGTGGTTTTGCCGGCTCCGTTCGGGCCGAGGAGGCCTACCACTTCCCCTGCATCGACCTCGAGGCTCACACCTCGAACAACCGTCCGGCCGCCGTAGGATTTGGTGAGATCGTGTGTCCGGAGCGTGGACATTACTTTGCCGAACAACCATTGCCGCTCTTCGTCTGCGTCCGGGACATCTGCTGGCCGTCGACGAGAATCCTGTCTGTTGATTTGTAGAAGGTGAGTGTTCGACCCGTCGATTCGCGACATTCTTCAACGATGCGCACCGGTGTGCCCGCCATCTCGTAACGCTGCTCCGTGGCGAAATATGACAGGCGACCACCGGTGGCCGATCGTCCGGACTCGCGCACGGTCACTGCGTCGTACCCTTCGATGTGCTCGATCTGATTGTCGCCCTTCGCGAGATACAGCTCGATCTTCCTCGCTACCAGATCTCCCTGTGGACCATTGAGGTGCGCGTCCGTGGTATAGGTGGCGCGCCTGGTTGCATCGTCGTAGTCGAGATCGCCCGCGCTCGCGATCGTCGGCACCCCCTTCCTCTGTTTCGTTGTTTCGTCCACCTGTTCCACCATCCACGTCGACCGGACCGAACCGGTCGCCTTCAGGTTGCCGGCTCTACCGTCGATCGTGAGGCCGTCGCCCTGCACGGCCGCGTCGCTTTGCCACAGCCGTGCATGGCCGTTGTACACCGCACGCGAAATTGTCCCGTCGTAGTCGAGTGCATCCGCGGTCACATTGACCGGCTGATTATCAGCGAGAAACCCTGGTAGCCTTACTCGATCAGCGGGCTCCTCCGTCCCGGAAGCTGCCGCCGTCTTCTCGGGACGCAAGACGCTCCGAACCGCCCCAGCGGCCATGATTTTTGGACCTTCCAGGGTCAGCACGATCTCGCGAGCATCGACCGTCATTCGAGCGTCTGACACGGTTGGGGTCGCTTGCTGATCTCCAGACAGCTCAACGACCCCACGGTCCACGTTGTAGTGCGCAGTGGTCGCCGTGGCATGCAATTCGCCCTGGTCGACGCGCACCGCCCCACTGAACCCGGCCTGTGTAATGCCGCCCATGCCAGGCGTGAATATCAAATCCAGCATTCGCGCTCGCACGACTCGGGTCATCTGCGGCGTCCCGAGTGCCGAGGCTCCCGATGGGTCCCCGATCAATTCGCGATATTCGACATTGTCCGTCAAATGGGCACCATTGAGCTCACCGGTCGCGCTCGCCGTACTGTCCATCATCCCAGCCCGCACCCTGCGCGAGGGAGCGGTTCCATCGGCCGGAAACTCGAGCTGAACGGCATCGCGCCCGCTCAGCGAGGACATCGTTGTGCCATCCGGATTGAGCCCCACATCCAACGCTCGCCCGGCGATTCGACGACCTGGCATTCCGCCTTCGCCGGCAAGTTGAATCGACGCGTCGCCTACGAGCACCGCGCGTTCAACATGCTCGTCGTCTCCGAGGCTAATCGTGATATCGCGTGCGCTCATCTCCTTCACGGCCCCCGCAGAGTCGCTCTTGGTCACGATGTGCGAGTTCCCCTTCAAATCGAGGCTCGTGATGCGCGATTCATCATCGCTGAGATAACCAACCGCGCTGTCGGTCCGGATTTCACGGTTGTCACGCAGAATGCGCACATCGCGCTCGAAGCGTAGATACTTCTCCTGGCGTGCCAGGGCTGCAGCACCCGAGCTGACCTCGAGATTGCCCACTCCGTGCTCATTGGGTGCGACCGTCACGGCGGCCTGATCCAGCAGCCACAGCAGGTTGCTGTTGCGGTCGTACGTCATTCCGAGGCCTCGGCCCGTCATGCGTCCACGCGAAAAGGTGACCGGACCAGGCGCGCGGACCACGGCTTCTTTCGCGCTGTATGACGCTTCCGGAGTCTCGACTTTCAGGCCATCGCTGGATACGAGCGTGACTTCACCCTTCAAGTTGACATAGTCCTGATTGGATCCAGCAATGCCTTCGCGACCGGTGGCCATGAACTTCCGATTGCCCTGACGATCGTCCACATGGATCGTCACGCCCTCCAGCTTCACGCCCCCATCGCGATAGAGGAGCTGCCGCTCGGCCGTCACCGTGAAGTTTTCATTGGCACCGCTCCATCGACGGGAGGTGGCGCCGGTAATCTCCGCGTTCGCACGAGGATCGATTGGCGCGATCGGAGCCGGCGCAGCCGGACGTTCCCGATACTTGACGCCCACGACGACCAGCGCAGCGAACACCAAACCGGCCGCGGCAACAATCCAGCGTGCCGGTCGGCTCCAATGTGGCATATCAGTCTTCAGTCGACAGTCGACAGTCCTCAGTCACGAAGCCGCCGGCCGGGTTGCCGGACTGATGACTGACGACTGATGACCAGCCTACGCTCTTTGAGCTACGGCTAGGCTCGCCGAAGCCTTCGCGAAGGCGGCTGACGACGACTAGTATCACCATTATCGGTCGCTTGGGGGCCTGGCGTCTGCGACCGTCAGCTCGAGGTACGTTTCGCCGTTGAAGGTGTTCTGTTCCAGCCAGAAGGCGAAATCCAGCCGGGCGCGATGCTGCTCGAGGAAAGCCTGGCGTTCGATTGCTCGCCAGGCGACCGCCCGGAACGTGCGGCCATCCTGACGCAACGCCATCTTCAGATGCCGTTCCTTCAGCGACCTGGGACCGTCGATGATTTCCACACCGGCGGCCGAGAACATCGGCCGAGGATTCCCGGCACCGAACGGGGCGAGCTGTGACACTTGATGCGCCAGATCTCCGTTCAGGCCGCGAAAGGTCACCACCCCGTCGAGGCGCAATCGTGGCCGAAGGTCATCGGGCCCGAGCACTGTGTCTGCATAGTGGTTGATAGCGGTACGAAATTCCTTTACCCGTGCGGCGTCCATCGTCAATCCTGCCGCCTGCTTGTGACCGCCGAACCGCATGAAGAGCGGCGCGCAGGTTTCAAGCGCCGCCAATAGGTCGAATCCTGGAATACTACGACAGGATCCATGCGCGACGTCATCGTCAATCGACAGCACGATCGCCGGCCGATGGAACGCTTCCACGAGCTTTGACGCGACGATCCCGATCACCCCACGGTGCCAGCCTTCCGCGGCGACGACCACCACGCTGCGCGCGCCGACGTCCGGATCGGTTTCGACGATGCGCCGCGCAGCCGCGATGATGTTGGCCTCTTCCTGCCGTCGGCGCGTGTTCTCGCTGTCGAGCTGTTCGGCGAGTTGCCGCGCCTCTGCCGCCATGGTCACGTCGGTTGCCAGCAACAGCCGTGCGGCCACATCCGGACTGCTCATGCGGCCGGCCGCGTTGATGCGCGGCGCAATCGCGAACGCCACGTGGGAGCTGTCGAGCGCCCGATCTCCCAATCCTGACACATCCAGGAGCGCTTGCAACCCGACTTTATTCGGCCCTTTGGACAGCAGTTCGAGGCCCAGCTTGGCGATCACACGGTTCTCGCCGACGAGCGGCACGACATCGGCCAGGGTCCCGATCGCGGCGATTTTGATGAGCGCCGGCAGCCACTGGTCGCGCTGGCTGCGCGCGCACAACGCCTGAGCGAATTTAAGCGCGACGCCCACCCCGGCGAGATGTTTGTCGGGATAGGCACAATCGTGCCGTTTTGGATTGATGACAGCGAGCGCGGGCGGAAGCTCAGCGCCTGGCTCGTGATGATCCGTCACGATCAGATCGACGCCCAGTTCCCGGGCCCGGCGCGCGGCCTCGAATCCTCTGATCCCGCAGTCGACCGAAATCACCAGCGCGACCCCCTGCGCATGCAGGCGCTCGATGGTTACCGCGAGCAGTCCGTAACCATCGCGAAGCCGCTCGGGGATGAACCGCACGACCTGCGCGCCGAGCAGCTCCAGCGTTCTCTGCAGAATAACGGTTGAGGTGATGCCGTCGACGTCGTAGTCGCCGTGAATCGCAATCGGCTCCCGGCGTGCGATCGCCGCGAGCGTCCGGTCCACGGCTGGCGCCATATCCGTGAGCCTGAAGGGATCGTGAAGGTGTGAGAGTGAGGGCTGCAGGAACCGCGCGGCCTCGTCTGGCTCGCCGAGCCCGCGCACACACAGCACGCGCGCAACGATCGGATTCAGCCTCAGCGCCTCGGCCAGCCTTTTCACCGCGTCATCGTCACACGTTTGCTGATCCCAGATGTAAGGGACCATCAGCGGCTACCCCGGCCTGAGCCTTTGCGACCTCTGCGTTGGAACATTACTGACCGTCCGTGAAATCGATTCCCAGCCGTCCCATACTGCGGAACTTCTGATACCGCTGTTCGAAGCGACTCTTCGGTTCTATCTCGCGCAAGCTGGCGAGCGCGCGGCCGAGGGCTTCATCGAGCAGGGCTGCGGCCCGATCGGCATCGGTATGGGCGCCGCCGATGGGCTCCGCCACAATCTCATCGATGATGCCGCGATCGAGGAGGTCCGGTGCGGTCAGCTTGAGAGCCTCCGCAGCTTCGATCTTGCGGTTGGAGTCACGCCAGAGGATGGCTGCACAGCCCTCCGGTGGAATGACGCTGTAGATGGCATGCTCGAGCATCAGAATCCGATCGCCGATCGCGAGTCCCAACGCTCCACCGCTGCCTCCCTCGCCGCTCACGATCACCACGATCGGGACAGCCAGGGTCATCATCTCCCGCAGGTTGAATGCGATGGCTTCGGCAATGCCGCGCTCTTCGGACTCGATGCCGGGGTACGCGGCCGGGGTGTCGACAAATGCGACGATCGGCCGATTGAACTTCTCGGCCAACCGCATCACCCTGATCGCCTTTCGGTAGCCTTCGGGCTTGGCGTAGCCGAAGTTGCGATAGATCTTTTGCTTGGTGTCATTCCCCTTCTGATGACCGACGACCATCACCGGCTCGTCATGGTAAAGCGCGAATCCCACGACGATCGCGTGGTCGTCAGCGAAGCGGCGATCGCCATGCAGCTCGGTAAAATCGGTGAAGAGTCGAGCGACAAAGTCGAGCATGTTCGGCCGACTCGAATGCCGCGCCACCAGCACGCGCTGCCACGGGGTGAGCCGGCCGTACAGGTCCGCTCGAATGGATTCAACGCGATGCAGAAGCCGCTGGATGTCCGCCTCACGCGTCGGCGTGCGAGGCAGGATCGACAGCGCGTCGATCTCCTTCAACAGGACGCCGAGAGATTCCTCAAAGTCCAGCAGTTCCGGAGGCATGGGAATCCATCTTTAACGCAAAGGACGCAAAGGGGTCACGGTAAATCGTGTTTTATCGTAAAGACACGGAGCCCCGGCCGCAGAGCTTCTCGACCGCCGCCACCAGATGTTCTGTGGGCCGAATCCGAACCTGACTGGCAAGCTCGGCGCGAACACGAATTGGCCGATTGTGGCCGCGCAACTCCAGCTCGAACAACACACGACGATCACCGCGATGATCGGCAAACAGGCTGGCCAGCGCTTCGAACGTCTCCCGGCCGTGCGGCGGCACGGCAAGGCGAATGGCGATCTCACGTGACAGGCGTTCGCCGGCCACGTCAATCGGTATCACGTCCGAAGCCAGCAGCCGCATCGAATCATCGTCACGCTCCAGCTTTCCGCGGACGACGACCGTCGCATCGTTCTGTATGTGGCTGCCTGATTTCGCGAACGTCTCCGGAAACACGACTACTTCGACGCTGCCGTGAGGATCGTCCAGATTGAACACGGCCATCCGGTCTCCCCTGCGCGTCTTGAGCGGCCGGAGACCGCTAATGATGCCCCCGACAGTCACATCCGCCTCCCCGTTCCGACCCATGCCATTGCCGCCACGCGGCGACGCGTCGGTCGAGGCGAGCTCCGCCAGGGTCTTGGCGCCAAATTGCTTGAGTTCCGCGCGATACCGATCGATGGGGTGCCCGCTCCAATACAAGCCGAGAGATTCCTTCTCGCCAGCGAGTTGCTGCGCTTCCGGCCAGGGCGCCACTTCCCCTTGCGGCAACGACAGGCACGGGTCCGCCATCGCCGCGCGATCTTGGGCATCCCGGGCCTCAAACAGACCGGCCTGACCGCGATCGCGATCCCGTTGGCGCCGCGCCCCGTGCTCGCACGCGGCGTCCAGAGTCGCCATCAATTTCGCTCGTACGACACCGAGCGGCTGAGGTGGGGCTCCGGTGGCCAGCCCAACCGAGTCGAGCGCCCCGGCTTTGACGAGGCTCTCCAAGACGCGTTTGTTCACGATGCGCAGGTCGGCGTCTTCGCACAGTGCGTAAAGCGATTGAATTCGACCGCGCGTTTTTCTCACCTCGAGTATGCTGTTGATGGCTCCTTCACCCACATTGCGGACGGCTGCGAGCCCGTAGCGCACGCCTGCCGGCGTCACGCTGAACGCCCACTGACTCTCATTGATGTCGGGCGGGAAGACGGGAATCGCGCGATCCCGGCATTCACTCAGATACAACGCGAGCTTTTCCGTATTCTGGGACTCGATGGTCAGCAGAGCGGCCGCAAAATGCCACGGATAATTGGCTTTCAGATACGCCGTCTGGTATGCCAGCACCGCATAGGCCGTTGAGTGAGATTTGTTGAAGCCGTAGCCGGCAAAATGCTCCATCAGGTCGAAGATCTTGGTGGCCTTCTTCTCGCGGATGCCGCGCTGGCGGGCGCCGTCGACGAACTTCTGGCGCTGCGCCTGCATGACGTCGGCCTTTTTCTTCCCCATCGCCTTTCGCAGCAGGTCGGCCTCGCCAAGCGTGAAGCCGGCCAGCTCGCTGGCGATGCGCATCACTTGCTCCTGGTAGGCAATGACCCCGTACGTGTCAGCAAGGATTGGTTGCAGCTGCGGGACCTCATACGCGATCGCGACTTTGCCATGCTTGCGCGCGATGAAATCATCGACCATTCCGCTGCGAAGCGGGCCGGGACGATACAGCGCGTTCAACGCAATGAGGTCATCGAGACGCTGAGGCTTTGCCTTCCGCAGGATGTCGCGCATCCCGGAGCTCTCGAACTGGAAGATGCCGTAGGTCTGCCCTTCGCAGAAGATCTGGTAGGTCCTGGGATCGTCCAGCGGGATCGCGTCGAGAGCCAGCTCCTGACCCGTCGTGCGCCGGATTTCATCCACGGCGTCGCGCAACAGCGTCAGCGTGCTCAGGCCGAGGAAATCCATCTTCAGCAGCCCGACGCGCTCGATCTCCTTCATCGCCCACTGCGTGACGACCTCACCCCGCTGTCCTTTGTAGAGCGGGACGAATTCCGTGAGGGGCCGGGGCGCGATGACCACGCCGGCCGCGTGCACTGACGCGTGCCGCGTCATGCCCTCTAATCGTTTGGCCACCTCGAGCAATTCCTGAACGCGTGGATCCTGCTGCTGAAGATCTTTCAGCGTCGGAGACTCCTCGAGCGCCTTGTCGAGCGTCATGTCGAGGGTCGCCGGAATCAGCTTCGCGACCTTGTCGACATCGGCATACGGGATGTCGAGCGCCCGGCCGACGTCCCGGACCGCGGCCCTCGCTTTCATCGTGCCGAAGGTGATGATTTGCGCGACGTTCTCGCGGCCGTATTTCTGCGTCACGTACTCGATGACTTCGCCGCGCCGGCGTTCGCAGAAGTCGATGTCGATGTCCGGCAGCGAAACGCGTTCTGGATTGAGGAAGCGTTCGAAGATGAGGTCGTACTCCAGCGGATCAACGTCCGTGATCCGCAGGCAGTACGCGACAAGACTCCCGGCGGCTGATCCCCGGCCCGGGCCCACCGGAATGCCGTGCTCACGCGCGTACCGGATGAAATCCCAGACGATCAGGAAGTAGCCCGGATAGCCCATGCGTCGGATCATCTCGATCTCGTACGACAGACGCGCGTCGTACTCTTCGAGGGTGTGCCGCAGGGATCCGGCCGCGGCGCGCGCCCGGAAACGCGGCAGCCGTTGCGCAAAGCCGTCGCGGACAATGTGCTCGAAGTATTCGTCCAGCCCGTAGGGCGCGGGCACCTCGAAGTTCGGCAAGTAGTTCTCCGACGTGTCCAGGTTGACGCGACAACGCTCGGCGATTCGCAGCGTGTTGGCGAGCGCGTCGGGGACGTCCTTGAAGATCGCCGTCATTTCATCCGGCGTCTTCAAGAAGAACTGGTCACCGTGATAGCGGAGGCGATCCTGATCGTTGACGGTTTTACCGGTGCCGATGCACAGCAGGATGTCGTGAGGGCGATGATCTCCCTTCCTCAGGTAATGCACATCGTTGGTGGCCACGAGAGGCAGACCGAGATCGCGGGCGATCCCCAGCAGCCCGTCATTGACGGTGAGTTGCTCCTCGATCCCCTGATATTGCATCTCGAGGAAGACATTGTGATGGCCAAGAATGTCGCGGAACGTGGCGGCGGCGTCGAGGGCTCTCCGCTCGCGCCCCGTGCGAATCTCGGTTGCGACTTCCCCCTTGAGACAACTCGTCAACGCAATCAACCCCTTGGCGTGCTGTGCCAGCAGCTCCTTGTCGATGCGCGGACGATAATAGAACCCCTCCGTGTACCCCGCCGATACGAGCTTGATGAGATTGTGATAGCCCTCGTTGTTTTCCGCGAGCAGGACCAGATGGTTCGCCGTTTCCCCGATCGGGCCGCTTTTCGTGTGCCGGCTGCCCGGCGCCTCGTACAGCTCGCACCCGAGGATCGGCGTGATGCCGCGCGCTCGAGGGTGGTCGTGGAAGATGACGGACGAGAACATGTTGCCGTGCTCGGTCACCGCGAGCGCGGGCATCTTGAGCTGCGCCGCCTGATCGAGCAGCTCATCGATCCGGCACGCGCCGTCGAGCAACGAGTACTCGGTGTG
>Ga0184633_10000365_pt1 | contig 15992 bp, 15 predicted proteins | sample PLM31_170_b1_FD_133156 | JGI IMG/M metagenome (GOLD analysis project Ga0184633, IMG submission 133156) | Groundwater sediment microbial communities from an aquifer in East River, Colorado, USA - PLM3-1_170_b1 | ecosystem: Environmental > Terrestrial > Soil > Riparian zone | place: USA: East...
CGGCGCGGCGTCCCGCATGCCTTTCCAGTTGGCTACGTCCATGCCTCACCTCCCGGGATCATCGTGGCGATTATAGCATTATCCCCATGACAGCTGAAACACCGGAAAGTGCGTGCCGCTCAACTGAAAGCCCAGGCGTTGATAAATGTTCAGCGAGGCGGCATTGGAGTCCTGCGTGTTCACCGTGAGCTCGTGCACGCCGCGCGCTTCGTAGTGTTCGATCATGTTCGCCACGAGCGCAGCGCCGAGGCCGTGCCCCTGCCAGGGCGGGCCCACGGCCAGTCGGGCCAAATGCGCACCGCTGCGGCTCGCCGTCGTCAATTGGTATCCGACGATCTGCCCGTCCACCTCCGCCACCGTGATCAGATCGGCCTGGGCGATGGCGGTCCGGATCATCTCCGCGGACAAGTGCCACGGGGGAGTGAAGGCCGCTTGATCGGTGGCGATGAGGGCGGCGTAATCGTCGGGCCGTGCGCGGCGGAGGCGGGCCGGGGCGGGCGGGATGGAGACGAGCAGCCCGCGCCCCCTGCGCCGCGCCTCGAGGTGCTGCCCGGCGCGGGCGAGTACGACGACTGCATGCGTGCGCTGGAACCCCGCCCATTGATAGAGGGGCGGCATCCAGTCGCCAGTGCTCAGACCGGCCACGCCCGTGACCCGCATCGCCGCGAGCTGGCCGCGCGCCTGCTCCCAGAGCCGCCGCCACACCTCTTCGGCAGAGACATGGTCCGCTAAGGCCAACAACCGCACCCAAGCCGTGTCGGGCGGGTCCGGCGGGCAAGCCAGAGCCCCTACCACGCGTTGCCCCTGCTCGACGAGCAGAAAAGGTTGCGCGCCCAGCCAGGCCTCCACTGGCTTCCAATCCAGATGAGAATGTACGCGCCGCTCGAAGCGCGCCAGTGTCATGATCACGTTGCGGTCGGAGGGGGTCGCCGGGCGTGTGCGCAGTTGAGGACGGGCGAAGATCATCGCCGGGTTATAACACGGCGCGCGGAAATTGAAAACCGGCTTGCATTTTGGTTTTGGCTAATGTACACTCCCACGCAGTTGTATCCGCATGACAACACCCGACAGGAGTTATGCATGCCCGCCAGCGGCAAAGAGAAAGCCCTCGACGCGACCCTCGCGCAGATCAAAAAGCGATTCGGCGACGGCGCGCTGATGCGCCTCGGCGAGGCCACTCATCTGGCGGTGGATGCCATCCCCACCGGTTCCCTCGCCCTCGACCTCGCGCTGGGAGTGGGCGGCGTACCGCGCGGGCGCGTGACCGAAATCTACGGGCCGGAGTCGGCGGGCAAGACCACCCTCTGCCAGCACATCATCGCTGAAGCCCAGCGCAAGGGCGGGGTGTGCGCGTTCGTGGACATGGAGCACGCGCTCGACCCGGTCTATGCGGCGCGTTGCGGAGTGGACGTGGACAACCTGTACATCGCCCAGCCCGATACCGGCGAGCAAGCCCTCGAAATCGCCGAGGTCCTCATCCGCTCCGGGGCGATGGATGCGGTCGTGGTCGACTCGGTGGCGGCGCTCGTCCCGCGCGCCGAGATCGAAGGCGACATGGGCGACGCGACGATGGGAGCACAGGCGCGCCTCATGTCGCAGGCGCTGCGCAAGCTCTCCGGCGCGATCAAGCAGACGAACACGGCCATGATCTTCACTAATCAACTCCGGCAGAAGATCGGCGTGATGTTCGGGAACCCGGAGACGACGACGGGCGGGATGGCGCTCAAATTTTACGCGAGCGTGCGCCTTGACGTGCGCCGCATCCAGACGCTCAAGGACGGCGCGGCGGTCGTCGGCGCGCGCACGCGGGTGCGGGTGACCAAGAACAAAGTCGCGCCCCCGTTCCGCGAGGCTGAATTCGACATCATGTATAATGAAGGCATCTCCAAGGTGGGCGACATCGTGGACCTGGGCGTCCAGCTGGAGATCATCACCAAGCGGGGGGCGTTCTTCTCGCATAACGATCAGCGCCTCGGACAGGGGCGGGAGAACGCTAAGGTTTATCTCAAGGAACATCCCGCGCTCGCCGGAGAGATCGAAGCCGCAATCCGGCAGCACGCGGGGCTGGGGAAAGTTCCGATTTCTGTGGCGGGCGAGGGCGCGCCGCCGGATGAAGAGGATTCAGAAGAATAGTTCGTTGGCCCGCGCCGCGCAGGGGGCGCCGCCAGGGGCCATCCGCGCCGCCGGGAGTTGATACGAGTGGCCCGGCCACGGCTCAGGCAAATTCGATCTCAGTTGAGCAGGCCGCTGCCCGTTCGTCGGGCGCAGCTGGCAGGTTCAGGATAATTCCGGTGCGGAAACGGCGAGAGACTGACGTCATGGCCTACGAGAGCTGGCATCATCGCCTCGCCGCTTTCTGTTGTGGTGGATCAATCGGACGCGCGCGCGAACCCTAACTGGTCGTTCCCGCCCAGGTTATCCAGAACCCTGAGTTTGCGGTTCGTCAACTGAGTTACTGAGACGAAAGACTTTTTCGTCAGGCCGACAGCCGTGGCGCGTGCCAAGAGTGGCGCGTGCACGGCTGTTTTATTTTGAAGATGAAGATTACGGCGCTCAAACTGCAGGCCCGCAACAAATCGCGGGTGAACGTGTATCTCGACGGCCGGTTCGCCTTTGGGCTGGCGAAGATCGAGGCGGCGCGGCTGCGGCTGGGGCAGGAGCTGGACGAGGCCGCCATTGCCCGCGTGAAGAAAGCCGACGAGGTGGCGCAGGCCTATGAGCGTGCGCTGAAGCTGCTCGCGACGCGCCCGCGCTCCGAGGCCGAAGTCCGCCGCAGGTTGAGCGAGCATGAGGTGGCGGAGCCGGTGATGGAAGAGGTGCTGGCACGGCTGCGCCGGGCCGGGCTGGCGGACGACGGGGCGTTCGCCAATTACTGGGTGGAGAACCGCGCCGCGTTCCGGCCCCGGAGCAGACGGGCGCTGCTCGCGGAGTTGAAGCGGAAAGGGGTGGCGGGCGACGCGCTCAAGCAGGCGGTGGCCGGCGTGAACGATGCCGAGGCGGCCTATCAGGTGGCCGCCCAGCGCGCCCGGCGGCTGAGGACGCTGCCCCGCCCGGAATTTCGCCGCAAGCTGGGGGAGTTTCTGGCGCGGCGCGGCTTTGACTACGAGACGATTGAGCCGATCCTCGAGCGCGTCTGGAAAGAAGTGCAGGCCGGGGAGTGAGAACACGCTTTTGAGATTGCGCTATTCCGACCGGCGAGGGAGTGTCACCCCTGGCCGGTGACTTGGCGCAGTAATAGGAAGTGAGATCAGAGATGCCGATTACGATTATCACCTTAATCATTGGAGCTGGCGTCGCGCTGTTGGTCGGGCTGGCGATTGGGGCGTATGCGGGCTATGTCTATCACCGCCAGCAGACCGAAGCCAAAGCGCGGGCGCTGGCGGCGCAGGCCAACACCGTCCTTCAGCAAGCCGAAACCCAAGCGAGAGAAGTGGTGCTCAAGGCTAAAGATGGGGCGCTGAGAATCCGCGACCAGGCCGAAGAGGAGGCTGTGCGCCGCCTGGCGGACCTCAACAAGGAGGACCAACGCCTCACCCGCCGCCGCGATGACCTGGACAAGAAGATCGAACAGAACGACCAGCGGCGCTCCCAGCTGGACAAGCGGCAGAGCGCGCTGGACAAGCGCGAGAATGAGATCAACAAGATTCAGACCCAGCGCATGGCCGAGCTCCAGCGCATCTCTGGCATGTCGCCGGACGAAGCCCGAGCGCTGCTCGTCGCCGAGGTCGAGAAAGACGCCCGTGCGGACATGGCCCGCACCATCCGCCAGATCGAAGAGGAGGCCCGGGCCGAGGGCGACATGCGCGCCCGCAAGATCGTCGCCACCGCCATCCAGCGCATCGCCTCCGAGCACGTCTCGGAGATCAGCGTCTCGGTCGTGCCGCTGCCGAGCGATGAGATGAAGGGCCGCATCATCGGGCGCAGCGGGCGCAACATCCGCACGTTCGAGCAGGCCGCCGGGGTAGACGTGGTCGTGGACGACACGCCCGAGGCCGTCACCATTTCCTCGTTCGACCCCATCCGGCGCGAGGTCGCCAAGCGCGCGATGGCGAAGCTGGTGATGGACGGGCGCATCCACCCGGCGCACATCGAGAAGCTCGTGTCGGACGCGCAGAAGGAAATGGAGCAGGTGATCAAAGAGGCGGGCGAGCAGGCCTGCTTCGAGGCCGGCGTGCCCGGCCTGCACCCTGAAGTTCAGCGGCTGCTAGGGCGATTGAAATACCGCACCTCCTACGGACAGAACCAGCACGCGCACGCGATTGAAACCGCGCTCATCGCCGGGGCGATTGCGGCGGAGCTGGGCGCGGACGTGAATGTCGCGAAGGCGGGCGGGCTGCTGCACGATCTGGGGAAGGCGATTGACCACGAGGTGGAGGGGACGCACGCCGCTATCGGCGCGGAGTATGCGAAGCGGTACGGGGTGCCTCCCAAAGTCGTCAACGCCATGGCGTCGCACCACCACGAGGTGGATCAGGAGTCCGTGGAGGCCATCATCGTGGAGGCCGCCGACGCGATCTCGGGCGCACGGCCCGGCGCGCGGCGCGAGTCGCTGGAGCAGTACGTGAAGCGTGTGCGGGCGCTGGAGGAGATCGCCAACTCGTTTGAGGGCGTCCAGCAGAGCTTCGCCTTGCAGGCCGGGCGCGAGGTGCGCATCATCGTCAGGCCGGAGGCCGTGGACGATCTGGCCGCGCTGCAATTGAGCAGGAACATCGCCAAGAAGATCGAAGAGACGATGACCTACCCTGGCCAGATCAAGGTGACGGTGATCCGCGAGACAAGGGCGACGGAATTTGCGAAGTAAAGACGCAGCATGCTGCGTCTCTACGGCCCTACAAATCCCTCCCGCTGAATTGCCGTATGGCCACCGCCAGCGCGGCGATGAGGTATAGCGCCGCGTACACGACCATTGCCCCGCTGGGGACGGAGATGACGAACGACGGCCCGAAGGACATGCCCAGCGCCCGCGCGGTGGCGGAGGTCATTTCAAATGCCGCGCGCCGGAACAGCGCCTCGCTCGGCATGATCAGGCTGGAGACGATGCCGATGTTGATCGCCGTCTGATTCCGCAGGAGCGTTCCGATCTGCTCCACCCACCCGCCGATGAAGGCCACGCCGTACAACCCGAAGATCGTCCCGCCTGTGGCGAGCGTCGAGAACGTGCTGCTGCACGCGAGCGACATGGTCATGATCAACAGACTCTCCAGATAGATGATGCCGATGCCGCCCACCGGGTTCGGCACGCGGTAGCCGACCTGAACGTAGACAATCGCCAGCACTCCCCCGGCCATCAGCAATAGATACAGCGCGAGCAGTCCGGCGAAGCCTAGCCATTTGCCCAGCACAATCTCCGCGCGCCGCACCGGCTTGGTGACGAGCGCCTGAATTGTCCCCGACCCGATCTCGCCCGCGAGTGTATCGGCGGAGACGAGCGCGCCCATCGCCAGCGTGAGAAAGTTGACGGCGTACATCCCGGCGTTCGTGAGGAAGTTGAAGATTTGACTGCGGACGAGCTGGGCGGTCGTCTCGGAGCCGGTGGGCAGGCCGGTTTCGCGCGTGATGAGGTAGAAGCCCACGCCGTACAGAATCAGAAACGCCACGCCGAGCAAAAACGCGGCGAGCGCGATTTTGCGCCGGACGGCTTCCAGAAAGGTGAGGCGGGAGATGATGAAGATGGGCATGTTATAACCCCCCATCCGTCCCCACAATCTGGATGAACAATTCCTCGAGCGACAGGCGCTGCGGGGTGAGCGCGTACACCTCGGCGTTGTGCGCGACGAGGTGGCGCGTGATGGCGGGGAGGGCGGAGTCATCGGTCACGGTGAGTGTAATGTGATCTCCGTCGGCGCGGACATCGCGGCCCCACTGGCTCAGGCCCGCGACGGCCTCGGGCGTCAACCCGCCCGCGCGGATGGTCACGCTCGTCTCGCCGTCCACGATGGTCTTGAGATCTGTCACGCGGATGACCTCGCCGTGCTTGATGAAGGCGACGCGGTCGCAGGTGATTTCGATTTCGCTCAACAGGTGCGAGTTGAGGAACACGGTCGCGCCGAGATCGCGCAAGTCGCGGATGATGTCGCGGACGAGGCGGCGACCCACCGGATCGAGGCCGGAGGTCGGCTCGTCGAGGAAGACCAGTTGGGGGTCGTTGAGCAGGGCCTGCGCGAGGCCCACGCGCTGGAGCATCCCCTTGGAGAACGTCCGCAGTTGCTTGTGTTGAAACGGCGTCAGCCCGACGAGTTCGAGCAGTTCGGCGGCGCGTTCGCGGAGGCGCGCAGAGGGGAGGCCGTACAGCTGGCCGTGCAGAGTCAGGAACTCGCGCGCGGTCAGCCAGTCGTGAAAACGAAAGTGCTCCGGCAGGAAGCCGATCTTCGCGCGCGCGGCGCGGTCGCCGAGCGGCGCGCCGAGGAGCGTCGCCGTGCCGGACGTGGGCGCGACCAGCCCGAGGAGCATTTTGATGGAGGTGGTCTTGCCCGCGCCATTCGGCCCGAGGAAGCCGAAGACCTCCCCCGGCTGCACTTGCAGGCTGAGGCTGCGCACGGCGACGTTATCGCCGAACTCTTTGCGGAGGTCGCGCGTTTCGAGAGCGAAAGCGGTCATCGAATTGACAAGGTGACGGGGCGAAAGGGTGACAAGGTGATCAAATCACTGTCACCTTGTCACCGGGTCACCTTGTCAGTATACCAAACAGGAGCTTACTTCAAAGAATCCGCCATCTCCAACGCGGCGGAAGAGTTGCTGCCGAGGCCGCCGATGGCGTAGAGGATGCCATCTTTGACCCAGATCACTGCGTACTGTGGCGCGTCGTCAGCCGGACGCTGGATCAGGTAGCCGGTCACACCGTCCACGGGAACCTGGGTGTACACCGCGCCGTTGCGCGGGATGGGGACGATCAGCGTGGAAGTCCAATCCACGGTCTGGCTGAAGGCTTGCGCTTCTTCCGCGCTCATGCCCGTGAACTGCAGGCCGATCTGCGCCAATTGCGCCACGTCCAGGTCGGGCGGGGCGGTCACCGCGGGGCTGGGGATTTGGGCTAGCACCACGCAGGTCGCGAAGCGGCGGCCCGGCGAGCCGGTCTCATTGCTCCCTTCGACCTTCGGGCAGTTGCCGTAAGCGGCGGTGACTCCGGCGGGGATGTCCACTGCCATGGTGGCCCCGTCGAGCGCCGCCGGCAGCTGCAGGTCGCTGCGTCCGGCCTCGTTCAAGATGCCCTGCGCGAGGTTGCGGTCCACGGTGAACTCGAAAGCGGTGCCGCCCTGCACCGTTAGCTCGGGCGCGTCCGAGCGATTGTCCGGCAGCCGGACAGTGAACCCGGCAAGTTGGCTCGCCTCGGCGGCGCTGGCGGCGACTTGCGGATCGCCGGGTTGCCGGGTGACCTTGACGGATTTGGAGAACAACTGGCTGATCTGGCTCCCGATGGTTTCGTTGCCGCTCAGTTCGCTCAAGCGGGTGGTGTCAATGGGGAGCACGGTGATCTGCTGGACGCGGAACAGGCCGAGGAATTGCCCGGCCCAGGCGCGCACCGGGGCGAAGCTCAACGACACGGCGACGAGCGCCACGACGGCGGCCACGCCCCAGGCGGTGCGGAAGCGTTTGCTGAAAAGTTGATTGAGCATAGGAGTCTCCTTTTGATTGGCGCGCTGCGCTTTGAAGCGGGCGAGCGCGGGGCGCGCGGCGAGATGAGGGTCATCGGGAAGCGGCGCAAGTGCGGCCAGCCGGCCGCTCACGTGCCGGGTCTGCGCCTCAAGCGCGGCGAGGCGCGTCCGGCAGTCCGGGCAGACGGCCAGGTGCTGGTCGGCGTCCGCGAGTTCGCCGTCGAGATAGGCGCGGAGTTGTCCATCGTCGAAGTGCATCTTACTCTCCCTCCAGTCTTCGGTAGCGCTTTTCAAATTCCCGTTCGGCACGTATAAGCAGCGTGCCGATGGAATTTTCCGAGACGCCAAGTGCGGCGGCGAGTTCGCGGTACGAGAGGCCGGAATGGCGCAGGATCAACAGCTGGGCCGGGCGTTGATCCATGTCGCGCAGGACGAGCCGGGCGCGGCGGCGATCCTCGGCGTCGGAGACGGCCCTCTCGGGATCAGCGCCCGCGTTCGCCTCGGCGTCCCAGCGGCCTGCTTCCGTCTCGTACCGTTCGCGGCGCTTCCACGCACGGATTGCGTTCAGGCCGAGGTTCGTCGCCACGCGGTATAGCCAGCCGCCCACGTTGAGGGACGACTCATCCTGTGGGGGGCGGTCGTACAGCCGCCAGAATGTCTCGAGCGCGAGGTCCTCTGCCTCGGCGTGGTCGCCGACGAGCCGGAGCAGCACGCCGTAGACGCGCGGCCAGTGTTCGAGAAAGATCGCCTCGAAGTCGGTCATGCCAACAAGGGGAATGGCCTTTGCGGGCCGCGTCATTCTGGAAGGTGCACGGGTCTGGTGGCTGGTTGCGGTCACGCGTGAATTCTCCGCCCGCCGTTGCGCTCACGGCTTCTACCGTAATAACACCGGCCAGGCGGGGAGTGTGACAGAGGGGAACCGTTTGGTCCGCTCGCAGTTGTACTGCGGGTGTTGGGCGGCAGTGCAACTGTCGCCCGAACGAGAGGCACTACTTCACAATCAGCACCGGCACTTTGGCGTGATGCGCCAGCCGGTCGCTCACGCTGCCCAGCAGCAGCCCGCGCATTTCGCCCAGGCCGCGCGAGCCGACGACGATGCAATCGCAGCCGCGCGTGTCGGCGACTGTCAGGATGCACTCGGGGGGCGAGCCTTGCAGCACCTCCACGTGCACCTTTTCAATGCCGCAGGCGCGGGCTTGCTCGGCGGCCATCGCGGCGGTCTTCTGCGCTTCGAGCGTCAGCCGGGCGACGATGTCATCGTACTGCGGTGAGCCGAGGTAGTCCGGTATTTTGTGAAAGGCGGTGACGACGGTCAGTTCCGCCCCGGCGTGCATGGCGAAGTCAATGGCGTGCTCGAGCGCTTTCTTGGCGTTGGCCGAGCCGTCGTAGCCGATGAGGATGTGGTGGAACATAGAACCTCCTTTGCTTGCACTTTTATAGTACGCCTTCAAAAGTGCGAATGCAACTATTCAGGCAGCGCTGCCTTCCGGCGAAACGGACAAAACCGAGAGGCGCGGGCGGGTTACACGCTCGGAGGCAGCCAGCGGTCGAGCTGCAGCAAGGAGCGCAGAAAGTGGTAGAGCGCGAAGCACTCCCATGCAAAGGGCGGGAAACCGAGCAGCCCGGCCACGGGCATCTTGCCGTAGTGCAGGCCGAAAATCAGGTTGTGAATCAGCGCCGGCATCGTATACAACCATCCCGCGCCCCCGTGCGCGAGCGTCTGCACGTTCCATGCTTCCCAGATAAAGCCACAAATCAATCCACTCGCCAGCCAGCGCCAGATACGCGCGCCGCGCCTCTCCCGCCAATCCTGCAACAGGGAGGGCTGGCCGGTCCGGAGATTGATCGGTTCCAGTAGGCCGATGAACCCGAGCCACACAAAGCCGAAGGTGTACGGGGCAAGCCGGTCGGGCAGGGCGGCGGGGATGACGACGAAGGCGAGGCCGATGAGGGCGAGTGCAGTGAGTTTTTTTGTCAACGGATGGAACGGATACTGCGGATGGCGGGGCGGGTTATGGGGGCCTTTCGTTCCAACCGTTGACCCAACCGGCCACCACGCTTCGAGCAGCCCCGCGGTCTGGAAGATGGCGGGCGTGATGGTGGCGAATGACCAGAACATCCCCAAGTCGAATTGCCATTGCGCGGCGGGCACGCCAATGTAGGCCCAGTTCTTGAGTTTGAGATTGTAGGCCTCGAAGATGAGCCAGGAGAGGACAGAGAGCACGGCCAGAAAGCCGAACTCGCGCCGCCGCGTGGTGAGCCACGATTGTCCCGTGCGGTGCGCGATCAGCGCGTCCGCGAAGATGATGTAGCCCGTCCACATGATCGGCGTGAACCAGGTGGCGACGAATCGCATACCTGCGTACAGAAGTATCTCGGCCCCAATCATGATGCCGAGGCCTAGCCAGCCATGCCGTTTCATGGGGTTATTGGTAATTGGGGATTGGAGATTGACGTTCAGTCTTCAAAGAACTCTATCACCAATTTGTCGTCGGCGTCATAAGTATAGCGCGCGCTGAAGCAGGGGATGTCGGTTTTCATTGCAAGGACGCGCGGCAGGAGGGTGGGGAGGTCTTCGACCGTGTCGAGTTCGGCGATGCGGTGGGCGGGAATCCATTCGAGTGCGCCTTCTACCGAGGGACGAACGGCGCGCTCAAGGGCGGTCGCGGTGAAAACGAAAAGGCCGATCCCGGCTGGTTCGCCGGTCTCGACGGTGATCACGCCGCGCAGCCGGAGGTCTTTCACCGCGACCCCGGCCTCCTCGCGGATTTCGCGCCGCGCGGCGGCGTGCACGCTCTCGCCGCGCTCGACGTGACCGCCTACCCCGTTGTACTTTCCCGGCCAGATTCTCTTGATGGGCGCGCCTTTGAGGAGAAGCACCTCGTCCCCCAGCGTGACGAAGCACAACACGCGGGGGACGAGGTGATAGCGGTCTTTGGATTTGGCGACACCCTGATTGGCAGAAGGCATTGTGAGTGTGGGGGTGTGGGCGTGTGGGAGCGCCCCCCCATACCCCCATACTCCCAAACACTTTAGTCCGCCAACCCGGTCACGTCCTCGGCTTCCTTCTCCGCGACGCCGAAGTCGGCCAGCGTCTTGTGCACCACGACCGGCTCGACGTGCTTCTTCATCTGCTTCCACGTGTCGCGGATGTTCAACTGCTCGAAGAGGAACTTGAACTGCTTTTCCCACACCGCGCCGATTTCGGCGCGCTTGTCATTGGGCAGGCCCCAGAGTTTCGCTTTGAACGGCCCAATGGCCTTCTTGCGGCTCTTGTAAAAGAACTGTTCTTCGGTGTCGCTCGGCTTGCGCTCGTCGGCGGCGTTGAGGCGCAACCACTCGTAGATTTCGCTCCGCAAGTCGTCGGGCATGGCGTTGTAGAGCATGTTCTGAAAGTTGGTCGCGAGGTGCACCTCGCAGGCTTCGCACTCCGGGAACTTGCTGAAGGCGTTTTCGGGGAGGGTGGAGGCCCCGTGCTGGACGGCCCCGGCGAGGCCGTATTCTTTGCGGGCGACGAAGGACAGGCGCTTGAGCGTATCGAAATCCACGGCGACCTGCGCGATGGTTCCATCGGGCAGCACGGTGCCGCCGTGCGAGGTGCCGGTCTGGATCGAAATTTTGCTGATGCCCGCCGGGCCGCCGCGCTTCTTGCGCCCGTTCACGGGGCGGTCCATCAGATCGGCGCGGTAACCGTCAATGAAGGCGCGCAGTTCGGTCTCGGTGGAGTTCTTGCCGCCCACCTCGCCGATTTCGCCGCCGACGGAGATGGTGATGCCCTTCGGCTCCAGCCCGCGAATGAAGGCGGTGAGTTCGGCGCAGCGCCGCGTGTTCTCGGCCTGTTGTTCGGGGATGGTGGCTTTGCTCAAGTCCACGAGCGTGCTGGTGTCCACGTCAATGTTGTAGAACCCGGCGGCGACGGCCTCGGCGCTCAGTTCTTTCACCGAGTTGACTTCGGCTTCCGGATTCGCCAGATACTTTTTGTGATTGACCTGGAAGTGGTCGCCCTGGATGCACACCGGGCCGTGAAAGCCTTCCTTGATGGCGGCGGCGAGCACGGAGGTGGTGTATTCGATGGGGCGCTGGCTGGTGTAGCTCATCTCCGAGCGCGCGATTTCAAAGAGGAGGGCTCCGGCGTCTACAGCGCTGGCGGCGCGGAAGACGGCGCGGGCGCAGTCGTAGGCCAGGGCGCGCAGGTTCATGGCCGGGACGGTGAAATGGGTCGGGGTCTCGCCGCGCCCGCGGGCCGCGTACAATCCCTGAATCGAAGACGGGAGGATGCCGAGCGCGAGTGCGGCTTCCCAGACGAGCCAGCGGGCCGCGCCCTGTTCGGTTCCCTGTCCAAGCGCGGATTTCTCGGCGAGGACGTCAATCTTCGCGCGCAGTTTGGCTTCATCTTTGACGCGCACTTTGCCTTTGGGCGTCACCGCCAGCGCGTCCTCCACGGCGGTGAGCAGGTTCTTTACGGTCGGTGTTGTCATGAGGTGAGCTCCTTATGGAAGTGCCCTATGCGCAAGTGTGTTCATCAGGCTGAGCATCGGGAATTGTGCCTGCGCGTTTTCAAGCGTTGTCCAGCGCCGAGCGTTTCGTCGGCGAGAGTTTCGCCCGATAAGCCTTGAGCCGCGTCCGGAAGTCTGCCATGAATTTCTCTCCGGGGTCTTTCTTGTCTCCGCGCGGGTCGCGCTCGAAGTGGCCGGCGACGTGTTCGAACGGGATGCCGTAAAAATCCATGAGCTGCGAAACCAGCCGCAGGGTCAACCGGATTTCGTTCTCTGGCGGATAGTTCTCGGGGGCGTCGAAATCCGTCCCGGCCATCTCGACATTGATGGCTTCCCAGTTATATCCTTTGGCCCCGTGCGACTCCTGCACGACGGTTTGATACATCGGCAGCATTTGCCACACGCGGCGATGATCCACCGCAAAGTGAGACGACTGTCGCAGGTAACTCAACGTTTCGAATGTGATGGGGGCCAGCCAAAGATCGCGCCCCTTCCGGTTGCCATCCCAGTGCACGATGATTTCGAGCGGACGAACGAGGTTCGGTTCGTAGCACTCGGGCGGCAGCTCGTGATAGTCTTCCGGCGGGACAAAGTATTCGCGTGGTTCGGTGGTCCCTTCGTCCTTCAGCGCGCTTCGCGGCTCAGGAGCGCTCAGGGCAGATGTCGGGTTGGGCGCAGTGGGGCTGTCGGCGCGGGTCTTAGACCCGCCTGTACGGGGCGTAAGCCCCGCCGCCGCCAGTCCGGCGGCTGTCACCAGAAAGCGCCGCCGCGAAAACGAGCCGCCCGCCACGGGCTGATTATACTCCGCTCCGGCCCACGCCGGAAAGCGCGTCCGTGTAGTTGCCTTTCGCTGGCAATGGCCTATAATTCTGGGCGGCCACAACGCCTGCGAGGACGGTGATGACCGAAGCCCTTGCTACTTGCGCCGGACGCTGGCGTATTGATACGTGTGCGTGGATCAAGCGAGGCTTGCCACTCTGAGGGGCTGACAAAACTGACAGGCCCCGGCGCTGGCTGGACAGGGAACTGGTCTGCAAAAAAACGGGGAGCGAGGTACAATGGCGACGCCCTGGAGGGCCAGCGACGATGGTGTGAGTGGAACCGCGTTCCCGGGCATAACTTATGGATCCAAGGAGAGGATAACATGGCCGATCTATTTCAGAAAATCACGGATGCGAAGAGCTTGGTCGAGAAAATCGCCGGCAAGATTCCGGGTTTTGGCGGCTACCTGGAAAAGGAAACGCGCCGTGACGCGGACAAGCTGCTGCGCGACACGATTGTCAACCGCTACGGCGAGCAGCTCAGCCGCGTGTCGACCTTGCAAACCCAGCTGATCAGCTCCGGCGGGATCGAGCACATTGACGATTTGCAGGATGCCGCCACCCGGATGCAGCGATTCATTGACATGGTGAAGACAGCCGCCTATGGCTACAGCGGCTTCCTTGATGCCGTGAAGGTCAAAGAAGACGAGTTGGCGAAGCTGTACACCTTCGACAACATGCTGCTCGAAAATGTTGCCAAAGTGGCCTCGGCGGTTGATAATATCGAGGCTTCCATCGGCAGTGACGGCCTCCCTGCGGCCCTCCGCAACCTGGTCACCATCGTCGCCGACTGCAACACGACCTTCGAGCGGCGCAAGGAAGTTCTGTTGAGCTAGTGGCCCACGGCTGGCGTCAGCCGTCACCGCTATACCTGAGAGGAGATTTCCATGGCCCGAATTTTTGACCTCATTGAATATCCGGATGAGATGCGCAACGAGCTGGTGCACCGCTTCCCGGAGAGCGGCGCCGGCAACTTCCGTATGGGCTCGCAGGTGATCGTGCGCGAGAGCCAGGCCGCCGTGTTCTTCCGGGATGGGCGCGCGCTGGATTCGTTCGGCCCCGGGCGGCACATCATCACCACGGCCAACATTCCCGTCCTGATTGACTACATCGGCAAGCTATTCAACGAGAAGTCGCCGTTTCCGGCCGAGGTGTACTTCGTGTCCATCAAAGAATTTCCGGACATGAAGTGGGGCACGCCGCAGCCGATTGTGGTCAAGAATCCGGGGGTGGGCCTCGGCATCGCGCTGCTCCAGGCCTTCGGCAGCTACGCGTTCTTTGTGAGCAACCCCCAGCAGTTCGTGGCGCAGGTGGTCGGCGCGCAGGGGGTGTACACGCTCAACGACATCCAGGGCCGCTTGCGCGCCATGCTGATTTCGAAGCTGGCCGACCTGCTGGGTGAGCTTGGCACCAAAGGCGGCAAGTCGGTGCTGGATATCATCGGGCTAACGGAGGAAGTCGGGGCGGGGGTGCGGGCCAAGGCGCAGGAAGATTTCAAGGCGCTCGGTGTCACGCTCAAGTCCGTTTACATTGAGAGCATCAAGCCCTCCGAGAAGTCTGCCGAGGACCTGCGCGCGATGGGCCTCCTCGACATGGCGACGTACACGCAACTACAGGCGGCGGACGCCATGCGCGATGCGGCGCGGAACCCCTCCGGGGGCGCGGGCCTCACCGCCGGGATCGGCGCAGGGATTGGCATCGGCAACATCATGGGCCAGGCGCTGCAGGGCGGGATGACGAACACCATGCAGGGCGGGGCGCCCGCGGCCGCGGCCGCTCACCCGGACATCATGTCCCCGGCCGAAGCCGCCAATTACCTCAAGGTCGGCGAAGCCGATGTCATGCAGATGATCACCGATGGCTCACTCAAGGCCAAGAAGATTGGTTCTCAGTACCGCATCAGCAAAGGCATCTTGGACGACTTCCTGAAGTCGTAGTTGCGTGTGGAATCGAAAAGCCCAGCGCCATCTGGCGCCGGGCTTTTTTTGTCCACAGAGCAGATGGCAGTCTGCGCCGGACAGCCCCGACCCTGTTTTTGTGAGGCATTCCGGCCTTCCATCGGGCATTTGGCCTCAGCCTGACATGCAAAACCGCATTTGGATGAAAGATCGGCTGTCTGATTTGCCTAGTTCTTTGGTACTAGCAAGACAGTTGACAAATCAGTCGAATCTGAATATTATTACAATTATATAACTCAAAGATATCAATTTAAACATGAGTTATGAGTTTCTGATTACAGATACCCTTCACAGATGATGTCAAGACGGATAGCAAATATATTTCGTTCGTGAAGGGCAACAAGTCTCCTGACTTTTCCAATCCTGATTCGCGATGACAATGGTATACCGACAGTAAGACGGATTATCCGTCCAAAGTCTTTTGCAGTTGAGCACTAACCATACTATAACAAGAATCTGTGATTGCTAAATACTGTCGGTCATCGTCCATTCAATTATGAGAGGTTTTCGATAAAGGGTGACTGACTCATGAAGCACCTAGCACGATCCATCATTGCTTTACTGATCGGTCTAACAGTGTTCTTCAATATTGAACGGCTGGACTTTGGACAACAGGACGTCGTAAATATCCAGACGTTCGTTTATGTCCTTGGAATTCTGGCGGTTATTGCGGTCATCATGATACCGGCCTTGTGGAACACGCCGCTGCCAGTTTCGTTAGCCTTGTGGTTGGGGCTGTACTTATTGTGCAAACTGTCCTTTTTTAACAGCCGCCCCTTGTTAGGTGGCGTCTATACCTATCTTTCCATCACCGAAGTTGCGCTGCTTTCTATCTTGGCCTGGCTGGCGCACAATGTGGGGCGTGGGCTGCACGACTTTGAGGAAGCCGTCAAGAACATTACCCTCTCCGACGTCAACCGCAGAGTTCGCAACATGGACGAAGCTATTGAAGACATTCGCATGGAGCTGGTGCGCAGCCGTCGGCACCAACGTCCGTTAACTGTCATGGTGATCGAGGCTAAACCGGAATCCATTCGGGCTGTCTTGCATCGTACCGTGCAGGAAGTGCAACGAGCGATGATGACCCGCTATGTCGTCACGAGCTTGGCCCGTGTGATCGGCAAC
>Ga0184633_10000366_pt1 | contig 15991 bp, 9 predicted proteins | sample PLM31_170_b1_FD_133156 | JGI IMG/M metagenome (GOLD analysis project Ga0184633, IMG submission 133156) | Groundwater sediment microbial communities from an aquifer in East River, Colorado, USA - PLM3-1_170_b1 | ecosystem: Environmental > Terrestrial > Soil > Riparian zone | place: USA: East...
CGAACGTTGCGCTCGGTCAGTTGTGCAAATACCAGCGCAATCGGCTCCTGCTCCCGCGCGATGCTGCGGCAGATGCGCAGCCCCCGATCCAGCGATTGCTCGATCAGCCGCGGAATTTCCGTCTCGTCGGCCATCGTAAAGCCAGGCTCCAGGTCTGCCTCGAGCGGAAACTCTCGGAGCAACGAAAGGCAAAACGCGTCGATCGTGCTGACGGTGATCTCGCCTGTACGTGCTCGTAGCTCTCGCCACCGTCGAGCGTCTTCGGTCGCCTGCGTCCCCGCTTCACGCAGCCGGCTGAGAATCCGCTGGCGCATTTCCGCCGCCGCCTTCCTCGTAAACGTGATCGCCAGGATGTTCGCTGGATCCACGCCTGCTCGAAGCAGATTGATATACCGGTCGACAAGCACACGCGTTTTGCCCGTTCCGGCAGACGCTTCGAGAACGACATTGCGGCGTGGATCGACGGCCAACGAGCGGGCGCGCTCGTCGGCGTCGATCGGCTCCGGCAAGGCGGGGTCCCCCTCGCGGTAGCCGCGCTGGGGTGCTGAGATCGGCAACTCGTCAAACGGCAGCGAGGGGTTACTCATCGCCGACATAGTCCTTGCGGCATACACCCGAGAACGAACAGAACGTGCACCGAAACGGCTCAAGGGGGTCTGGCGGAAACTCTCCCGCTTCAATCTTGTCGATCGCGTTCAGGAGCCGCGCTTGTGCCTCTTGGAGCACATGGTCGAGATGTCCGCGGTCTGCCAATGGCACGAAGCGTCGGGCGTCTTTGAATGCGATGTACCCGCCGTCACCAACGGTCCACGACCGGCCGTGCCTTCCCTCAAGCTGCTGGCTTGCACAGACTGAATACACCGGCAGCTGCAGCATCCGTTTGGCGCTCGGCGGACGGCCCGACTTGTAGTCGATGACTCGCAGCGTGCCGTCTTCAAGCAGGTCGATCCGGTCTGCGATCCCGGTCAGCCCGATCCACTGCGGCCCCGCGGCACCTTGCATTTCAAACTCACCTTCGAGACGATGCTCGAGCAGGCGCTCGATGACGCCGACCCCCCATTCAGCCTCGATGCGGAACACGACTTCAGCGAGCCCTTCCGCTGCCGCGCTCCCAAACAGCCGGTTTCGTTCGAGCGCGGCTTCAGCCGCCGGCAGGTTGCCGAGCAGCGGCTCCACGACCTGAGCGAAGACATCTCGCGCGTCCGCAAGCTTCTCGAGGGTGATCGCGCGGTGACCCCTTCGGCCCCATTCCTCGAAGAACACCTGGAACACGTTATGAAGAAAAATCCCCTGGAGCCTGGGGCGCCTGGCCTCCTCATCCTGCGGCTCGTCGTCGAGGCCGAGGACATGCTTCGCAAAGAACCTGAACGGGCACTCGAGGTACGTCTCCAGCGCCCCGACCGCGTACGACCGACGCTCGTGCGCGCCGGCCTGGCCGTGGAACATCGACGCTGACATGTCACTGCGCGAGTGGCGGAGCAGCAGCCACCTCCGCGCCGATGGTGATAACGGCAGATCGGCGATCGGCCCGCCGGATGCAGCCTCGTACGGGAAGGCGCGGGGCGGATCGCTCGTGGTCACGCGAGCCACGTCCAGGCCGACGCCATCGAGATCCTCCAGAAACACGCTCGGCCCCACAATTGCCTCATCTTCGAGCCCAAAGGTTGACAGGGAAACGCGGCGGCGCGCCAGACACAGCAGATCTCGAAATGCACCGCGGGCGGCCGTCAATCGGTCGGCCTCGGCGGGCCATCTGAAATGCTGCTGAAGCAGGAACGGCGGAAAGAAAATGTTGCGTGGGGCGCGGTCCGGCCAGTCGGTATCGACAAGCCCTACAACGTGCACATCGTCAAACCACCCAAACCGGGCCGCCTCGGCATCAACGAGATGAACCCCTACCGAACCGGTGCGAGGGGCGAACGTCTGCCCTTCGATCCAGCGACGCAGGGAGCCCGTGACTTCACCGAACTCGACCTCGCCATCATCGATGCGAGTGTGCGCCTCACGCAACGCTTCTATGGCCGCGTGAATGGCGGCCCGGCCCCTCAACTGCCTCTCTCGGAACGGATCGTCGCTTGACACCGGCTGCTCATGAGCCTGCAGGAATTTCCACAACGTCACGAGATGGTGTGACGCGGGCGCGGCGCGCAGCAGCGGTTCCAGCTCGTCTGCGATTGCGAGCGCTGCAGCGGCGACGTCATTGGGGGATGATGGCGCATACGCGTCACCGCTGGTCCATTGGCCCACCAATGTGCGGAGTCGCTCGAGACCGCCGAGGTAAGCGGCGTCGGCCAGCTTCAGATCGAACAAGGCAACCGCGCGGCGATCGAATCTCTCCTCACCAGCGTTGAATGAAAAATGCGGCGATCGCAGCAACGCGATGATCGACGCGCGGCTGAAGCCCGATGAGACGGAATCGAAAATCAGATCGAGCGCGGCGGCGTACGGCTCGGCGGCAAGCGGCAGTGCATCGAATGTTTGATAGGGGACGGTCGCTGAGCCGAAGACCTCGCCCGCGAGATAGAGGTACGGGAGCGGCCGCTTGAATACGACCGCAGTGCGGCCCAAGGATTCGCCGCCGTCGGCAGATTTCAGGCGGCGCACGATGGCCGACAACTCATCTTCTCGGTCGCGGCTCCTGAAATACAGCTCGCCAGCCTCGACGGCTGGCGCCAGCAACGTTGGGATCGAAGGCGCCGCCGCGACGCCCTCCTCAGCGATTCCCGGCAGCAGGTGGCGCACCCGGTCGTGGAATCCGGCGGCGAGTGATTCTTCCGTCGCAACCACATCGATGCCCGTGAGCAGAGGCAACCGCGTGAGCAAATCGAAATCGGCGGGCCAGAGGCCTTCACGTTCGGCTACGCAGTCGGCGACGGCAATGACCACGTGCGTATACGGCAACCGGAGGGGGTGATCCAGAAGCCACTGACGCAGAAGATGTTCATCGAGGCGATGCAGCTCCGCGAGCCTGTGTTCATATCGACGAAATGTGCCCACGAGGAATCGGGTCTGGAGCAACAGCCGTTCCGCGCCTCGATCGCTTTCCGCATCGGTCTCGAGATCCTGGATCAGCAGTCGCTCGAAATCATCCACCGTCTTTTGAAGCCGGCGCAGGCCGTCGTACAAACGGACGACCTCCACGATCAGTCCCGCTCGCAATCTGAACGGCGGACGTGTGCCGCTGTCGCTGGCCGCGCGCGCGGCCGCGCTCATCATGACTTCGCGCTCGAACTCGCTGAGGCGCGGCACCCCAGTCCCGAGCCGTTCATACAAGCGGTCGTACCAATCCTGTCGGGTGACGAGATCGGGAAGCGGCGGCGAGACATTGCCCGGCGAAACTTCGCCGCCGCCAAGAGCCATTGTCTGAAGCGTGTAGCGGAGCTGCCCCGCCGCCGCCTGGCTGGGGACCAGGAAGGCGCAAGATGGCGACCGCGCCACGTCCATGCGGCCGGCGATCGCGGCCAGGACACGTTGGAAGCTCTGAAGGTCGGGGACTCGGAGGAGGCGGGTCTGCCGAGGCGTAATCACCTGAGTTGGGGAAACTTGAACAGCGTGTCCATTTCCGCACGCGCCTTCGAAACCAGCATCATCGCGCCGGCAGACGCCGCCGAGGCGTTCCACGCGCTCGCGATGCTGCCCGAGCGGATCGCTTCCCTCCGCACATCGACCGCATTGGTCGCAAGCGCGGAGGCGCTGACGAGCAGCGAGTGGGCCGGTCTGAGTTCCTGCGGCGGGTCGATTTGCGCAAGTCGGCGGGCGGTTATCTCCAGGCGCGTCCCAAGCGTCACGAGAATTGACGCTTCAGGCCCGGCCAGGCTGCGGATGGCCTCCAAACGCGGGCGGCTGCGAGTGAATTCATCGAGGGCGCCTTTGATGGCCCGCCGGTACGCCGTGAACGCCTCCTGTCGCGTCGCCCACCGGTCGCGTGCGAGTCGAAGGCGGCGTGCCGCGTCCAGTCGCTGCTGGACCGCCGCCAACAACGCGTCGACTTCATCGGGACGTTGTCTGCCCAGGTTCTGGTCTCGGCGTTCGACGTCCGCGAAGAGCGCCTCGACTCTGGCAACTTCAGCGCGCGCCGCGGCAGTCGACGCGGCCTGCAGCACGTGCTGTGTCATGTCACCATACGCGTGATCGATGCGTGCCTCCGTGGCGAGGGCGTCCATGGCCTCACGACGCGCGCGCCTGACCCAACTCGAGGGCAACGTGGACGCGTTCCGATCGAGCGCGCCGACGATCACCGATAGCAGCGACACGCGATCCGCGGGCACGTCGGTGAGTCTGGCCACCGTGATTGCCTCGGCAATCGAGTCCTGAGTGCTTGGCCGCGGCAAGAGCGCCATCGGGGAGGGAGGCTCGGCGGCAGCGACCAGGCTCAGGTCGAAGCGGGTCTCACCGGCGGCAGCCCGCAGCTCCGTGATGGCTTCGTCAAGTATCCCCAGAATCTGCCGCACATCGATGGCCCGATACCCGTAATGCTGGTTCGGCCACTGCTCCAACTCTCGCTTGGCGTGCAGCGCAAAGGCGAGCCGCTGCGTGTCGTTCGCTGCTGTGGCGATCGCATTCAACGTCTGAGCCACGCTGCCCGTCAGCACGGCATAATCCGCCTCGCCGGCGGTGACCGCATAGTGATTGGCTCGCGCCGAATCTGCATATCGAGCGGTCTTGCTCCAGTCGACCGCGCGCGCGGGTAAGTTCACCACGTGGAGGACGGGCGCATCAAGACTGCCCAGCGGCATCGAAAACACCACCCGATCGCCAACGCGAGCGTACTCTCCATAACTGACCACTGCGGTGCCATCGTTCAAAAACACGCGAAGGAGAACCGCGTCGGCGGCCTGCGCGCGATCGGGCCCGAACAGGCCGAGACACGCTGCCACGAGCGCCAGCGCCCTTGCGACTACCCGGTTCGCGTACCAATGCATTGCAGATTTCGCAATCGCAGATCGAAGATTGATCAATCTTACACTCTCCAATCTTGAAATCTTCAATGGTCCATTCTCACACGCGTCGCCCTACCATCGGCTGTTGAAAAGCTGTGGACGTCCGGTGCATTCCTTGTGGACAACAAGACATATAAAATTTTTTTCGGTCAAAACGCTCCTGAACTTGCGCCAGGTGGCGTGTGTCGGCCGGCTTCGTACGTTCCTTCGCTTGTTTTTGCGCTGACCATAAGTAGAATAACGCTTTCCAGTGGGTACGCAGACGGCCGCTTCTCTTCTCCAAAAATTCTAACGACGAATCGTGCAAGTACAGCGCTTCGAAACCGTGATCGCGGGGCGTACCTATCTCATTGAGGTCGCACTCGTCGCCGATAACCGTTGGCGGGCTCAGATCGTCAGGATTCCTGGAGTCCCGGTCGCGCTGATGCCGTTTTACGGTGAAACACCCGACCAGGCGGCCACGCAGCTGAGCAACTGGCTCACGCGCGCGCACCAACACGCAGGCACTACGCTATAGTAGGCGGAGCCATGGCTCGTCCGTTGCTCCGCCTGGTCGTTCTCTGCCTCACCTCCGCAGGACTTCTCCTCGCAGGCCCGTACCACGGACTGTCCAGCCGGTCGCTGGAAACCGCGGAAACGCCGCGTGTGCGGCTCATTGCCACCGGGGGAACGATCGCGACCCGATCCGGAGGGTCGCGGCTTACCGCACAAGAGCTCGTCGAGAGCGTGCCGGGCCTGCACCGGTACGTTCGCGCGGAATGGGAACAGTTTTCCAACGTGCCCAGCACCGCGCTCGCAGTCGAACAATGGCTGCAGCTGGCGCGGCGTCTCAACGAGCTCCTTGCCGATGACACCTCGCTTGCGGGCATCGTGGTCGCGACCGGAACAGACACACTCGAGGAGCTTGCGTACTTCCTCCATCTCACTGTCCGGACCGAACGGCCGGTTGTCCTGGTGGGATCGATGCGAACAGCCGGGGCGCCAGGGTATGACGGTCCCTCCAATCTCCTGTCGGCGTTTCGCACGGCTGCCGATGAAGACTCGGCCGGTAAGGGTGTGCTCGTCGTGATGAACGACGAAATCAATTCCGCTCGTGATGTGGCGAAGACCGATGCGCAACGGCTCGACACGTTTCAAAGTCGCCACTATGGCGTCCTCGGAGTCGTCGATCCAGACCGCGTGCTGTTCTATCGCCAACCGGTGAAGCGCCATACGCTCCGCAGTGAATTTGATGTGCGAAGCGTGTCCGAGCTGCCGCGGGTTGATATTGTGCTCTTCTATCAGGGGGCGACGCCGGATCTCGTTCGGGCGGCCATCGACTTCGGGGCGAAAGGCCTCGTGCTCGCGGTGGCGGGAGCCGACACGACAGCGGGGTCCCTGGGGACCGGTCTCACGTATGCGTCAAGGCAGCGCGTACCGGTCGTCCTGAGCACGAGAACCGGCGAGGGCCGCATCGCCTCGCCGGGTGGCGACGCCGTATTCTCCGAGTACGTCGCCGGCGAAGATCTGTCGCCGCTCAAAGCACGAATTCTCCTGGCGCTCGCCCTCACGCGAACCCGCGCACAGGCTGAAATCCAACGCATGTTCCGGGAGTATTGATAAGTAGGCTTCGGGCTGTCGGCTTTGGGCTTCGGGCCTGCCGAGCGAAAGTTGGCTTGTCAACCGAAGCTCTCTCTGACGACTAAGAGCAGGTCTGCCTGAGGACGAAGAGCGAAGGTTGGTGGACCAGATTTTCACCAGTTAGAACCCTCTCGCGCAGTGGTTCGGGCTGCTGCAAGCGCTGAAGAAAGCCGCATGATCCACTGAGTCAGCGGCGGCTGTTGGACGGGGCTACGGTGTCGCCTGATGGTCGCCGGTTCGTGATGATCAAGGCGGAATGCCCGGAGTCGGCTGGCGCGGCGAGCAACGTTGTCGTGATCCAGCACTGGGACGAGGAACTGAAGCGCCTCGTGCCCACAAAGGACGGGTGCCCGCCAGTCATTCCTGGACGTCGCCCTCCAGAATTGCTCCTGAGTCGCGAAGGGTAGACGAATCCCAGTCGGGCCTGCCTCAATTCGCCCCTGCGCCGTCCATCACGACCCATCTGGCCGGCTGAATGTTCTGCGGCTTCGTTCGCCGGCGGTAGACCTCGGTATGCCCCCGCGCCGAGGAGGCCGATTATCTCGTGGGCCGAAGGCGGGAACCGGTGGCAAGCTTCAAGGGACCCTACCGCACGCGGAAGCAGGGAATCTGGTCAACCTGCAGTAACCTCTATGCAGGAATGCGGAGGCGGGCACCGGTGCAGGGCCCTCGAAGGAATACTATCTGAATCGCCCGGCTGTGAACGGCGCCGACGATCGCGGCGCGATGGCGCTGCTCGCCGCGATCGAAGTGGAGACGCTCCGCAGGGGCAGGCAATAGGCCCGATCAGTTTCGCGCGACCCGCCAACGATACGCGCGTCAGCAAGAACGGGAATTGGGCAAATGTGTGACGGCGCATATCGCAAGTAGACGGCTGCGGCTCACCTGTGACGGATTTGACCAAATGACGCCCGGCGGACGAGAATCGACGATCGTTGGGCGAGAACACTACGGCACACGAGCCGCCTCCGATTCGTCAGTTATCGGCGCCTGGTTACCGGATCTGGACGGCCGCACTTACACCACTCCTGAAGGAACGGTAACGCGTCGATCAGGCATGCCATTGCGGCTGCGCGACGCCAGCGCGTAGACGACACGCCTCTTTCGCATTGACCATGCCGACTGGACGGTTCAGAATGCCATGCGCGCCCACGAGCTGGACCCTGGAGGGACCGAGGGACCGGTCCCTCGTGTACGGGATAGATGAGATGCAGCTCAATGCAGCGGTCGACGATTGGAGATTTGCCGGGCCCGCAGGCCGATAGTACTCGGTCGGCGCGGCGACTGCAGGTCCCCTTCCGGTGGGACCTGCGCGTCTGTCTTCGCGGGAAGGAGAAAAGGAAATGGATAAGATGACTCGAAAAGTGGTCTTTGCGTTGACTCTTGCCATGGCGATTGGCTGGGCATTTGCTCAGCCTGCCGCGGCGCAGCAGTTCAAAGATCTCAAGGTGCTCGCGGGCACGCCGCCCAACCAGGTGCTGACCACGATGCAGTTCTTCGAGGGTTCGCTGGGGGTGGGCTGCGATTTCTGCCACGTCGCGGATCGCGTCCGGGATACCGAGAAGAAAAACACCGCCCGCAAGATGATCCAGATGGTGCGCGACATCAACAAGAACAACTTCGGAGGAGAGACCGAGGTCACCTGCTATACGTGCCACCGCGGGCAGGTCAATCCGCCGGGAAATCCGGCGCTTGCCACGGCCGAATTCCGCCCCTGGGAGCCCGACAGCGCGAACGGCTTGCCGAATCCTGCGCCGGTGGCAGGCCCCCCGTCTGCTCAGATCCTAGACAAATGGATCACGGCCATCGGCGGCATGAATAAGATCAACAGCATCAGCAGCGTCGCCTTGAAGGCCACCGCGACCAACAGCGTCGGCGCCACCCAGCCGTATGAAAGGATCACCAAAGGAGACAACTCTGTCTTGATCCTCGGCAATGCCAACCTCGGCCGCAGCGGCAACACTGGCTGGTTCCGCGCGGGCAATGCCGCGCCCCGCGACATTCGCAACTATGAAATGAACCAGACTCGGTTCCGCGATCCGCTCTGGCTGGCCAAGAACGTGAAGAGCTTCTCCCGGCTGGAATCCAGGCTCGACGAGATCGGCCCGGGCGAGCGCCCTGTCTATCAGGTTCGCGGAGTCTCTCCGGACGGTGTCCCGGTGCGCATGTGGTTCGGCAGAGATACCGGCAACCTGCTCGGCGTCCTTTGGTTCAACCAGAATGCCATCGGTCAGAACATGGAGCGGGTGGACTACTCCGATTTCGGAGAAGTGGATGGACTCCGGGTTCCGCGCCGCGTGGTTATTCGCACGCCCCTCCTGTATCAAACCGTCCAGGTGGACTCCATTCAGTTCAACGTCCCGGTGGAAGACTCGCGGTTCACCCGGCCCGGAACAAAGTAGGCCGAATCAGAGCCGTGACCGAGAGGGAGCGGCGGTTCTCGTGCGCAGGCCGATCCAAACCCGGCCCATGAAGGGCCGGGTTTGCCTTTGCGCTCAAGGACAGCAGCCAGCAACACGTGCGCGGCGCACTCGATCTGGTGGCGGAAATCCTCTCGCCCTGAGCATGCCTCGCGCTCACACGGCGGTGTGACCTAGGAAGTCGAAGTCGCAGCCGAATTCGGCCCCAAGGACTGACTTCGCGTAAAGTTTCGCGTAGCCACGGGACGGTGGCGGCGGCGGTGGCGGAAGTTGTTGACGCCTGCGGGTGATTCGGCGCGCGGTGGGTCTTACTCAAGAATCACAGAACTCGACACATCCTGCGTTCCGAGTGTCCGTGCGCAATATCTCGAAAGGACGTCCTATGTCAGCTCTGAAGGTCATCGGCTTCGTCATTCTTGCAGCCATTCTCGCAACCGCGATTGGGGCCTGGCGCTGGGGATCCACGCTGCAGGCTCAGACCTCCGCCGGTGTCCAAGCCTTGCAGAAGGCCAAGGTGTTGGAACGGCTGGTCGAGCGCACTGCGTCCAAGACGGGAACAGCGCCGAGCTTTGTACTCGATCCCGCCTGGCCAAAAGTGCTGCCGCACAACTGGGTCATCGGCGATGTGGGGGGGATCTCCGTCGATTCGCACGATCACATCTGGGTGTATCACCGTCCGCGAGCCCTGTCGACCACCGATAGCGGTGCGCAAGGCGTGGGTGGCAAGAACGCAAAAGGCCAATTAGTCAGCCCGCTCGGATTCCCCCGAGACGAGAGGCGCGCCTGGTGCTGCGTTCCGGCCCCCTCAGTGTTGCAGTTCGACAAAGCGGGAAACCTGTTGCAAGCCTGGGGCGGCCCTGGCGATCCCGGCTTTCTGGAGAAGAAATGCCGGGTCGCGGACGGATGCTACTGGCCGGGACGGGAGCACGGCATCTTCGTCGACCACAACGACTTCGTCTGGGTTGCCGGCAACGGGGAACTCGATCGGCGGACCAACAACGGCGAGTATCCCTGGGCGGCGAACTTCGGCGGCGACGACTCCCAGATCCTGAAGTTGAAATCGGATGGCACCTTCGTCCTTGCCATCGGGCGCCAAGGGATGAGGAAGCCGAATAGCAACGACACGAACGGCGGGACCAACGGCACGCCGCAGCCGTACCTGCCAGCGGACTTTACGGTGGATCCAAAGACCAACATCCTGTACATCGCCGACGGCTATGGGAACCGGCGCGTTCTCATGGTCGACGCCGCGACCGGCAAGTACATCGGACATTTCGGTGCCTTTGGGCAGAACCCGGTGATTGGCGAGAGTACGGATCCTGCTTACGGCGGCGCCTGGGTCGCAGACTTCAAGAAAGGGCAACTGAAGCCGAAATTCTTCCGCAGCCCGTTGCATGGGGTCAAGATGAGCGACGATGGCCTCCTCTACGTCGCCGATCGCGGCAACAATCGCGTGCAGGTGTTCAGGACCGCCGAGGTTGGCAAGTCGTGCGCGAACCCGGACGGCGACGCCGGCAAGTGCGGCTTCGTCCGCGAGATATTGGTGGCGCCGCACACAGCGGGCGGCACGTCCGGTTCCATCGCGCTATCGAAGGACCCGAAGCAGAGTTGCCTGTACGTAGCTGATCTGACGAATTTCACGGTCTACATCCTCAATCGTGAAAACCTCAACGAATTGGGGCGCATCGGAACAGGCGGCCGGCAGGCCGGCACCTTTCACTGGCCGCACACGCTGAGCGTCGACTCGGAAGGCAACATTTACGTGGGGGAGGTCGATGGCGCCGGTCGCGTCCAGAAATTCCTAACGTATGGGGCTAAGAGTTGCAGCGGGACCGGTAATCCGAAAATCGGAGAGTATCCAGAGTAGGAGCTGCCAATTGCCGAATGGGCGGTGGCTGACCATCTGTTGGCGGCAAAGGTTTGTACTTTCGAACCATACGTCAAGAGCGGACGGATCGATGAAATGCTCTTCACTGTGAACGAAGACCTCAGTAGCATTCCATCGGGACGTAGGGATCTCCCTTACACTAGCGATCCAGTGCAGCACGTTCGAGTGCCACGATCGTCTTCTCGACTTGGTCCGGACTCATGCTCCATCCACCCCCGGTTCGTTTCGTGAACCGGTGCCGATGCCGACATTTTCCCGCACGCACTTCCACGTCGATGCGGTTCACCGTAATCGGCTCTCATGGCGCGGGGCCGACGGGCCGTTGCGGGGCTCAGAGATGTGCAGCAGCTCGAGAAGATGATTCTTCCAGAGCACCGCGCGATTGTAGGTCTGGTGGCCGCGGGTTTGGTCGCTAAGCGGGATCAGAATGTAGCGGCCGCGCTTCACGCGCTTGATCTCGCGGTCCAGGATGCCGAGCTCCGGCGGGTTGATTTCATCATCGGCGGAATTGATAGCGAAGAGCGGCGCCTGGATCTTATCGAGCATTGGCGAAGGATTGTAATCGGTCGAAGCTTCATACTGATAGATCGTGTCATTCGCGTCGCCTTGCAAAGCGGCTTTCGCCATCGCCTCGACGGCCGAATCGGCTTTCCCGGCCGTCGGATTCTCCTTGTGAAACCGCAAGGCACTCCCAGTCATGATTGAGCGAATGGCGCGCGCGGCGATCAGGCCGCGCGGCTGCACGTCGTATTCGCCGTTCTTCCAGTCGGGATCATTCTTAATGGCCTGGATGGCCATGATCCGCGTCATGCGATTGCGCCCGGCGATTTCAACCGGGGCGCTGGCCAAAGGCATGAGCGCATCCATGAAGTCGGGATAGGTGACTCCCCAAAGCCAGGTGTGCATTCCACCCTGGGAAGTGCCCATGACCAAGCGCAGGTGATCCACTTTGAGCCCGTCGCGGACCAGGAGATATTGCGCGCGCACCATGTCGTCGTAGCGGTAGTGCGGGAACTTCATCCGCAGACCGCTGCTGGGCTTGCTGGATTTGCCGGTCCCGATCGCATCAGGAAGAATAATGTAGTAGCGGGTTGCATCGAGCGGCTGGCGTTTACCGAATAGCTCTCCACCAAACTCGGAGGAGAGAAAATTCTGGCCCGTGCCTCCCGTCCCATGGAGGATGAGAACCGCGTTGCGGACGCGGCCATCCCCGTCGCGTGCCGGCGAGCCGAGCGTGATGTAATGGAGGGGCAATGGCGCGAGCGTCTCGCCGGAATGGAACGTGAAATCGGGCACGTTCCAGTCGCCTTCGAATTGCTGCGGGTATCCGGATGGATCCTGCTGCGCCCAGCCGAACGCCGGAAGCATGAGCAGGAGCAGGAACGTCTCACGAAATGAAGCCATCGCCTGGCCCTTCTGCCGGCCATGAGGATCGAGCGCTCGCTGGCCTGGGCACGATCTCAGGGCATTGTAGTGCCGATTGGGCAGATTAAAACGGTCTCGTTCGCGGCAATGTACACCAGACGCGGCATGTGGACTGGCGCGAATTATCAGGATAGGATCTCAGCCGGCGGCAATCCATTGAGCAGCACTTCAGGGAGAACCACAATGCGTCATTTCGTTGTGATGATTCTGTTCGCGTCCAACACTATGTTGGTCGCCGCCGGTTCGCCCGATCTGTTGGTGGCCATCCGGAATGGCGATCACTCGCAGGTCCGGAAATTGATTGAGGCGGGTGGGGACGTGAACACCGTGGAGAACGATGGCACCACGGCTTTGATGCATTCGGTCATCGAGTCCGACGTGAAAATGATGAAGCTGCTGATCGATAAGGGCGCCAATGTCAACATGAAGAACTCTCTGGATTCCACGGCATTGATGTACGCCGCCACCAACCTGGCCAAGACGCGAGTGTTGCTGGATGCGGGCGCCGAGGTGAAAGTCAAAGGCAAACGCGGCGCGACACCAATGAGCGTCGCCCTCACAACCTTCGGATCGACTCCCGTTTTGAAACTTCTTGTGAACAAGGGAGGCGAACTCGAGGACCGGCTGATGACGCTTGCGGCCGGGACCGGCGATCTCGAAGCAATCCAGTACCTCCTCAGCATCGGCGTACCTCCTGGTGACCGCACCGGCGCCGCGCTCTCGGCAGCCATTGCCGCGCGATGTGAAGCATGCGCGCGGCTGCTTGTGGAAAAAGGTGCACCGGCCAACGCACTGCGTCCCAACGGAACACTTAATACAAACGTGGGAGCCAGCTCGGGAGGCGTGTTGAACGATACGGCGAAGCGCGCGATGCCCGAGCTTTCTCAGTTTCTGCTCGAGCACGGCGCTTCTCTCGAGTCCACGGACCGGGAACGATTTACTCTGCTGATGCAAGCAGTGCTTTCGATGGAACCTCGCCGCGACCAGATGGTCGAATGGCTGCTCTCGAAAGGCGCTGATCCAAACGCTGAAAACGATCGCGGTGACACAACCTATGTGCTGGCGGCGCGCGTGGGGATCCCGTCCACTCTGAATCTCCTGGTGAAGGCGGGCGCAAAGGAAGTTGACGAAGAATGGCCCACACCTGCGGGAGGCGCTCTATCCGTGGAAGCGGCGGTGAACAAGGTCATCCCCCTCATTGAAATGAGCGGGGAGCCTGGTTGGAAGGCCCGTCGCTGCGTTTCCTGTCACAGCAATTCACTTCCACAAATGACGGTCGCGCTGGCACGGAAAAAGGGGTTCGCCGTCAATGAGGAGCAAGCAAAGAAGGAACTGGGCTTCGCCATCGCCACCGACGAGCCTGTTCTTGAACCGAATCGGTTGGGCGCTTCGCCGATCGGGGGAGGATCCGACACGCTCGGTTACACACTCATGGGCATGGCGGCGGCCGGCGCTCCGGCGGATGCATTGACCGACGCGCACATTCATTTCATGTCGCTCAACCAATACCCGGACGGCGCATTTAGAAACGGGAGCTACAGACCCCCGACAGAGTATGGTCCGTTGACGACGTCGGCAGTGGCGCTGCGGTCGATCAAGCTCTATCCCATTCCCGGCCGCCGCGAGGAGTTCAAGGAGCGGGTGGACCGGGCCAAACGGTGGCTGCTCTCGGCAAAGGCATTCTCCACGGAAGAACGATCCATGCAGCTCAATGCGCTCGCGGATGCCGGCGCGTCTCAATCCGAACGCGCTCCGTTCGTGAAGGCATTGAAGGCTGCTCAGAATCAAGATGGAAGTTGGAGCCAGCTTCCAAGCGTCCGGCCTGACGCCTATGCCACGGGCGAGGCGCTTTACGCCTTGCATGTCTCAGGGAGCGTGCCTGCCAACGATCCCGTCTACCAGAAGGGTGTGCAGTGGTTGCTGCGGAATCAACTCGCAGACGGTTCGTGGTTCGCACCAACACGCGCCGTGCCGGTTCAGCCGCACACGTTCGAGAGCTTCCCCAACGGCTGGCATCAATTTGTCTCGGATGCTGCCTCGTGCTGGGCAACGATGGCATTACTCTTTACGCAGCCGGACAAGCCTGGTTCGAGCAACTGAGTTCGTCTAATCTATCCGCGACGCCGGGTGGCCGTCCATGAATTCGGCCACGTTGGGAAGCCACCTTCGCCTGAAATGTGAGCGAAGGTTGGCTTGCCACCCGTAGCTCGTTCGGGGCGAGAGGGCCCACCTTCGCGCTTCGCGCTACGGTGGCAACCTCCGCCTGAATCATGAGCGGAGGTTGGTGGACCAGGCGGGAATCGAACCCGCGACCTCATGAATGCCATTCATGCGCGCTCCCAACTGCGCTACTGGCCCACGCGCCAAACATTGATGCTAATCCACGACCGGGTAGCGGTCAAACGATCGGGTCCTTGGCCTTGAGCTCTAGGCTTGAGGCTGACTATGCGCGAGTCGGCACAACGCGGGCCGGTCGCCGCATACGGGCAGGCACCAGCCTTGGCAGCTTGTCATCGCATTAGAATTCGCGACCGAGACGCACGCTGTTCGGTCTGAAAAGTATTTGAAATCCGGCTCTGGATGGGCGTTCGCCGGGCGGCACTTCATGACCAGTCACGAATGAGCGCCGGAACCGCGACAGTTGCGCAGGCGCTTTCACGTATTCCTGTTCGGCCAGCGGCAACTCGCCGAGGTCGGCGAGCAGCCGGTTCAGTCGCTCCAGGGACACGGCCAGTGGCGCCGTGATCTCCACACCAAGGGGTTGTCCGTTTGCGGCGTAATCGATGACGAGCAGGCCATCAGGCGACGGCAGGGACTTAGCGACCTTCTCACCCGTTTCGTGCGACAGATGCAGGTACGCCGCGAACGGTCGGCCTTTCCGATACGTAATCTGCAGCGAACGCTCGGTCATTGGGACACCTCGAACGGCGTCACGACGACGAGGAGCTTGGCATCCACATCCGGCTCAACGATCACGATCCATGGACGCTGCTGATGAACGGCGTGGATCATGAAACGGGCCTCGACGACGCTCGGCTCGTATCGTGTTGCTCGCTCCAGCATAGCGCGGACGTCCACTTCGGTCACTCCACGTTGCTCCATGCGGAGTTCCGCCCGCGTGAGCCGTGAACGATAGCTCCCAGTTCCACCATTCCGGGAACGTCGATTTGGACGCCATGCGTGCTAGCCGATCGTAGCTCCCGATGTTACCAGCCGATCCGGAGTCGTATCACCGCTGGCGCTTGCCCAGTCCCTTGCCAAGACGGCCGCGAACCGGGTGCACAACCGAAAGCCGCTCGTGGTCGGATTGGGCGCTTTCCCACCTGCGACCTTGACCAAAACTCGACACAATCTCGACCCACCGAAGACCGTGCACGCGTGACTTTGGACCCGAGATGAGGGAAGCTACCCTCACCTACCGATGGCGACACAGGGCGCGTGGCTCGGCGCCTCACGGCGCCTGATCCTGTCGTTCGTCCTGGCGCTGCTCGTTCCCGCAACGACAGTCGTCTGGCTGGGCGTGCGGCTGATCGAGCAGGACCGCGAGCTCGCCTCTCGCCAGCTTCGGGAACGCCGGGAGAGCGCCGCCGACCGCCTCATCGCCGGCCTCGAGCAGGCCGTATCCTCCACCGAACGGCGTCTCGACGGTGACCCAACCGGCTTCCCAATTCGGCCTGACGATGATGCCGTGCTCGTGA
>Ga0184633_10000369_pt1 | contig 15961 bp, 13 predicted proteins | sample PLM31_170_b1_FD_133156 | JGI IMG/M metagenome (GOLD analysis project Ga0184633, IMG submission 133156) | Groundwater sediment microbial communities from an aquifer in East River, Colorado, USA - PLM3-1_170_b1 | ecosystem: Environmental > Terrestrial > Soil > Riparian zone | place: USA: East...
CCTGTGCATGCGATATAGCTCGATTCTCTCGGTTAACGAGAACTGCTTATATGTCTTGGCCATGGCAACACCAAGCTATCATGGTGTTGCACTTGTGCCGTGAATTCACGGAATCCAGAAAGTGCCACGAAAGAGCCTGAGCCCCCGCCTCCCTCCCCGGGATGCGCCCTTGGCGCCCTGCCCCCTGGGGGCGCCCGAAGGGGCGTAGAGGGCGAAGCGCGGGGGCGACAAGACAACCTCATCATTCCCGCGAAAGCGGGAATCCAGGTTAGGGCACCAAGCCTGGACCCCCGCTCCCCCTCTGGGGTGCGAAGCGCGATCCGCGGGGGTGACGCCGCGGTTTGGATATGGCTGTCAAGGGTCGTGTCGACGCCCGTCAGCCGCTGTTGTGGCTTACCTCGATGAGGATATTCCCCTTCTTCAGCTCCGTCTCAGCATAGCGATGCGCCTCAGCGATCTCCTCCAGCGGATAGCGCCGGTCGATGACGGGCCGCAACTTCCCGGCCGCGATGAGCTCGCCGAGGAAGGGCAGGTCCTCTTCCGATCCGCTCACCATCCCTAAGGTGATTCTCTTGTTGCTCGTCATCGACGTCCATAAGCCGCGGACAAGGTGGGACGTCTGCGGGTTGGCGAGGAGAGCGCGCCCATTGGGGCGTAGGACGCGGAGGAGGCGGGAGAGCGGAACCCTGCAGACGATGTCGAAGATCAGATCGTAGGCCTCGCCTCCCGCGGTGACATCCTGCTGGGAGTAGTCGATGACATGATCTGCGCCAATCGAGCGCAGCATGTCCAGCTTGCCCGCGCTGTCCACGGCGGTGACCTCAGCCCCGAAGTACTTGGCCAGCTGCACGGCAAAGGTGCCGAAGCTCCCTCCGGCGCCGATGATGAGGACCTGCTGTCCGCCCTGGATTCTCCCGTTTCGAAGAAACCTCAGGGCCTCGCACCCTCCGTAGGGGACGGGAGCCGCCTCCGCGAACGTCATGTTGGCGGGGATCTTTGCCAGCGCGCCGGTGTCGGAGTGTTCGCGCAAGCAGATGTACTCGGCATGCGCTCCCAGGCCGATCCCGGTCGTGCCAAAGACCCGATCGCCCGGCCCAAACGACGTCACGTCTTTGCCGACGGCTTCGACCTGGCCCGCAAACTCCTGCCCCAGCACGCGCACCCTTGGTTTCAACAAGCCGAACCACAGGCGCAGAGGGAGCCAGATCCAGCCCGGGAAGGTGAACCTGCGGAGCTCACAGTCCGCCCTCGTCACCGTCGTGGCGTGGATCCGGATCAGGACCTCGCCATCCTTCGGGGTGGGCTTCTCCACCTCCCTGAGCTGAAGGACCTCCGGTGGCCCGTAAGCCGTATAGACGATCGCTTTCATTCGTTAGATCCCATCTCGATGGAAGTCTGGTGAGGGGATGTCCGGATGTCCCACAACGAGGACGACATTCCCCTTCTTGTGTCCTCTTCCGACATACTCATGAGCTTCGGCAACCTGCTCCAGCGGGTAGCGTCGGTCGATGACCGGCTTCAGCTTCCCCGCCTCGATGAGCTCCTTGAGGAAGACGAGGTCTCCAGCCTTTTCGCTGGCTGGAGACTTGACCGAGAGATACGAGCCGGTTTTCTTGAGTGAGCTCTTACACTGCGAATCCGAAGCCTTGCCTACCGCGTCAAAGACGACATCATAAGTTTCGCCGCTCTTGGAGAAATCCTCCTTGGTGTAGTCGATGACACCATCGGCTCCCAGGGCTTTCACCCACCCCAGATTCGCCGTGCTGCATACCCCAGTCACCTCGCCCCCAAAGTGCTTCGCAAGCTGCACGCCGTAGGTACCGACACTGCCGGAAGCTCCATAGACCAGGACCTTCTGGCCGGACTGGATGTTCGCCTTTCGCATGAAGTGCAGCGCGGTGAGCGCCCCAACCGGAACGGCTGCCGCTTCCTCATACGTCATGTTGGCCGGCTTCAACGCCACCATCCCCGTTTCGGGCAAGCAGATGAACTCAGCATTAGCGCCCCCGGCGAGACCCGTCGATGCAAAGACCTGGTCACGTTTGCGGAAGCGTGTGACCTCGCCTCCGACCGCCTCGATTTCCCCGGCAAGTTCGTGCCCGAGGATTCTGCCTCTACCGAGAGCGAGACGCATCCCGATTCTGATAGGGAATGGGAGATTACGGAGAATAACGTCGCCCGACGTCACGGTTGTTGCATGAACCCTGATCAGTAGTTCGTTCTTCCTGGGACGGGGTCTTTCCACCTCCAGGAGCTCAAGGCGAGCAGGTCGCCCGAAATCGCTCAACACAATCGTCTTCACGATCCGCCTTTGGGCCTAGACCCAGTTCCACGCAACCCAGACCGTCAGAACGTTGAACACAAGCCCGACCGCGATGAGGAACTTGTCGTACGCGGAAGGGTACGTCGGCAGGCCAATGAGATTGAAAACAAACAGCAATATGGCCACGACGATGTTTGCCCAGCGATTCGCGGGGTAACTCAAGGTCAGCGACAGGAGGACCATGACGATCGGAGTCAGCATCAGGACCGCGATCCCCAACCACATCGCCTGCGTCACCTTCATGCCGCCAATTTCTCCCGCCTTGAAATCGCCGCTGAAGATCCGCAGCACATCTCCCAGCAGATACGTCAGCATGAGGGCCACCCACAACGCCGAGAGCTTGATCTGGACCTCATCCATTTCTGTCATCCACTCCGTGAATGGGTACGTGTATTCCAGTCGCCGAACTGCCCGGGAATCGCCGAGCTCACCCCTTCGGTGTCCTCTTCAAGACGCGAAAGCGGCGCCCTCGTCACCACGCCGAAGCGGCGCCCTCGTCAGCTCGCCGAAGCGGCGCCCTCGTTAGCACGCCGAAGCGGCGCCCCCGTCAGGACGCCCCAGACTCTCATGACCTGGGGAGGCCGAGGCCACAAGAGGCGAGGCGATGACGCCGACAAGACTTGGCCGGCGCGGGATATCCCAAACCGCCCCAGATCATACCAATGCGCCCTGTCTTCGCTAGCACACCGCGGCGTGAAACGGCCACGCACGGCTGTTGACTCCGCCTATTCCCTCGTGCTAGGCTGGAGGCAGTCGGCCCCGGTCGGGCCGACCTCTTCAGCCACAAGGGGGCAAGTCCACCATCCGCGTTGATCCCGGCAGGTTGCGCAAAGCGGCAATCGACATCGCGTCCGTTGCGGAGGAGTTGCGCGCGGCGGGAAGCCAGGTGCACCAGGCCGTCCAGGGCGCGCCCGGCTACGACGGCCAGTTCGGACCGCAAGTGGCATCCATCGGATTGGAGGCGCACGCGCGCTCCCGTGCCCTTGCCGACCGTCTCGCCGAACTCAGCTCCAGGCTGGCGGCAAAGGCGGAGGCCTTCGAGGCCGTCGACGCGGCTTCGCTGCAGGGGCTGGCTTCGATCCAGCGGGAGCTTCTGGCGTGGGTTCATTCCCAGGGGGAGTTCCCGCTGGCGCCCCTGCTCATTCCCATCGATTGGGGCGACGACTCGCCGACGCTGGCCGAGCAATTGGAAGCTCTGATCACGCGGCCGCCATGGTGGGTTGCCCGCGATCGACCTCCCAACATTCCGGTGGACGCCTGGGCTTACATGAACATGGCGGAGCGAACCGCTACCCTCGAAGACTCGCGGGCTCCTCTCCGGAAGTACTGGGACCTCTTCGAGGGATCGTTGGCGAGCGGAGACCCACCCGAGCTGTGGGTAGTTGCCGCAGATGGGATGCTCGTGCGCCCACTGCCAAGTCGGGACGCCGATCCGCTGGGCGGATTGGAGAACTTCGACACAGCCTCATGGAATGGTCAGGCCCGATGGGGTGAAGACGGGCGTCTCTGGTACCATGTGTCGACAACAGTCGGCGCTACCGTCATTACCGGCTGGGTCGCAGCTTGGGAGTGGGGAGAGAAGGGCAAGGGGGAAGTGAATCTAGCGCCCGCTATTCGCGAAGGTGACAACTTTGGGTGGGCTCCCGTCGCGGACACCAAGGGTTATGGCGATGCTTGGCAAGGATGGGCAGCCTACCGCGCGCAGGGGGCCTCGGCAGCCCAGTACCTCGACGTCCGCGAAATCCTGCGGCAGGCTGGGTTTGAAGAATGGGAGAAGTTCCCTCCGGTCCACAACAACCTTTGCGGCGAGCTGGCGATCTTCAAGACAACTGGGGTTTCTCTAGAGGAGGGGATGAAGGCTTTCGCCGCCATGGAGCGCGGATCCCAGATTCTGGGAGGTGGTAGCGAGGCCTACGCCGGCGACCTGAAGGGACTCTTCAATGAGCTCGGCTGGAGCGATGCCCAGATAAGTCATCCGCGTGACTTCAGTGGGTTCGCCGACCAATTCTCGCCGACGGGCGAGGTCACCGTTCTTGTCACGATCAACAAGCTTACCGGGATCCCTGAAGTGCCGGTCCCGAACAGCCAACAACAGGCTGGCCATTGGGTCAACCTCCTCAGCATCGATGACACCTCGATCACCGTCTACAATCCGTTCAGCAATCGCCAGGAAGTGTATAACCGTGCTGATTTCGCGGGGGCTTGGAGCGGGACCGTCATCGATTCGGGACAGCCGGATACGACGGCAATTCAGCCCAGCGAGTCACCCCCCGAATGATCTCCCTTTTGAATCGGGAAACAAGGTCGGCCGTCCCGCAACCGCGGGGAGGCTGCCCCCTGGGGTGCAATCAACGGGCAGCTATCGCGCCGGCCTTTGTGTGCGTCACCACGATGCTCGCTTGCACGTTTGCATCAGGAGTGGCTACGCCCACATTGCGGAGCTCACGTAGCACATCCTCCCCTTCCTCGGCGGGAACGCCAAGCCCGTCAGAGACAGCTCCTCTCCCCGGTGCCTCCTCCACATCAACCAGTGAAAATGGGCTGATCCAGGTGCCGTTCGAGTACGAGTTCCTCACCCCCTTCGAAAACCTTCCCCAAGGTGAGGGCCTGGTGATGTGGGATTTCAAGGCCCAACGCTTTGACTACCTGACGTGGGATGGCCGACGCTTCCCCATGCTGAGCATCAGCCTTCCTCCCGGGCTAGTGGATTCCACATGGCCGGCGCCCGTTTTCGGTCAGGCGGATGAGATCGTTATACCGTGGGCCGGCGAATTCTACGTCTTCGACCTGAAGGGTGGTAAAGCGTGGGGGTATGCCACGGACTGCGACGACCTCTACATCCATCTCTCTTCGCCGGAGAACTGGGCCGTCGGAACAAAGTATGTCGCCTTTCTCTGCTCGTACGACGTGCACGTCATATCACTTGCCGAGCCTGCTTCACTGGTGGGCAAGTTGACGTTCGGGAATCAGCACGATGTTGTTCCCACGTGGCGCAATGACGATGAGTTAACGATCCGGTCCAAGGCCGCCGAGACCATCGAGGGAGAATGGTGCACCGCGACAATTCCAGCTCAACGGCTGGATTGTCATGATTTGCCATACTGGATCGGGGCCATGAGCCCCGACGGAGCCTCCGTTGAGGTGCGCGAAGTGGGCCCAGCAAGCTCGCTTCCTTGGGAGCCCGATCGCGTGGGGGTAGGTGCGGCAGAATGCCTCGAACGGTCAACGCAAGAGTGCCATCCCGACTGGTATGATGGGGATGGTCTTGTTCCTGCTTGGGATGACCACAGTTGGACTGGGGACTACCTTGGCCATCGCCTCCCCGCAGGATGGTCTCCCGATGGGGAGACCATCATCTTCATCACCCAGCAAGAAACGCGCAGTGAGACCAACAGCGTCACGTCCTCCGGCCACGACGTCTGGCGGCTGAATTTGAAGACCGGCTCGTTCACGCGACTTCGGACTATCCCGACAGGATTCCCGATGTTCCGCTGGCTGGAAAGGAACGGCCAGTATCTCCCACCTCTCTGGGCTCCCGACGGGGAGCAAGTCCTCATTGAGTCAGATTCCTTTTACCGGACACAGGATAGCTATCCTCTTTATCTGTTATCTGCCCGCGATGGGTCCCTTACCACCCTGACAGAGCAAGGCGGCCCGGTTCTTGGGCCTCTGAGGGTGCCTTGAAGGACCGATAGCGCTTGCGCTCAGACGGAAGATGACTCTTCCGCCGCAGGCCGAGGCGCCGACCTACAAACCCGGTCTTGCTCTGCAAAACGAGTTTGTGACTCGCCGCGATGCGGAGGATCGCCTCCAGGCTCCTTTCGACGTCATCGTCCGTCGTCCCCCACGAAGGACTGTTGATACGCACCGCCCTGTGTTTGCCGCCAGCGCCGCTGGCGCTGCATCCCGAGCGTTAGCGCGGGATTGCATCCCGAGCGACGCGAGGGGCGCCGATCACGCTGCTTCAGCGTCCTGACGAGGAAGCTGCTTCAGCGTCCTGGCGAGGACACCGCTTCGGTGTCCTCTTCAAGACGCGGGATGTTCCAGACCGTCCCAGATCATACCAACTCGCTCTGCCCTCCTCACCCTTGGTGGCCTGTAGAGGCTAGGACGCAGCGGCGTGCACCGGCCACGGACGCCGGTTGACTCCGCCTATTCCCGCGTGCTAGGCTAGAGGCAATCGGCCCCGGTCGGGCCGATCTCTTCAGCCTCAGGGGGGCATGTCCACTATCCGCGTTGATCCCGATAGGTTGCGCAAGGCGGCCAACGACATCGCAGCCGTTGCCGAGGAATTGCGCGCGGCGGGAAGCCAGGTGCACCAGGCCGTCCAGGGCGCGCCCGGCTACGACGGCCAGTTCGGACCGCAAGTGGCATCCATCGGCTTGGAGGCGCACGCGCGTTCCCGCGCCCTCGCCGACCGACTCGCCGAACTCAGCGCCCGGCTGGCGGCGAAGGCAGAAGCCTTCGAGGCCGTCGACGCGGCTGCGCTGCAGGGGCTGGCGTCGATCCGGCAGGAACTTCTGGCGTGGGTTCATTCGCTTGGGGAGTTCCCCCTCGCGCCCTTGCTCATACCCATCGATTGGGGCGACGACTCGCCGACGCTGGCCGAGCAACTGGAGGCTCTGATCACGCGGCCTCCGTGGCTGGTGGCCCGGGAGCGACCGCCTTGGATCCCCGCAGATGTCTGGGCCCGAATGAACATTGCGGAGCGCGAGGCTACCCTTGCGGATGCGAAGGTCGCGCTCGAGCGATTCTGGCATTTCCACAAGGATCACCTAACGGCGGGGGTTCTCCCTGATGTCCTGGTAGTATTCGCCGGTGGAATGAACGTCCGCACTGAACCGAACGATCAGGCCAGGGTATCGGGCGCACTCGGGGGAAACGCGAACTCTGGGCGAGCAGCCTGGAACGGCCAGATTCGCTGGGACGAGGAAGGGCAGCTTTGGTTCCACGTGTCGGGCGGGAACACCGCAACTGGCTGGGTCGCGGCCTGGCAGGGTGGCGAGGCGGACAAGATCAACCTCGTGGCCTTTTCGCTCTACGAGGATGGCGGCCCGTGGACCCCGCGGGCAGAAACGTCCGGCTACGGGCAAGAAGGCGGCTGGGACCTGTACCAGACCGGCAGTCACCCGCAGTTCTTGAACGTTCGCGACATCATGCGAAATGCCGGCGCCGAGGGATGGCAGGTCTACCCCGAAGAGAGCCACAACCTCTGTGGCGAGCTGGCGGTCTTTGACGCGGTGGGAGTCCCTCTGGAGAGGGGATTCCGGGCATTTGCTGAGATACCCAAGTCGGGCAGTTCGCCGGGCGGGAGCGTTGTCCTGGCGGATGACGGCTTGACCAGTTCGTACCACTTGCAGAACACGTTCAGCGCGTTTGGCTGGGGGGCCCGCCCCGGCGCGTTGTCGTTCACAGATGCGGTAGCAAGGCGTGAGCTGAGCGGAATGTTCGACGCGAAAGAAGTACCGATTCTGAACGTGACCATCAACGCCCAAGGCGAGCTCGTACCCCGAAGCAGCGAAAACGGAATCCTGCATTGGGTTCGCCTAGCGGGGATTCACACTGCCAAGGAGGGAACAACCCAGGTAGAGATCTACAATCCGTATACGAATTCCAGCGAGCCATATACCCTCGCCGATTTGACTGGTTCCTCTCCTCAGGGCACCATGGTTGTGGGCAATCCGCCGGATAACAATGGCGGGGCACCTTGAGTAGTATGACGTTCCACCCGCGAATTCCTTCCTTGGAGCCAGTGAGAACCGGCGCTGTTTCCTTTTTCCTCGCGGCCGGCATCCTCGGATGTTCGCTAACGACAGGGGGACTGGGCCTTCCGAGCAATCCGACAAACAACTCCACGAGTGCCTCCGCGTCTAGGACGCCAGGTCCCACAGCTACACCGACCACAATCGAAACGCCCACTAGCAAAGCAGGGGCGTTTCTCGAAAGTTTCCAGAGCTACAGCTTTCCGACGCCGTGGCAGGATCTCCCCTCGGGAAACCTCGTTGTGGCCTGGGATGAGACGGCCAATCGTTTCGACTACATCACGTGGCAAGGCGAGACAGGTCCTCTTATTGAGGTTGACGGTGACGCCTTGGGCCCATTCGCGTCGCCGCTCGGCATCTTGGGCCAAGGGCGTGGCGTGGCCATGATCGACGGTTTCATCGGGGACCAGAAGAGGCGGATCGACTTCGTCGATCTTCCGGAAGAACGCGCCTGGGGATATGAAGCCAGATGCGCCCCGGGCGAGTCGGTGGGTGATATCGAGCTGGGGCAGGCCTACCTTGAGTACGAATGTGGCCAGCCGGGGACTCCGACCCCCCGTACCTTCAAGTTCGTTTCCATGGACAACCCAGGGATCGTGCTCGAACGACCATTGCCTGATGGGATCGAAAAGCTAGATCCAACCCTGGAGCCCACTTGGATCGACCCGGAGACCATCTACCTCGTCGGCGCCGGCCGAGGAGCAGCCAGGGGGACGACGGCCTGCGTCGCCTCCGTTATCGACTGGCAGCCCGATTGCCTCTCCGCTCCGTACATGTTCGGCGCGGTGAGCCCCGATGGGCGATGGATCGAGGTCCGCGACGGGCAATTCCCCGATGCGTGGCCCGAGCGGGTGGGCGCGATCCCTACGGACTGTCTGCGCCAGCTCTCGGAAGCCGTGTGCACGCCAAAGTGGGTGGAAACGGGTTTCCTGGTCGGTGACAGGATCACTGAATACCCCGCCGTCTGGTCACCCGACTCGAAGAGCTTCTTTCTGCTGAACCGCCCGGACGTTCCGCTCATCGACAGGAGCACAGATGTCTGGCGCTTCAATGTCGACAGCGGCTCCCTGGCACAGGTTGGTAGCATCCCAAACCAGCCGGACAGGAGCTTCTTCTCTCTCCCGTACGGGTATCTCCGATCAGAAGTCATATGGTCACTCGATGGTCATCGACTACTGCTGCTGCGGGCCGACTGTCCGACCTGCGCCCCCCCACGAGGACCCGAGCACTACACGTTCGACATGCGCGATGGTAGTCTGACACTCCTCGCATCGACGCAGGGCTGGGCGACGGGCGTCATTCAAGTCCCTTGAGGGAAGCGGCACGCGTAACGCAACGGGGCCAATCGAAAGGTCTTCATCGGAGTGCTGGTCGCGCAGCGCGGACAACGATCCCGACCGACTCCCCCATCGCAGGTTGCACCACCGCTGCCCATGAAGATCGAACTCACTACCCTGGTCTTCGCAGCCGGGATACTCGCCTGCTCGCTGGTAACGCGATGGCTGGGTCTTGCACCCAACCCCACGAGCACCGCTTCCGACGAATCAGCGCCGGTGACGCCCACTGAGGGGGCACAACCGACTGTAATCCGCAGGGTTACAGCGGAGCCCGCGACCTTTGTCCAGAGCTTCCAGAATTACACGTTTCTCACGCCGTGGGAGGATCTCCCATCGGGAGATCTTGTCCTTGCCCGGGATTTCGGTGCCAGCCGCCTCGACTACATCACCTGGGAAGGTCAGACCGGCGCCCTTCTTGAGGTTGGCCTTGAGCCAGGTGAGGCCGCATTTAATATCCTCGGCGTCACCGGCACGGGGAACGTGATCGCGATGATCGACGATTCCTTCAGAGACAGGAACAAGCGAATCGACTTCATCGATCTTCGCGCGCGGCGCGCCTGGGGGTATGAGGCGAAGTGCGCCCCGGGCGAATTGATAACTACCGTCGCGCCGGGCCCCGTGTACCTAATCTACGAATGTGCCACCCTTGAACCGCTTTTCATCAACGTGAGCCATGGCTACCGCCTGGTCTTCTTGGAGGGCTCGCCGAGCTTGCTGCAACGCCCATTGCCCGATGAGTTCGACGAGGCCGACCCTAGCTTGGACCCTCCAGTATGGCTCGACGGGGAGACCGTCTACTTCGTCGATGAGGGGTCATGGGGCAGCGATTGGACGGCGGCCTGCATCATCTCGGTCATCGACTGGGACCCTGCTTGCCTCGTCGCTCCGTATGTCTTTGGATCCGTCAGCCCCGATGGCCGGTGGATCGAGGTTCGCGACGACAAATTGGGGCCTGCGCGGGTGGCCGTCATACCCACGGATTGCCTCCGCGAGTTTTCGCAGACGATGTGTGCGCCGGAATGGGCCCAGGTGGACTTCCAGGTTGGAGAGAGGGGCACTGACTACCCAGCCGTCTGGACACCTGATTCGAGGGCCTTCCTTTTGTTGAACGGCCCTACGGATAGAGACATCAAGGAAGGCACGGATATATGGGAGTTTGATGCCGAGAGCGGCCGTGTGAGACTGGCAGGAACCCTGCCCTACCCGCCTTACCCGGCATACTACTGGCTCCCTGGCGGGTATCTCCGACCGGTGCCCGTATGGTCACCGGATGGCGATCGCCTGTTGCTGCTGCGGGAGGGCTGCCCAGAGTGTGACCCTCCTCGGACACCCCAGCACTACGCCTTCAACGTCCGCGATGGGAGTCTGACCACCCTGGGATCGACTACTACCGAGGCCATGGGTGTCATCCATGTGCCCTGAGTCCGCCGCCGGTTGATCCGCTGTACCGCCCACCTACATCGATTCGGGCCTTCCTCCGCCCCCTAGGCTGGCGACGCCGCCAGCTACCGCGCGATGATCTACTGAAGCCCCACTTCGTCAGTCGCGCTTTCTCAGCACGCGCATCTCAAGGGGCCCTCGCACGACAACCTTCGCCTTGGCCGAACCTCGGCGGAGCGCGGCGGCTACCCGATCGACCAACCACTCATGAGGCGGCAGACGTCCGATGACGGCGAACTCCTCGAGCCACGCTCGAAAGAGCGAAAGGCCGCCGACATGCCGCTTCAGATCGAATCGATCGTAGAGTTCGCGTCGAAACAGCCCTCGGCCGACTGCGGTCATGACGGCCTGGTTTGCCGAGTGGTCGTCGGAGAGATCTTCCTTCATGGTCCCGACGAGCGTCCAACGCCGGCCGCGCTGGAGGCCGACGCGGCGGTGAGCCGGCGCGGGTCGAAGGTCAATGAGCAGTCCTTGCGGCCTGAGGACTCGTTGGGCCTCGTGAAGGGCATGGACCATGCCCTTAGGGGGAAGGCATCAGAGGGACCAGGCGAAGACGACAATGTCGAAGGACCTGGCGGGAAATTTCAGACGGCTGGCCGTGCCGACGGCGTAACTGACCTGCCGAGCGTACGACTTGGGCAGCGTCCTGCGGGCGGTCCGGATGGCGGCACGGTCCGGATCGATGGCGACGACCTGGGCGCCGAGCCTGCCCAGGCGGCGCGTCAGCCGACCGTCGCCGCATCCGATCTCGAGGACCCTGGCGCCTCGCCATGAAGCTGCGGGCCGCAGGGCCCTCAGCTCCACCTCCTCTGGGTCGATCCGGATGGGCATCGGCTACTCCTCGACGTGACTCGTCACGGCTTGGCGAGCGGTGCAGGGCCTGCGGCAAGCGCAGCGGCCGCGCGACTCGCGCCCTTGGCGCCCTGTAGCGGGCGGAGCGCCCTTGTGGGGGGGGCCGTCGGGCCCGCTCCACCGATTATCCCATCGAACGGAGAAATTCGATCGGACGGGTCCCCTATCCTCAACGCAGCCGATCAGCCTGCTTCAGCGTCCTGGAGAGGGCGAGCCCGAAGAACCGCCCTCCAGCGCTGGCGACCGTGGCTGGCGAACCAATGTCATCGAGCTCCTCAAGAACCCGGGCCGGTTCGAGCGGATGAGGCTGAAGCGGAGTGGCGAGTTCCTTCAGGGCGGCGAGGGCGGCAGGGGAAGGTGCGACGGGCCTGTCGGCCAGGCCTGCGAGGTAGCGATCCGCCCGAGCGGCGTCTGTGAGCAATCGTTCCATGCTCAACCACTACCTTAGGTGGCTCAGTCGGACGAAGAAGGTCTCCTCTTAGTGTCCGCAGATGGTCTGCACGTCATGGACTCTGCCTTACCGCCTTAGGTGTCTCGCCGTTGCCGCCGGGCCGAAACGAGCTGCAGCTCTCAGGACTCAAGCATACCCTCCAGCAGCCAGGCCAGACGGGATCCGCTCTTCACTTTGAGACCTTTCTTCGAAATTAACTCCTTGGCATCGGCGATCGCCTCGAGAATGACGCTCGGCTTATCCATTGCGCGGGCGCGCGTCTCGGCCGCAGCGTAGGCGTGGTCGGAAGTCTCCCAATTCCCTTGCGCGGCAAGCACCAGCCCCCGGTTGAACAATAGAATCAGGTCAGGGTATTCCTTGCGCTGAACGGCAAGCTCGGTGTATTCGAGTGCTTTTCCGTTCTCACCGAGCCAGAGATATGCCCACCCCAACTGCCACAGGATCTTGTACTCTCCCTCCTCGTCCGGCCCGCGTTCAAGAGCTTCCAGCAGGGGCTCGACGGCCTCATTGAAAAGGCCTTCTTTCGAGTACGAATACCCTATGTTTGCCTGGGCCATCCAACTCTGCGGATTCAGTCTGAGGGCTTCACGTGCTGCCGCTCTAGACAGCTCGAACATTCGCAAGTCGGCGTAGGCGGCAGACATCGTTTCATAGGCCTCGACAAAGCCCTTATCGACAAGTGTGGCCCAGATGAGATGGGACAAAGCATTCCGCGGGTCGCCGAGGCCCATGTGGGCGTCACCGAGGGTTAGGTGGAGTTCGTTGTCGAAAGGACCGAGCCTCGCCGCGGCCTGCGCGTGGTAGATGCATTGGCGCCAGGCCCGCTGGTCTAAGTAGAGCAACGCCAGATTGCGGTGCGCAGGAGCGAATTTCCTGTCATGTTCGATTGCGAGTTGCAGATAGTTTTCCGCCAGGTCGTAGACCTTCATCCTTCTGTACGCGTCGCCGATGTTGTTGTACGCCCAGGGATTGCCAGGCTCCAACTCGATATACCGCCTGAATTCGTCGATGGCCGCCTGGGAGTTATCCATATGCAAGAGGCATAACGCCCTGTTGAATGTCAGACCGGGATGCGACGGCTCCACCTGGAGCCCGGATTCAGCGCATTGGAGGCCTCGCTGGTGATCGCCCCTGTCTACCGACAGCTTGGACAAATAGAGCCAGGGTTTTGGACTGTCGGGGAAGATTGTGGCCAGTTGCTCAAGCGATGATATGGCTGGCAGGTCCCCATCCGCGGCCGTCCCAGAACGAAGCGCTTGGTCTATCAGGCGGTCAAGTATTCCCTCAAGTGCCAGGGTCGCAGAAGTCGCGGCAGGATGCTCATGCGCGTATGCGCGAAGCTCCTCGATCAGCTTCACTACTCCAGAGTCGAATGGTTCAGCAAGGGCGTAATTGTCCTGAGGCATGATTCGCTCCTCATTCGAAGTGCAGTCTCGGGGTCCGTTGGGGCGACTTCAAGAACGCCCTCGGTATTGAGTCGCCCCCCGACGCGGGTATCGCGCCCGGCGTGACCACAGGCTGGCTGGGGCGGGTCCACCGAGTTGTTCGGCGGCAAGAGAGTTACTCGGCCAATCGACGGAGGTATAGTTTGGTAGCGTGTAAAGCCTTTGAGGCGAGAACCGCCGATTGTGCGCGCGCTTCCAGGCTGGCGCGCATCGCCTCCGCTATTTGTCGTTGTTCGGAGGCACCTGGGATGGGGACCAGTACTTTGCCTAGGTCGGCCGTGGAAATAGCGGGGATAGCGTGGCCTGTCATGAGGCGCCGAACCTGGTTGAGGAACTCCTCTGTCCGCATGAAGGCGAGGAGAAAGTGTGGATCTACTTGGGAGACGTCGCGAAGAACTGCGAACCCGTTGGAGCAGATCACGCCTTCGTCGTCGGCAGAGACGATTGTGGTAGCCTGCTGAGCGGTGCCTGTGCTGGCGCCGGAGATCGCTGTGATGATGTCGCCCGCCTTGAGCCGGTACGTGGCACGTGAAGGGGCCTCCGAGGGGTGCATGAGGTGAGAGGAGACGACCGACATGGAAATCGCGTCTACGTCTGAAATGGCGACATACCTGATCTGCTCAGTCCCATCTGACCGAAATGAGTCGGGGAGCTGAAGGATCGAGGCAATTGAGGAGAGAGGTTTGGAGGAGGCCCTTGATAGGCGAGAAATGAGGAGTTGGTCGAGAGGCCTGTAGTGATCGACATCGAGTCTGGAGTTGAGTTCGATGGCGGGAAGGAAGAAGGAATCGAGCTCTGGAGGGTATGGCTCTTCTGTGGGCCCCCTCCTGAACGCCTCGGCCATTGTTGTTACATCCTCATCGATCAAGGCGGAATCCATGCCCCCAAGCGTCCTTCCGTCTGAGGAGGAACGGCGATATGTAGGTTGGCCCTTCACGTCGTACCCGATCTTGTGGATTCTGCCCATGAACGTGGCTTGCGGGGAGCCTTCGTGGCCTTTCTGTAGGACAAGTAAGGACGTCTTGATGCCAGTGCCGTAGGGAATGAAAGCCTCTTGGGGTATTCCTATGACTGCGATGGGTGAGGCATGGCGTCGAATCCATGAGCGAACGTAGGAATACGACACATTCTGCAATGTGCCTTCGGGAAGGACGATTGCGAGACGGCCGCCCGGCCGGAGCAATCTCAGGCACTTCTCGATGAAAAGGATTTCGGGCGTTTGCCCGGGCAGGACGGTGGTGGATGGTTCCCATTCGGAGGACGGAGTCTTTGTCCATTTCCGGGCAAGCTCATAGTGGCGGAGGATTGCTCGGTCCTCTACCTTGCCCTTGCTTCCAAATGGCGGGTTAGTTAGGACGAGGTCGAATGATGCATCAAGCGAGGGGTTGGACAGAAGGGAGTTGTCGCAGGATATCTCTTGCCCCGCGGCCCCTTCAAATGCGAGCCTGATCGTGGCGGACAGGGCGATGTCAGGGTTGAATTCAATGCCCCTCACTTGCTCCTGAATGTAGGATGACCGCATGACGCTGGGATTCCTTGCGAAGATGTAGGAGATGACCTCGATGAGGAACCCACCTGAGCCGCATGCGGGGTCGATGATCCGGTCTGTGGGGGTGGGAGCGAGGATCTCAACGGCGAGGCGAACAATGGGTATCGGCGTAAAGAACTCGCCCCTGTCCCCCCTCTGGTGGCGGTACACAAAGGTCTGGAAGGCTTCGCCCTTTGCGTCCTGAGATGTGTTATGCAGGGACACGAGCTGAAGTTTCGCGACAGCGTTCGCCAAAGAGAGAGGTTTGAGCTGGAAGGGGATGTCGGGGAAGATGCGGGGGAAGCGCTCGATGACTTCAACCTGCAGCTGGCGAAGCCGGGAGAGAAACTCGGAGTTGCCTGTACGAGCGAGGACCGCGAATTCGGGCGCAGTTATTCCGAAGCGAAGACCTACGGTGGAGTGGTGCTGCTCATCGTGGAGTTTAAGGGCAAGAAGCCTGACCACCTCGTTGAATATCTTGTCCTTAAGCATTCCTTCGTTGGCGTAAACGTAGTTGTGAATGTCCTCGAATACTGACGCCAAGTTGGCCGCAGGTTGGAGGTCAGCTGGATTGGGAAGGGCCTCCGGGAGGAAGTTAGACGCGGAGAACATGAGCCGTTGCTCTCGAACGAAGACCTTCTCTATGTCGGACGACATCGATGGTAGGGCCCCCTGCCGATACCCGTGTGAACGTCAGCGTCGTGCGACCCAGGCTGTCACTCTATTCTAAGGCCTTTTCGCCCACACCGTCGGCCTCCAGCCTCTGGTCGATCTGCATATCAGCTTCGGAAACGGCGTCGGCAGCGTCTAAAGTGTCGAAGGC
>Ga0184633_10000375_pt1 | contig 15911 bp, 14 predicted proteins | sample PLM31_170_b1_FD_133156 | JGI IMG/M metagenome (GOLD analysis project Ga0184633, IMG submission 133156) | Groundwater sediment microbial communities from an aquifer in East River, Colorado, USA - PLM3-1_170_b1 | ecosystem: Environmental > Terrestrial > Soil > Riparian zone | place: USA: East...
CTCGACCTCCCCCTGTGGCCCGCGCACCTGGTCGTCTCCGTCGGCTTGTTCCTCACCACGCTCATGATGCTGATCGATCTCGGCGAAGTGCGGAAGGGGCGCTCGAGCCTCTTCACCGGCTAGCACGATGGTCTATCTGCCGTTCCTCGTGATGCTGGTCGCGCTGCTCCTGGGGGTCCCGATCGCCTTCTCGCTGGCCACGGCGGGAATCGTGGGCATCCTCCTGCTCGGAGGCGACGTGAACGTGGTCCTCCGAATCCTCGGGACGACGCCCTTCGGCGTCACGGCCGAGTACGTGCTGACCACGATCCCCATGTTCATCCTCATGGCCTACTTCTCCGCCTCCGGCGGCCTCGCCCGCGACCTCTTCATGGCCGGCGCCAACTGGCTCTCGCGGGTCAAGGGCGGCCTCGCCATCGCCACCGTCTTCGCGTGCGGCATCTTCGGCGCCATGTCGGGGGCAAGCCTGGCCGCGGCGGCGGTGATGTCGAGCATCGCCATGCCGGAGATGCGCCGCCACGGCTACTCGGACGAGCTGGCGGCGGGCTCGATCGGGATCGGCTCGACTCTCGACATCCTGATCCCGCCGAGCGTCGGCATGGTGATCTACGGCATCTCCACCCAGACCTCGATCGGCAAGCTGCTCATCGCCGGGGTGGTCCCCGGTATCATCGTCGCGCTGTTCCTGATCGCCGCCATCCTCGTCTGGGTCAGGGTGCGGCCCGCCCACGCGCCCGAGACGTACGTCGTCCCGGCCAAGGAGCGCTGGGCGAGCCTGGGCCGGATCTGGTCGAGCCTGCTGCTGATCGTGCTGGTGGTGGCGTTGCTCTACACCGGCGTGGCCACCCCGACGGAGGTCGGCGCCCTCGGCGCCTTCCTGGCGGGGCTCATCGGCTTTGTCTTCGGCCGTCTCACCTGGGCCGGCGCCCTCGAGGCCCTTCGGCAGACCATCAAGACCACGGCCCTGATCTTCATGATCCTGATCGGCGCCACGGTGTTCGGCTACTACATGGCCATGAGCAAGATCCCCCAGCAGGTCGTGTCGGTGGTGACCGAGATGAACCTCAACCGCTGGGTCGTCATCATCGGCATCGTGGTCACCTACTTCGTGGTGAGCATGTTCATGGACGAGCTGCCGCTGCTGCTCCTCACGCTGCAGCTGACGTTCCCGCTCATCACCTCGCTGGGGTTCGACCCCGTCTGGTTCGGCGTCATGTCGATGCTGATGGTGGCCATGGGGCTGGTGTTCCCCCCGGTGGGCATGATCGCGTTCGTGGTCAGCTCCAGCGCCAACGTGAGCCTCGTGAAGGTCTACACGGGTACGAGCATCCTGATGATCGCCCTCGTCCTGACCACGGCGCTCGTCATGGTGTTCCCGCAGCTCGCGCTCTGGCTGCCGAACACGATGAAGTAAGGGTCTACTGGGCAGGGAAAGAACCAACGACGGAAGAATCTGCGCTCCAACTCCGCGTGCTCCCCGATACGACGGGGACCACGTTCTGCGAATCGGCTCCTCCGCATGGCGCACGTCACGGGCCGATCGGCGGAGTACGGCGCTCGGCGAGCGACGGCTCGCCGAGCCGATCCTCGAGCACGCGCATCCTCTGAGCGCCGGTACCGTCCGAATCGGTCGCGATGAAAGGCTCGGCGATGCGCAGGCAGTGGATCGCGAGGGCGTTGTCGCCGAGCGCCGCGAAGGCCGCGCCGACGTTGAGCAGGCCATCCAGCGACTGTTCGTCGCGTGCGCGGAAGAGCGCTCCGAGATAGGCCTGGCGTGCCTTTGAGCCGGCCACCAGCCGCGCGCGGGTGACGTCACCGACACGGAGCGCCGCATCGCCGACGGCCAGCATGCCTTCCCACCGCCGGCTGCCGAGCGCCGCCACGTACGCGTCGTGCCAGGCGCGGACGGCGACGCTCACGTCGTTTCGTCGGAGCGCGTTGTCCTGGCGCTGGAGATGCGAAGCCCAGAGCGCCACTGCAGTGTCCGGCGCCTCGCCCTGACCAGCCAGCGCCTCGATGACCGCGAGCGCGATCGCGAGCGCCGCCACCACGATCAGGAGCGCAATGCGCGTCTGCTTTCCGTCTCCGTGTCCCATGACCGTTCCTCCTCCCCGGGCCGTCACGGTATCTCGTAACGGCATGCGCCATGCCAGTCTCGGAAGACCACAAAAACACATAGTTATCGTAAGACCTACGCGAGAGAGGTCGGTGGTGGTGGTGGCTGGCGAACGGTCGGGCTAGGAGCCTGTCGGGTTATCGAGGAGCACCCCGGCTTCGCCGGGGCGCTCCGAGCGCCGGGGGGCTTGGGGGGCCCTCGCTAGGCCCCCCATGTTGGTTACTGCCGGAGGCCGTACTTCTCGATGCGGTAGCGCAGCGTGTTACGCGAGATGCCGAGGCGCATCGCGGCCTGCGAGATGTTCCAGCCGGTCTGGCGGAGTGCCGCGCGGATTTGCTCCTGCTCGACGGCCTCGATGGCGTGCTCGAGCGGCGAGCCGGCCGCGGGCGGCGCGCCGGCACGGAGCGGAGCCGCCGGCGCTTGCGGATGCCGGATGCGCTCGGGAAGATCGTGCACCTGGATGAGCCGGCCCGCCGCGAGCGCCACCGCCTGCTCGATCACGTTGGAGAGCTCCCGCACGTTGCCGGGGAACGGATGGCGCCTGAGCGCGGCGAGCGCGTCGGGAGCGATCCCTTCGAGGTCCCGCGTGAGCTGGCGACAGTGGAGCGCCAGAAAGTGGCGGGTGAGGAGCGGAATGTCATCGCTCCGCTCGCGGAGCGGCGGCAGATGTAGTCGGATGACGTTCAGGCGGTAGAACAGATCCTCCCGGAAGGTCTTCTCGCGCACGGCGGCCTCGAGGTCGCGATTGGTCGCCGCCACGATGCGGATGTCGACGGGCAGGGAGCGGTTGTCCCCCAGGCGCCGGATACTGCGCTCTTCGAGCATTCGGAGAAGCTTCGTCTGGATCGCGAGCGGCGCCTCGCCGACCTCGTCGAGGAAGAAGGTCCCGCCCTGCGCCTCCTCGAGCAGCCCCTTGCGCGCGGCGAGGGCGCCCGTGAATGCGCCTCTGACGTGGCCGAACAGCTCGTTCTCGAGGAGCTGTTCGGGGAGCGCGGCGCAGCTCACCGAGACGAACGGGCCCTGGGCGCGGCGGCTCGTGGCGTGGACGGCGTGCGCGATCAGCTCCTTGCCGGTCCCGCTCTCACCCGTGATGAGGACGGTGCTGTCGGTCTGGCCGACGCGCGGCACGCTCGCGAGCAGCTCGCGGATGGACTCGCTGACGCCGACGATCCGGTCCAGCCCCGTGGCGCTCTGCACCTCGGCGCGCAACCGGTGGACCTCTTGACGGAGCTGTCGCTTGTCGGCGGCGTTCCGGACCCGGAGGAGAATCTCCTCGGGCTGGAAAGGCTTGGTGACGAAGTCGAAGGCGCCGAGCTTCATCGCCTCGACCGCCGACTCGATGGTGCCGTAGGCCGTCATGAGTATAACTTCGACGTCGGGACTCATCTGCTTGACGTGCCGCAGGACCTCGAGCCCGGAGAGATCGTCCATGTTGAGGTCGACGACGATGAGGTCGAACACCTCGCGCCCGACCTGTTCGAGCGCCTCCTTGCCCCCCGCGGCCTCGGTCGCGGCGTAACCCTCGCGGCGCAGCATGATCGCGAGGCTCTTCCGCATCCCGGCCTCGTCGTCGACAACCAGCAGCTTGATCGGGGAGGCCACGGTGGACCTAGGCGACCAGCTCGCGGACCCGATGCAGCAGGTGCGGCGCCGCCAGCGGCTTCTCGAGGAAATCGACGGCGCCGAGCGCCGCCGCCTCGGAGCGGGCCTCCGGCGTGCCGAAGGCGGTCATGATGATGACGGGACACGTCGTGCGGTAGCGACGGATCAGGGCGAGGAGATCGAGGCCGTTGAGCGGCTCCATCATGAGGTCCGCGATGACGAGATCGTAGCCTTCTCCCTTGATCCGGCCGACCGCCTCCGCCACCGAGCCCGTCTCGGTCACCTGATACTGCTCCCGCCGCAGCATCATCGCCAGGCTCTTCCGCATTCCCGGCTCATCGTCCACAACGAGGATCTTTCGGTTCATACGGTCCCCGTGTCCACAACCAACGATAGCACGAAGCACGTTCCCGCCCCGTTGGACGCGCGCACGGTGATCCGTCCTCCGTGCTCCTCGATGATCCGACGGACGATGGCCAACCCGAGCCCCGTGCCGCCCGACTTAGTGGTCACGAACGGCTCGAAGACCCGCGGCAGGACCGCCTCGGGAATGCCGGGCCCGGTGTCCCGGACGAGGATCTCGACGCCGCCGTCGGTATGCCGCGTCTCCACCCCGAGCGTTCCCTCGTCACGCATCGCCCGCACCGCGTTCAGGAACAGGTTCCAGAACACCTGGCGCATCTGGTCGCGGTCCGCCGCCACCGGCGTGAGCGCGCGATCGAACCGGCGGGCGAACGCGATGGTCGCCGGACACCGATCGTCCCGCTGGAGCAGCGCCCACGTCTCGTCGATGAGCTCGTGCAGATCGACGGGCGTGAAGCGGGGTGCGCGCGGGCGGCCGAAGGCGAGGAAGTCGGAGATGATCTCGTTCAGCCGCTTGGACTCGTTCTGCATGATGGTCAGCAGCTCAGCGTCCTCGCCGGTGATGGCCGGATTGCCGCGCAGGAGCTGGATGCAGTTGCTGAGCGCGCCCAGCGGGTTGCGCACCTCGTGGGCGACGGCGGCCGCGATCTCGCCCATCGCGGCCATGCGCGTCTTCCAGACCAGCTCGGCCTGCGCGTTCACCAGCTCGTTATGTGACTGGCGTAGGTCCTGGTACAGGCGCGCGTTCTCCATCGCGATGGCGGCCTGGTGCGCCATCCGCCCGAGCGCGTCCCCGTCCTCGGCGGAGAAGGCTTTGGCCGTCCGATTCGCGACCCACAGGAGACCGATGGTCTCGCCCTTGAGCGTGATCGGCAGCGCGAGCGCGGAGACGACGCCTTCGTCGCTGAGGGTCTTGTCATAGATCGGATCGTGGACGATGCGCGGGTCGGCGACATAGTTGTCAGTGATGAGCGGCTCACCGTTGGCGAGCACCCAGCCGCCCATGCCGACCCCCGGCTTCACGACGACGTCGTAGCTGCTCTTCCGCCCTCCGATGACGACGCGCACACGGGCGTCGCCGCCATCGCGCTCGAGCGGTGCGATAAAGGCCATGTCCGCCCCGACGAGCTTGAGCGCGTGCTCGGTGATGGACTTGAGGACGACGTCGAGATCGAGCACCGAGGAAATCTCGCGCGAGGTCTCGATCAGCGCCTGGATCGACTTGGTCATGTGGTTGAAGGCCTGGGCGAGCTGGCCCATCTCGTCCCGCGCGCGCACGGGAATCCGGTGGTCGAGGTTGCCGCGCGCGATCTCCTCGGTGCCGGCGACGAGCGCCTGCACCGGCCGCATCAACCACCGTGCCTGATAGGTCGCCCACACGAGCCCCAAGGCCAGCACGGCGAGGCCGAAGCCGAGGATGGAGTTGCGGGTGCGAGCGATCTCGCGGAGCTCGTGCTCGATCGAGAGTCCCACGCGGGCGCTGGCGCGCTTCTCGTCGAGCACATAGACCGGCACCGTGAAGTCGTAGACGCGGATACCCTCACCGTCGACGAGCTGCTGCACCCGCGGGCCCCGAGTGGTGGCCGCGACGGACGAGATGGGGTCCGTGTACCGGCGCCCTCGCTCGATCGCCCGGGTGTGGACGAGGACTTCCCCGTCCTCCTTGAGCAGCATCGCGTAGCGCACCTTCTTTTCGCTCGCGAGCCCGTTGACCACGTGCTGCATGACGAGATAGTCGTCGGCCAGCACCGCCTGCACGCTGCTGCGCGCGAAGATGTCGGCGATGCGAAACCCGCTCTCCTCCACGGCCGAGAGAATCGCGCGCCGCTGGATGTAGAGGACCGCAGGGAGCATCAGGCTCACGACGAGCACGGTGGACAGGACCACCTGCAGGGCGAACTTCACCCTGAGACTGGCGTTGTGGTACCACGCGCGCAGCCGGCGCAGCATCGGGGGCGCCGGCTAGTCGGTCCGGAGGTCGACGCGAGCGAAGCGATCGACAGGATACGATTGAGCGTTCAGCTCCAGGCCGACGACGCGGGTGCTGTAGGCCGAGACCCTGATCTCGTGGAAGAGAAAGACCATGGGCGCGTCATCGACGATCGCGCGCTGCGCTTTGCGGTAGAGGTCGAGCCGGGCGGCGTCGTCCACGGTCGTCTTCGCCTGCTCGAGGAGCCGGTCGACCGTCGGGCTGTTGTAGTGAGTGAGATTGTCCGCGGACTTCGTCTGAAACAGCGGGGTGAGCCAGACGTCCGCGTCGGCCAGGGGGATCAACCAGGCATAGATGAACATGTCACCCTTGCCGTCACGGACATCGGCGACCAGTTCCTTCCAGCCCGACGCGGGCATGAAGTCGACCGTCACGCCGACCTTGGCCAGATCGGTCCGGATCGCCTGGGCGAGCTCCGCGAAGTAACCCCAGCCGGCGTTGAACACGAGCGACACGCGAAAGCCCTGGGCGATCCCGGCCTCGGCGAGCAGCTGCTTCGCCGCCTCCGGTTGGTACGAGGCCCGCTTCAGGATGGGGTCGTAACCTTCGGTTCCCGGCGGCAGGGGCCCGTAGGCGGGAACGCCGGTGCCGCGGAGGGTAAAGAGCACCGCGCGATCGACGTCGATCGCCCGCGTGAGCGCCTGGCGGACCCGCGGATCGTCGAAGGGCTTGCGATCGGCACGCAGGCCGAGGTAGTAGAGGCTCAGCGTCGGGACCCGCATGAGCTTCGTTCGGGCGTTACCGACGATGCGCTCGACGTAGAGTGGCTCGACCTCCGGCAAGAAGTCCAGACGCCCGGCAAGAAATTCCTGCGACATCCTGTCCGCGCTCGGGATGATCCGGAAGGACAGCTCGTCGACCTTCGGCCGGCCTCCCCAGTAGCTCGGATTCTGGACCAGCCGGATTTCGTCAGCGCTCGCGCGCACGAAGCGGAACGGGCCCGTTCCCGTGGGATGCTCGCCGACTCGGGCACCGTATTTCGCCAGCGCGTCGGGGCTCACGATCGGGACCAGGAACAGCAGATTCATCTTTCGGTTCTGCAGCACCACCGACAGTGTATGTTCGTCTCGCACCCCGATTTCGCGGATGAGCCCGGTGAGGATCTTTTCGCGCACGTTGGGCGGCGTGGCCGTATAAAAGGGACTGCCCGGGAGGAAGTTGCGCTCGAGGTTCAGCTTCGCGGCGGCGGCGTTGAAGCGAGAGCCGTCGTGGAAGGTCACGCCCTTCCGGAGGCGGAAGGTATAGGTGAGGCCGTCGGCGCTGACGTCCCAGGTCTCGGCGAGTCCGGGAAGGACGGTGCGCAGGTCTTTCGACAGGGTCACGAGGGGTTCGTAGATAGCCCACATCACGCGCTGGCAGCGGACGTTGTTGCACTTTGCGGGATCGAGCAGGTCCGGGGAGGCGGCCAGGTGATAGACGAATACCTTGTGCTGGGACGCCCCCCCGGACGTCACCCCGACGACCAAAAGCAGAGCGAAGACGAGACGGATCACGCCTGAATCGTCAGTCCAACCGCCGCTCGAGACGTACCGCCTTTACCTCGGCCCCGTATCGCTTGGCGAGGCGTTGGAGCTCGAGTCGCACCACTTCGACATCGACGCGGTTCATGAGCTCGATCTCCGCGACCAGGCTGACCGGCGTTTTCTTGTCCATCGCGTGGTCTCCGGTGCTCATGGATCCGGTGGCGTCTGCTTGTGGCCGACGACGTTGAACTTCACCGTCCAGTCTTTCACCTTGCCGTCCCTCTTGAACTGGTCGAGGACGGCGTGCACGGCCTTCGTGAGCGCTGTGGCATCGTCCACAGTCGCTGCCCCGTACACCTCCAGGAGCGCGATCCACTTCTGGTCCTGTCGCAACGGTCCCATCCCAGGTCCGCCCATGGCGTTTACCTCCCCTTATGGTGGTGTACTGCCTGAGACCCGATCCTGCGCCTGCTTCCTCGATCGCGGGATCTCGCACGTCGTGTCCAGCGTCGAGCCGTCGTATCGGCTCCGCATGAGGAACTTGGGATTGTCCGCGGGACTGCAGACCGGAGTCTGGTCCTGAGGCCCGCTGCACGTGTTACAACCGGTTACCGGATCTCCCCCGACCCGGCAACGGTGGCAGAGACCGAGGAAGTGTCCGATCTCGTGTGTGATCAAGCCCTTGCATCTCGCCGTCGACATCTCCCGGGCGCACTGCTTGTCGACCCAGACCGCCCCGGTGCGCCGCGTCCCGTCGCTGAGTTCGTACGGCAGACCGTACCCGACGACGAAGCCGCTGATTTCCCACCAGAGATAGAGGTCGAGCCCGCGAACCTGACGGTAGTTGTAGAACTCGACGACACGACGGAACATCTCGGGCCCGTCCGTGCCCGCCAGCGGATCGGGCACCTCCTCGGCCTGGCCTGCAATCTGTCCGGTCATCGTGACGGGCTCGTAGGAGCATCGCTCGATCCGATGAAGGAACAGACGGATGTTGGCCTGCTTCCAGACCGTCCCGTTCATGAATCCCGTCTTGCTGAAATAGTCGACCAGGACCGACGTCGGGAACACGCCGGCCATGTCGTTCGAGCTGTGGTTGGTGGCGACGCTCTGCATATAGCGCGCGATGACCGGAAGAACGATCTCCCCATTCTGCTCGGCGGGGACCGGGCTGAGCCACAGCGCGTCGCAGCGCTGGTCACGGGTGTCTTGCCCGGACGCGGGACCATGGATGCCGATCACCGCGACGATGCCGGCGGCGATCCGCAGCGCGCGTCTAAGCACGACCGTCCTCGATGCCTTCGAACAGCTCGTCGGCGGTGAAGATCGCGGGGAGCGTGTCGACACCGCGCACGAAGTAGCGATCCTCGACGACGTCGTAGGGGTTCGCGATGTCGACCGGCTCCTCCAGCGCCAGGCGCACGTAGGTCGCGGACATGTTGTGGGCCCCCGTGAAGTCGAAGAAGTTCATCATCGTGATGAAGCGGCCGGCGTTGATCTCGGTGACGCACGGAACGCCGACCCGGCTTTCCTTCAGATCCACGCTGAACGCCCCGGACACGTGGGGGTCGAGGGCGCGGATGGCCCGCACGCACGTCTCCACCACCCGCGGCTCGTTCACGGTCTTCGCGAGCGACGCGATCGAGGACGTCCCGCTGGCGCGAGTCTCCGCCCCGAGGTAGGCGAGCCGCTCCACCGTCTTGATGAGGACGAGCCGACCGTCCTTCCACAGGCTCTGGCACGCGAAGTCGCGCCCGGGCAGATATTCCGAAAGCGTGAAGAGCGTGGCGGGCACACCGCGCATCCGCTCCCAGTAGCCGATCCAGGCCCGCGCGTCCTCGGGGGTGTCGACGGGCGCCGCGCCGCGCGAGGCGTAGCCGCTCCGGATTCGACACCAGACGCGGCCGGGCGCGAGTCGGTCGAAGCTCGCTTCGAGCGACTCCAGGCCGGCGACGGGATAGGTGGCCGCGACCGGGACGCCGTGCGATTGGAGGAGCCGGCCCAGGTCGTACTTGTCCTGACAGCGCTCGATCACGGACTTCGACGGCAGGAACACCCGGCACGGCAGCACGTCGCGCAGCTCCGACGCGAGGCTCACGTCCGCATCCGTGTTGGGCATCAGCAGATCGACCTGCTCGCGCTCGATGATCTCCCGGAGCCTGTCGACGAATCCGGGATGGCCGGCCTGGGATAGCAGGTAGTTCCGGTTGGCCTTCGAATTCCTGAGCGTGAACCGGTCGGTGTGGACACCGATGACGACCAGCCCGGGGTAGCCTTCCCGCAGGCTGCGGATCAAGTTGTTGCCGGCGCCCGTGCCCGCTCCCAGAAGGAGGAGGCTTCTCGTCATTGCACTCACGGCTTCATGAACCTCCCTGGCTTCGAGCTATCATCGTACTCTCCACTCGCAATCCCGAGCAGCGGGAGTGGCAATCCAAGTGCCAGAGGTAATGCATGGAATTACAGCCACTTGTCGATCCGGGGGACAGTGAGGTGGTGGTTGTGGTGGTGGACATCGGTGCGCTGCCGACCGAACTCAGCGCCAAGCCTTCCTCTCGATGGAGTTCGACCCGCGATCCCGAGTGGGTTGACGGGACTTTAGGCCCCACCAACAGGACTGTCAAGCGTGGGGACCGGCGGTGAGCGACCCGAACCGCCGGCACCGCGCGTTCGTCGACGAGATCGCGCGCCTCGGAGGCTTCGCCGATCGCCGGATCGAAGCGGCGTTTCGGGCCGTGCCCCGCCACCGCTTCCTCCCGGGAGTACCGGTCGAGGAAGCCTATGGCGATCGAGTCGTCGTCACGAAGATCGAGGATGGTGTTCCCATCAGCGCGTCGACGCAGCCTTCCTTCATGGCGGTGATGCTGGATCAGCTCGGGCTCGAGCCCGGGCACCGCGTGCTCGAGATCGGAACCGGCACCGGGTACAACGCGGCGCTGATCGCCGAGATCGTGGGTCGGACGGGACGCGTGGTGACCGTCGACATCGACGCCGAGGTGGTCGGACAGGCGCGCGCGTGTTTGGGCGAGGCCGGCTACCCTCACGTCGAAGCCATCTGCGCCGACGGAGGGCTGGGCCACGCCGCCGCCTCGCCGTACGACCGGATCATCGTCACCGTCGGCGCGTCGGACATCGCGCCGGCGCTCCGCGAGCAGCTTCGCCCTGACGGACGACTCGTCATCCCTCTCTCGATCAGAGGCCCGCAACGGTCTATCGCGTTCCAGCGCATCGGTGCCGTGCTGCACGGCATCTCCATGGCCGATTGCGATTTCGGCACGAGCCTGCGCGGGGCGTTTGCGGGAGCGAACACGCGCGTCCGCATAGGCGCCGAGGGGCGACTGTGGCTGTGGTTCGAAGGCGCGCGCGCCGTCGATTCCACGGTGATCGAGCGGTGGCTGTCCGGGCCCCGGTTCGAGGCAACGACGGGTCGCACGGCGAAGGTGAGCGAAGCCTTCGGCGGCCTCTACCTCTGGCTCGCCCTCCACGACTCACGCTTCGTGCAGCTCGGCTCTTCCGGGACCCCGGATTTCCACTGTTTACTGGGTCTCCCCGGCAAGCTCGCGCTGACGGCCGGCCTGCTCGACGCGTCCGGCCTCTGTGTGCTCACCCCCGGCGCGGCGGCGCCGGCGAGGTCCCTCGCGGACCCACGCCCGCTGGAGCTGTCCATCCGCGGCTTCGGCAAAGGCGCCGGCCTTGCGAGAGAGCTCGTCGACCTCGTTTGTGCTTGGGACGCTGGGGGTCGGCCGGGCACCGCTGGATTGCGCGTGACCGCCTATCCAACCGACTACGACTACCAGCCGTCATCCGACGAGTTCGTCGTCGACAAGCAGTGGTCGCGCCTCGTCGTCGCTTGGTGATTGCCGTACGTCCGCGCGCTGGAGGGCAAGGCCTGGCCACACGGGCAGTCTGGTTGGCGCTGGGCTCATCCGTCAGTGCACCGACTTCCACCACCACAACCACCATGCCGATCGCCCTCCCGAGCAGATAAGTGGCCATCACTACAGGCCGCCGCGAGTGGCATACCGGTTGCTCAACACGAGGATCGGGCAGTGAGACCGTCAGCAACGATCACAGCCTCGCGATAGAGAGGTCATGAACACAATGACGCGACGCGTCCTCCTTCCGGGAGCAGGAACCGGCGCCGCCAACAATCTGATCCGTAGCCTGCAGGCGGACTACTCTGGCGTGGTCATCGTCGGAGTCCACGTCAACCGCTTCACGTCGACGGGAGGAGCACCATGACGCCGCAAACCGCACTGCCCGACGTATCGCCGAGCCCGGGGTCGGGGGAGCATGACGCCGATCGGATTCCGGCTATTGTAACCGAAAGGACTGCCCGCACAGCTCCTCGGCGACATCCCTTCCTCACGATCCTGACGTGCGCCTAGCGGAATTCCGGGATTTCCCCAGCCGATGGACCGGTGACATAATCCCAGGAACGCTTTTCGGCGGACGATTCGAGACCCTGCCGAAAGTGCTTGGCTCCGTCTCGCATGCCATCGGGAGGGACGATATGCAGGCAGCAGACGCGTGGAATGTCGACAATGCCGCGATCTGGATCGAACAGGCACCCGGCGAGAACCGGGCCATCGCTCTTCGCCACCCCACTTATCCGTACGAGGCTGACGCGTCGGCGGTCGACTCGGGCACCCTCATCGGAATCGCGGCCGCCTACCTGCGGAAGGTAAGGGAAAAATTCCGGCTGCCCGAGCTTTTTGAGCCGAACACCGCGAAGTTCAACGTGCCGCTGGCCTGGCTGCCCGTTCACGAGCCCGTTCACGAGGACGACGACACTCCGGCGCCGCCGCAGGCTTCGTTCTGGGTGCCGTCCTCCACGCAGCTGGTCGACCGGACGCTCGTGGTCCTCGCGGTCCAATCAGCCTTCGAGAACGATGCGGCGTCCGCGCTCGGCAGTCGCCTCGGGATACGGATCGTGGCGCACGTCTCGCCCAGCGAGCCGCTGCCGTGGAAGGTTCGGATCACCGGCGCGTCCTGTTCGACCGGACTGGCGAAGGCCCTCGGCCCGCACGACGAGGTCGTCAGGAAGTTCTTCGACAGCTTCTTCGGCCAGAGTCCGTTCCGAGCGGACGTCCGGACCGGGATGCAGGAGGCCCTCGGGCTGGGCTTCGAGAAGTACACGCTCTGGTTGGATGGCCTACGCGTCATCGAGAGCTCGGGGTCGCGCGCGATCCTCGACGTGTATGCGACTGTGTCGCCGCCGGAGGATCAGCCTGACACGCCCGCCTATGCGGTGACGGCGCGGCTTTCGGTCGACCCGTCAGGCGCCCTGCGGTGGCAGAGGGTCGACAGACAGCCGCTGCTCGCACATACGTCGACCATGGGCAGGACGACTACGAACGCCACTACCACAGCCGTGTCGTCTCCAATCTCGCGCGCGGGGCCCGTGCAAGCTCGTCTCTTCCTGCGCGACCCCGCCTCCCAGAACGGGCTCGGCGATCTGATCAACGCCCGGCCGAACCGATCGCCGAAGAGACTGGAGAAGTACCGGACGATGGTGCCATTACCGGGATTGACGCTCGGCGGCACGGGGGCAGCGAATCTCCGCGACGACCTCGGGCAGGTCCAGGTCACGCAGTCGACGATCCTCGATCCGACTGCCAACGAAACCGTGGCGCAAACGGTGTTTCCGGTTGACCCCACGCATTCGCGCCTGAACGACTTCGCAGCGCTCAGCGGCTATCAGCGCAGCCGGGGGCTCTGGGACACGATGCGAGCCTATGGCTTGTCGCCGATCCAGTACTTCAAGTTCGCCCGCTGGCCGTTGCGCATCCGGTATCGCGCTTCGATCAGGCCGGGTCCCGGAAAGGACGGCAAGACGGTCAACGCCCAGGTCAACTTCGATCTGCCCCAGGGCGACCTCATACCGACCACTCCGCTCACTCTCAGGCCGGTCCAGGTGAGATTCGCGCTGGCCGATCTGAAACGGTCGGTATCTCGCCGCGAACCGCTGGGGCTCGCGGCCGATCCGCGCTGGAGCTGGCACGAATACGGTCACGTGCTGCTCCTGGCGTCGACCGGCGCGCTCCAGTTCCGATTCGCCCACAGCGCGGGCGATGCGCTCGCCGCGATCCTGTCGGATCCGGAGTCGGCGCTCGCCACGCATCGGCGAATGCGCGGGCTGACCTTTCCCTGGGTGTACCTGCATCGGCGCCACGATCGCGACGTCTTTCTCGGCTGGAGCTGGAGCGGGAGATATCACCGGCCGGCGCAATTTTCTACCGACGTCAACAACTACCCGCGCAAGGGCTACCGGTCGGAGCAGATCCTCTCGACGTCGCTGTTCCGCCTGTATCGGGCCCTCGGCGGTGACACGGTCCGCGCCGACGGAAAGCCTGCGCCGGATCGAAGGAAGGCGGCGGCCGACTACACGGCGTACCTGATCATGAAGGCCATCGGGCTCATGTCCCCCGCGTTCATGTTGCCCCTCGAGACGCCCGACCAGTTCGTCTCGACCCTGATCGATGCGGACCACGACACCCCCCTCCCGGTGGCGCTGGGACCGCTGAAGGATCGGGTCGGCGGCTGCGCCCACAAGGTCGTGCGCTGGGCGTTCGAAGCGCAGGGCTTGTATGCGACGATGGATCCGCTGGCCGTCGTCGACAAGCCCGGAAAACCGCCCGCCCGCGACGTGTTCATCGATGACGAACGACCGGATTCCGAGGGCGACTATCCCCGTGGCGGGTACATGCCGGTCTCGCTGGAGTGGCACGCGGCGCCGAACCCGTCGCCGTGGCACGCAAGCGACAACGCCATTCGCGTGACCGGCAACCCCGTGATCGGCAACCAGGTGTCCGTCGAGGTCCGCAATCGTGGTCAGTTGGCGGCGAACCAGGTCACGGTACAGATCTGGTGGATCCACTGGCAGCCAGGCCAGCCGGTCCCGCCGTGGGACAAGGGGACGTGGAATTCCCGGCCACCGAGCGCAGCTCAAACGGTGCCGGCGTGGCTGAACCCGCCGGTCCTGAACCCGCCGGTCACCTTCGGGCCGTTCACGTTGCCGCCACAACCTTCCGGTCGGCGGCTGATCGTCGCGGAGGCGACGTGTGCCGGTGATCGCGCGAACACCGATGTCTCGACCGGTCTACCGTGCGCCACCCAGCCGACCCCGATCATCGACCTCATCGCCGGAGACAACAACCTCGGACTTCGCCTGCACGTCGTTCCCTGAACAATCATTTCGGGCGAGGGGCCGGGTGCCCCTCGCCCACTCCGCTCAGGGACGCGCCCACTCCGCCTTGGCCTTGCGCAGGACGAGATTCAACGTCGGGCAGTCGATGAGCCTGATGGCCGTGACAGCATTCGCCGCGGTCGCGGCCGGCGGCGTGGCGTTCCCTGCATTCGCCGGAGGCGTGGTCAGCAACTTCCAGATGGCCCCCGCGAGCCACCGGCTCGCCGCCGAGTCAGAGGGGTAGTGCAACCCGGCGCGCTCGCGATTCTTGGCCTGGCGTGCGGCCAACCACAGGAGCGGGCCCGTGAAGACGTGGCCGACGTTCATCAGGTTGGCGAGGGTTGTTTGCTTACGTACCGGTGTCCCGTCGTCCTCTCCGAACACCGCCGCGACTTCCGGGATCTCGAGCAGCAACAACGCACAGAAATGGCCGAGGAACGAGTGTCCGCTCGGGAAGGCCGGATGCCGCGGCGGGCCGAACGGCGGCACCAGCCCGGGGCAGAGGGTCGAGGGGCGAACGCGGCGAAACCGCTGCTTGTAGTGGTTGTACACGAGGTTGCCGATGGCGAGGCCGCAGTTGATCAGCTCGACGGTCCACGGTCGGCGCTCGCCGTCGATGCCGAGGAAGCTGATGATGTAGGCGGCGAGGCCGTCCGCCTGCGCGTTGATTTCCGCGAGATAGCGGTCTCGGTCGTCTTCCATCATGTCGACCAGCTCGGCGATCTCGGTCTTGATCGTCGCGAAACTGGTCTTCCAGGACAGGTGACTCGGATCCAGCCAGCCCTTATTCGTCAGATCCGTGTCGTTGTTGTAGTCGTTGTTGGGGTTGTCGAAACGCCACTTCGCGTGTTGCCCGGCGAACTCTCGGGCCGCCAGGATGGAGGGCCGCGACGTGTCTTGGTGCTGGAGCCAGGCGGTGAGGTTGGGATCGAACGCCAGCGTCCACAAGCGCAGTATCGGATCCCAGTCTTCGGTCTGCCACCGGAGATTGTTCGCGACGGGATCGAAGACGGCCTTAGTGGGGAAGGGGTCGCTTCCAGCGTTGTCGGGCGCGAAGTCGAGCGCCCACGGCTTGAATCCCAGCTCGAGCGGCGTCGCGTAATAGCTCCAAGGGATCGGTGCCGTACCGCCGATGCTCGTCCCCGTCCCGGATGCCGTGTCCGCGCCTGTCCCAGCGCCGGTGCCGGTCCC
>Ga0184633_10000376_pt1 | contig 15899 bp, 24 predicted proteins | sample PLM31_170_b1_FD_133156 | JGI IMG/M metagenome (GOLD analysis project Ga0184633, IMG submission 133156) | Groundwater sediment microbial communities from an aquifer in East River, Colorado, USA - PLM3-1_170_b1 | ecosystem: Environmental > Terrestrial > Soil > Riparian zone | place: USA: East...
CGCATTACAGCGTCAGGGCGAAGATGCCGCTCGCGTTCCAGATCACCGTGAAGGTGCCGTCGGTGACGCTGTTCGTCCCGCCGAAATAGTTGTAACAGAGCCCCTGGTCGGCGACCGGCGTGGCGATGGTGTCGTCGTAGACTAGGCAGCCGAACACCGCCAGCAGCGTCGCCGAGCTGCCCGATGCGGTGTTGGCGGCATCGAAGGTGTAGACGTTGGTGCTGAACGTCGAGGTCACGCTGGCCAACGCCACGCCGCCGACCGCCCACTCCGCACCGTCGGAAACCTCGTTGCCGGTGGTGACCCACTGCCCGACGTTGTAGGCGGTGTTGGCGCTGGTCACGGTCTGGTCGGGCGTGATGTCGTTGTCGTACAGCGCCACCTTCAGGGAGGCGTCGGTGTTGAGGTCGATCGCGGTCGTGTTATTCAGGACATCGGTCACGAGCGCGCTGAAGATCTTCGAGGCGGACCAGGCCATTAGCTAAGTTCCTTTCGTGCTGCGATGGCCTGCGCCAGCGCCTTCTCAGCGCCCGCGAGATGGGCGCGTTGCCGTTCTACCTTGGCTCTGCACGCGGCGACCGCCGCATCCGCCACCGCTTTGAGGTTCGGGGATGGCGCATCCACAAGCCGTGGACACCTCAGCATCGAGCGCGGCGCCAGATCCACCAGCCTTCGTCATGCGATCTCTCCCGTTGCGGTTGGGGCGAACACCGCCCGGTCCTCGCCATCGTCGCGCCTGGTAACAACCGCCATCCAGGGACGCCCTTCGGCGTCGGTCTGCACCTTCTCGGTGCCGACGTAATCCTCCCGCTCCACGGCGCGGACCTCGCAGCGTGTCCCCGTGGCGACCATCGGCGCAGTCAGCCCCTTGAGGCCGGGGCAGGTATGGAAGCGGGTATGCGGACGCGCTTCATGGGTGATCGACTCGGTGGTGCAGTTGGGGCAGACCCAGTGGCGGGTGGGCTGGATCAGGACGGTCATTTGTTACAGGGCCATGCTGGACGGCAGGGTGCCGCTGTGGATGACGGTGATGTCGTTCGTGCTGGTAGTGGCCACCTTGAGCCAGCCAGCGACCTCCACGCCCGGGCCATAGAGGTAGTGGCCGTTGGCGATGCTCGAAGCCAAGGTGGCGATGGTCCGCTTGGAGTCGGACAGAACAATGGTCGCGGCGGCGGTCGCATTGACCACGACGGCATACAGCATCCCTGACCCGAAACACATGATCGAACCGGCAGCGCAGCCCATGACGATCGTGTCGTTGCCGACGTTGATGACCCAGCCGGCGCCCGTGGCCGAGGTCACTGTGCGGAAGGCTTTGGTACTCGTCGCCACCGAGTCGGCGATGGGAGTCATCACTTCGGTCAATGCCTGGCCATCGAGGCCGGTACCGACGACGGTGATCGTTCCGAGCGTGTCGACGCCAGTCACAGAGGTATGGGTGATCGTGACGAAACAGCCGCCCTGCCAAGCGGGGCTCGGGTTGGCGATGGTGTAGGCCCCGACGATCATGTTGGTCGAGGTCACGAAGCGGTTGGTGACCGCTGCCGTGCTGGCTGAGATTGGGGTGTAACTCGCCATCAGGACTTTCCCTTGAAGCCGGCCGTGGTAATTGGCTTCCCTTCCGGCTCAGGCTCCGGCACAGGCTCGAGCTCGGGCTCGGGTTCCAGTTCGGGCTCAGGTGCGGCCGTGAGGCTTCGTTTTTCTCCGGGTGCGGCGGTGGCCTGCTCGACCCGCGTGTGCTCACGCAGGATGAGCGGGGCGAAATGAGACGGCATCTTGGCGATGGCCGGGTCGCCAGCCTCGACGACGTCGCCCTTGTGGTACTCGACTTCCTTGCCACCGAGCGAGCCGACAAACGACTCCAGGACGGTGTAGAACGCGGCCTTCGCCATGGGTGACACCTCGTAGGGGAGGTGGGGCGGCGGGGATTGGAGCCCGCCGCCCCCGTTGGGACCTAACCCGTCGGGCTTAGGTCAGGTAGCGGAGTGTGCGACCGGCATCCACGTTGAGCGGCCGGGCGTCGTTGCGCCACATGAAGTACAACGCGGATTGCCCGGTCACAAGGTTGCCCTGCGAGGCGCCGAAGATGAACGGGATGAAGCTCACGCTCATGCCGATCCGCTCGACGATCACGTAGGACTGGGGGGCCAGCAGCGTCCCGATGACGATGTTGGCCGTCTGTGCCGTTGGCAGGGTGGGGGACTCATTGACCGGGTAGCCGAGCAGCCGGAGGCCGGTGTTGCCGGCGCGGTCGAGCTCGGGGATACCGACGGCCTGATACTGCTGGCCGCCGAACAACTTGCCGCCGGTCGTCTCCAGGGTCTGGAACCGGCGGATGGACAGGCGGTTCAGGAACCACTGGGCTCCGAACCGATGGCGAACCGGAAGCGCCGCCTCGGTCGCGTCCGCATCGGCCGCCGCGAGGGTGACCGAGGTGGCCGTGGTGATCGAAGTGTACGCGCCGGCGGTGCCGTTGACCGGACCGACACCGAGCGGGAAGACGGTGGTGCCGACGCCAGTGGCGAACGACGCCTCTTCCTCGTTGTCCTTGGCCTCCTGAATCAGGGTGGCCATCTCAGCACCGAGATCAGACCGGTCCTGGAACATCTCCATGGACGCGGTGATCTGACCCTGGACCCGCTTCACGATTTGCTGGGGCTGGGCGAAGGTCGGGCCCTGCTCGGTGGTGGCTGCCGCCTCGGTCGTCCGGGTTGCCACGACCGCGGTCGAGGTCAGGGCGTTCCAGGTATCGGTGCCCACGATGGACACGACACGGCAGGAACGCCGGTACGGGTTGACCGCACCAGACCACGAGCCGATGGCGATGATTGTCGGGTCGAATGCGAACGGCACGGTGAATCCACCAGTCCCGTCCACACCCACCGCGAGGGCCGTGCCTCGCTGTTCTTCGGGAGTCAGAAGCAGCGGACCGCCCTGGCTCTTGATGAACTTGTCGAAGGCCCGCTTGTAGAGCGGGCTGCCGGTCGCCTTGATTCGATGCGCGAGCACCTTGTCGGGCGAGTCGGCGTAATCGAGCAGGTAGGCAATGCGATCCTTCGACGCCTGGGCGCCGGTATCCGTTTGCGGGAACGTGGTGATCTCGACGGCGCGCATCGCGTCGTCACGCCACGCCTGGTTGCGTGCCTCCACGCTCGGGTAATGGTCGCTGAAGCTGTAGATGTCAGCCTCAGACTTCCGGTTGATCTGGTTGCCCGGATGCGGGTCGAACGCGCGCTCGACCTTCTTCGGATCCTGGCCGTTGATCTGGATCATGGCCTGCCGCGCATCCCATGCGGCGATGTCGGCCTTGAGCGCGTCGCGCTCCGCTAGATCGGCGTCCCACTGGGTCTGCTCGTCCTCGGGCAGGACGCCGGGGAAGGCGACTGCCTGACGGGCCAGAGCCTCGTCCAATTCGTTGACGCGGGAGACCTTGTCCTCGCGAGTCGTGTACTCCACGGTTGTGCTCCTTGCATCAGGAGACCCGCCTTCGAGCGGGTCTTCGGTGTCGGGTGCCGCATCCGGCGGCGGCGGTTCGGGTGGAGTGTCCGGCTGCGGCGGCTCCTCGGGAGGAGCGTCCGAAATCGGCGGCTCGCTGGCTGGCGCTGCGGCTCTGGCATCGGCCGGAGTGCGGGCGCTCTGGGCTTTGCGAAGCAGCGTCTCGAATGCCTCGGGATCGCGGCTGCGCTGATAGAAGGCGTCGGTGGTCGATCGAGCACCGGCGGTGGCGTTCGGGTTTGCAGGAAACGTCACCGGACCAAATTCGTAAACCCGGACCTCAGTGATCGTCCGCTCAGGAATGCCCACGGGGTTGTATTCGGAGGGCTCCGGGTGCCGATCCCACTCGTCGGCCTCGACGGTGAACCGGAATGATGAGCCGTACAGGCCAGCCCGCAGCCCAGGCTCGAGGTCGCGGTTGTAGGAGGTGTCCAGCAGCGGCACGGCATAGGCCGGGCCGACGCCGTCTTCCTCCAGGCGCGCGATCGGGCCGAGAATCTTGTTGCCGATCTGCGGGTCCTGACCATGGTCATATAGGACCTTCATCGCCCCGCGATCGTCGTTGCTCTTGCGGATCGTCTTACGGAACGAACCCGGCGCGATCTGCTCGAGGAAGTTGCCCTCGATCCAGGAGTCGACCTCGTACCAATCATTGAAGGTCGAGAAGTGCCCGGTCATGGTGGGCATCGCACCATCGTCCCCGGCAGTCTCGGGTCCCTCAGCCACGGCGCGCGTGACGGGGAATGGGAGCTTCTCGGGTGGAAGCGCAGCGAGATCTTCGGGCTTCATATGGACGTCGGCCATGGAGTGTTCTCCTGGTTCGTTGGCGTAGAGCGCGGCGAGCTGCTTCTCGGCAGCCGCCTTGGTGGCATGGCATCCGGCCACCGAATCGTCATCGTCCTTGATGACCGCGAAGGGCTTGGAGTCAGGGCATTCCTCTGAGGAGCCGATGTGCCAAGGCACAGGTCATGCCTCCATGGGCACAGGCGCCTTACCATTCGATGGCGCTTCGGTTGCATCGGGCTGAAGCTGAACGGACGGGAGGCCGGTGTGCTTGAGCAACTTCGTGTCTTCGTTCTCGACTGCAGCCTGAGCCGACTCAGCCGTGAATCCGTCGCGAACGTACTGGCCAATGGTCTGGCCCTTGATCTGCTGGATCTCCGCGGCGTCCTTACGGTCCTCGCGGAGAAACGGGATATCGCTGGCATCGATCCACAACTGCGAACCGGCGGGCGGCTTTACCAGCGTCTCCATCGAGCCACAGAAGTTGCCCCACAGCCACCACAGGGTCTTATCGGCAACGAGGCGGCGGGCCGCCCCGAAGTTCCCCTGGTTGAGGGATGAACCAGCCAGTCCCTCGGACAATCCGGCGATGACCGGGTGGATGCCTGACGCGGCGGCGATGCGTGTCTCGGAGGCGCCCTGTACCGCCTTGAAGTCCAGCTGCTGGAGATCCCTGCCAACGACGGTGGCATCCGCGCCCGCGGTCAGGAACAGGGTCTTGTATGCGTTCGCGCTTCCCTGGTGGCCCGCCATTATCATCTCGCGCCACTCATTGAACGCCTCCTTGGCCGGGGCGTCGGGGCGCTTGATGATCATGTTCGGGGTGCCCGCGTTCTCGTAGAACCGGAGCTTGTGGGTGGTGGCTGCCCCATCACCCATGATCTCGCGGACGATCGGCGTGATCCAGCTCATGCCCCGGACGTTGCCGGTCGGGTCAGGGATCGGGGCGAAGTGGGCGATCTGACTGCGCTGGAGGTATTCCGGCTGGCCGCTTCGCGAGTACTCGCCGCCGGGGTAGTAGATGATCCCCAGGAACTCGGCATCGAGATCGTCCGACGAGACATCCGGGTCGTCGGTCCCGAAGACCATCGTCACCCAGCTCGGGCGCATCCGCTTGATCTGCCGATTGCGGAGGGTGGCGTAGAAGTTGCCCGCCGCATCAGCGTCCTCGATGGCGCGGGCCAGGAGATCAGCGGTCGTGGCGTTCGGCCACGGATGCTCAAGGATGGTGAGGCTATCGTTGCCGTACAGACGTCCGGTGCGGAAGTCCCGGTACTTGAAGCGCGCCTGGGAGAAGAGGGCTATGCGATCGCGCATGACCGCGAAGACGATGGGGTTGGACTTGAACGCCCGCGCGACGTAGGACTCGAAGCTAGATTCGATCTCCTCTTCGCGCGCACCGGGTAGCGTCAGACTGAGCGGGTAGGCATGCCCGTCGATGTTGGCGTATGGCCAGAGGTTGTCGACGCCCCCTAGCCACGGAGGAATAACCGCAGAACGGCTCTGAACCGCCCGTCGGCTACTGCGAGCGAGACGACGGCTCAGCGCGGTCCAGCTCTCACCCTCGGGCCAGCGGATATCGGTATCACCTGGCATTGGTTACCTCCGCGCCCGGGCCTTGTTGGCGACGGTCGAGTTACAGGGCGAGCAGGCCACCACCCAGCCGGCCGATGGATTTCGGTCATCGACATGGGCCGCGACCCAGCCGTTGTCTGCGGTCAGCCAGGTCCCGCAGCCATAGGCGCAATACCGGGGAAGCGTCTCGGCAAGAACTCGGCGCGCGGCCCGGTGCTCGGGGCCGTAGCGGTTCCCGCGCCTTGCTTGGCGAGCTCGATCAGCCTGGCGCTCATGGGCCAGGCAGCGGGTCCGGCGGGTCAACTCCGGGCACGGTCGCCCATCAGGCAACCGCTCTAGGCAAGGACGGAGCACTAGATGAGCTGGGTTAGTACCCAGGCGGCGGCACGCCGTCGTCAGGTGGCAGCTCAATCGGGGTAATTGACGGAATGGTGGCCCCCGCCACAGCGCCGGCCGCCGTCGCGCCCTGCTGCTGGCGGGCGGTGGCGCCGGCAACCTGGGACCCGAACTCCCACGTCAGGGCCGAGCCCATGAAGCCGATGATCGCGCCCTTTACCAGATCGTCCAGCACGAAGGGATAGATCACCAGCGAGTAGAAGCCGCCAATCAGGACGACCAGGACGATGATGTGGCCCCACCAGGCCCGAGTGTCAGGCACTTCTGGTCGCTAGAGCGCGCCGAGCAGCGAGAACAGCAGCGGCCACGGCCGCGACGCCGAGCGCCTGCAAGGCGCCCTCGCCGAACAGGTCGATCGATCCACCGCCGAAGATCGGGTCAGCGGCGAACGCCACTACGAAGATGGCGACGAATGCCTCGATAAAGCGAGTCAGGGTTGCCTTGTCCATGATGTCTCCTAGTGCTTCGGTGAGATGGTGAAGGTCGGAGAGTTGGCGGTATCCGGGAAGGTCCGCCACAAGTCGCCGTAGGTCTGAAGGCGGGCAGGCTGGGCCACGGTTCGCGGCCGTCGTCCTACTGCCCAGCCCACCCATGCGCCGATGGCGAAGCCGAAGAGGAACCTCATCCGAGGGCAACCTTCGCGGCGCCGATCTTCCGCTGCGCCGCGGCGAGCTCGATGATGAGTGGATCCTTCACGGCCTTGACCGCCGCATCGAGCTGAACCTGGGTGAAGCCGCCTACCGCCTCGTATGGGGTGAGAGGACCGGCTTCGGAGCGGAAGATGTAGCCCCGTTCAATGGTCCCCTGCCCATAGTCGAGCATGGCTGACAGCCACCGATCGGTCGGCCCTTCCGGTCCCTCGACCTCGAAATCGGGGAAGACATTGGTCCCAGCCGGGAGCGTCAGGATTGGCGTGTGATCATCATCCGGTTCCCGGCGGAAGTGAGCAGGCGCGGGCAGAACCCCAACCTTGTTGACGATGCGGTCGATGGGCTTCCCTTTGAGCATGTCGTCTCCTGCTGGAGCCTCCGCAGTACCGCCGGCCTTGGCGACGATCCGGTCGATGACGCTCTTATCGGTGCTCGGGCAGTTGGCCCGATTGACGCTGTTGAGCTGGTAATGACCAATGACCGTCTCGCGGCTGATCGGGAGCCCAGCCTTGGCATGGTAGTAGGCGATGATCCGCGCGCAGGCCGCCTCCTGCTCGGGGGTGATCGGGTTGCCGGGTTCACGACCCACGTTCTCAATGGTGACCAGCGACCGCTCGTTGGCGTTCACGCCATCCCGGACCAGGGCGGCGATGCGCGGGTTGGTCAGATCCGGGTTGGCGACGTCGCCGTTGGTCCACGGGTCCATGTGGAGCGGGTCACCGAGGGCCTGGACGATGGAGCCATCGGGGTTGACGAAGAACGTGGCGCTGTTCTGGAGGCCGGGGTCGTTCAGGCGCCAGGCGACCTCGTTCTGCGCCGAGGCGGTATTGGCAGTGATATGGATGACCGAGAAGGCGAGGGGCGGTGTTGGCGTGGGTCGCAGCGAGCCCATCGGGTAGCCCCACTCGACAAGCTGGGTCAGCGTCGCGCCGGGGAAGATGTCACTTGCCACTCGGATCCCCCGATGGCTCGCCGAGTGGGTGGCAATGTTTGCAGGCGTCGACCGTCCCGCCCTCGATCAGCTTGGTCGCCTCCTGGAGGCTGATGTCCAGCGAGGTGTCGGCGTCGGACGCATCCAAGTTGCATTGCTCAAAGGCTGGCCAGCGGTGGAGGGTGTCGGTGCCAGCGCGCTGGACTAGGCGGAAGTCAGCCATCGGGTTCCTCCTTCAGACGAGGACGCCCTGCCACCACGCCCACCAGGCGTAGACGAGTTGCCGTGAGCCCGGGGCCAGCAGGTGGCCGCCGACAGTCCCCGTGGCCAGCAGGTGGTGGATGGCGTGGTGGACGTTCTCGTGGCAGGTCCCACACAGGGGAGCCAGCTCGTGGCGGATGGCCAGTCCGGCCAGCGCGCAGAGGTACTTGGGGAAGATGTGGTGCCGCTCGGTGGCGATGGCGCGGGGCGAGTGGTCGGCGGCCCCGACGCAGGCTTCGGGGTCCCAGGTCATTCAGTCGATCTCCCGTGAGATGCCGAGGATGCGGTGCAGCCGATGGCGGTCCCGCGCATCGAGCAGCGTGTTGAGCGCCACCGCCACGTTGGTCCCGATCAGCAGGATCGTCACCGGATTGACGTTCGATGGGGTCGGGTTGCTCACCCACGCCACGACGCCAATCAGCGCCCACGAACCCTGCACGAACAGCCGGATCAGCTCGCGCCGGAGCTCTCCCCGTGCCACCAGGCGCCGGCCGTTGATGATGGGCGGCAGGGAACTCCAGTCACGCCATGCATCGACCACATTCCAGATCGAGAACAGCGCGCCCAGGGTGGCGGCCCCGGTCCAGATGGCGAGGATCATCGGTGCTTGGGCTTCGGATTGCCGCGGTACACCGCTGCGCGGGTTTCGAGCGAGATCAGCCGCCGCTTCGCGTCCACCAGATCAGCGTCGGTGCGCTTGGGCATGAGCCGGTTGCCGAGCAGACGCCGGAATACCCGACTCAGCAGGCTCACTTTTCCACCACCCGCTCACCGACGTTGAGCGCCTTGTACGCGATCTGCTTCCATTCGTCCTCGCGCTTCAGCGAGGCTGTCAGCTCGCGCCCGAACACCCATGTCCCACGCGCTCCGGTGACGACGACGATGATGAGCGCGGCCAATGGGAAGCCGAACTGTGCGACGAGTTGCTCGAAGGTCATGGGCGGCTCCACGCAAAGAAGCCGCCGATGAGGCGGCGGATGTTTTCGGGGATGGCGAGGCTCAAGTGTCGGCGGCGTCAGCCCCGCTCGGCGTGGCTACGGAAAAGGCGCGCTTGAGCTCCGACGCGCTCGGTATTCCGGAATAGCGTAGCACAACGTCGTACACGTCAAGCCCTAATCCGACCCCCACACCCATCGCTCCTGCATCGTCGCCATCTCGCGCACCGCCCCGATCAGCAGCCGCTCGGCCCGCAGGTACGACACGCCGCTGTGCTCCGCCGCCCACGCCAGCGAGTAACGGTTGCGGATGACCGCGTAGGCCAGCTCCGCGCAGACCGGGCGGGCGGCGTGATCCGGCCAGCGTTGGTGGTGGCTGCGGCAGTAGCGGTTCCACTCGGCCAGGGCGCGGCGGACCGGGAAGGCGAGGCCGTAGCCTTCGTGGTGGCCGAGCAGACGCACCATCTCGGAGGACAGCGACAGGCCGACCCGGCTGCCCGGCTCTTCCTCCTCGATGACCTCGTATTGGGCGGTGACGGTGCGCGTGACCGGCGGGGCGGTGACGGTCAGGCGGCGGGGCGTCTCGGCCTCCAGCGAGGCTTGCCAGAGGGAGAGGGCGCGGGCGTTCACGACCGTGGGGTCCCACAATGCCAACAGGCAACGCCACCAGTAGGCTTACCCGTGCGCAAGTCAACAATGGATGACCAATGGTGGCGCTTGCACTCACTAGGCTTCTTTGGCGGGGCTGGCAGATACCGTGACTCGTTGCGGGTCATGGCGAGGCTTGCCAGAGATCAATGTCCATCAGACTCCTCCAAGACCCCATATTCCCCATATCGGTAGCGCCGTTCTCGTTTCTCAGCGTGCCAGTAAGCAAGTCCGTGCAGCCAATCACCCAACGGAATCAGCCACGCCAACCACCAGCGGGCGTGATACTCAACGCTGGTCATCTCAGTACCAGGCTCAGGTAAGGGGTGACTCCAGAACATCCGTGACTCGTTGCGTGACACGTTCACCCCTATTCTAAGCACGAAAGCAGATGGCTTCGGACCACCAGGCCGCGGGTTCGAATCCTGCCCGGCGCGCCATCTCGTGAGCACAACTACGCACGCGAGGCACCTTCTGGACACTCCACGTCACAACTCCCGTGACTCGTTGGTGACACGTTGGCCGTCATGGGCGACCATCCCGATACGCCATGCGGCGCGGCTGGTATCGACGCTCCAGGTAGGCCCGCACCATTGGCAGATGCTCCTCACAAGTGAACGCTCTCGGTAGGGGCGGGGCAGAAGTAGGGTCGGCATCTAGGTCGGCTAGGTCCGGCAGGTCTGGACCGACCATGATCTCGATGACACGCTCGGAATGGTGCGTACCGATCCAAAGGCACTCGCCACTGGTCATCCGATCATCTCCTCGATGCTGTCTAAGGCAACCTGGGGGACATCATGCGGGGCGATGTAATGCTGCTTCGTTGTGTACGTCCGGGCATGTCCGAGTAATCGAGCCACGGTGGTTTCCGACACCCCAGCCTCCGCCAGCCGCGACGCATACGTCGCCCGCAGCCGGTGGAACGCCAGCCGCCGGATTCCGGCCTGGTCGCAGAAGCGGTAGAACCGATGGGTCAGCCACGACCCGCTCAAGGGTTCGCCGCGCTGGTTGGTGAACACCGGGCCGGTCGCCGTAGGCACGAAGCCGGCGGCGATGACCCGCTCGCGGTGGGCGCGCAGGGCGGCGGCGACCGATGGCGTCAGCGGCACGGCGCGGCGCGACTGCGGCGTCTTCAGCTCGACCCGCTGGTAGCGGCCGTTGAGGTGGACGAGCTCGCGGCGGACGGAGACTCTGGCGGAAGGTGAGAGAATCGAACTCCCGCTGGTGTTACCCAGACCTCGGTTTTCGGGACCGCTGCCTTCCCGCTCGGCCAACCTTCCTTGTCTAGCGCCGGATGCATCCGGTCGCGGGTCCTTGATGGCGGAAGGACGAGGAATCGAACCTCGGCGGGCTATCACGCCCGGCCAATCCTTAGCAGGGATGCCCGTTTCCGCTCCGGCATCCTTCCGTTCAGCCCATTCTAACTCCAAGTCCTCCCACGCCAGCCCCAGCAGCTCGCCCTGACGCAGCCCGGTGGCGACGGCGGTGATGAACAGCGCCTCGAGGCGGTCACCCTTGCAGGCGGCGAGCAGCCGGCGTACCTCGTCGCCCGATAACGCTCTCGGCTCCTGCGCTGGTACTCGCGGAGCATCCACGAACTCGCGGGCCGCCACGTTGCGGGTTAGCAGTCCGGCCCGGACGGCCATCGCCAGCGCCCTCCGCAGGACGGCGTGGATGTTGCGGAGCGTCTTCGGGCCGACCCGCTCACCGACAAGGGACAGCATGTGCTCGACGTGAATCGGCGAAAGCTCCGACAGCCGGATCTCGCCGATGGTCGGGATCAGGTGGTAGTCGATCGCGTTGGCGTAGGCGTGGCGGGTGGCCGGTCGGAGGTTGCGCACGTCAGCCATCCACCGTGTGAGGTAGGTTCCAATCGTGAGCCGCGTCGGTGGTTGTTTCGCCGTCCGCAATTCGCCAAGCGCGGCGAGGGCGTCGCGCTTTGTTGCCCTGGTTCTTCGCACGAAGCGGCGCTGGCTCCGAGGGCCGATCGACAGTTGCGCCACCCACTTGCCCCTCTCCTGATATACCTACCCGGCTCCCATCTCTCGCCTCATTACGCGATCTTAGGAGGTAGGCACCCACGTCGGCCATCGAGAACCGCAGATCACCGCGCGTGCCAAAGCGGTAGCAGGCCAGCTGGCCCCGCAAGACCAAATGCTTCACCGTGTTGACGTGAACGCGGAGGAGGGCGGCGACCTCGCGGGCGGTGAGAAGGGGGGCGATCATTCCGGCACCCGCAGCCAGCCGATGGCCTTGGCGGCGCCGAGGATGTTGTCCACCCCCAGCACACCGTAGGCCGCGCTCAGGTGGTTCTTGACCGACTGGATGGGCATGCCCAACTGGTGTGCGGCGGCTTTGTGGGAGCCGGTCCGCAGGTAGGCGAGCAGGACTTCTCGTTGGCGAGGGGTCAGGGCGGTCATCGCTGACCGCAGGTGGTACAGACACCGGACTCGTTCGCCTCATAGACATGGGGTCCAAGTGCCTCGACACACATGGAGGAGTCGCCGTGCTCGCAGTCTTGGATGATGCAGCGCATCACTTGGAGGCGTGCCTCGGCTTCGATGGTGAGGATGGCGGAAGCTGTCAAAAGGCCGTCAACATCGGGCCGCTTCACCACTACGGCGCGGTATTGGTCCAGCAGCGCCCGTCCAGCAGCCGTTCGGGGTTGGACGAGCGGTGGTGCGGTCATCGCAGAATCCGCTCGATCTCGCCCCAGTCGCCACCCGGACGGGCGACATAGGCGACGACGCTGGTGGTGGCATCCAAGGCCCGCAACCAGCGCCACTGCTCGGGCGTGGGCTGCTCGCCGTCGCGCTTGCATTCGATGGCCAGCAGGCGGGTGTCGCGGACCAGAATTAAATCCGGGAACCCGGGTTGGCTATGGATTGAGAGCCAAGGGTGAAAGACCAGCCACCCCAACCGGATGGCTAGTTCAACGATCTGGGCCTGGAAGGCCTTCTCGGTCTGGCGAGGGGCGGCGGCGGCGGCGGTCACCGATCGGTCCTATCCCACGGTGAGTCACGATCGGGTCCAGGGTCGAGACCGATGCCGTACCAGATGGATCGAAGCGTGACGCGCCACAGGCGCTTGCCGCAGCGATCGCAGCGGAACCATTCGCCGAGCGCGGTATAACCAGCGAGTCTCAACGTCCTTTCGCCGAACCCATCATGGATCTGTTCGCGGTGTCGGCAGAACAGCTGAGTGAGCCAGTTCACGTCGCGGTCTCCAGAATCTCGACGGTGATCGGCCCGCCGACATAGGCATTGAAGGCGGCTGCGGCGGCGATTGCGGCACGAGCCCGATCCTCGGCCGACTTCTTCGAATCGCTCAGCGCGTGGAGGGCGCCGAGCGCCAGCTCCTCGCCAGACCCGACGGCGGCGTAGTCAAGGTCGAACTCGGCTACCTGGAAGTTGTCGAAGATCCCGAAGATGCGGCCGGCGTAGGCCACGAGGAACGTCCCGCCTTTCTCGACGCCCCTATCGACTTCAGCGAAACCGCCCTCCTTGAACCGCGTCCGAGCCGTGTCGGCGAAGTATTGGGCGAGGTAGGCGAAGGCGTCCTTCGCCGCAGGGTGCGGTGGCGGCGTGAACCCGAACCGGAGCAACTGCCCCATCCGGTAGCTCGAGGTGTAGCCGATCACCAACTCGGTAGGGCCACCGGTTGGCGCTGGCAGCCGAAATACCTTTGGATCGCGACGCGGCATGATGCTGTATCGCGTCGTGTTGCCCGCCTGAGAGTCCCCAGCGACAACGATCCGGCCGGTCTCCATGACGGCCACGATGCAGGTCACTGGACCATTCCCGGCATCAGGCCCACGCCGCCAGGGGCTCGTCGACCGGCTCGCGGTGGAGCGCCCGATCCACCGCCAGGCCCAGCGCGATGGCCCCGTCGATGCGCCCCCGGGACTTGGACTTCTGGAGGGTGAAGCCGCGCTCGTTGAGCCTCGGGACCGCGTTCAGGACGTGGGTGGCCAGGGCCTCGTCGTGCTCGTGGCGGATCTCGGAGCGCTTGATGAGCTCCAGCAGGGTGCCGCACACCGAGGTCATGCGCTCGACGCTCTGCGGGATCTCGAGCATCGGCAGCCCTTCGTCGAGCAGCATCTTGGCCGGCACATCGAAGAACCGCGGGTCGAAGCTGATGGCCTCCACCCGGTGCAGCGCGGCCAGGTTGCGCAGGTAGCCCATGACGTCGGTCACGTCGACCGGCTCCCCGCTGGTCGGAATCCAGAACCGGGCCCAGGCATGGAGCAGACCGTCGGGCCGGCGCTGGACATGGACCACCGCGGTCGAGTCGCGCTTGATCCCGACGTCCACCCCGACCCAGGTCGGGGCATCGGCCAGCGGCTCCCACGGGTCGCACAGGTCATCCCACAGGGCCCGCCCGCTGGGCCCGAGCCAGCTGTCCACCCCATCCACCCACTGGCCCAGGCGGAAGACGCGGAAGTGGCCCTCGGGGGTGATGCCCAGGTCGGTCTCGAGCGCCGACTGGCGCAGGAACCCGGCCCGCAGCGCGGGGTTGGCGATGCGCCAGGCGTCCCGATCGGCGATGGCGTAGCCAGCCGGCGCCGCGTACTCGGTGAAGACCAGGCCGGGCAGCTGGCCGCCCTCATGGACGAGGTTGCGGATGTAGAACAGCGCGTTGTCGCGGTCCAGGCCGGGTGTCCCGACCCCGATGCTGACCGACCGTTCGCGCTTGCCGGATGCCAGGCGGAGCGAATCCCAGGCTTCGACCGACTGGAATCCGATCTCGTCGAACAGGGCCAGGCTGGGATCGAGCCCCTGCAGCCCATCGACGTCGTTGGAGATCGGAAATAGCTCCCCGCCGTTGCCTGGCACCATGACCCGCGGGGTGGCGACCCCGGTGTAGATCAGCGAGCGGCGGAGGAGCTCGGGCTCGGAGCGGATCATGGCCACCGCGACGCCATAACAGCTGCGAATGGCCTGCCCGATGGTGGTCGCGATGATCGGCACCTGGGGCGCACCAGTCTCGTCGTCGTCGAACACCGCCCACACCGCCAGCGCGCCGCCAAGGGAGCTCTTCCCGTTGCCGCGGGGAGTCTGCAGCACCGCAGCGTCGATGCCGTTGGCGAGGGCCTTGCGGAGAAACGCCTTCTGGAACCCGGCCAGTTTCAGTGGTTGCCCATGTCCCTTGCCCTTCGGGGGCCGGCAGTAGGTCTGGATGAAGCGCACTGCCCGGGCGTAGCGGGACCGGAGGCGCCACCGCTTCCAGGGTCCAGGGGTGGTGTCGATGACCCGCTTGGTGGCATATCCGTAGGGCTTCTGCGCGCCTTTCAGGCCGGGATCCATATCTCGACCTCCGGCAGACGATCACCTTTGTTCTCGTTGCAATGCCAGTGGGTGGCACGGAGGTTGTCGTCACGATCTGTGCCGCCCGCCGACACCGGGATGTAGTGATCCACCGAGGCGCCCAGCGGGTGGGGCCAGGCAAGGGATGGGTCTATGGGCCCAGCACAGAGGTAGCACGTCCAGTTGTCACGGGCCAAGACGCGTTGGCGGATGTGTTTGCCTGGTCGAGGACGGTGACCCCATGCCCGCTTGTTGCAGGCGCGGGAGCAGAAGCGCTGGGTTCGGTTGTGGACGGTGAGTTGACGCTCGCATCCGGCGCAGGTGATAGGTCGGTCCTCTGCTCCACGCCTTTCTCGCGCACGTTCTTTGGTTCGGCAGGCCACGCATCGATCGTCGACATAGCCCCTCGTCTGGCGGCCGCACGAGATGCAGAGATATGCCGACTTGGGGCGATACCCATGCCGCCGGCGCTGGTATTCGCGGATGTCCGTGGCATGGGTGTGATACCAATCCGCCACCGCTTTACGGTTCGATGGCGCATGGGCTTCGCAGTATTTGAATGGCGCGCCTTTACCGATACGCGGTGGTATCAGAGCACCACATGGACAGCGGCGGTCCAGTGTCTCCACCACCCATCGACCATTCAGCCAGCGCCGACCTCTGGAGTTCCCGGAGTGTGTATTCGACCCTGAGTCGGGGTGTTGGGCTATTGCCCCTTTTTGCGTCAGCACCCCTCCCCCCCGGGTCCGCCTACCCATGGTCAGTTGCCAGATCGTCGCGTTGGACGATTGCGTCGAACGCACCAGGAGCAGGGGCATACCGTCGCCGCGGTGCCTTCGCCAAGTCGCGCAGTTCCCGGAAGGCGGACCCATAAGCGTCATCCCCACCCACCGCCCGCCGCAGGACAGCGATGACGGTC
>Ga0184633_10000377_pt1 | contig 15898 bp, 10 predicted proteins | sample PLM31_170_b1_FD_133156 | JGI IMG/M metagenome (GOLD analysis project Ga0184633, IMG submission 133156) | Groundwater sediment microbial communities from an aquifer in East River, Colorado, USA - PLM3-1_170_b1 | ecosystem: Environmental > Terrestrial > Soil > Riparian zone | place: USA: East...
GAGACAAGTCCAGTGCCTCGCCGACGTATTTCGTCCCAGCGGGCACGTCGCTCTGCCACATCGCAACTCTTCCCAGCTGGCCGAGCACGTTGGCTTGGAGGCGGACATTACCGGTCGTACGTGCCTGATCGAGCGCGGGCTTCAGGATCTCCAGCGCCTTCGCAAAATGGCCCCGGATGCTTTCGAGGTTCGCGAGCGAGAGCTCGATCCCGATTCGCTGCTCGACGTGCTCGGGGCCGGTCAGGATCCCATGGGCGCGCTGGAGGAGCGTCGTGGCCTCTTCATAGGTGGCCAGCTGCAGTCCACGCTCTCCCGCCTTCGCCAGCTGAGCCGCTGCCAGCGAAGCCTCCTCCGCACGGATGTAGTGCTCGGCCACCAGGAGCGTGTGCTCGCCGGCGCGCTCCCCACCGATCTCGAGGAGCCAGTCTCCGACCAACCGATGGAGTGCCCGCCTCTGGCGCGGGATCACCGTCTCATACGTCACGTCGCGAAAAATGGCATGGCGGAACACGTACTCGACGGTTCCCGCGAACCCGGACTCCTCGCGTTGGAGAATCATCTCGCGGTCACGGAGATCCTCCAGCATCGCCTGGACCTCCGCGGCCTTCAGGCCGCCGGCCTCTCGGCTGAGGTGTATGGCCGCGGCGTCCCAGAAGATACGACCCACCACGGAGGCCCGCTGCAGAAGCTGATGGAGGGGCGCCGGGAGAGTGTCGAGCCTGGCCTGGAGAACACCCGTGAGCGTTGCGGGAACCCGCACTGTGGAGAGCCGGGTGGTGTCGACTGACCACGTGTCCTCACCTTTGAGAATCACGCGGTCATCGATGAGCGCCTTGATCAGCTCCTCGATGTAGAACGGGTTCCCATCGGCGCGATCCACGACGAGATCTCTAAGAGCGGTGGGAACCTCCGGCACGTGCTTCAGGAGCTCCCGAACCAGCCTGCGACTGGAGAGTTGGGAGAGAGGCTCGAGTTGAATGCGCTCGTGGAAGCGCTGCCCCTCACCCCACTGCGGGCGACGCTCGTAAAGGCTCGGTCGAGCCATGCAAAGGACGAACAGCGGAAGGTCGGTATTGTCGCGTACCAAGTTGTTGATGAGGTCCAGGGATCGATCGTCGGCCCAGTGGATGTCCTCGATGTGGATCATCACGGGGTGCACACGGGAAGCTGTGGTGAAGAGCTCTCCGAGGTACCCCTGCGCCACTCGCCGAAAAGCATCCCCGTCCTTCAATGCGACCTCGACGTCCGGCTTGCTGGAAAAGTCGAAGCCGACGAGCTGTCCGATGAAGTGCGCCTTCCTCGCGGAGCCTTCCCCCAGAAACTGCTCCACTCCTTCGACGAACTTCTCGTGCACGACGGCCAGGGGATCGGAGTCCAGGATGCGGAACCGAAACGAAAAGAGATCCCGCGTGAGCGAATACGGCTCCAGCATGGAGGGCTGCGTCGCGCGAGCCTGGAAGAACCAGACCGTCTGCTCCTGAAGGTCGGTCCAATTGCTGAACTCGAAGAGGAGCCGGGACTTTCCGACTCCCGCCTCGCCGACCACCGTCACGACCTGCGTTTCCCCGTCCTCGAGCGTCAGGGTCAACGCTTCCTGGAGGAGCCGCAGCTCGATCTCTCGCCCGATCATCTTGGTCTCGACGCCCTCGATTCCGCGGGCCCGGAGGCGGAATGCCCGCGGCTTCACCTGGGTCACGAGATAGACCTCGATCGGATCCTTGCGCCCGCGGACGCGGAGTGGCTCCCGCTGCGTGAAGGTGAAGACGCCCCGAACCAGGGTGAAGGTTTCGTGCGCCACGATGATCCCACCAGGAGGCGCGGAATCTTTGAGACGGCCGGCGAGCGTGATCGGTGCTCCGCTCGCGGTGTAGCTTCCGCTGTCCGGCTCCCGCTCGAGGAGCACGGGACCGGTCGTGATCCCCGCGGAGAAAGGAAGCGGGTTTTCGTCGGTCGGCTCCCACGCGGCACCGAGCACGTGGCGCGTCTCGGCCAGCACTCGGTCGCGCATGGCCAGCGTGGCCCGGATCGCGTTCTCCGAGTCGTCCTCGCGGGCACGGTCTCGACCCCACAGAATGAGCCCTGTCTCTTCGGTTCGGCTGTGCGTGGCGCCGCCATGTGCCTTGGCTAAATCGCTCAGCGCGGACCAGAGCGCGTCCATCGCGGAGCGAACGCGGTCGGCGTCGGAGCCACGCTCGTAGAGGATCTCCGCCAGCTCCTGCACGTTGATGGAGACCGCGGTCATCTGGCGCTGCTGATCCGACGGCGTGTCCGAGCTCGGGCCATTGGGCTCGCCCTTCTGCTTTCGGAGCGCAGAGAGCTGGTCGACCGAGATGGTTTGCGTCATCGATTGGAGCGCGGCCGGCGCCTCGCTGGGCTTGATCCGTAGCGCGCCGATCAGCGAGTCGACGAATTCGGTCGCGGTGGCGAAGCGATCGGTTGATTTCTTGGCCAAGGCTCGGGCCAGAACGGAGTCGATCGCCTTCGGCAGGTCGGCGCTTCGCGCGCTTGCCTGGGGGATCGGACTGTTGATGTGGGCCAGGATCACCTCGAACCCGTTCTCGTGCTCGTAGGGCGGCGATCCGGTCAGGACCTCGAACGCGATCACGCCGAGCGAATAGATGTCGGCTGCCTTGTCTACCATGCCGTCGGCGCGAGCCTGCTCCGGAGCCATGTAGCCGGGCGTTCCGATCATGAGACCGGTACCCGTCAGGTCCTTGTCCCCTCCCGTGGCTCGCGCGATCCCGAAATCCGTGAGGAACGCATTTCCCTCCCGATCGATCATCACGTTGGACGGCTTGAGATCCCGGTGCACGACACCTTGCCGGTGTGCGTAGTCGAGCGCCCCGGCCAGCTGACGAAGGATGTAGAGGAACTCGTCCCGCGGCACGCTGCCCTGTTGCTGCACCTGCTTGAGCGTGCCTCCCTCCAGATACCGCATGACGATGTATGGCGGGTTGTGTTCCCCGTCGAAATCGTAGACCGGGAGGAGGTGCGGGTGCTCGAGTCGCGCGATGAGGCGCGCCTCGCGCTGGAATCGCTCTCGGAGCGCCGGATCGTGGAGAATGGTCGAGCGGATGACCTTGATGGCCACGTGCCGGTCCATGCTGGGCTGATAGGCTCGGAAGACCGTGGCCATTCCGCCCGAGCCGATCTCTTCGGTGATTTCGTAGGCGCGCAGCTTTTTCCCGATCATCGCGAGGTGTCCCTCAAAGTGAGCTCAGTTGTTGTCCCAGCGCGGGAGAAGAGGATAGCGGATTCCGAGCGGCGCGGCCAGGATTGCCGAATACGAAGGACCGCCGGAAGCGGTGCCGATCGTGATTCCTCTAGGGAGCCGATGCGGAGACGGCCGTCCTTCCCAGCCCGCGGCGGAGCAGGTAGTACTCGTTCACCGGGCGATCGTCCGTTAGAGGACGCGCACCTGGAACCAGGCCGATCAAGCGATCGAGAGGGACCTCGTGGGCGAGAACGGCCGTGAGGGGCTCGACGGGGAGCATTCCTGGTTGCCATTCGACGAGATCGGTACGAGCTGCCGAAGGCATCCGGGCAGCCAGCTGGTCCGGTGCGAGGAGAGGGATCGGTGACTGGCTGGCAAGAAAGTGAATCCCATAACCGAAATCCGAGGGGAAGGCGCGCACGTTGACAAAGGTCTCCTTCAGTGCGCGGGCGACCGCGGCGACGACGATCGGCTCGGCCGTCGGGAGCCACTGTTGGAGCACGCCATCCGTCCGCAGTCGGGCCCGTACCGCTTCGAAGAACTCCTTCGAATAGAGCATGCTCGATCCGGCTGCCTCCACCGGCGGTGGCGGATCCACCGTGATGACGTCGAAAAGCTCCCTCGTCCTCTCGAGGAACCGCCGGCCGTCGTCGATCACGATGTGGGCGCCCGGAAGCGCGCGGACCCTGTTCGCATCCGGGTGATAGAAGTCGAAGAGATCGGGAACGCTTGGAATCAGCTCCACGGCTGTCGTGGAAGCACCCCAGGTCAGGGCCGACCGGAAACTCGTCCCCATGCCAAAGCAGATGACGAGCACACGCTCGGGCGGCTTCGCACGCATCGCGAGTGGCAGGTGGGCCATCATCTTGGTGACCGGCGTCAAGACCGTCATCCCGTAGCCGTTGACGAGGAGCTGCTTTTTCATCCCCTTGCCGGTCGCGATCACCGTGGCCGAGTGGTCGCGCAGTTCCCTTCGCACGGGGAAGATCGTCTCATAATCCTTCGTCACCGTGACGACACCGAGGCCCGCCGCCAGGGCCAGGGCCCCAAGCACCACGAAGTTTGAGCGGGAAGCCGGGCGGGGGCCCCGCTTGAACCTAGGGGAGGAGACCGGTGCCGGATGGAGCCTAGAGCGAGACCAGGCGAGCACGAAGGCATAGAGTGGGAGCGCGAGGACGGCGAGAGCCCAGCGCTCTCCCATGACCGGTAGAAGTCCGAAGCTCGCGACCAGCGGGCCGGCGATGCAGCCAAGCACGTTGATGGCGTACACGGAGCCGGCGCGTGCCGGATCGCCGTGCGACCAGAGATCCACGAGACGCGGCGTGAGATACCCCAGCGCGAAGCAGAAGGGGCCGATCCCCACCGCGAGGCGGACGAGGCCGGCGGCGAACCCGCCCGGCGGCGCGACGCGAGGATCCGCGAGGATCGTTGGGAGCGCCGCGAGGAGAGCGATTGTAAGGATCGCACCTGGCCCCCATGCCGTCTCGAGGACCGTGGGGCGCTTCCTCGCGCGCTGGCGATAGGCCGCCGATCCCAGAAAGGTCGCGACCAGGTAGATCGTCAGGATGGCCGCGAAGGCGTACACCACCGTCCCGAGGTAGGGGGTGAACTGGCGCACCCACACTACTTCCATTCCCATAGAGAGGAGTCCCGTGCAGAAGAGGAGCCAGGGCACCGCTCGGAGACCTCTTTTAGCGGGCCTGCCTGGACGCGACGCCGCTGGCGGCGCATCCGCGTAGGTAACGCCGGTGCGGCGCGCCTCGACGGGATCCGCGCCGGATCTCCCATCTTCTCCGGCTCGACTCCGAACGCTCAGCGCGAAGGCGGCCATGGCGAGTAGACCGTTCAGAAGCGCGGTCACCCGGAGCGTTCCCCGGAATCCGAGCAGCTCGATCAGTATGAGCGCGGAAAGCAGCGTGCCAAGGGCTGCGCCGACGACGTTGGCGAGATAGAGGTAGCTGAACGTCCCGGCGGCGCTGCTTCCCCCCTTGACGTCCTGCGACGGCCGAAGTGCCGCCATCGCGAGCGGAAACGTAGCTCCCATTGCCGTGCAGAAGGGAAGCAGGACGACGGTGACGAGAACGCCCGCACCCAGGTAGTGGCTGCCCGAGCCCCACGGGGCCCCGGCACCCAGCGCCTGGAGGGCCCCTCGCGCCCAGTCCAACTCGTGAGCCACGAGCAGGCCGCCGGCACCGATCACAATCTCGACGGTGGCGTAGAGACGGAGAAAGTGGTCAGGCGACGACCGCTCCGCGAGGTGGCGCGCCAGACGTCCCGCGCCCCAGATACCCAGACCGAGGCCGGCCATGAAGACCGACAGGACGATCGAGACCAACGGCGTGGTGACGCCGAAGGCAGCCATGGCCAGCCTTAGCCACACCACCTCGTAAACGAGGGCACAAGAGCCTGACACGAGGAAGAACAGGAAGAACCAGGAACGAGGTGGCGCTGTCTTTCGAAGCGACTTTGTGGCGACGGAGGCGTTAGCGGCTTTCATGATGCTCCTGTCTCATGATGATGACTGACCCCAATGGACCGTCTGGGTTCGCCTCCGAGGGCGATGGCCATGGCCAGCACTGTGCGAGGTGTGCCAGTCGAAAGTCCCTAACGCTGCCGAAAACGTACGCGAACTTCACCTGAAAGTACATCACCCCACGGAGGCGAAGCGGCCCTCCGCCTTCAGGCTACTCCTCACCTGGTCAGCTCCGCGCACATAGCATCCACGTCATCAACCTCGATGGTGAACTGGAAGCGGGATCCAGCCTCGCGACGTGCAACCAGGGCCGGCTCGATCAGCCCCGGCGCCGCCGCGACCCTCAGCAGATTGACGAGGGTGCTCCCGAATTCGAACACGGCCGAGTCGCTGTCCTCGAACGTCACCGCTAGGCCGAATACCTCCCGATAGAAACGCTTCGCATCGTCTAGATCCTCGACGAACAGGGTGATGGCAGCTATACCCCTCGCCCATGAACCCGCGTCCGAGCTTCTTCCCGCAGCTTCAACCATAAAGGCTCTCCTCTCTACCGCGATGTTTCTCCGGGACTAAATCCCCCAGGACACCCGCGGGGCCGAGACGTTGATCCTCGTCCCTCCCGTCGATGGGAAGATAGCTCGTGCCGGCAGGATATTCTGCTCCTTCAACCACGGTTCGCACGCGCCCCGGACGCTCCTCTGGACGCTGGCTATCTCCGCCCACCCTCCTGTAGCATTCCACGCCATGATCTCGGTCGACGATTCCCTAGGCGACCATCCCACCTCACTAGGAGAAACCGATGAGAATTCCCCCTCGATTCTTCAAGATCATGCTCGTGGCGCAGATTCTCGTCCTTGGAGTCGTTGGTTGTTCGAAGAGGGAGCCTGCCCAGAGAACCGATTCCGCGCCCGAGGCGCCGGTAACCGCGGGATACGAATCCGCCATTGCCGCGCATGCGTCCAAGCCGATCTTCCGCCCGAATGGGACCGCTCCCGCCGTCTATGGACCTGGAGATCTCTACAACCTCCTCGCGACTGGCGAGGAGACGAACAAGGCCTTCTTCCAGTTCGAGGCGATCGTGCCAGCAGGAGGGGGTCCGCCGCCCCACGTGCATAGCCGAGAGGATGAATCCTTCTACGTGGTGAGCGGCAGCCTGGAAATCCTACTCGGTGATTCCCTCTACCACGCCAAGGCCGGCGATTTCGTGTACATCCCCCGCGGCACGGTTCACCGGTTCAAGAACGCCGGCGGCGCCACTTCGGTGCAGCTCGTCACATTCGTGCCCGCAGGCGTGGAGGGATTCTTCCGGGAGGCCTTCCCGCCAGTGACGGACCGCAAAGCCGCTCCTCCTCCAATCACCGAGGAACTCATCCAGAAGATGAACGAGGTCGCGCCGAAGTACGGGATCGTGTTCCAACCCCCTCCCGGCAACGATGAGAAGTAACGACATGGCACTCAGCAACGTCAAGGAGCAACAGGGGGCATAGCTAACGAAGTGTGGGCGGCCGTGTCTCAGGGTTCACGCAGCCTCTTGAGGTCCGCCCACAAGTCGTAGTCGCATCCACGCGGAAGATAGACGATGACCACGCCTCCAAAGACCCGCTCCCAGTTACCGCCCAGGTCCATGATCTTTGAAAGAACGCGATCCAGTTCCGGCGACTCGATCAGAGCCCGGGAAATGACCCACTGGAAGCGCCTCATCCTCGCGCGTTCGACAACCCTGACGAACTGAACCCTGCCCGGTCCGATCTCCCTGGCCTCGACCACATCGCCCCAACGCGGCAGAGGTACATAATCTCGCGGACGATCCAGCAGCATACAGGAAATGACATCTACCTCGACGCGATATCGATTGTCGCCCAGTGGTGTCACGAGAATCCCTTCCTGAGTCGCGTCGTTCCATTGGATCGTCATTTCGATGGGTTCCACGTCCGGCTCCCCTGTCATCTTCCCTCGCGCGCGCTATTCCTCGGCTTTAGGCCCTGCTTTCGGGCAGTCTAGCAGTTCGCACAAAGCTCCGCCTTCCGAGCCAAGCTGGGTAGCAAATCACTACCAAACGACGCCGAGCCTCGGTATGCTGAGCCGTCTTTGTCCCAACCACATTCCGGAGCCGCGCCATCCAGTACACGACCCTCGGCCGCACCGGCCTCACCGTCTCTCGCCTGTGCCTCGGTTGCATGAGCTACGGCTCGCCTACCTGGCGGCCGTGGGTGCTCGACGAGGAGCACGCCCGCCCGTTCTTCAAGCGCGCAATCGAGCTCGGCATCAACTTCTTCGACACCTCGGACATGTACTCGCTGGGCGTGAGCGAGGAGATCACCGGGCGAGCGCTGCGCGAGTTCGGCCGGCTCGAGGAGATCGTGATCGCGACCAAGGTGTTCTACCCGACCTCGGAGGCGACGGTCTGGTGGACACCGGCGATGAAGACGGGGGCTCCCAACACCTCGGGTCTCGGGCGCAAGCACGTGGTGCAGGCCTGCGAGGCCAGCCTGCGACGGCTCGGTGTGGATACCATCGACCTCTACCAGCTCCATCGCCTCGATCCAGCGACGCCCATCGAGGAGACGCTCGACGCGCTCGACCTGCTGGTGCGCCAGGGCAAGGTGCGCTACATCGGCACCAGCTCGACCTGGGCATGGAAGCTGATGAAGTCGCTCGCCTACTCCGACGCCAAGGGCCTCGCGCGGTTCGTGTCGATGCAGAACCACTACAACCTCGTCTACCGCGAGGAGGAGCGCGAGATGCTTCCGCTCTGCATCGATCAGGGACTCGGCGTGATCCCGTGGTCACCCCTCGCGCGCGGCCTGCTGGCGCGCACCGGCAAGGAGCCTACGGCGCGCAAGAGCGCCGACGCAGAGCTGGCGGGGCAGCTCTACGATCATCCCAGCGACGGCGCCGTGCTGGACGCCAACCGCCGGGTGGCGGCGGCTCGCGGTGTCTCCCCCGCGGAGATCGCCCTGGCGTGGCTGCTGTCGCGACCGGGCGTGACCGCGCCAATCATAGGCGCGACCAGGATGGCACATCTGGAGGCGGCGGTGGGCGCTCTCGAGTTGGAGCTGACGGCCGACGAAGTGAAGGCGCTGGAGGAGCCGTACCAGCCGCACGCGGTGCGCGGGTGGATTCGAGGGTGAGTGCCCCCATGCGACCGACCGCAGTCTCGACCACGGCATCCACGCTAGCAGCGCAATGAAGGGCGAGTTGCGCAGCGGCGATTCCCTATTCCTTCCAAGCGGGCTGGCCGCGCAGCCGGCAACTCTTGGCGGCGGGCGGACCCTCCCGCCGCACTTGCAAGAGCAGCTTCCCCGGCGCCTGCGGAACATCGCGCTCCTCTACTCGCTCGCCTACTTCTTGTCGGACCTCGCGCCCTCCATCCTGACGAACCAGCTCCCGGAGGCGTTCCGGCGCCCGGGCGATTGGGTTCCCGCCGTGTCGTCGATCCTGATCGGCCTCGTGGTCGCGGCACTCGCATCCAGTCCGCGGGTGGCCTGGCGCGCCAAGATGCACCTCGGGCTCGTGTTCGAGGTCGTGGGTAGCTACGGCATCGCGCTCTCGCTGTACGTCGAGGCGGAACGGTTCGCGAGCACGCCGATCGTCTTCTTCGTGCTCTCACCGTCGTGGGTCGCGATCTGGATGATTGTCTACTCGATCGTCGTTCCCGCAACTCCGAGGAAGGTGCTGCTCGCGCTGCTCGCCTCGGCGTCCGCTCCGGCCGTGGTCATGGGTATCTCACTGCACCGCGCGGGCCTGCTCCACGTGTTCACGCCGGCGACGTTTTTCTTCAGCCATGTCTTTCCCTACCTCATCTGCGTCGTCCTCGCGTACGCGAGCGCCCGAATCATGGTCACGTTGGGCGCGGACGTCTCTCGTGCCCGCGAGCTGGGCAGCTACCGGCTGATCGAGCGGCTCGGACAGGGCGGCATGGGTGAGGTTTGGAGGGCGTCGCACCAGCTCCTGGCCCGCGAGGCGGCCATCAAGTTCATCCGCCCGGAGTCCATGCTGGGCGCGGGCGCCGAGGCATCGAGAACGATGCTCCGTCGCTTCGAGCTGGAAGCCCGAGCGACCGCCTCGCTGACCTCCGCACACACGATCGAGCTCTACGACTTCGGCGTTTCGGACGACGGCACCTTCTACTACATCATGGAGCTGCTGGAAGGGCTCGACTGCGATCGGCTGGTCCGCCTGTTCGGAGCGCTGCGCCCCTCGCGCGTGGTGCATCTCATGACTCAGGTCTGTGAATCACTCGAGGAGGCTCACGAGAAGGGACTGATCCACCGTGACGTGAAGCCCGCGAACATCTACGTCTGCCGATGCGGAGTCCGGTGCGATTTCATCAAGGTGCTGGACTTCGGGCTCGTCGCGCATCGACGGCCGGCGGCGGGGGAAGTGATGCTCACGCCGCCGGAGCACACGATCGGCACGCCCGCGTTCATGGCCCCGGAGGTCGCCAAGGGCCAGGAGATCGACGGCCGAAGTGACCTCTACGGGCTCGGCTGCGTCGGGTATTGGCTCTTGACCGGCCGGCAGGTATTCGAGGGCTCAAGCGTCTTCGACGTCATCTCGAAGCATCTGCACGTCGAGCCCGATCCCCCGTCGCGCCACTCTCTCGGAGACGTGCCGCAGGAGTTGGACGCCTTGATCCTGCGCTGCTTGGAAAAGAGGCCTGAACGCAGGCCGCCCAGTGCCCGCGCGGTCGCGCGCCTCCTGCGTTCGATCCCGCTTCAAGATTCATGGGACGCGGAGCACGCGGAGGCCTGGTGGTCCGAGCACATCCCAAGCGCTGCGACATCTGTCCGCTAGAGAGGCCCCGACCTTGTTCCGACGCGCCTTAGTTCGTCCGCCGGGCCCGAATTTCGCTGAAGGACTCACGACGGTGGACCTCGGTGCTCCCGACTACGATCGTGCCCTGGCGCAGCACGCTGCCTACTGCATGGCCCTCGATCGCTGCGGCCTCGCCGTCATGCAAGTCCCAGAGGCTCCTCATTACCCGGACTCCACGTTCGTGGAGGACACGGCCATCCTGACCCCGTCACGGGCCATCCTGACGCGGCCCGGCGCCTCGAGCCGTGCCGGGGAAGTGCCCGCGATCCGCGCCCCCCTGTCGGCCTTCTATACAGAGTTCAGAGCGATCTCGGATCCCGGCACGCTCGATGGCGGCGACGTCTGTGAGGCGGATGGCCACTTCATCATTGGTCTGTCCACTCGTACGAACGAGAAAGGTGCACGACAGCTCGCTGCGATTCTCGCGGAGGACGGTCACACATTCGCATTCGTCGACATTCGGGCCGTCGAGGGAATCCTCCATTTGAAAAGCGGGATCGCGTACGTGGGCGATGGACGAATCGTGGCGATTGAGGCGCTGGCTCAACATCCGGCGCTTCGGAGTTACACAGTCATTACCGTGGAGTCTTCGGAAACCTACGCTGCGAACTGTGTTCGCGTGAACGATCGACTTCTCGTCACCACAGGCTACCCACGGCTCGAGGCCGCGCTACGGCCCCTTGGATACGATTTGATTCCGCTCGACATGTCCGAGTTTCAGAAGATGGACGGAGGCCTGAGCTGCCTCTCACTTAGATTCTGACGAGCCAAAGCCCCTACGGCGCCGCGAACGTGCCCGCGGCCATGCCCGCCGATCCTGAGTTCCCTGTGCTGGCGCCGCCCGCTCCGCCCACCCGACCCTCCCGAGCCGGGCGCGCTCTCGTTGTCACACGATCCGTTACCGCCGGCCACGCCAAAGGAGCTCCTAAAGGTCCCGATCATGATCTGGAGAATTGGGCCGATAAGGGGTTCCTGGACCGGAGTCGGCCCGGCCAATGGCCGGGCGGTGGGAGGGAACTCGCATCGGAGCGCAGCGGAAGGGCGACGGTCTCTGGAAGCGATCCGGGAGAGGAGTCCCGGTCGTGGCGATGCTCACGCTCGTCACGTTCGCGATCTCCCTGGCGCTCACGTTCCCACCGGTCCCCCAATCAGATCGGGCACAAGGTCCGGATCCCGAACCGGTGACATGGGCGCCGCCGCGGCGCGGGGACTTCCTGACCCGGGGAACGGCCTTCTCTCACGTTCTTGCTTCCAGGGGCTTTGACTCCGAACAAATTCGGGAGGTCACAGAGCTCCTCCGGGTCTATCGGAGCCCTCGTGCGCTCCGTCCTGGCCTTGCCCTGCGCTTCTCGGTCGCGGGGGACAGCGTGCCGTACCGGATCCGCCTCGAGCTGAACCCCGATTCCATCCTGCACTTCGTCCGCTCGGACTCCGTCTGGGCCGCGCGCATTGAGCTGGTGCCCTTCCTGATGGATACCGTTCGAATCTCCGGCGTCATCGAGTCGAGCCTCTGGTCGGCGCGTCTCGGCGGAGACCTGGATCGGTTCCGGCAGGATGAGTTCGAAGAGCTGGTCTATGACCTGGCCGACATATTCGCCTGGAAGGTGGACTTCACGCGGGACCTGAGGCGGGGAGACGGCTTGCGCGTGGCCCTGGAACGAAAGGTGCGGCCCGACGGATCCATCCGAAGCCGCCACTTCCTCGCGATCGAGCTTCGCAATCGCGACCGTGTCTTACGGGCGATCCCGCAGCCGCGGCCTGGCGGACGGTTTGCCTACTTCGACGAGGAGGGCCGCTCGCTGCACGGCGCGTTTCTACGCTACCCGGTGCCGTACCGGATCACCAGCCGCTTCACGAACCGCCGCTACCATCCCGGACTCAAGCGCTACCGTGCACATGAGGGAATCGACTACGGTGCGCCGGCCGGAGCCCGGGTCGAGGCGACAGCGTCGGGGGTCGTCACGCGGGCGGGATTCCAGGGCGGCTACGGCCGGCTTGTCGAGCTTCGCCATCCGCAGGGGATTCGGACCCGCTACGCGCATCTAAGGTCCATCGCGCCGGATGTTCGACCCGGCGCGCACGTGGATCAGGGGCAGATCATCGGCAGAGTCGGTTCGTCCGGACTCGCCACCGGCCCGCACCTTCATTATGAATTCCTCCAGAATGGAAGGCACCGCAATCCCCTCACGGTTGACCTTCCGGGCGCTCCCTCGATCCCCGCATCCCGTCTGGCCGAGTTCCGCCAAACCAGGGACGATGCGCTTGCGCTGCTTGAGGGCGTTCCCCTTCCCGATGAGGTGCGAATCTCGTCTCGCGAGCGGGTCCGTTCGGGGCGCGCCTCCGGGTTTACCAGAGCCAGTGGAGCTCCCTCCACCGCTGCCCGTCACGCACGGATGTAGGCAGCAACAGGTCCAACCCACCGGCTGATGGCGCTGCCAGCAGCCGTTCCGGCGCGGCGGGATCTACGCTCAGTGTCCATGCTGGACCCCGGCGCGACATCGCGAAGGCGAACGGATCCAATCGGAAACCGCCCGTGGACAGCACAATCCTCGACGAGATCGGCGCGACCTTAGTGGTCGCCGAATGGGGGGGCCATCGTGTTCACTGGTCACAGACGCTTCGAAACGACGAGCTTTATCTCATCGTGCCGGACGGCCCGGCTCCGCAACTTACTCCTACCGGTCACCGTTGACCAAACTCCGAACTGGGGACCCAAACCCCAGAGCTGTTTGGACAGGAGGGTCAATGAGGGGATTCCGACTCGGGTGGTCCGCGCTCCCGGTATTCCCGGTCTGAAAAGGCTTATCCGGTCTCCAAAGGTTGCCGTAGATCCCTAGACGTCCAGCGCCCCCGGAGACGCATCTCGTGGGGGCGCTTCTATTTCGTTGACGCGCTGGAGCTTGGTCGGGCGGGCGCCATTTGAGTGGTCGAATCTTAAAAGGCAGGTGCTCTGCCGACTGAGCTAACGGCCCATCCGGGAAGGAGCGTGGAAGTTAGCAGGTTTTGCTGAAGTGTCCTCGGGCGCTGCCCGTAGGATCGAAAATTCACGGATGGCGCGCGGATCCGGCCGGGACCCGCCTCCGTGATGCCACTCTTCTTTGCTCGGGGGATCCCCCATGTCGCCGCACGGCACGGAGGGTCGCAGGATGAGCCCGCTGTCTCCAAGACTGGTCTCCTCCGACACCTTTCTCTCGAAGTGTAGCGATTTCGCTGCGGATCGCGCTGGCGTGCCAGGCGGCGCGGCCAACGTGGCGTCGCACCTCCTCCGGCAGGCCATTCGGCGCCTTGTCATCGTCTGCATCTCCGTAATGGCGGCCGTAGTCGTTCTGTGGCTCCTCGCCACCCTCCTCCGCGGCACGCTCGAGAGCGAATTCCGTCACCTCCACCAGTGGGTTCCACCCAGCAGCATCCTGATCGCCTCGGCATTCATGATCGCGCTCGCGCGAAGCAGAAGGGTCCCTCCCGCCAGCCTCGTGCGCGTCGGCCTCGTTTACGAGGTCATCGTGAGCTACGGGATCGTCGCCAGCGGATACTTTCATGCCTTCGCCGGTATGGACCCGGCGCAGTTCAACTCGGACCGCATCGGCGTTAGCCACGTCGCGATCTGGATGGTCTTCTTCACAATCCTCGTTCCCGCTCGGCCGCGAGAGGCGCTCGTCGCATTGATCCTCTCCGGCACCGCCGTTCCGCTCATTTACGCGGCGGAGATTCGTGGGGGTACCGCGCCGGCGCTCCCAGCAGTCGCCTTCTTCACGGTTTTCGTACTCCCCTACGCCGCGACGATCGCATTCGCATACGTTGCGGCGCGCGTCGTTCATCGACTCGGAGTCGAGGTCCGCCGAGCCCAAGAACTCGGCAGCTACCGCCTCGAAGGACTCCTTGGGCGTGGCGGAATGGGCGAGGTCTGGCGGGCCTCCCATCACACCCTGGCGAGACCCGCCGCAATCAAAGTAATCCGTCGCGGCGCGCTCGGCCACGATCCGGCGACTGTGGAAATCGCGGTGAAGAGGTTTCAACGCGAGGCGCAGGTCATCGCGAGCCTGCAATCGCCCCACACGGTCGCCCTCTACGACTTCGGCACGACCGATGACGGCGCGGTCTATTACGTCATGGAGCTGCTCGACGGCGTAGACCTGGAGCAGCTCGTACGCAGGTACGGACCGCTCCCGGCCGAGCGGGTGGTGCACGTGCTGACGCAAGCGTGCGCCTCCCTGGAGGAAGCGCACCGCCACGGCATCGTGCACCGCGACATCAAGCCCGCGAATATCTACCTCTGCCGCAGGGCCCTCGAACACGATGTCGTGAAGCTCCTCGACTTTGGGCTGGCGCATCAGCACGCGCCCGTCGAAGCGCTGGAGGCGACAAGGCTCACCCTCGCCGACCTCGTCGCGGGTACTCCTGCTTACATGGCGCCGGAGATCGCCTTGGGACGGAGAGAGGTGGATGCCCGAGCCGATATTTACGCGCTCGGATGCGTTGCGTTCTGGCTTCTCACGGGGCGCGTCGTCTTCGAGGCGGACACGCCAAATGCATTGATCGTCGCTCACGTGAAGGACGAGCCGCCCCGACCCTCCGCGTTCAGCGAGTTCCCGATTCCGGCGCCGCTTGAGACGCTCGTGCTGGAGTGCCTCGCAAAGAACCCGGCGGAGCGGCCGCAGAGCGCTGCGGACGCCGCGGCGCGGCTCGGAACGGTGCCACTGGTGCGGCCATGGACGCGCGAGCTGGCGGCGCACTGGTGGGACACGCACCGCCCGGCCAGCCCTGCCGCAACATCGGAGGGACTTCGTGAAGGCGATACCCGGCTTCGATGAAGTCGTGAGGGGGGTGTGGGGGTGATGCTCGCGCCGCTTTTGCGACGCGAGGTCGATTGGAGCCTCTTACTCCACCAGGGTGCCTCCCGCGGAAGGGGCCGGTACAGGGCCAAGCCCTAGCCAGACGGCGCGATCCCGGGTACACTCTCGCCTCCTCCGAGTCGAACCAGCGGACCCATCCGAAGCGCTCCATTAGGGGATCCACCGGTACGCCGCCATGAAGCAGGAAGGAGTACGCCAACCTCCGATGACCGTTTCCGGAGTCCTTGAAATCCTAGAGCGGGGCGGCGGTTTTCTCCGCGACCGCGCTCGGTCCTTTGCGCCCAGCCGGGAGGACGTCTTCGTCCCCGCGGCGCTCATCAACCGCTTCCAATTGATCTCAGGCGGCCTTGTGACCGGCACCGCCCACTCGGAGAGACAGGGCGTGCGGCTCGACAACGTCGAATCGATTTGCGGCATGGCTCCCGATGCTTTTCGCGTGTGCACTCCGTTCACCGAACTGACGGCCACGAATTCCGATCGACGCTTCCACCTGGGTGCCGGCGGAAACGCGTCGATGCGAATCGTCGACCTCTTCGCGCC
>Ga0184633_10000379_pt1 | contig 15870 bp, 20 predicted proteins | sample PLM31_170_b1_FD_133156 | JGI IMG/M metagenome (GOLD analysis project Ga0184633, IMG submission 133156) | Groundwater sediment microbial communities from an aquifer in East River, Colorado, USA - PLM3-1_170_b1 | ecosystem: Environmental > Terrestrial > Soil > Riparian zone | place: USA: East...
AGATTCTTCGCCTCCTCCCCGCTGCCGCCCTCCCCACCCCACTCGCTCAGAATGACAGTCGGGGGTCGTCGCTCCGCTAGTTCCTTCGATACCTCAGGACGAGCGGGACGAGGCCTCAGGACGAGCGGTGCGGCCCATCAGAAGTACGAGGCGGTGCGCCAGCGGCGCACGGGCATCGCGAGGAGCACGACGTCGTGGAGACGGCCTTCGGGGTCGATGGCGCCGCCGTAGACGCGGCCGAGGCGGGTGAAGCCGAGCGCCTCGGCGGCGGCGAGCGCCTCGGCCTGCGCTTCCTCGATCGCCTCGAAGAGGACGCCGCTGAGGCCGGTGTCGCGGGCGATGTCGCAGAGCTCGCTGATGAGGGCGGTGCCGAGGCCGTGGTGGCGGACGTCCTGGGCGACGATGACGCGGACGTCGGCGAGATGGCTGCGGGCCTTACCGCGGCGTCGCACGAGCGCGGCTTCGCCGACGACGCGGCCGTCGTCGAGGGCGATCAGGCAGAAGGCGCGTCCGGTCGTGCGGGCCGTCGGGGACGGCTGCGTGTCGGGGCGCTGGGCGTCGCGGATCCAGCCGCGGATGAGGTCGGGCGAGGTGACGTCGTCCTTGAGGAAGAAGCGCTCGTGCTCGGGGATGTCGCGGAAGAAGGCGAGGAGGGTGTCGTCGTCGCCGGCGGCGAGGGGGCGCACGGCGACCGAGAGGTCGTCGCGCAGGGGTAGGTCTTTGGGGTAGTTGGCAGCGGGCCAGGTCATGGGGTGAGGATAGCAGGGCGAAGGGTGGAGGGTGAAGGGAAGAGGTCAGATGTCAGAGGTCAGAGGTACGAGGTTCCTTCGAGACGCCCCTCCGCCCTACTGCGGAGGACTCCGGGGCTCCTCAGGATGAGCGGAACGAAGCTGTTAGGCAACGGTTCGGGGTGCGCGTTCGTCATTGTTGGCAGGCGAGGGCCAGGGATCGCCCGTACAGGGATATGAATGCTACGCTAAGATCGATGCACGCGCTGATCATCGCTGGTGGCGAGGGTCAGCGGCTGCGGCCGCTGACGGACGACCGCCCGAAGGGGATGGTGGCGATTGCGGGGAAGCCGATCCTGCAGCATCACATCGACTGGTTACGCGATAACGGGGTCGTCCACGCCGTACTGGCGTGTGGCTATCGCCACGACGTGATCCAGGAGTACTTCGGCGATGGGTCGGAGTTCGGGCTGAGCATCAGCTATTCGATCGAGACGACGCCGCTGGGCCGCGGCGGCGCTCTGAAGCTGGCGTACCGCCAGGTGCCGCCGGACGAGCCGTTCGTGATCGCGACGAACGGGGATAATCTGAACTCGCAGCCCCTGGGGCCGATGGTCCGCCAACACTTGCGGACGGGAGCGGTCGCGACGCTGCTGCTGACGCAGCTGCGGAGCCCGTACGGGATCGCGCGGCAGCGGGGGAAGCACATCACGGGTTTCCGGGAGAAGCCGCTGCTGCCGCACTGGCTGAACGCGGGGGTGTACGTGCTGAATCGCGAGTTTCTGGAGGCTTGCCCGGACGTGGGCGACCACGAGGACCATCTGTTCCCGGAGTTGTCGGCGGCGGGGAAGCTGTACGCGTTCCGGTCGAAGGCTTACTGGAAGGCGATTGACACGGTGAAGGACCTGCAGGAGGCGGAGAAGGAGCTTTTGGCGCACGGCGGGAAGTAGGGGGGTCGGTCGAGGTACGAGGTACGAGGTACGAGGTACGAGGTACGAAGTCAGAGGTCAGAGGTCAGAAGTCAAGGTCGAAGAGATAGCGTAAGACCAGCGGTCGGTGTCAGCCGACGCCGTCACCGAACGGATCAGCAGGCGAGTCCCCCGGTGAATCGGGGGGCTTTTCTGTATCTGCAGGCTCGCGAAAATAGTGACATCCGGTCATTGATTCCCTCACCAAGTGGCGCTTAAGCTCATGGCCGAGCGGAGAAGCCTTGCGCCGGAGAGTGAACCGGTCTGGGACCGGCACCGCCTGATAAACGGATGGTCCGTCGGAGACGGCGGATGGGGTTCGATTCCCCCGCTCTCCGCTCGCCAATTGCTTGACGATGGATGGCACCGGGTGCACAATATTGGTGTATCAGGCGGTGCCGTTTCACACGGTTCAGCAGGCGAGCGGGCGAAGGCCCGCTTTTCTGTTTTATCGATGGCGCGTGAGGCGGCCGTTCCTTAGTATGACGACGGATGACGTCGATTAAGTTTGGGACGGACGGGTGGCGGGCGATCATCGCGGACGAGTTTACGTTCGCGAACGTGCGGGCGTGCGCGCAGGCGACGGCGCGGTACTTTCTCGGAGCGGGAGATACGTCGCGGGGGATAGTCGTCGGGTACGACACGCGGTTCGCGTCAGAGGAGTTCGCGGGGGCGGTGGCGGAGGTGCTGGCGGCGCACGAGATACCGGTGTACCTGTGCGATCGCTGGGCGCCGACGCCGGTGATCGGGTTCGCGATACGCAATCGCAAAGCGGCGGGCGGGATCGTGATCACGTCGTCGCACAACCCGGCGCTGTACTCGGGGTTCAAGGTGCGGACGGACGAGGCCAGCGCGGCAGCGCCGGAGATCCTCGCGCTGATCGAGGCGCTGCTTCCGGACGCGCTTTCGGAGCGAGTTGACCCGATGCCACTGGCGGACGCGAAGGCGAAAGGGCTCGTCGAGATGTTCGACCCGAGACCTGATTACTTGAGTCACCTGTCGAAGCTGGTGGAAGTCGAGCGGCTGCGGGAGGCGGGACTACGTGTGGTGGTCGACCCGATGCACGGCGCGGGCAGCGGCTACCTGAGGGAGCTGCTCGAGGGCGGGCGGACGGAGGTGATTGAGATCCGGGCCGAGCGGAACCCCGCGTTCCCGGGGATGCACAACCCGGAGCCGATCGCGCGGAACCTCGAGGCCACGCGGGAGGCGGTGCTCGCGAACAAGGCGCAGGTCGCGCTGGCGACGGACGGCGACGCGGACCGCATCGGCGTGATGGACGGTCAGGGTGAGTTCGTCGATCAGTTGCGGACGTTCGCGCTGCTGGCGTACTACCTGCTGGAGGTGCGCGGGCTGCGTGGGCCAATCGTGAAGTCGGTGACGACGACGAGCATGGTGTTGCGGCTTGGCGAACTGTACGGCGTGCCGGTGCACGAGACGGGCGTCGGGTTCAAGTTCCTGGGGCCGAAGATGATCGAGACGGACGCGCTGATCGCGGGGGAGGAGTCGGGCGGGTTCGCGTTTCGCGGGCACCTGCCGGAGCGCGACGGGATACTTTCGGGGCTGTACATCCTCGATTTGATGGCGCGACGGCGCAAGGAGCTGCCGGAGCTGATCGAGGAGGTGTTCGCTAAGGTGGGGGCGCACTACTACGACCGCATCGACATCACGATGTCGCCGGCAGAGCGCGACCGGATCGCGGGACTGCTGCCTTCGTTGGAGCCAGCGTCGATCGCCGGGCTGCCGGTCACCGGGACTGATCGTACGGACGGGCTGCGCTTTCTGCTGGACGGCGGCGGATGGGCGCTGATCCGGCTATCGGGGACGGAGCCGCTGATGCGCATCTATACGGAGGTGCGCGAGCGGGAGCAGGTGCAGCCGGTGCTGGAAGCGGTGAGGGGACTCACCGGCGCGTGATGCGGGAGTATTCAGGGCTGGGGCCCTGAGCCACAAAGAGTTAGGCATGACCGCAGCCGGTCACCCGGTTCTCGACGACCCGGATGCACATGCTCGCCTCGATGGAGGCGGGATGCTCGGCGCGATCGACGCGATGCCGGAGCAGTGCCGCCAGGCATGGGCAGCGGCGCAGGGCTTTGAGTTGCCGTGGGATCCTTCCGCGGAAGGACCCGAACGGATCGTGATACTCGGGATGGGCGGTTCGGCGATCGCGGGCGACTATTTTCGAGCGCTGCTGGCGCTCGAATCGGCCGTACCGGTATTTAACGTGCGGGGCTATGATTTGCCGCCGTTAGTCAATGAGCCGACGCTGGTAATCGCGTCGAGCTTCAGCGGGGAGACGGAAGAGGTGCTTTCGGCGTTCGAGCAGGCGCTGGCGAAGCCGGCGCGGAAGCTCGTGCTCACGACGGGCGGCCAGTTGCTGGCGACGGCGCGGGCGAACGGCGTGCCGGCGTTCACGTTCGCGTATCGGGGCGAGCCGCGGGCGGCGATTGGGTGGGGGCTGATGCCATTGCTCGCGGTCGCGGAGCAGTTGCGGCTGACGCAGGGCGTGGAGCGGGACGTCGAGGAAGCAGTCTCGGTGCTCGCCGGCCTGCGCGACGAGTGGGCGGGCGAAGTGCCTTCGTCGCGTAACTCGGCGAAGCGGCTGGCCTTACGGCTGCATGAGCGTCTGCCGGTCGTATACGGCGCGGGACCGCTGATCGAGGCAGCGCGGCGATGGAAGACACAACTGAACGAATCGGCGAAGGTCTGGGCGTTCTGCGAAGAGATGCCGGAGGCGCAGCACAATGCGATCGTGGCGCTCAGCCTGCCGAAGGCGACCGCCGCGGCGGCGACGGCGGTGTTCCTGCGGTCCGCGACGCTGGACCATCAGAGGGTGCGCCTGCGGTACGAGTTCGGCGAACACCTGCTGGACGGCGCGGGCGTGCCGCACGAGACGGCCTGGGCAACCGGCGAGAGCGCGCTGGCGCAGATGTTGTCGCTGACGATGCTGGGGATTACGTGAGCGCTTACCTGGCGCTACTGTACGAGGTGGACCCGACGCCGACGACGGTCATCGACGAGCTGAAGGGCTGGCTGGGGGAGCAGTCGTAGGGGCGCCCCGAGGCATCGGGGCGCCCCTACGTTGAGGTCTATTCCGTTACGGTCACGAGGCCGCGCATGTCGGAGTGGATCTCGCAGAAGTAGGGGACCTCGCCAGCGTCGTCAAAGGTGAACTCGAACGTCTCGCCTTCGGCCTCGAGGTCGGGGCTACCGAAGGAGCCGTCGTCTGCGGTGACGGTGTGGGGCTCCGGGTCGGAGCCGTGCGTCCACGTGACAGTGTCGCCGGCCCTCACCTGGATGTGCGGCGGTTGAAACGAGAAGTCCTCGATGAGTACCTCGGTCGTCGATTCGGAGGGAAGAGTGGCAGGGTCCGGCGGTTCCTCAGCGCTATCTTCGCAGCCGACGTCGGCGGTGATGTTCTTCGACTTGGCGGCGTCCTGGATGGCGCACAGGGCATCGCTGACGCGGGCGTTTGCGACGGTTACCGCCTCGTCTTCTATGAGCGCAAACATCGGGTCGTCCGGACCGGCCCGCTCGGCGGCGGGGCCGAGCGCCGCACTGAAGTCGCCGATGGCGGCCACCACCTCGTCGTGCTCGTCCCTGAGGTCCTTCGGCACCTTCAGCTCGCTGTACTGAGTGCGAGCGGCGTCAACGACCGCTTTGAAGGGCGCGGCGCCCTCTTTGGCCGTAAAGTCTTGTGCGAGCACTTCTTCCTCGAGCCTCTGGTTGAAGGCTTTGTCGATATCGTCCATGCGGCGGAAGTAGTTTTCGTGGGAGAGGGAGTCATCGCCGCCGCAGGCGGTCACGGCCACGATCAGGGCGATGAAGCCGAGAGGAGCAACGACGAGGCGCGGGAACCTCACCGTTGCTCCTCCCGTCAAGCTGATTCCTCGGGCGTTGCTACTCGACGACTGTTACGAGGCCGAGCATCTCGGGGTGGATCTGGCAGAAGTACGAGAACTCGCCCGCTTCCTCGAAGGTGAACTCGCCGGTGTCACCCTCGTCGGTAAGGATATCGGTGTCGAACGTGCCGTCGTCAGCGGTGGCCGTGTGGGCCTCTTCGTCGGCACCCTGGGTCCACGTCACGGTATCGCCGGCGGTGACCTGAATGTGCGGCGGGTCGAAGGCGAAGTCCTGGATGAGGACGTCGGTTGTCTCTTCGGCGGGGAGGGTCGCAGGATCCTCTTGCTCGTCGCAGCCCACATCAGCGTCGATGTTCTTCGCGTCGGCGAGGTCCTGTAATGCGCAGAAGGCGGCGTTCAGGCGCGCCTCAGCGGCGGCCACGCCGGTGTCACTGTTCTCGAAGGGCTCGGACAGCGGGGCTTCTTGGTCGGCGTCTTTGGCGGCCGCGTCAAGCTTATCAGCGAAGTCACGGACGGACGCAACGATCTCCTCATGCGCGTCCTTCACATCGTCGGGCGGCTTCAGCTCGTCGGCCTGGTCCGCCACGTCGCGGGCGAGCCGGACGAACGGGTCGGCTCCTTCTCCGACCGTTGGGTCCTCGGACGCGAAGACTTCCTCTACGACGCGACGATCGGTCTCTTTATCGATCTCGTCCATCTTCTGGAAGTACTCTTCGGCGGAGAGCGCGTCATCGCCGCCGCAGGCAGCTAATAGGGCCGCGACGAGCGCGAGCAAGAGCGGGAACAGCAGAAGCAGCCGAGTCTGTCTCATGAATCCTCCTCTTTGTAAGCGGAAACCTCGCCCTACCATATCGTTCGACGGGAGCGCGGGTCAATCGCCGTTTTGCGCGCCCGAGGGGTCAATCTCGCATAGCATTTGAGTTACACACTTGCTTATGGAAGAAAATACGTTGTAGTATGTGGAAGCCATGGCGAAAAGCAGCAAGATTATTCAGGTGCCAATGAGCGAACAGTTGCTGTACCGCATCGACGAAGCCTCCAAAAGACGCGAGCAGTCTCGTTCGGCGTTTATCCGCGAGGCGTGCGTGAACTATATAGCGGACATTAAGGAAGCGAAGCTGATCCAGCAGTACGAGCGCGGCTACGAACGTGTGCCCGAGGGCGAGGAAGACGAAGCGTGGGCGAAGATGGGCGAAGAGCGGCTCGCCGAGCTATTAGCCGAGGACTCGTGGTAGGTGCGGCGCGGCGAAGTATGGTGGGCGAATCTGACTGCGCCGGCCGGGCCACGACCGGTGCTCCTGCTCTCGCGTGATGAGGCGTACCCCCGCCGGCGCTCCGTAACTATCGCTCCGATCACAACGCGTTTTCGCGATATCCCCGTTGAGGTACGCCTGGGCCCAGAAGACGGCCTGCCAAAGTTGTCGGTGGTCAATCTGGACGACATCACCACCATCCGCATGTCGACGCTCGACCGGCAGATCGCGATGCTGTCGCCCCAGAAAATGGACGCCGTCAACAGCGCGATCCGGTTCGCCCTCGATCTCGACTGACGGCGGTGGACGCTAGCGCTTGGTGTACTGCGGCGCCTTGCGGGCGCGCTTGAGGCCGGGCTTCTTGCGCTCCTTGATGCGCGGGTCGCGCGTGAGGAGGCCCGCCTTGCGTAGTGCGGGACGGTGATTCTGGTCGAGCGCGACGAGAGCACGCGAGATGCCGTGGGCGATGGCGTCGGCCCAAGCGCTGACGCCGCCGCCGGTGACGTGCACGAAGACGTCGTACGTGCCGGCTAATTCAGTGACTTCCAGCGGAAGACGAATTTTGTTCTGGTGCGGGGCCCGCGTGAAGAGGGCGAGGTACGGCTTGTCGTTAACGAGGTAGTTGCCGGAGCCGGAGTAGAGGCGGACGCGGGCGATCGCGCACTTGCGGCGGCCGGTGCCGTAGTAGTACTCACCGCTGGGAAGTGGTGTGGCCGTCTGCTCTTGCGTCATTGGCTATGCTCCCTTTGCACCGGCGGGCCTGGCCGTTGTCCGGCGTGGTGTTCCCGCCGCTTTGGCCGTTGTGGCGCGCCGCTTTTTAGTTGGGGGACTCGCGACCTCAGGCTCCGCCTTAGGAGGCCTGGGGACAGCTCTCGGCGCCCGTGGCTTACGCGAGGCGTTGACCTGCGCCTCGTGCGGGTGATCGGCCTCCGCGTAGACCTTGAGGTGGCGCAGGAGGTGCCGCGCGAGGCGGTTGCGAGGCAGCATCCCGCGCACGGCGAGCTCGATCACGCGTCTGGGGTGCTTCTGGAGCATGTCCGACAGGACGGTCTCCTTGAGGCCGCCCATGTAGCCGGTGTGGCGATAGTAGATCTTGTCGTCGAGCTTTTTACCGGTGACGCGGACCTTATTGGCGTTGACGATAACCACGAAATCGCCCATGTCGAGGTGCGGCGAATAGGTTGGCTTGTGCTTGCCCATGAGGAGGCCGGCCACCTCCGACGAGAGGCGGCCGAGCGTCTGGCCCCGGGCATCGATGACCCGCCAGGCCTTATCAATGTCCTTGGCGCTGAGGCTATATGTCTTCGTCTGTTTCATCATCGAACAACCCATTCTCGTAGCGAACCTTCATCAAGCACAAGCCGCGTGCCGGCGCGACCAGTTTCGCGGCGCCCGGCGGCGCATCGCCCACCAGCGCCTCGAACCCCTCGCGGGAGCATCTGCCCGAACCGACTTCCACGAGCGCGCCGGCGATCCGGCGCACCATCTGCGTCACCAACGCGTTGGCCTCGATGTCGAAGCGCAGCAGCCGTCCCTGACGGCAGACCGAGGCGCGAAGCACCTCGCGCTCCGTCGCCCTGCGCCGGGCCTCCGCTTCCTGCGTGAAGGCCGCGAAGTCGTGCCTGCCGGCCAGACACCGCGCCGCTTTCGCCATTGCGCCGGCGTCGAGCTGTGGCACCGGCGGCTGCCACACGAACTCTCGCAGGAGGGCCGGTCTTGGTCGGCCGAGGTGCATCGTGTAGCGGTACCAGCGGCTGAGCGCATGACGGCGCGGGTCGAAATCCGCCGGGACCTCCGCGGCGGCGCGGACGCTGATGTCGTCCGGGAGCAGCGCGTTGGCGCCCCGCTCGAAGTTGTCGAGCGGTAGCCGGCTGCCGGTAACGAAGGACGCCACTTGCCCGAGAGCGTGGACGCCCGCGTCGGTGCGCCCGGCGAGCGCTAGCCTGATAGATTCGCTTGTTAAACTGCTGAGGGCTCGCTCCAGCGCGCCCTGTATCGTTTGCGTGTTGGCCTGGAGCTGAGAGCCGCCGTAGGCCGTCCCCTGATACTCCACAAGGAGCGCCAGGCGCCGCCCGCCGGCCTCTTCCTGCATCCGTTTGCTCCACCCGCCGCGGCGCGGCGGACTAGGCCTCCCCTGCTATCAGCTCGAGCTGGGCCATGCGCGCGCCGTCACCCTGACGGGGGCCGAGCTTGACCATGCGGCTGTAGCCGCCGGGCCGCTCCGCGTAACGTGGTGCGAGCTGATCGAAGAGCTTTTCGACGACCTTTTTGTCGTAGACGTAACCCAGCGCCCGGCGCCGAGCGTGGAGGTCACCCCGCTTGCCGAGCGTAATGACCCGTTCCGCCAGCCCCCGCACCTCCCGGGCCTTCGCCTCCGTCGTGATGATCTTTTCGTAGCGGAGCAGGTCCGTCACGAGATTGCGGAAGAGCGCGAGGCGGTGGTCGGTGGCCCGGCCGAGCTTACGGCCGGCGATGCGGTGCGCCAACGTCTACTCCTGTCCCTCTTCGCCTTCGCCGGTGAGCTGGAGCAGCTTTCGTTTCCAGTCTTCGATATCCCCTTCGTCGCCGTCGGCGCTGGGCTCTGGGGGCGCTTTGTCCTTCGCCTTCGACTTCCGGCGGCCCACAGGAGAGGGTTCGATGCCGGGCGGTACGATGTCCGGCTCGGGAGGTGCTTCCAGCTCAGCCTCGGCCTCAGGCTCCGGCGCGCGCGGCGTGCGCGGCATAGTGGGCATCTCGTCCTCATCGAGAGGCGCGGCATCGTAGTGCTCTTCCTCGCCGTGGTCGAGCGAAAGGAGACCCATCTCGTCCAGCTTTTCGCGCAGCTCGTCGTAGGATTTACGTCCGAAGTTGCGCAGGGCGAGCAGCTCTTCCTCGCTCTTTTCGAGTACCTGGCCGATGGTGATCAGGCCGCTGCGCCGCAGGCAGTTGTAGGCGCGCATCGAGAGGTTCAGGTCCTCGATCGGCATGCCGTGCTTGTCCGGCGTCAGTTGGATACCGGCGCCGAGGCCACGTTCGACCACAGGCAGCGCGGGGCGCCCCATGTGCGAGAAGAGACGGAATTGGTCGATGATGAAGTCGGCGGTGCTGCTCACCGCTTCGACAGCGCCTGTGGTGCCGTCTGTCCAAACCTCGATCGTCAACTTGTCGTAGTTGTTGGCCTGGCCGACACGGGTGTTGGTCACCTTGTAGTTGACTTTGCGGACGGGCGAAAAGATCGAGTCGACGGGGATGACGCCGATGCTCCCGCCGTCCACTGCGCCGGCGGGAACGTAGCCGGTCCCCTGCTCGATGTTGAACTCGACGTAGATGCGGGCGTCCGGGGAGTCCGCGGTGGCGAGATAAAGTTCCGGATTGGCGATCTCGTAGTGTTCGGGCACCTGAAGGTCGGACGCCGTGATGGGGCCTTCTCGGCCGGTGAGGTCCAGGATCAGGGTGCCCGGGCGGTCGGAGAGGGCGCGTAACCTCAGCTCTTTCACGTTGAGCAGGAACTCGATCGTGTCCTCGCGGATGTTGGGGATCGTGGAAAACTCGTGAAGGACGCCGTCGATGCGGACGGAGGTTACGGCAGCACCCTTGAGGGAGCTCAAAAGCACGCGGCGCAGGGCGTTGCCCAGGGTTATGCCGAAGCCCGGTGGGAGCGGTGAGGCGACTACGCGGGCGTAGTCACCGCTATCGCTGGCCTCCTCGACCTCGATCCGGGGCTCTTCGACCTGCTGCACAGGGGACGGCGCTGTGGCGGGAACTCCGGTTCCCCGATAAAGTTGCGATTCTAACATGACCTTCCTTTACCGCGAGTAGTACTCGACGATGGTCGCCGGGTTGAACTTGGCGCCGATCTCTTCCACTTCGGGCAGAGCCAGGATGCGGCCGGTCATATTGGCCGTGTCGAGGCTGAGCCAGGAGGGGATGCTCTTGCTCGCGATCTGCTCACTGACAATCTTGAAATACTCCGTCTTGCTTCCTCTCTGTGTAAGGCTTATGACATCGTTCGTTTTCAGCACATGCGATGGGATGGCCGACTTCCGCCCGTTGACCATGATGTGGCCGTGCAGAGCGATCTGCCGGGCCTGGGGACGCGAATCGGCGAAGCCAAGACGGTAGACGACGTTGTCCAGGCGCAGCTCCAGTGTGCGCAGAAGGTTTTCGCCGGTGACGCCGTGGCGGCGGACGGCTTCCTCGTAGTAGCGGTGAAACTGGCGCTCGAGGATGCCGTAGATCACACGGCCGCGCTGCTTCTCGCGTAGCTGGAGACCGCGGTCGGAGACCTTGCGGCGGCGAGTGGAGCGCTGGCCGGGGGCAAAGGGCCGTTTCTCGAAGGGGCATTTGGGCGTGAAGCACTTCTCGCCCTTGAGGTATAGCTTGTCCCCGAGGCGGCGGCAAAGACGGCAAACAGGACCTGTATAGCGGGCCATCTATTCTCCTACACTACACGCGGCGGCGCTTTGGCGGGCGACAGCCGTTGTGGGGCATGGGCGTTACGTCCCTGATGTTCGTCACCTGTAGTCCGGCGGACTGGAGAGAGCGGATGGCGGCCTCCCGGCCGCTGCCTGGGCCTTTGATGCGGACAGACACTTGCCTCAGGCCGTGGTCCATCGCCCGGCGTGCCGCGGTTTCGGCGGCGAGGCCGGCGGCGTAGGGCGTGCTCTTCCGAGAGCCCTTGAAGCCGGCGGTGCCCGCGGACGCCCAGGAGAGGACCGCTCCGTTCGGATCGGTCAGCGTGATGGTCGTGTTGTTGAAGGTGGAGGTAATGTAAGCTACCCCGACCGGGACGTTCTTCCTCTCTCGCCTTTTGGTGCGCGTTTTTCGTTCTGCCACAGGCTATATCCTTACTTCACTTCTTGGCGATGGCGCGGCGCCGTCCGGCAACGGTCCGGCGCGCCCCTCGCTTGGTGCGGGCGTTCGTTTTTGTGCGCTGGCCGCGGAGGGGGAGGCCGCGGCGGTGACGGATTCCGCGATAGCTGCTGATCTCTATTAGACGTTGGATGTCCTGGCGGACCTGCTTACGCAGCTCGCCCTCGACTGTGTAGTTCTTGTCGATGTACTCACGGATGCGCGAGACTTCATCTTCCGTCAGGTCGCGGACCTTGGTGTCCACGGACACGTTGGCAGCGGAGCATATCTTCTGCGAGGTGGGAATGCCGATGCCGAAGATATACCGGAGAGAGACTTCGACTTTCTTATCACGCGGTATGTCTACGCCAGCGATTCGGGCCATTGGGCTAACCCTGCCTCTGCTTGTGCCGCGGGTTGGGACAAATGATGCGAACGACGCCTTCGCGTCGCACGATCTTGCACTTCTCGCAGCGTTTACGGACTGAAGCCTGAACCTTCATAGCCTACCTGAAACGATAAGTAATCCTCCCCCGCGCAAGATCGTACGGAGATAACTCCACAAGAACCTTGTCTCCGGGGAGGATCCTGATAAAGTGCATCCGGATTTTTCCAGACGCATGGGCGAGCACCCTGTGCCCATTTGCCAATTCTACACGAAACATCGCGTTTGGCAAGTTCTCTTTAACTGTGCCCTCAACCTCAATGGACTCTTTTTTCGCCATTTAGAGCTGGGTTGCTCTCACCTCCCGATTTCAGTCAATCCAAAAAGTTAATTCTACAATAAGGGGGGCTTAGGGCATAGTGAGCACCTGGGCTTCGCCCTCCGTGATCGCGAGTGTGTGCTCGAAGTGGGCGGAGAGGCTGCCGTCGAGGGTGCGAACGGTCCAGTTGTCGGCGTCGCGCTTGGTGCGCCAGTCGCCCATATTCACCATCGGCTCGATGGCGATGACCATGCCCGGGCGCAGTAAAGCGCCGGATTCAGGCCTGCCGTAATTCGGGATTTGGGGGTCCTCGTGCATGTTCCGGCCGACGCCGTGGCCGACGTACTCGCGCACGACGGCAAAGCCTTCGCCCTCGACGTACGATTGCACCGCTGCGCCGATCGCGCCGATGCGCGCGCCGCCGCGGGCCGCGCCAACGCCGCGCTGCAGCGCCTCGCGTGTTACGTCGATCAGCCGCTGGGCTTCCGGATCCATTGCGCCTGCGCCGACCGAGACGGCCATGTCAGCGACAAACCCCTTGTAGGTGCAGCCGATGTCGATGCTGACGATGTCGCCTTCCATGATCTCCCGGTCGCCGGGTATGCCGTGCACGATCTCGTCGTTGATGGAGACGCAGATGCTCGCCGGGTAGGGCGGCTGGGAGTAGCCGAGGAACGTGGGCGTAACGCGTCGCTTCTTGAACTCGCGGCGGGCGATCTCGTCCAGCTCCTTCTCGATGAGGCCTGGCCGGACGCGCTCCGTGAGGAGCTGGAGCGTCTCCGCGAGGATGCGGCCGGCGTCGCGCATGACACCGATCTCATCCCGGGACTTGAGGATTATCGGCATTATTCTTCCTGTAACAGCCGCAGGATGTCCTGCGTAATTTCATCGACCGGCCGCTCGCCGTCTACCTCGAGGAGCTTGCCCCCGCGCCGGTAGTGGTCAAGGAGCGGGTCCAGGTTCTTCAGGTTTACCTCAAGGCGGGTGCGCACCACTTCCGGTTTGTCGTCTTCGCGCTGGTAGAGCTGCGAGCCGCAGTTGTCGCATATGCCCGGCTGCTTCGGCGGTTGGTTGGTCTCGTGGTAGACCGCGCCGCACTGCGGACAGCTCCAGCGGCCGGCGAGACGGCGAACCAGCTCTTCGGTCGCGACCGGTATGTAGATGGCCTTGTCGATCTGTTTGCCCTCCGCCGAGAGCGCCTCGTCCAGCGCCTCGGCCTGCTCCGTATTGCGCGGGAAGCCGTCAAACATGCAGCCGCCAGCGCAGTCCGGCTGCGCGATGCGTTGGAGCAGCATGCCGATCGTCAGCTCGTTGGGCACGAGGCGGCCGCTCTCGACGAACGGCTGGGCCTGCTTGCCCAGATCTGTGCCGGTGCGAATGTTCTCGCGGAATAGCTCGCCGGTCGTTACGTGCGGCAGGCCGGTCTTCTCCTTGATGATCGCGGCCTGCGTGCCTTTGCCAGCGCCGGGGAGTCCCAGCAGAACGATGAACAAGACTCTGCTTGCCTAGCGGATGAAGCCTTCGTACTGGCGCATGAGGAGCTGGGCCTCGATCTGGCGGAGCGTATCGAGGACGACGCCGACGACGATGATGAGGCCGCTGGCGGTGATGCCGAAGGCGGCGGTGCCGCCGCTCTGGCTGAGGCCGCCCGCGCCGCCGATTAGCTGCGACATGATGAACGGTGCGATCGCGACAGTACCCAGGAAGAACGCGCCGCCCCACGTGATACGGAGCAGGACGCGGTTGATATACTCCTGCGTCGGCCGCCCCGGCCGGATGCCCGGGATGAAGCCTCCCTGCCTCTGCAGGTTCTCCGACAGGTTCTGTTGCTGGAAGACGACGATGGTGTAGAAGAACGTGAAGATCACGACGGTGATGAACACGAATATCCAGTAGCCGGCATTCCCGGGATCAAATACGGTCTGGAGGAAGTCCCCTGCATTCGCCAGCAGGCTGTTGTTCGAGCTGGCGATCGCGCTGCCGACGAAGGCCGGCATGATCACGACCGAAAGCGCGAAGATGAGCGGAATCATGCCCGTGCTGTTGACGCGTAGCGGTATGTGCGTCTGGCCCGACTGCCGGTACATGCGCCCGGAGCGGAAGACGCTGCGCGAGTACTGAACGGGGATGCGGCGCTGTGCCTCCTGGAAGTAGACGATGAAGGCTACCAGCCCAACCATCATGATCGACAGGAAGAAGGTCGCGGTCACGCCCTCGCCGGTGCCTGTGTAGAGACGGCCACCAATGAACTGGGGGAGTCCGGCGATGATGCCGGCGAAGATGAGGATTGAAATGCCGTTGCCGATGCCCTTCTCGCTAATCAGCTCGCCGATCCAGACGAGGAACATCGTACCGGCCGTCATCGTAATGATGGCCGACAGCGTCGGCAGGGCATTGGGGCCCGTCAGCTCCGGCTGCGGGATAGCGCCGGGCGCGATGCTCTGGACGATAATGAGCTGTCCGTAGCCCTGTACGAGCGCCATTGGCACCGTCATCCAGTGGGTATAGATGTTGATCTGCTTCCGGCCCTGTTCGCCCTCCTTGGAGAGTGCCTGGAGCGCCGGCACAAGCGGCACCATCAGCTGCATGACGATGGACGACGTGATGTATGGGTAAACGCCCATCGCGGCCACACTCATGTTCGCCAGCGCCCCGCCGCTGAAGATGTTCATGAAGCCGAGCACGGTGCTCTGCTTGAACGCTTGGTCGAGCGCGACGGGCTCGACCCCCGGCACCGGGACGTTCGAGATGAAGCGGAAGATGACGACGAGCGCGAACGTGAAGAGCAGCTTCTCGCGGATGTCCGCCTGGCCGATCGCGCTGACGGCTGCCTGGAGGAGCTGGGGGCGCTGCCGCTCCGTTCTACCCGCCGCTGCCATTGCCTTCGTCCTCCGGTCCGCTGTTACCTTCACCACTGCTTGTCCCTGGAGCGGTGTCGTCCGACGACGCCTCGGCCTCCGCTTTGGCGGCGACCGGGGACTTAGCAGCACGATCTTTCTTGTGTTTGCGTTCGCTCTTAACCTTGCGTTCGCTTGTTTCGACGACGGTGCCGCCGGCAGCCTCGATCTTCTCTTTGGCCGCGAGTGAGAACCTATGCGCGGTCACACTTAGCTGCTTCGTTAGCTCGCCCGAGGCGAGTATCTTTACGGGCATGCGGATGCTGCGAAGGATGCCCTTTTCTTTCAGTAGCTCGGGAGTAACTTCGCCGCCGTCGTCAAACTTCTGAAGGTCATCGAGGTTGACGGGCTGGTATTCGACGCGGAAGCGGTTGTGGAAGCCGCGGCGGGCAGGCAGTTTCTTGAAGAGCCGCGTCTGGCCGCCCTCGAAGAAGCGGCGCGGCTTGTTGCCCGCGCGGGCCTTCTGGCCCTTGAGTCCGCGGCCGGAATAGGTACCCTGGCCGGCGGAGTTGCCGCGGCCAATGCGCTTTTTGGCGTGCTTCGCCCCGTGGGGGGGCTTCAACTGATTGGCTTGCATTAGTCAGAAGGGGTCTCGACCGGGGAGATTTCGGTAACTTCGACGAGGTGACT